>Ga0066255_1000162_pt1 | contig 155299 bp, 124 predicted proteins | sample ThiBiot_750_biof_FD_71148 | JGI IMG/M metagenome (GOLD analysis project Ga0066255, IMG submission 71148) | Wastewater bioreactor microbial communities from Cape Town, South Africa - Thiocy_expt_750_biof (version 2) | ecosystem: Engineered > Bioreactor > Thiocyanate-remediating >...
CATCGAGACCGTCGTCGAGAAGGGCGCCGCGCGCCAGATTCTGGAACGCCTCGGCTTTCCGGTCGAAGCTCCGCGGCTGGTCCGCGCCCGCGATCCGACTACGCTCGACGGCGACGAGCCCGACGCCGCGTAGTGAGCGAGCCGTGCCAACTGCTGGCTCGAGCGGGACCGTGCGCCGTTTGGGCGTGATCGACGGGGCGTTTCCGTTCTGGCTGAAACTTCGTACGTCGGACGTTATGTCGTCTGCGGAGCCCGCTCGTCTTGATCGCCGGCTGCGCTTTGCACTTCCCTTCTCGCCCCCGACTACGATGGGATGAAGCAGGACGAGATCTACCGGGACGAGCTGGGCCCAAAGCCGAAGATGGTTCACGAGAAGGGGGACGCTTGTTGGCGGTTCTTCAATCTCCCTTGAGCTCTGGAGACTGCCTTGAATTCAGCCGATAACCCTATCGACCAGCGACGCGGCGATGGCGAGTACGAACTCCGCGAGGTCTTGCGGGTCGTCCTCTACGTCCGCGTTCCACATCTTCTGTGCAATGAGGCAATAAGTGGAGCCATCGAGGACTTGCTTCAGTCTCCCGCCGGTGCGCAGCTGCGATACATGGCAGACTCCTCAGGTGACTGGCGAGCGTATCCGCGAGAGGAGATCACGCGCAGGATGCGCGCAAGCCTTGTGGGCGCTGCGGGAACCATCAATGGCACGCTCAGTCTGACGAGCGATCCCACTTCAAGCGCACCTGACTTTTACCTTGAATACAACGGCTTCGCGATCGATCGACCGCTCTTCCGTGATCGCGCGGGCTTCATGTTCTTCTGGGTCCCGTCATCCTGGGTGCGCTCGAGCCAGGAGTTGGTTATTTCCACTGTCAGTGCGCTGGCTGTGCATTTACCGATCTCGTTCGCCTCTGCTGACTTAACCATAGTCGGCAAGTCTGAGCGTGCCCAGCAATTGGTCAACCGCTACATGGGTATCGATGTCGCTGACGTTTCCAGTACAGCCATTGACCTCGGGGACAGGGTCGCCGGGGTGTTCTGGCTCAACGTGTACGGCCCGAACGTGGCGAAGTTGGTTCGCGAACGCTATCTGGCGTCTGACAGCCTACAGGCCGCATGGCGTGCGACTGAGCTACCTCGCGGTAGGCTAATGCTGCTAGCAGACTCTGGCCCTCAACGCGGCGACAAGAATCGAAAGGAAGCGCTGGTGGACCGTGAAGCTCTGGCAGTCCAACTCGCGGAAGGGGACCTTCTTCATATACCAACACGCAGCGTGTACTTCGATCGCACACCGGAGGACAGCGGAGAGGAACTGCAGATGCGATGGCACCGGCGCTATTTGGACCTGGCCTGAACCCCCCCCGGTTCTCGCTGCCGCCTCCACGACGCAAGCGTGACCTTCGGTCATTGCAGCCTTCATCCCATCTGGCGAGCATCGTGGCAGAGACGGACGAGACCCATCCTGAGTTCGTTCGGCGATGCGGTCTTGGAGGGACCGATGAGGTCACGCAGCTGTCGGTGCGACGGGGTCAGGCGCGCACTCGGAAGTGCGCGCGGGCACGCTGCGGTCGCAACTTGACGCCAAAAGCGTGGCTCGACCGAGGGAGCGTGAGTCCGCGCCAGCAGCCGCGTGCGAAGCCGGTTGCGGACACTGCGGAGGCTCGTATCAGGCGACCGCAGCTACTGGTGGTGGCGCGCAGAGGAAGACGAAGGCGCGTACGCGATACGTGCCGTACGGAAAGACGACGTCGCGCTCGCCACGCATGGCGCGCAGAACCGCGGCGCGGCGTTCGGCACGGAATGCGATGAGTGCATCGAGCTCCCGAAGCCGTCGCGCCTTGCCGAGGCAGGCGAGATGGGGCCGGAGTCCGCGACGAGGTTCGACGGTCTTTGGAGTATCCGTCGGCTCCGCGCGGAGGATCGCCTTTCGCCCGAGCACGCGACGCCCAGCGGCTACTCGCTCTTCGCGAGCCCGCGCCTCTTCGCGCAGTACAGCGTCCTGGACCTTGGCGCTCCACTCCGCGTCCGAGAGGTCTTCGAAGCCGTCGGGACATTCGAGGCGAATCGTGACCTCATCGGGCATCTTACCGTCGGGCCGGAAGAAGCCGCGCGGACGCTTCACGGTCTTCGAGCGTCCGGAAAGATGGAGGCCGAGCGAGCATGCGCCCGGCCAATCCGCGACGCGCTCCGCGAGATGCTCAGCGAAAGGACTGGCCGGCAGGTAGACGAGCTTGGCGAATCGGTCGGCGGGCTCGACGAGGTAGATGGCGTTCGGTCGTCGGAGGCGACATGGCGTACGACGGCGCAACGCCCGCCGGGGATCGTCTTCTCGACAACGCCGGCGTCGTTCGGCGGAACCTTGCGCTTCGTCGAAGCGCAAAGGTCGAAGCGAGGCTCCTCCACCCCTGAAGGACACGGCGGGCAAGGGATACTGAATGTGGCGCTCGTGCTTCGGGAGAGGCCGTTCTGGATGCGCCACTCCTTGAACCTGCGAATCGAGCACCGATGCGCTTCGGGTCGCCTCGGTGCTCGAGGGCGGCCACCCGGGGTTGGCTAAAGTCGACCACTCGAAGGTCGCGGGACTCAGGCGAGCGAGCTCGACTCGCCGTCGATGCGCGAAGACGCTCGTACGTCGTGCTCCAGTCCTCCCACGCGGGCGATCTGCGGAACTCCGACGGAGTCTGTCCGAAGACCTGCTTGAATGCGCGACTGAAGGCCTCGTGACTGTCGTAGCCGCTGGCGAGGGCGATCGCGAGAACGGAGTCGTGCTGGTAGAACGCCAGGCGGAACGATGCCCGCCGAAACCGGAGCAGTCGCACGTATTCGTGCATGCTGACGCCGAAGGTCGCCGAGAACTGCCGGTGAAAGTGATACTTCGAGACGCCGGCCATTGCGCCGAGGCGCTCGAGGGAAAGACCGCCGTCGAGATGTTGGTCGATGTGCTCGAAGACCCGGCGGAAGCGGTGGGCGTAGGCCTCCATCGTCATCGTCGAAGCGTTCGATCGAGGAAGGCGCAAACATCCGTTCCGAGCCTCTCGTGGAAGCCGGCACGGTCGAAGTCCGGCGGATCGTGCCAGCCGGCAGACGGAGGGAGCGTGCTCAGAAACGAGAGGTGACCGGCGTGCTCGACGCGCCGGTGGTCCACCTTCAGCCTGTCCGGAACCCGGCATCTGTCGCATGAGGGGGGGCACGTTCTCGCGCATTCTCCAATGCGTGCGAACGGATATCGCGTCTCGAGACTTGGCAGAAACCACCAGTTCGCTAGCCAGGATTTCAGACCAAACAGGCTTTTGAAAGCGTGAATTTACTCCCCGTCGGTTTCATAGTTCGTTCGGCTGCAGCCTGCCCAATGGCGCGGTCAACAGGACGCAGGAGATTCTGCGGAAAGCTAGAGTCGCGTTGATTGACCTTGGTTCTATCCTCTTCGCGTCGGCAATTGGGGCACTACGGAACGCTATGCAGTATCTTGCAAAATCATCTCGCTTGCCTTTTCACCAATCATGATACAGGGCACGTTCGTATTGCAGCTCGTAATGGTCGGCATAATTGACGCGTCGACCACCCGCAACCCATCCATACCATGAACGCGCAGGCGGTCATCGACGACTGCCGATGCATCACTTCCCATTTTGCAGGTTCCCACCGGATGGTAGATGCTGTCGCTCTTCGCTCTGATGTAGTCATCCAGATCCGAATCAGAAGTCATGTCCTTGCCTGGGGAATATTCCTCGCCTCGAATATCATCGAACGCGCGCTGCGAGACAATGTCTCGGAACAGGCGTAGCGCATCCCGCAATGTGCGCATGTCTGCAGGAGCAGACAGATAATTTGGGTCAACACGCGGCAAATCGATTGGATCTGAGGACTTTGCCAGCACCGACCCGCGGCTTTCTGGACGAGACTTGTTGATCAGTCCCATGAAGCCTTCGACCGGCACAATCTTGCGCCCGTGATCGTTGTACATGATGTTGAGCAGGTGGAACTGCACGTCTGGCGAGGGTATATCTGGACGTGTTCGGAGAAAGCTCATCACCTCGACTCCCGGCGCGGCAGCTACACCATCGCCCGTCAGAAAATACTGCAACGCGCACAGCATCTGACGGTGACGGCGCAAATACTTCAGCTTGGAGCAAGCCTCCTTCAGACGGAACTGGACCGGTATCGCAACATGATCCTGCAAATTGCGTCCCACCCCGGGCAAATCAAGTCGCGCGTTGATGCCGCTCTGCTTGAGATGCCGCTGATCCCCAATACCCGACAGCTGCAAAATATGCGGAGAATTGAATGCGCCGCCGCAAAGCAACACTTCTTGGTCGGCATACACGTGGCACAGACGCCCTCGCCTCAGGTATTCCACACCGACCGCACGATTTCTCTCGATGATGATGCGGGTGACCCGCGCCTTCACGATGATGCGCAGGTTCTTTCGATGCTTGACTGGCGTGACATAACCTCGTGAAACACTCGACCTAATGCCATGACCTATCGCCGCATCACAAGGCCCAGTCCCTTCTTGATTACCCGAGTTCAGGTCTTCATTGTAAGCATAGCCAGCTTCGCTGCTGGCTCGCAGCCAAGCCTGAGAAATGGGATTGTCGAGACCGGCGCGCGACGTTCTGATTGGCCCGTCGCGACCATGCCCAAACGCTTCGCCCCCATGCCAGCACTCCGCCTTGACAAAATAGGGGAGCACGCTTTCATAATCCCAGCCCGCGTTACCCAACTGAGCCCAGTGATCATAATCCTGCCGATGGCCTCTCATATGAATCATGGCGTTTATCACCGAGCAACCTCCCACGCTGCGGCCGCGTGGGAGGAACATTCTCCTGTTATCTGCGTGCTGCTGGGGTTCGGTGTGATATCCCCAGTCCAGCTTTCCCGACTGCATCAGATGAAAGTATCCTGCGGGCATATGGATGAGCGGGCTTTTGTCCCAACCACCAGCCTCCAGCACGACGACTTCGACATCGGGATTTTCAGAAAGGCGATTGGCTAGTACGCATCCGGCCGAGCCGGCACCAACGATGACGAATGTGGCCACTGTCTGATCTCGCTATGGTGTAGTACGACGCAACTCGTTCGGTAGGCTCGTCTAGCGACGGCGAAACAAGGGTTGAAGCTTGTCCATGTATATCAAGAACCGTGGCGCAGAGTCGCTTTCAGACGCTATTCGCCATTGGTAAGGATCGTCGATCGCAATCCATTGCTACTCATCTGCTTCGGTGGAGTTGACGTTCCGGAACGCCATCAATAGTACCTGTAACCCCATGCACGAATTCATTCTCGACCAAAGCCTCCTTGGTCACGGAGCGATATCGACAGTGGGTGGAAAATCAAGCGAAGCAGTGATAACCATCTCATGCTCGAGCCGCACCTGCGCCGCCTCGAACAGGCACTTCCAGAGCCCCGGGATGGCCGCAGCAGGCATTCGCCCACAGGCCAGCAGAATGATATTTCTCCTTGCTGCGCCTGTGTATCAACATCTCGCCAGCGGAATTGAGAACGAATACGGAAAGGGCGCGGCGCAGATCGCCGTCAACATGAACAGCAAGTTTGCCTTCTGTCCATGGATGCGATCCTCTTCGTCCACCAACGCCAGAAGGGGCTCGCGCTGAACTTGCCTTTCATTAATGCGCCACTCTCCAGATACGGTCCTATCGAACTGCCAAGTGCTTGAAGCCAGTTCCGCCTAGGCGAACAACAGCAGCCCCACCCAGACAAGGAAAATACAGACCAAACCTGCGAGCAGCACCGCGCCGCTCACGGCAATGCAGCCCAGCATCTTCATGGCGGGAGGCACCGGCACCGAGCGGATTGCAGCGGAAAGCCGCTGATCGTCCTGGTCATCCGAGCGGGCAGTCCACTGATTCACTCCTCCAGTTCCAAAAATCATCCGGAACCGTAATCCAAGGCTTCTGCCCTGCAAGACCGGCTGGCCTATCCAACTTGCAATCTCATCGTTATAGGCAATCGGACTTCGCTGAATGGTATGCCGCGGCGATTCGGCATACTGCTTGAGATTGCGCTCCTTGTCCTGTTCAATCCTGCTTTTCATGGAACGCACTGGCGGCAGCGCTACCTTGCTCTTGATGAGCTCGATGAGCCAGCGCGCCTGCATCTCGGACATCGAAAGAAGGCCCCCGGACTCTGGCTGCACCAGCCCTATAAACGACAGGCTGGAACCGATCTCCGGAACGAACATGTTCATGTAAAGATTCACATCATTGACATGGCCCCCAAAGACTGCCGAGCGAATCTCCTCTGGAAGAAATGGGAAAGAGATTTGATATCCAGTGCAGAGAATGATTGTGTCGGCTTTGTGCGAACATTCGTCGCCGAATATCACCCTGTCGCCAACAATCCGCTGAATTTCTCCCTTTGCCTCTATCTGCCTGTTCTGAAGCAGATGAATGAAGCGTGTTCCCAGCGTCGGATGAGAGCGAAGGGCTCTGTGCTTTGGCTTCAAGCCAAATTTATCCGGATGCCCGACAGTGAGAAGGATTGCTTTTTCATAAGCAGCAGAAACCCACTGCCACGGAAGCCATTTGATTAGCCTGGGCGCATAGAGATCGGCAGGATAACCAAACACATGGTTCGAGAGTACCCATGCTCCGGAGCGAGCACTGACCGTGACGGACCGAGCTCTTTCAGCTACATCGCAGGCGACATCCACTCCACTATTTCCCAAACCGACGACGACGACGTCCTTATCGTCGACGTCGCAGAAGCGATTGCCTTTGTACTGAGCGCTGTGGAGTACTGTCCCGTTAAAATCATTCAGCCCGGGAATGTCCGGGTAAAGTGGCACAGAATGATGTCCTGATGCAATTGAGACGAAGCGGGTAGACCAGGAATCAGCCGTATGGCCATCCGTGGTCCGCGTCGACACGACCCACCGATCCTGCGCCGATTGCTCTAACCCGATGACTTGGGTGCCAAAACGTATATGCTCGAGGATCCCATGGTGCTGGACATAGTCACTTATGTACTTGTGCATTTCCCTGTTATCGGGAAAGTCCGGCGCTCCGTCCGGAAAAGGGAACCCCGCGAAAGCATAGTTATGCTTGCTGACGTTGATCCGGGTCGAATACATGACGCCGCCGGGCTTGTCCGGATCGAAAGCCCAGATGCCCCCAACTCGGAATGTCTGCTCGAGCACCAACACTGAAAGCCCGGCCGAAAGCGCATGCTTTGCAACGGCAAGACCGCTTATTCCTGCTCCTATGACGATCAGGTCATATTGTCGACGAGCACTGTCGCAATGAGTAGGCATTCAGTAATGTCTCATTAGAATGATGTCGGACAGCTCGCGCACGATGTTCATGCCTATGCTGTCTGGGAAGTTCTGCTGCAATCGGGAGAACGCCTCCTGCAGACTGTCATGCGCTTGATCGCGACAACGCTGTGGCACACCCATTTCGACAATCTCCTGTGCCACTTGAAGCGCCACGGGCCCGTTGTTCTTTGCTCGTCTGATGTCTCTTATCAAGCGAGCTCGTTGTTCGCCAGATACCGAGTTCAGCGCCGAGATGACAGGAAGCGTCGTCTTCCCCCTACGCAGATCATCCCCTCGTTTGGGATCGTCGTCTCGAAGCCCAACCAGATCCAGAGCATCATCCACCGTCTGAAACGCAGACCCGAGGCACTGGAAGAAGCTACCCAGCGCCGCAACCTGTTGTGCAGTGCCTCGACCGATGATACCGCCAATCCTCGCATACGTCCGAAATGGCATTCCGGACTTAAGAAGGTCGCAATAATGAATCTTGGCGCTGATCGAGCGTAGCTCGTCGGCGGTGGGCTCATCTGTCAACGTATCGATGTCGAGCTGATGATCGATTCCCTGGCCGATGTGCGCGACTCGTATAAGGTCTATATATTCCCCATACACAGCCGCCTTCTGCTCGACCGTCAAACCCGATCGCTCGATAATCTGCTGCACGATGAAATAGGCCAGGCTTCCGGAGTTGATTGCGGTGGCCACACCGTGAATCTCATGACAGGCAGCCCCCCCGCGCCGTATAGGAGAGCCATCCTGCACATCGTCAATAATCAAGGCTCCGGTGTGAAGGAGTTCCCCAAAGACCAGCCAATCGCTGCACGCGTCGAATGGCGTGCCAACCAGCTCTGAGCAAAGCGCCACAGTCACGCCCCTCCAGAGCTGACCACCACGCTCGATGATGTCTCTTAACGGGCTCAGCACCGGTGGCAGGCACTGGGCAGGAAACGCATCAATGCAAAGGTCGTCGTACTCCCGACATCCGAAAAGTGCTTGAACGTCTGGCAAGTCCGTGCCATTGGGCAAAATTCGCTCGATCGCGCGATGTGCATAGCCATTGACCCGCTCAAGAAAAGCGTCGACGGGTACCAGTGCTTTCCTGGTACAGATAAAGAGCCCAATTTCGTCAACAGACTTGCTGTCGACCTCCCCCTGGATCTCGCATAGACCTAGCCACCTTGGACAGCCTTCGTACAAGACGACGGACTCGGACATGGGCACGATGGCGCTTATCGTCAGACTTGCCGACGGCGCGTCTACGGTGAGCTTTGTCGGGTAGCTTTCAAAGGTAAGGCCACTGGTCCAGTGCTCCACAGCCTGCACATTGAGCGGCTGATCCGTATCTTGCCAACGGCCACAAGAAGGAATCAGCACACCGTGTTGTGCTGCTATCACGGGTGGCCCCGGATATTCGTCGGAGCACGTCCACGTCTTGACAGTCAATAGCGTGTCAGATGCCGTGCCAGTACTGATGTAGCCACCCGTTGACAAGCCCGATGATGAACGAAGGTCGAACTTGAGCGTATCCAACCGGCCCGCTATCGCCAACCCTGACGGATTTGATCGGAGCACCAATTGCACGTCGGCTCCGGCGGCAATCGAGCAGATCAATAGATCGGGCTCGTCAGGATCGCTTTCAATAGCGACCTGGGCTCCCCAATGAACTCGTCCGCCGAATGGATTGTCCCCCGGGACGCCAGGTAAACAAAACAGCTCGTATCTGGCCGAGCCGATCGCCTCGACAATCTGCACATAGCAGCCTCGCTCGCCCGAGAGGTTTCGAATCAGCTCTATGTAAAACAGCCATCGTCGAGACGAAAGGGTGCGCGCATCCAATATGAGTCGAAACGTACTGGACCATTCACAGCTGTCATTGAAAGAAAGTAGTGAAGCCTGGCGGTGATTCTCAGCAGGACAAGGCACGGCATCGCTCCCGCATGTGCGGCATACGAGGTTATCGAAGAGGCGCGCAATCTTTTATCTCTGGTAACGGTCAAAGAACTTCCGTACCGTGCCAAAAGCATCGACGGCCTCTGGCAAGGCAGCAGCAAGCCACCATCCATGGCACAGGCCTTCCCAGACATGGAGTTCTGCTGGTACGCCAGCCGCCAATAGTGCTCTGTGAGAACACAGTACTGTACTCAGCGTTTCATCTCGCCCTCCGCCCAAGAATACCGTGGGCGGGAACTGCGCAAGTATCTCAGGCGAGAACAGCGGTGCGACCGAGGGCGAGCATGGATCCACATCCCCAAGAAAAACCGTCAGATCGGTCGCAAGCGGCGTGGGCGTCGCGCCGCCATAGAAAACATAGCCCTCCAACGCCGCGGCGTAATGTCCCGTATCGCCGCGCGAGCCTGAGGGGGAAAGAACCTGCGACAGGCCTGCGCTAAAGAGCGCCAAGGCAGCTGGCCGCGGAATATCCTCGCTGATCATGCGAGTCACCGCCATCTGCATGAGTTGACCACCCGCTGACGTTCCCACCAGGGCGATCGATTCTGGCTTCTGTTGCTTGAGCAGCGCTTGATACACCGCCAGAATTTGATTGATCTGTGTGGGGAATTTGCTTTCCGGTGCCAACGAGTAGTCGATGGATATCACCTTGATATTAGCCACGGATGACAGACCGATGGCTTCGGATATGGCGCCCTGCCCGTTGCAAAAGGCACCCGCATGCGCAAACAGGACAATGCGGGAAGTTCCAGCGGCTGCGGCCGCATCGCCCGACGGTGAAATCACGTCGACGTTGACTCCCGCAATGACATCCCGTTGGATTGCCACGGGAAAGACCCCTCTTGCCTGAGCCACCAGAAGATCCCAGACGCCTTTCCAACGATTACGAGCGTCATCCCAGGTTTCGTCTTCGTTGCGCACGAGATTGCCTGGGGCCATGTGCAGAAAGGAGGCATAGAACTGTTGTGCGTAAGGCGAGAGTGCTTCCGACATGGGAACAGTGATCGAAGGCAGCGTGACTGCTCCGCTCAGATTAACATCCATAGGCACGGCGTTCTCCTTGTGCTTCGCTTAGGTTGGCGGAATCAATCAGGGTTCTTGCGAGAGCGACGCTGTCGTCTGACGTCAAGAGCGCTCAGTGCGCCTCACGTTCATGAGGTGTCCTATACCCGGCATGCGCAGGCCATCGTCCCGGCTCTGGAGATATCGAGTCTGCATTTCTTCCGGAGAAAGATCGGCGATGACTTCGAATCCCATGTCCTTGATTTGATCTGCAAACGGAGTGGGATCAAACCCCGGGCGCAGCGTTTCGCCGCGCTGCGCTCCTGCTTGTCGTACGACATCCAGGATTGGGCGGTCTTCTGCATAAACGAATGGAGCGGCAACGGGGTACTCAAAGACTATCTCGCTATCGGACACCGAGGCCGCAATGGCGCGAAGCGTCGAAAAGACGGCGTCATCGGTCAGATACCAGACCACGCCTAACCAAGTGAAGAAGGTGGGCTTGCGGATATCAAAACCGTGCAACGCCAACTTTTCAAAGAGTGCCTCGCGCTCGAAATTGACCGGTACAAACGTGACCTGGCTTTCCAGCTCGGGCGCCTGAGACCGAACAAGCGAACGCTTCCACTCCTGCATCGCGGGCAGGTCGACTTCGAAGACGTGAACCCCCCGCTTTTGAAGCCCCAAGCGATAAGCCGATGAATCCAGGCCTGCGCCAAGGACGACATACTGAGTCACCCCGCGAGCGACCGCCTGCATCAAACGATCTTCGGCAATTCTGCTTCTTACGACAATGCCCGAGCGGATTGCTCTCAGCAAGCCAGCGGCAGCGGAATCCGAATACGGTGAGAGCAACCCCTTGCGAATATTTCCTAACGCTTGATCAAGAGCCTCATTCGACGCAAGGCCACAAAAGCCAAGCGCAAATTCATCGTGGAGAAGTTTCGGAGCATCATCCTGAAGAGTATGGACGGCTCGCATCATGGCGGCAAAGTCTGCGGTCAGACTACGTACGGCTTGCTTCAACGTTCTCTCCAAACGGTGGTTAGAAAAACACGAGCCGATAGAGACATCTGCGATGTCATCTGTAAGGAAAGATTGAATGATTGTGTCGCATAAGTTCTAAGTTTTTTCGTTAACAGTAGTGGTCTGCACGCCTGGTGCGGGCACGTCTTCTGCCTCGTAGCCCGTGTCATGCGAGGTGAGAGTGGTGTCCGACGGAAGGACGACGGTGTGGATTTGTTGATCGGACGGGCCGATGGCACGCGCCTGTAGACCGGGCCGCTGAGGTCACAATCTTCACGGAAAGTGTATTATCACGGTCGGGATGGTTGGGCAAGTGTTCGCCGTGACAGTTCTGGGGGCCATAATGGCGGTGAGCCTCCCGCGCTTCCGTGGACACTCCGCGTAGCGCGAATATGCGCGAGGAGTGTTCAGCGCCTGCAGATGGAGCGCGAAATTCTAAAAACGGCGGCCACCTTTTTCGTAAGCGTACGGCCACCACCGTCGTGACGTCGTAGCGATCCTCCAGGATGGTTCTGCGCCAGGCGATTCCGATGGCGCGCGGAAAGTGGTCGGAGGTCGAAGCTCGCGGTGTACTCGAGGCTTGGCGCAGGAGCGGGCTTCCGCTGGAACGATTCGCGAGGCAGCGAGGGTTCGTCCCGCAGCGCCTTCAGTGGTGGAAGCGCAAGCTGGCAGCCGCCGAGATGAGCAACGCACTGAGCCCGGCGACGGAGCTTTCGCCGGTGCGCATTACGTCGGAGCCGCGCCGGGGCGAGCCGGTGACCGTGTTGCTTCGCACGGGCCACATGCTCAAGGTCGCCCATGGCTTCGATGAAGAGGCCTTCGCACGCGTCGTCGCTCTGCTCGAGGGGACCTGATGCTCGGACTGCCGCCGAGCGTCCGCATCTACTTCGCCGCGGAGCCCACCGACATGCGCAAGGGCATCGACGGCCTGAGAGCGATCCTCGAAGCGACGCTGCGGCGAGATCCCTACGAGGGCCATCTCTTCGTGTTCGTCGGCAAGGCGAAGGACAAGGTGAAGATCCTCTTCTGGGACCGGTCCGGCTTCGTGCTGTACCTCAAGCGTCTCGAGAAGGGCCGCTTCCAGCTGCCCGTCGTCGACCAGCGCCGCAAGCATGTCGAGATGGAGCCCGCCCAGCTCGCGATGCTCCTCGACGGAATCGATCTCAACGCCCGCCGCCTCGCTCGATGGACTCCAGATCAGGAAGAGGGGATCGACACAGATCGCCGACTGTGATCAAAGCTGGTCGATGGTCGTGCCGCCCGTGGACCATGACTGCTCGCTGCAGAAGGTCGTCGACGATCTGGCCGACCGGCTCGCGAAGCTCGAGCACGAGAACGCGCAGCTAAAGAAATCGCTGTTCGGCGCGCTCTGCCGCGGGGTCGCGCGGCTTCGGTTCGACGGATGCGCGGAGACGCGGCTCGTCGCTTGGTGGTCTTGTTGGGACTTTCTGCGCAGGCTGCGCAAGGTGGATGCGCGGGCTGCGCATGTTCGGCAACCGGTGGTGCACACGGGTCGAAAGCCCCACGCCGCGCTGGACCTCGTGGTAGCCAGTGGCGACATTGGCGGCGGTGATGTTGCTTCGAACCCGTCACGCAGTCGTGTGCGCCGTGCTGGGCTCGCTCATCGTGCCCACCTCCGCACGTGCCGAAGCAAACACCGAGCGACCGATCGCTGTCGCGCTCGAATACGACGTCCCCGACGCGTGCCCTTCGGTCGAGACGTTTCGCCAGCAGATCGAAGCGCGAGGCTCGGAGCGTGCTCTCTTCCTCAAGTCGGCAGACGGGGACGCCACACAAGGCAGGCTTCGCGTTCGCGTTCTCGTGACGGCGGAGCGCTACGGGCGCGCCCGCGCTCAGCTCACGATCGTGAGCTCTCGTGGCGATACGAGCGAGCGCGCCTTCGACGCGGCCACATGCGAAGAGGTCGTCGACGCGAGTGCCCTCCTCGTCGCGATCGCGATGGAGGCGGAGCGCGGGACGAGCGAACCGAAGGCGCCCCCTCGCGCAGCACTCCCCGCGTCGAGCAAGCCATCGCCCCTGTCGTTCCTCGTTTACGCTGGCGCAGGCGTCGGTGCAGGCCTTGGCCCGAGCTTCGGTCCCGCGCTCGAAGGTGGCGTCGGGCTCCGCTCGCGTCATGCCTGGGGCTCCGAGGCTCGGCTCGAAGCCAGGCATGTCAGGCTCGGCACCACCGAGGTCCAGGGCGGCACGGCGCGCTTCGACCTCGTTGCTGGCGCAGTCGAAGGATGCCCGGTTGCGTTTCGTGCATACGGCCTGCGGCTCTCGCCGTGTGCTGCAATCGCGGTTGGGCGGCTCTCAGCGATCGCGTCGGGGTTCGCCAATGCGCGCGAACGCGCGGTCCTCTATTTCGGAGCCGAGATCGGTGGAAGGCTGACGGTCGAGCTGGGACCGGCCTTCTTGGGGATGGAGGCATGGGGCACGCTGCCGTTGACCCGAGAGACGTTCATCTTCGGGACGGCCGGTACAGCGCATCGTCTTGCTTCGCTCGGCATTTCGAGCTCCGCGAGCCTCGGCCTGCATTTCAGGTGATCAATTTGGACGCCGCCGTACATCGGTCAGTGGCGCCTCGTCATGGCCACCGCCTTAGCCTCGACCGTTGCGGCTACTCCGCTCACGCGGGAGCACGCTGATTCCTGTCCACCGCCGACCGACCGGAGCGTGGTGGAGTCGCGGATGCGCGCGTCCGTGCTTGCCCACCACACCTTCGTTTGGCGCTGCCTTCGACGGCTCGGTGTTCCGGAGGCGGGCGCGGACGACGCGGCGCAACAGGTGTTTCTCGTTCTCTCCACGCGTCTTCACGAGGTTCCGACCGAGAGCGAGAAAAAGTTCCTCTTCGCCACGGCCGTTCGCGTCGCGGCGAACGCGCGCCGAGTTCGCGCGAGGGTTCGGGAGGAGGTCTGGCAGGACGATCCGCCCGAAGTCGCGTCGGACGAGCTCGATCCGGAACAGTCGCTGTCTGTCGCCCGCCAGCGCGCGCTCCTCGAAGAGGTCCTCGCGGCGCTGCCGATCGAGATCCGCACCGTCTTCGTCCTGACGGAGTTCGAGAAGATGAGTGCCTCCGAGGTGGCTGCACTCGTCGACGTGCCGATCGGGACGGTGGCCTCGCGGCTCCGCCGCGGACGAACGCTCGTGGAACAACAGATTCGACGTGTTCAGGCTCGTCTCGTCGCGCCGCCTCGCGCACGAAGCGACCGCGGAGAGCAGTCATGACCGACTTTCGCGATGGCCTCTCCGACTTTGGGCGTGGCCTCTTCGAGGCCGCTGACGAGGACCGCCCGGCGCCGCAGGCGCGCGACGCGCTCCTCGCTACAGTCCTCGGCTCGGCTGCGGTGACGACCTCGGTCACCGCCGCGACGGTCTCGGCCGCCGTGAAGGGCGGGCTCGCCGCACATGCAAGTGCGGGGACTGGGCTCGCGACGAAGGGGGCCACGCTCTTCGGAGCGAAGTTCCTCGTCGCGAGTGCGCTCGCCGTGACGACCACCGCGGTGGTGGTGAAGGAGTTGCGCACGATCGACGAACCTCCGCCTGCGATCGTCTCCACGGTTTCATCCAGTAGCCGGACGCTGCCGCAGGCACCTTCGCGAGCACCGGCGATCGTCGAGACCGTGGCTCCTTCGCCGGAAGAGTTGCCTTCGTCGGGTGCCAGCGCGGAAGAGGCGCTGCCACCGCGGGTCGAACCCGTGCCGTTCGCTCCCGCTCCGCTTCCGCCTCCCGCTCCCGTGAAAGCCTACGTCGTGCCGGTGCCCGCCGGTCCGAACGACGTTGGGCGAGACGCGCGCGACCCGCTCGAAGACCGAGCTCTCGCGACCAAGGGCGTCACGGCCGAAGATGAGCTTCCGTCGAGCCTTCGACCTGCACCGGCGTCCGCGGACGAGGCAGTGCCTCCTCCAACTGCGTCGTCTCTTGGAGCGCAGATCGCGCTCATCGACGCCGCGCGCGCCGATATGCGCTCGGGAGATGCACGCGGCGCGTTGGCGAAGGTTCGAGCGTTCGAGCTTCGCTACGGAACTGCGGCCTCCCTTGCTCCGGAGGCGATGCTCGTGCGTGTGCAGGCCCATCTGGCAATGGGGAATCGTGGGCTCGCCGAGGCGACGGCCGATGCGTTGCTCCGCGCGCATCCGTCGAGCTCCGCTGCGCGTCGTGCGACGAATCTCGTCGGCAATCATGATTGAGCGATCGGTTCGAGCGGTGTCCGTACATCGATACGAAGACGCCTCGCCGAGGAGTATGAGAATGAAATCGATTCGAGTGGTGCCTTTCGTATTCGCTTTGCTCGTGGGCTGTTCATCCGCGCCCGTCGATCTCGGTGATCCGGGACGAAGCCGGTCGCCGCAGCAGCAGGAGCGAGATCAGCCAGTTGGTGACCGCAACGGAGCCGAGGGTGGCGACACCCCGCTCGAGGGGCCAAGCACCGAAACCCCTGCGCAGTCCGGCGAGCCGGAGCTCGTACTCGACGCCACGTCTCTTGGTGGCCTGGCAGCGATCCGCGACTTCGATCTTTCCGCGGGCACGCTCTACTACAGCGCGCTGCAGAATGACCGCGTCTCTCTCTTTCGCTACGACATCGCAAGCAAGGCAAACGCCGCCATCGGGGGCGAGCAGGCCGGTGAGCCCTTCGCTTCGGATTTGAGCGGCGTCTTCTACTTCGGAGTGAGGCCGGACTCCTCCGAGAGGGCGATTCTCGGAATGCCAAAGACCAGCGCGGCTCCCGGATGGCTTTCGATCGTTCCGACCTTCGCCACCGCCGTCGCTGTCGATGCTCAGTACGTCTACTGGGTCGAGCGCGGTGAGCTCACTACCAACTTCCGCGTTGCGCGCCGCGAAGCGTTTGCGAGCTCGCCGGTGCCGACGTCTTCGTACGGTCCGGCCATCCGGTTGGGGCCCGACTTCTTCCGCCATCTCGTCGTTGATCAGGGCGTTGCCTATGCCGCAAGCGACCATGGCATGCTCGTCAAGTATGACATCGAGCTTGCGACGACGATGCTCGCGGAGCAGGGCCCGAAGAACGGGTTCGTGGTGAGCGGGACGAACCTCTACTGGATTGACGGCACCGACCTGAAGAGCCTTCCCAAGAACGCCGCCGCGGCCACCCCGCCTTCCACCATCGCCTCTCTGCCGGCGGACGCGAGCAACGTCATCGGCGGCATCGGTCCGAAGGGCGTCTATGTTCTGTCCGTAGCGAAGACGGGCAACGACGGGAGGGTGATTCGTGTCGACCCGGCGACGGCCGCTCAGAAGGAGCTCGCGACGGACCTTTCGGGGCTCGGGAGCGGCATCTTCCGCGAGAACGCGTTCTACTTCGTGACGAACCAGGGCGTCATGCGCCTCGCGGATCAGTAGCCGGCAGCATCGCTTCGCCTTGCCGCTGAGCGATCCCGTTCAGCCGGCAAGGCAGCGTGGTCGCTGCCCGCGCCCTCGTCGCGCGCGGAGGCCGATCGGACGCTCGTGGCCGAGCAGTCGGCACCAGCGTGCTGAGCCTCGGTCCGGGCGTCCAGATCGTGCTCGCGACCGCACCGGTCGACCTCCGGCGCGGGCACGACGGACTCGTTTCGCCGGTGCAGTCGCTGTGGAAGGCCGATCCCTACAGCGGCACGCTGTTCGTCTTCTTCGGTCGCCGCATGGCCCGCGTGAAGATCCTCTTCTTCAGCGCTGGCGGTTTCGTCGTCTATTGTATCCGTTCAGCCAACCACGTCGTTCGGTGCCCGGCGATAGGACGGGGCCTCAGCCGCGCGTGTCGAGCGTGAGGGCGCGGAACCGATTCGCGTTGAGCCGTGTGCAGACGTCGTCGCGCGCGACGGTCTTCTCGCGGAGGGCTTCACGCCCTCTTTCGCGCTCGAGGAGAGGCGGCGGGGCTCCCATCGTCGAGGACGTCGAGCTCGGCGGCGTGACGGCGCCCCCATGCGCAGAGGGCGCTCACGATCGGACGAAGGCTGAGGCCGAGCTTCGTCGCCGTGTAGACGACGCGCGGCGGCACCTCGGCAAACACCTCGCGATGGACGATGCCGTGCTCCTCCATCTCGCGTAGCTGCTGGACCAGCACCTTCTGGCTCACGTCGGGGATCTGTCGACGCAGCTCCGAGAGCCGCATCGGCCCGTCGAAGAGGAAGTACAGGACGTAGACCTTCCAACGACCGCCGAGCACCTTCAGCGCTCGCTCCGCGGGCACGAGCGGGAGCTCCTTGAGGATGCGCATGGTTACCAACTGGTTACTACATCACGAATAGGTAAGTAGGTCGCAAATTGGTCTCTAGTACCGCCTTCATCCATACGGCATCAGAGTCGAGAACAGCAGCACGATCCAGAAAGGAAACTCTGATGCCCGAGACCACTGATCGCCCGACCTCGCCCATCGCCCTCATCACCGGTGGAAGCCGCGGCCTCGGCAGGAGCACGGCGCTTGCCCTCGCCGAGCGCGGAGTCGACGTCATCCTCACGTTCGTCTCTGCGGAGAAAGAGGCGAACGACGTCGTCCGAGCCATCCACGGCAAGGGGCGGAAGGCCGTCGCCCTTCGCCTCGACCTCGGCAAGGCGGCCACCTTCGACGCGTTCGTCGCCGATGTTCGGCGAGAGCTCGAACGGGGTTGGTCCCGCGCATCCCTCGACTTCCTCGTGAACAACGCCGGGATCGGCGGCTACGCGCCGTTCACGGAGACCTCCGAAGCGGCGTTCGACGAGCTCGTCGACGTGCACTTCAAAGGGCCCTTCTTCCTCACCCAGAAGCTCCTTCCGCTGCTCGTCGACGGCGGGCGCATCGTCAACATGTCGACTGGGCTCTCTCGGTACGTCTACCCCGGATTCTCGGTCTATGCCGCGGTCAAGGGTGCGGTCGATGTCCTCACGCGAGCGCTCGCCGTCGAGCTCGGTCCGCGCCGTATCTCGGTGAATGCCGTCGCGCCCGGCGGCATCGTCACGGACTTCGGCGGCGGTGCCATGCGCGATGCAACGCTCCAGAAGGCCGTCGCCGCCGAGACACCGCTCGGACGCGTCGGTGAGCCCGAAGACGTCGCCGGCGTCGTTTCGCTCCTCCTCGCGCCCGAGACCCGCTGGCTCACGGGCCAACGTATCGAGGTCACCGGCGGCTACCGGCTCTAGTCCAGCGGTGAGGTGAGGAACGCGCTCTTCGCCGGCTTCGGCGAGCAAGAGCCTTCCGGGCACGTCGTCGACCCATCGCGTTCTCGGACGAACTACCTCAGGGACCCTTTCAGGGCGCGGTCGTCCGCTCGAACGTGAACATCGGGCAGCCCAGGCTCGAGTGCATCCAGGAGCGCTCGAACGAACGGATGCGGGCTTCGTGCACCAGCCGGTACGGGAGCTCGCCGTGGAAGAGGCCGCGGAAGAAGGTGGTCGCGTCGGCGTCGGCGTTGTCCGCTCGCTGGGTCGAGGGCACGACGCGGCCGGTGTGGCTCTCCATGTCGTTGCGCTCGAGGAAGCGCCAGACGTAGCAGTCGCTGACGACGATGTACCGCGGGCGTCGCTCCTCGATGTCGACGAGCGGCGCCTTCACCTCCTCGACGCCGGGGATGATCCCGCGGCGCTTCGGGTCGGTCTTTCCGACGCGCACCACGCGCGGCCCGGCCGGGAAGCGGGGCAGATACACGTTGAGCCCATGGGTCTCGATCGTGTCGGCCGGTCGGGCGTTCGCCGCGAGGAAGGCCTCCGTCTCGTAGCGAGGCTCGGCGAGCAGCGTCGCGTCCACGCGGATGCACTCCACGAGCGCGAGCAGAAGCAGGGCGGCGCACCCGGCGCGGGCCGGCCAGCGCGCGGCGGCGGGGAGGCTCCACAAGGCATCGAGGCCGAACCCGGCGAACACCGCCGCCATCAGCATCTGCGGGAGCGTGAAGCGCTCCTCGGCCCGGAGCGCCGCCACGTTGAAGCAGATCGAGAACGAGACCGCGACCGCGATCGGGACGAGCGCCGCCGCAAGGGCGGCCCGGCCGCGCCGCCGTGCCTGGGCGATCCCGGAGGCGAGCCCGATCGCGACGAAGACGGCGAGCGGAGGCGGGTAGTGCCGCCGGAAGTAGAGGAAGCTGTCCGCGAACGCGAGCAGACGCCCGTACGTGTCCCGCGAGAGGATCTCGAAGTCCTTGCTCGCCGGTCCGGTGAGGAAGGCGACGCGGGCCCGGAAGCCCGACGGGTTGAAGATCGCACCGTCGATGAGCGCGAGGAGCACGGCGCCGATCACGACGGCGAGCACGACCTCTTTGAGGACGCGCCCGCGGTTCGCGCTCGAGCGTGGCCACGGATCCAGCGCGGTCCATGCCACGAGCGCCGCCGGGGCGCCCAGCAAGAACATCGCGTAGGCCTGGTCCTTCGTCCCGACCGCCATCGCGGCGAAGACGGCGAACGTCCGGAGGCGCCGCGGCTCGTGCCGTAGGATCGCGCGTTCGAGCCAGAGGACGGCGAGGCACGCCCAGAAGAGGTACGGCACGTCGAGGTTCGACGTGTGGGCGTAATACGAGAACGCCCAGTTCAGCGTCGCGAACAGGCCCGCGAACGTCATGACCGGGCGGCGGCGCTCTCGTGACGCGAGGTCGCCGGCGATGAGCGCGAGGACCGCGACGATCCCGATCGACATGAGGAGCGTCACGATCCGCGCGGTCATCGTGAGCGCCGTCATGTACGGCGGATGGAGGATCTCTTCGATGACCGCCGGCACCGAGGTCGTCCCGGCGTTCACGACCGCGAGGATCGTGACCGGCAGCGTGAGCACGCCGACGATCGCGAGTTGGAGCGGCGGATACGTGTAGTAGTCGCCGGGCGAGAACGTCGCGACGAGGCCCGGGATGATGTCTCGGGGCGCGACCCCGTCGTTGTCCCAGGCGTCCGACCAGGGCATCCCCCAGGAGAGCCCGACCCCGTGGAGGACGGTCGCCAGGAAGAGGACGAGGCGCAGCTCGAGCGGCAGGCTCGCGACGGCCAGGAGGGCCCGGCGCCAGCGGGGAAGGGGCGAAGGCCCGGCCGTACGCTCGACCTCCGCGTCCTGGCCGAGGCTCCGGCCGCGCGTCGCTCCGTCCGGCGCCTCCGGCGTGTCCAGCATCCGCGACGCCTTACCGACGGCTGGCTTCCGAGGCAAGCCGTGTCGTCTCGGCAGCTTTCGAGCCCGTCCACGCCTTTGCGCCCCGCTCGGGAGTCGTGTACGGAAGACCGGTGGAACAGGCCCCCAGCTCGAATCCGGCATTCTGGAGAGATCGCCCCGTCTTCGTCACCGGCGCAACCGGGCTCGTCGGCAGCTGGCTCGTCCGGCGGCTCGTCGATCTCGGAGCGGATGTGGTCTGCCTCGTGCGCGACTGGGTCCCCCAGAGCGAGCTCGTGCGCTCGAAGGCGATCGACCGCGTTCGCGTCGTCCGCGGCGACATCTGCGATCAGGCGCTGCTCGAGCGCACGCTCGGCGAATACGAGATCCAGACGGTCATGCACCTCGCGGCGCAGACCATCGTCGGGATCGCGAACCGCAACCCGGTGTCCACCTTCCAGACGAACATCGGCGGGACCTGGGCGCTCCTCGAGGCGTGCCGCCGGAGCCCGAAGGTGAGCGGGGTCATCGTCGCCTCCTCGGACAAGGCCTACGGCGACGCCGAGAAGCTTCCGTACGACGAGAACACGCCGCTCATGGGGCGGCACCCGTACGACGCGAGCAAGTCGTGCACCGACCTCGTCACGCAGTCGTACGCGTCGACGTGGGGTGTGCCCGCCGTCATCACTCGCTGCGGGAACTTCTACGGCGGCGGCGACCTGAACTGGAACCGCATCGTCCCCGGCACCATCCGGTCGATCCTCCGGGGCGAGCGGCCGATCATCCGCTCCGACGGGCAGTTCGTCCGCGACTACTTCTACGTCGAGGACGGCGCCGCCGCGTACACGCTCGTCGCCGAGCGTCTCGGCGAGAACCCCGACCTCAAGGGTCACGCGTTCAACCTCTCGAACGAGAAGCCCGTCACCGTCGTCGAGCTCGTCGAGCGCATCCTCCGCGGCATGGGCTCCAAGCTCGAGCCCGTGATCCAGAACCAGGCGAACAACGAGATCCGGAAGCAGTACCTCGACGCAACGAAGGCGCGGAAGATGCTCCAGTGGGGCCCCTCGTTCACCATCGACGAGGGCCTCGCCCGCACCATCCGCTGGTACACCGACTTCCTGAAGCAGGAAGGAGCTGCGACGTGAGCACCACCATCGCGACGTGCCGCGCGTGCGGCGCCGCCACCCTCGAGCCGGTCCTCTCGCTCGGCAAGACGCCGCTTGCGAATGCGCTCCTGACCAAGGAAGACCTCGACAAGCCGGAGCCCGCGTTCCCGCTCGAGCTCGTGTTCTGCTCGTCGTGCACGCTGGTGCAGATCACCGAGGAGGTCCCGCCGGAGACGATGTTCGGCGAGTACCTCTACTTCTCGTCGTTCTCCGACACGATGCTGAAGCACGCCGAGGCGATCGCGACGCGGCTCACCAAGGACCACGCGCTCGGGGAGAAGAGCCTCGTCGTCGAGGTCGCGAGCAACGACGGCTACCTCCTGCAGTACTACGCGAAGGCCGGGGTGCCCGTGCTCGGCGTCGAGCCGGCGCGCAACATCGCGAAGGTCGCCGAAGAGAAGGGCATCCGCACGCTTTGCCGCTTCTTCGGCAGCGAGATCGCCCAGGAGCTTCGCGCGAAGGGCGAGCTCGCCGACGTCATCCACGCGAACAACGTCCTCGCCCACGTGCCCGACCTCAACGGCGTCGTGAGCGGTTTCGGCACCCTCCTGAAGGACAAGGGCGTTGCGGTCATCGAGGCGCCCTACGTGCGGGACCTCGTCGAGCACTGCGAGTTCGACACGATCTATCACGAGCACCTCTGCTACTTCTCGCTCACCGCGCTCGACCGCCTGATGGCGCGTCACGGTCTCGCGGTCCACGACGTCGAGCGCCTCGCGATCCACGGCGGCTCGCTCCGCGTCTTCGTCTCCAAGGCGGGCGCCTACGAGCGCAGCGCCCGCGTGGCCACGCTCCTCGAGGAAGAGCGCGCGAGCGACATCGACAAGCTCTCGTTCTACGCCGGCTTCGCGAGCCGCGTGAACGGACTGAAGGCGGAGCTCGTCTCGGTCCTTCGCGACCTGAAGTCCAAGGGCGCCAGCATCGGCGCCTACGGCGCGGCGGCGAAGGGCGCGACGCTCGTGAACTTCTTCGGCATCGGAAGCGACCTCGTCGACTTCGTCGTCGACCGCAGCACGTACAAGCAGGGGCGCTACATGCCGGGCGCGCGGATCCCGATCCTTCCGCCCTCGGCGCTCGTCGAGAAGAAGCCGGACTACTGCCTCCTCCTCGCGTGGAACTTCGCGGACGAGATCCTCGCCCAGCAGAAGGAGTACCGCGACGCCGGCGGCAAGTTCATCGTCCCCATCCCGAACGTGAGGGTCGCATGAGCGCCGCTCCCGACAAGCCGAAGTTCCCCGACGGCGTGCGCGTCCTCGTCGGACCGCCGATCGAGGGCGTGAAGGTGATCCCGCTCCGGCGCATCCCCGACGAGCGCGGGACGATCTTCCACATCATGAGCTCGAAGGATCCGCACTTCGAGCGCTTCGGCGAGATCTACTGCTCCACCGTCTACAAGGACGTGATCAAGGGCTGGCACAAGCACCGCGAGATGACGCTCAACTACGCGTGCCTCCACGGCCGCGTGAAGTGCGTCCTCTTCGACGATCGCCCGGGCTCGCCGACGAAGGGCTCGCTGATGGAGGTCTACCTCGGACCGGACAACTACTCGCTGATGGTCGTCCCGCCCGACGTATGGAACGGCTTCAAGGGGATGACCGATCCGTTCGCCATGGTCGCGAACTGCTGCACCCACGCGCACGATCCGTCGCGTAGCGAGCGGCTGGACCCGCACTCGACCACGATCCCCTACGATTGGGCGAGGAAGGATCACTGATGCGTGTGGGGTCGCCCGAACGCGCCGGGAGCACGCCCGACGCGAAGCGGAGGGCCCGCGTGGGGGGCGGCGCGTGCCGCCCCCGTGACCAAGGGAGGCGAAGCCGATGCGGGTCCTGGTGACGGGAGCGACGGGATTCGTCGGCTCGCACGTCGCGCGCCTGCTCGTCCGTCACGGGCACGAGGTCCACGCGCTCGTCCGCGAGGGCGAAGCCGAGGACCGGCTCGCCGAGGAGCGCCTCGGCGTCGAGGGCGAGAAGGTCGCCCGCATCCGCGGAGACCTCCTCGAGCCCGCGTCATGGTCCGCCGCGATCGACGCGGGGGGCTTCGACGCTTGCGTGCACCTCGGCTGGTACGCGAACCCCAAGGACTACCTCTCGGCGCGCGTGAACGTCGATCTCCTGAACGCGAGCGCGGCGCTCGGGGCGCGGCTCGTCGATGCCGGTTGCCGGCGCATCGTGATGGCGGGGACGTGCTTCGAGTACGACGTCTCGTTCGGGTTCCTCTCGGAGTCGACTCCCGCCGGGCCCCGGCACCTGTACTCGGCGTGCAAGCGGTCGCTCTTCGAGATCATGAGCCACCTCGTGAGCTCCACGCCGACGAGCTTCGCGTGGACGCGGCTCTTCTTCCTCTACGGCCCGCACGAGAGCCGTGGCCGCCTGGTCCCGGCGGTCGTCGATGCGCTCCTCGCCGGCGAGCAAGCGCGCGTCACGACGGGCGAGCAGTTCCGCGACTTCATGCACGTCGCCGACGCCGCCGCCGCGATCGTGCACGTCCTCGAGCACGATGAGCTCGTCGGCCCCGTGAACATAGCCTCCGGCCGGCCTGTTCGCGTGCGGGAGGTCGTCGAGACGATCGCCGGCATCCTCGACGCGAAGGACCGCGTCGCTTGGGGAGCCGTCCAGGCGCGGCCGAACGACCCTGGGTTCGTCTGCGCCGACGTCAGCAAGCTCGCGGCGAGCGGCTTCCGCGCGCAGCACGATCTCGAATCCGGACTCAGAGACACGATCGCATGGAGCAAGGCGCAGCGGGCCTCTGCTCTTCGGGCAACGCAGGAGTGAAGATGGCAAAGGTCGTCATTTTGGCGGGCGGGATGGGGACGCGGTTGGCCGAGGAGACGGAGGTCCGTCCGAAGCCGATGGTCGAGATCGGCGGCCGCCCGATCCTCTGGCACATCATGCAGAGCTACGCTCACTACGGCTTCAACGAGTTCGTGGTCGCGCTCGGCTACAAGGGCGACGTCATCAAGCGGTACTTCCGCGACTACTGCGCCTTGCACGGGAACATGACCGTGAAGATGCGCGACGGGCACGTGTCCACGCACGATCGGGACGCCGAGGACTGGACGATTCACCTCATCGACACCGGCCTCGACGTGATGACCGGCGGGCGTATCAAGCGCCTGAAGCCGCTCCTCGAGGGCGAGACGTTCCTGCTCACCTACGGTGACGGCGTCGCGAACGTCGATCTCCGTGCGGTCTACGACTCCCACAAGAAGAACGGGCGCACCGCGACCCTCACGGCGGTCCGGCCGCCGGCCCGCTTCGGCGGCGTCGTCTTCGACGAGCGCGGAGGGGTGAAGGAGTTCACGGAGAAGCCGCAGATCGGCGAGGGCTGGATCAACGGTGGCTTCATGGTGTTCGAGCCCGAGGTCTTCAAGTACCTCGAGGACGACAGCACGGTCCTCGAGGCCCACGTGCTCGAGAAGCTCGCCGAGAAGGGGCAGCTCGCTGCGTATCGGCACGACGGGTTCTGGCAGTGCATGGACACGATGCGCGACGTGAAGGTCCTCGAGTCGCTGTGGCAGAGCGGGAAGCCCCCGTGGCGGGTCTGACCCGAGCGACGTCGCCAGCGGCAGGAGAGGACTCGGCGAGCGTTCCGGACGACTACGTCTGGATGCTCGTCATGTCGTTCATGTTCGGGATCGCGAACGCGATCAGCCACGGTCGCTGGCAGCCGATCGCCTGCGCGCTCCTCGCCATCGCCCTCGGCGTGCTCGGGTGGCGCTTCGTCATCGCTGGCCGTACGCCGGCGGGCGCCGGATCGACGATGAGACAGCCGCGGATCCTGGCGGCCGTGTTCGCGATGCTGCTCGCGATGCCGATCACCGCCCTCGCCGATCCGGCCATCCTCGCGCAGCCGGTTCGGTCCCTCGCCGCGATCCGCGTCGCCCAGGTCGCGAGCATCCTGCTGATCGCCTCGTATCTGCCGTTCCTGAGCGGCCGCCGGCCGGAGCCGGAGGGCGTGCGCACCGCGCGCTTCGTCGGGTTCGCGATCGCGTTCCTCGCCGCCGGCGTCGCCGTGATCCAAATCTCGCCGGCGCCCGGGATCGACGTCTGGACGATCCAGATGAAGGGCGGCGAGGTCATGCTCGACGGGAAAAACCCGTACGTCTGGGCAAGCGTGCCGGACACCGATCCGGAGAACGACTTCACCGTCCCGTTCGTCTATCCGCCGGCGGCGGTCTACGTCTCGGCGCTCGGCGTCGCGCTCTTCCGTGACGTCCGCTACGTCCTCCTCGGCACGATGTTCGTCGCGGGCCTCGCGCTCCGCTTCCTCACCCGTCGCGCCGCGTCGCGCTCCGGCCGTTCGCTCCCCGCGCTCCTCCAGGATGCCCCGGCGCTCTTCTTCTGGCAGACGCCGCTGCTCCTCCTGGTCGTGGAGCTCTCGTGGCTCGACCCGCTCCAGGTGATGCTCATCAGCGCCGGTGTCGCCGCGTACGTCGCGGACCGGCAGACGCTCGCCGCGGTCCTCCTCGGCGTCGCCGTGTCGTCGAAGCAGTCGATGTTCTGGCTGTTCCCGCTGGTCGCCGTCGTCCTTCGCTTCGACCTCAAGCGCTGGGTGGTGCTCGGCGTGTCGGCGCTCCTGCCGGTCGTCCCGTTCATGCTGTGGGACTTCAAGGCGCTGAAGTCCGCGAACTTCGACTTCATGTCGGGCCTTCCGCCCCGGAGGGACGCCCTCTGCTTCACGAACGCCGTGTGGAAGATGACGGGCGTCACGCTCCCAGCCTCGGGCGCGTTCCTCCTCTCGGCGGGGGTCGTAGGGCTGAGCTGTCTCCGCGCGCTCGCCCCGCGCTTCCCGATCCTGGCGAAGCTGACGAAGGAGAACCGTCCCGCGCTGGATTTTTCGCGCGCCCTCGTCCTCACCTACTTCGTCTTCTTCTTCTTCAACCGCTGGGCGTTCGCGAACTACTACTTCCTCCTGACGGGCCTGGCCGCTCTCGGCGGAGGCGCCGCGCTCCACGTCGCGCCGGCCGTCCAGACGACGGCCCGGCCGGAGCCGGAGCGGGCGGTCGAGCTTTCCTCTTCTCGCGCCTGAGAGCCGATGGTATCTGCGGCTCAAATGAAGGTCATCGTCACGATGCCGGCCTACAACGTCGAAAAGACGTTGGTGCAGACCTACGAGGCGCTGCCGGTCAGTCTCCGTGAGCACATTCTCCTCGGCAACAACGTCAGCGAGGACAACACCGCCGAGCTCGCGAAGAGCCTCGGGATCGACGTCATCACCCACGAGCGGAACCTCGGCTACGGCGGCAACTTGAAGCGCCTGTACCGGGAAGCGCTTCGCCGCGGCGCCGACGTGGTCGTCGAGGTGCACCCCGACTTCCAGTACGAGCCGTCGCTCGCCGACATGCTCGTCGAGTACATCAAGCGGGGCTTCTACGACGTCATCCAGGCGAACCGCATCCGCAGCCGTCAGGAGTCGCTCGCCGGCGGGATGCACGCGTACCGCTACTTCGGCAACCGCGCGCTCACCCTGTTCGAGAACCTCTGGTTCGGCGTCACCTTCGGTGAGTGGCACTCGGGCATGCGCGCGTACCACCGGAGCGTGATCGAGACGTTGCCGCTCGACTCGTATCCGGACACCCACGCGTTCGCGAGCGACATCCTCATGGACTGCGTGATGTACGGCTTCCGTATCGCCGAGGTGCCGGTGCCGGTGCGCTACGAGTCGCAGAGCTCGTCGGTGAACGTCCCCGGTCTCTTCGCCTACGCCGGCCGTACGGTCCACGCAGCGCTCAAGCGTCCGCCGTGGAAGAAGAAGATGTTCGGCACGGGCGGCTCGTTCGCGGCCTCGACGCACGTAAACGGCAAGAAGACGAACGGCGGCTGATCGCCCTCCCGCCTCGCGCCCGCTCGGAAGAACGAGAGTCGACAGTCGCTCTCGTTCAGGTCGGGCGGGCGATCGCGATCAGGGTCCCACCGCGGCGCGTGGCGGTCCCGAGCGCGGTCGCGGCGAGCGCTGCGGGCGCGAGCGCGGTGCCGAGCGCATAGCTCAGCGCGAGCTCGCCCTTGCCGCCGTGGGAGGGCTTGCCCGTCAACGACTGGAAGAGCACGTTCGGCTTCGGGAGGACCGCGTTGAGCGCGCTCTGCATCCACCCGAAGACGTCGAGCTCGAGCTCCTGATGGTGCCAGCGCGTCACCGTGAAGCCGGCGCGGCCGAGGAGCGACTCGAGGGCGCTCCGGCTGAAGTGGTAGAGGTGGCGCGGCACGTCGAGGTGGAACCAGCTGCCCTTGAAGAGGGAGGCCTGGAGCCCGGCGGCGTCGGGGACGGCGACGATGAGAGTGCCGTCCTTCGCGAGCAGCGAGCGCGCGCCTTCGAGCGTGCCCTTCGGGTCGGTGAAGTGCTCGAGCGTGTGCCACATCGTGACGGCGTCGAATGCGCCCTTCGCGGCGGGGAGCGCCTCGCTCCGCACCTCGTCGAGCGAGCCGTACACGTCGAGGCCCGCCTTGCGTGCGTTCTCCGCCGCCCCGCCGATGTCGGTGCCGACGCCCTTCCAGCCCGCCGTGATCGCGGCGCCGAGGAAATTGCCGTCGCCGCAGCCGATGTCGAGCAAGGCGCCCTTTCCCGGGGTCGCACCGGCTAGGATGCGGAGGCGACGCGCGAGGCAGTAGCGGTCGGGGAAGCTGTGTCGTTTCCCGTAGTACGCCTCGCCGTAATACGCGCCGAGGTCCGCGGGGATCGGCGAGGTATGGCCGAGACCGCACGACGCGCAACTCTGGATCTCGAAGGTCTCGAGCGACTGCGGATGCTGCACCGCCTCGAGGCCGCGGACCAGCGAGCCTCCACACGAGTTGCAGCGGCGTTCTCCGTTCATGGCGCTTTCTTCCCCCGGCCGCCGCGTCTCCGCAAGTGGATCCATCACGGCTTCGGCTCACCCATGTCATCGCTGGGCGTGCGGGCGAGGATGCGGAGCCGGCCCTGTACGAACGACTCCTTGAACGTCGGGGGCACGGTCTCCAGGACCTCGGCGGGAGGATCCCAGAGGAGGAGGTAGTCGAAGGTCGGGAGCGCCTCTCTCCAGAAGAGGTCCCACTCGTCGCGCCACGTCTCCTCGCAGTTGTTCGTCACGATGCGCTTCGAATGGCGGTCGGCGCAGAAGACCTCGCGCGTGCGCGCGGTGGCGACGAAGCGGAGCCGCGTCATCGGCTCGAGGTGATGCGGGAGCTTCGTACGCAGCATGATCGGCATCGACGGGACGTTCGCCCATGCGTCGATCGCGCTCGTGTGCCGCTCGAGCACGTAGAGCCCCCACGCGGTTCCGAGACTGAACGTGTTCTTGCTCGTCACCCGCGCGTTGAAGTTGAGCGTGAGGAGGCGGGCGCGGTCCGGCACTGCATGCGTACCCGCCGCGAAGTCGTCGAGCTCGCGCGACAGCCGGAAGAGATCGATCGGCATGCCGGCGAGGTAGACGACCGCCGCGGCTCCGAGCGCGCCGACGAGGGGGCGAGGTAGGCGAGCTGGCAGCCGGACGAGCGCCGCCGCCCAGAGGAAAGGGATCAGGCGCGGCGCAATGTAGTTGGAGTCGAACGCGACGTACGGGCCGAGCAGGTAGGCGAGCAGCAGCACGACGAGCGGCGCCGGGCCGAGGAGCGCGCGTCCTTCACGCCAGCGCATCGCTGCGGCCACTGCGAGCACGAGCGCGGGCAGGAGGCTCACCGCCGTCAGCTCGGTGAAGCCGTACATCCACTGGCTCCAGAGGTTGTAGAGCGCCCACTGGAGCGAAGAGAAAATCGGCGGCTCCATCCTCGGCGCCGCCGCCGCGACGTGCAGCGCGAAGACGAACGCGCCCATCGCGGCGGCAGGGGCGAGCGCAGGGAGCGTCGCGCGCGCGAGCGTGAAGCGTTCGCGGAGCGGCTTGCCTGCCGATGCGACGAGCTCGGCGCCCGCGGCCGCGGCCACCATCAGGCCGACGACCATCACGGGGAAGGGATGGAGGTACCAGCACAGCAGCGCCAGGAGCGAAGCCTTGACCGTCACCCGAGCCCGTAGCGATGCCGGGGCGGCGAGGCGCTCGTCGAGCGCCATCAAGAGGAGCAGCGCGACCGGTACGCTCGCCGCGAAGTTCAGCATCCCCATCGACACGAACCAGTTGTGCACCATCGGCACGAGCAGCGGCGTCGCGAGGAGCATCCGCTTGCGGTCGGTGAAGTGGAGGACGAAGCGCGGAAGGACGAGCGCGTTCGCGGCGAGCACGCCGATCGCGAAGGCCTTCGCCGCGGCGACGAAGCCGAACGATCGACCGAGGACGAGCGTCCAGAGGAAGAGGAACGAGTTCGGCTTGAGGAACCCGGTGGGGACGAACTCCGGATATTTGTCGGGGTTCGCGAGGATCGTCACCGCCGCGAGGTGACCAGGCAGATCCTGGTACGGCGGGATCCGCAAGAAGCAGAGCGGCCAGGCGACGGCGAGGAACAGCCCGACGCCGATAATGAGCGCGAGGGGGCGGTCCCCGAGCCGAATGCGCGCAGGCGTGGCTTCGGTCGTGGTCGTGCTCGTGCTTGCGCCCGCAGGCATGCGGCGCCTTTACTGGCATCCGTTCGTGCCGGCAAGGACGGGAAGTTGGCCGGCCGGGTCTCGCGCTGGCCGGCGCATCGAGTAAGCTGCCGCCGCCATGCCGAACCTCACGCTCTACACGTACTGGCGTTCGTCCGCTTCGCACCGCGTCCGCATCGCGCTCGGCTACAAGGGGCTCACGTACGACCCCGTCTACGTGAACCTGCTCGAGGGGGAGCAGCGCAAGGACGAGTACAAGCAGACGAACCCGATGGGGCACCTGCCGTGCCTGGTGATCGACGGCGTGAAATACGTCGAATCGACCGCGATCATCGAGCTGCTTGAGGAGCTGTATCCCGAGCCGGCGCTCCTCCCGAAGAAGCCGGAGGACCGCGCCCGCGTGCGCGCGCTCGTCCAGATCGTCAACTCGGGGATCCAGCCGCTCCAGAACCTCGTCGTTCTCGATCGGATCGGTGAGGACAAGGAGAAGCGGCTCGACTGGCTTCGCCACTTCATCACGCGCGGCCTCACGGCGTGGGAGGCGCTCGCCTCGCGCTACGCGGAGGAGACCGGTCAGAAGGGGCCGTTCGCCTACGGCGCGACGTTCACCGCGGCAGACGCGGTCCTCATCCCGCAGCTCTATACGGCACGTCGCTTCGGGATCGACCTCTCGCCGTACCCGACGATCCTGCGTATGGACGAGGCGACGAAGGATCTGCCCTTCGTGAAGGCGGCCTACCCGGACGCGCAGCCCGACGCCAAGCCTTGAGGGATGGCTCGCACGTCCGCCAGCCAAGAGCCGGACGTGCGAAGCCCGCCGCTCCGAAGTACGAAGCCCGATGTATGCTCGCATCCGTGCGTAGGCTCGCCGCGTTCGCTCTCGGCCTCGCCGCCGTCGGGGCGTGCGGGAATGCCTACGCCGGGCCGCTGAAGACGTGGGGGGCGGAGCCGCCCGAGCAGACCGCCGAGCCCGAGCGTCCGCCGGGGACGGAGCCGGAGCCTCCTCCTCCGCCGCCGTCGACGATCGGAACCCCGGTCGGCGAGCCGCCCGCGCCTCCCGAGGCGAGCGCCACGAGGCCGCCGGTCGGGCAGGGCGGCCTCCGCTACGTCCTCGAAGGCATCGAGGTCCGGGGAAACACGACGACGCTCGCCCGCGTCATCCTTCGATTCGTCCCGTTCCAGCGCGGCGCCGTCCTCGATGTCGACGACAGGGAGCTGCAGCTCACGCGCTTCCGTCTGCTCGGCACCGGCTTCTTCCGCGACGTGCAGCTCTCGCTCCGGCGCGGTACGCAGCGAGGCTACGTCGTCCTCGTCGTCGACGTCGTCGAGCGCAACACGGTCATCGTCAACGACCTCTGGCTCGGCCTCTCCGCCGATGCCGAGCCGAACGGGCGCGCTCGTCCTCTCACGGCGTTCGGCGGTCTCGACGTCTCCGAGCAGAACCTCGCCGGCACCGGCATCGCGCTCGGGGGCGCGATTGCGCTCGCCGATCGGCAGCTCGCGCTCCGCACGCGCTTCAGCGATCACAGCTTCCTCCGCTCGTCGTGGACCGCGGAGGCGCAGCTCCTCTACAACAACGCGAAGGACTTCTTCGGCAACCGCGACGTCCTCGTCGACGATCCGTCCCAGAAGGTCGCGCAGGACTTCGCCGTCGTCTCGTACCGGCGCTTCGGCGGGAAGGTGAGCACCGGTCACGAGCTCGGGAGCGTCGCGACGCGGGTGTTCCTCGACTACCGCCTCGAGAAGATCGACGCGACGCTCCCTCTCGCGGCGAGCCACAAGCGCGGGCTCGACATCGAAGCCATCGACTTCGACCTGCAGCCTGGCTCGAGCGTCCTCTCGACCGTGAGCGCGACGCTCGTGCACGACACCCGCGACGAGCCGTTCTTGCCCACCCGCGGCTGGCACGTGCTTGGCTTGGCTGAAGCGTCGCTCACGCCGCTCGGGAGCGATTATCCCTATGCCAAGCTCGTCTTTAGAGGATCCCGTTGGATGCCGCTCGCCTGGGATCACGTCTTACGGATCGAAGGGATCCTCGGAAGCGTGTTCGGCGACGCGCCATTGTTCGACAAGTTCTATGTCGGTGATTACACCGACCTTCGGCCGCATCGCGCCCTCGATCTGGCGTTCGACCGCCGTGCCGCGCCGAATTTCTTCAGCACGGCGATCGCGGAGGTCCGCTACGGCGACTACGCAGCGCGCATCAACGCCGAGTACCGGATCCCGCTCTACCGTGGCCGGCAGAGCATCTACGGGGTGGACTTCTTCGGGTCGGTAGGCCTTTACGCAGTTGCGAACGGCAGAGATATCGTGAGGCCGGCGCGCGGCTACGCCGGTTTCCAGCAGGCCCCGGTCGATCTGACCTTCAACCTCGGCCTCAGGATGGACACGGCGGCCGGAGGCATCGCGCTCGGCATCGCCAACTTCCTCGGGTTCATTCCGATCCGATCGGGGGCCGAGTGAAGCTCCCGCGTCTCTTCGGTCTCTTGCTGGCCGCCCTCGTCGCGATCCTCGTGGTCACGCCGCCACGAGTCGCCCGCGCCGATGACGAGCCGAAGCAGGAGGAGCTTCCGCGCCGCCAGGCGAACTTCGCCTGGGACAAGAACGAGAAGACCCAGCAGACGCTCCTCCGCGCGAGCTTCTCCTACCGGGACGTCATCGACAAGGCGATGGCCGACAAGCTCGCCAGCGGTCTGCCCAACGTGATCGCGATGCGTGCCTACGTCCTTCGCGAAGGCGAGGCGAACCCGGTGGCTCTCGCCGTCAGGACCTGCCGCATCGTCTTCGACCTCTGGGACGAGGTCTATCGCTTGAAGATCTCGGGCCCCGGCGGGGAGCGCGACGTGGCGGCGCTGAACCTCGAGGGCGTGCTCCGGCAGTGCGCCGAGGCGCGCGATCTCCCCGTCGCCGACAAGTCGCTCCTCTCCACGGGCAAGCCTCATTTTCTCGGCGTGATCGTCGAGGTGAACCCCGTCAGCCCGCAGATGCTCGCCCAGATGCGCCAGTGGGTCTCCAGGCCCGCGGGCTCGACGGGCATCGGCCCGGGCGACGCGCTCTTCGGCTCGTTCGTCGGCCTGTTCGTCCGCCAGATCGGGAATGCCGACCGCACCCTGCGGTTCCGGACCCAGAGCGCCACGCCCTGATCGGCGTGAAGCGGAAAGGTGACGTCCCCCGCAGGAAGGGCGTCACGAATCCAAGCTCGCGCCCGACGAGGGAGTCGAAGCCATGCTGCGACGACCTCGGTACGTCTCGTTCCTCGCGCTCGTGCTGGGCGCTGCGCTCGTCTCTCCCGCTCCGGACGCCCGTGCCGCCCCACCGCGACGCGTGACGCGGGTGCTCATCAAGAAGCAAGAGCACACGATGCAGCTGCTCGTCTCCGACGCGAGGGGAAACGAGGAGGTCGCTCGATCCTACAAGGTCGCGATCGGGCCTGGTGGTCCCGGCCCGAAACGCCAGGAGGGCGACCTCACGACGCCGGTCGGTCGCTACCGCGTGACGAAACACGCGCCGTCCCAGTACAAAATCTTCCTCGGGATCGACTACCCGACCGCGGCCGACCATCGGCGCTTCAACCTCCTCAAGCAGCGGGGCGAGCTACCGAAGTCGGCGACGATCGGCGGGAACATCGGCATCCACGGGCCTCCCGTCTCGCTCGACGAACGTGCGAAGAAGACGTTGAAGGAGAGCGACTGGACCGCGGGCTGCATCGCGGTGAACGAGGAGGAGATCGTCGAGATCGCGCGTCTCGTCCGCGATGGGACGACCGTCGACATCGAGGACTGATCGCGGCGAGAACGAGAGGGGGAGAACGAGAGAGCGAGACAACAGGAAGGCGGGGAGGCGGGAAGGGGATTGGGGACGGTTCTTCCCGGCCTCGGCTTCGTTGGTGTCAGTCTTCCGCGATCGCGGGCGCGATGCTGGGGGACGCTTCTCTACGGCTCGTCGATGCGAGGACTCGCTTGAGCTCGCTTCGTGGGGCGCCGATCCAGCTCGCGAGCTGCGCCTCGTCTGCCGGCTCATCTTCGGTCGCTCTCGTGACGTGCTCGACGACGCGGTCGAGGACGTCGGCTCGGATCGCGCGTGGGCCGATGACGGGAAAGCCGATCGCCGCATACGCTCGCCGGTCGACGCCTCGGCTCGGCGCGAAGGAGACTGCGCCGCCGACCGGAGCTCCGAACGCGCGACCCGTGCGGAACCATGTCGACGCCAAGGCGACGCGGGCGGCGATCGATGCGGGGGTCACGCCGCGAGCGAGGTAGACGACGCTCGCGCCGAAGCGGACGCCGTGGTCCTCGAGCATGACGCGGTCGCCTTCGGGGATCACGGCGAGCACGTCCTCGAGGTCCGTCTCGAGCGTGGTCCCGAGGCCCTGCTCGAGTCGATGCACGAAGGCGCGGAGAGGTGCGGAGGCGCCGGCATGTGCGGCGAGATCTCCGATGCCCCCGAGCAGATCGGCGACGGCGTCACGCGCGAACGCGAGGAGGCGTCGCTGGATGCGGCTCTTCGCTCCGGCGCCGAGGTCGTCGCCCCCGGCGAGCCCGACGTCGGGCCGCGCGATGGTCCCTCCGCGCACGACGTGTCCAACGACGCGCTCGGTCGGTGAGTGGACGATCCGACCGGACGCGTCGAGCGCGAAGTCCTCGTGCTCCGCCTCGACGACCTCGTCGACCCACGCCGGCGAGCCGGGGCGCGAGACGGGGGAGGGGGGCCTCGCTCCCGTCGCCAGGCTCGCGCGCAGGGCGGCGAGCTGCGCGAAGGGATGTCCGGGATCGAGGGCGCCGTGCGCGAGCACCCCGAGATCCGGCTCGCTCTCTCCACGGGCGCGCTTCGTCTGCGGGCGCGTGCGTGGACGCGCAGCCTTCTTGGTATCGACGAACCGGAGGACGAGTCGCTCGTGGAGCGCGTCGCTGAGGCGGTCCTCGAGCGCACGCGTGCGCTCTTGCCAGGCTTCGGGTGCCTCGAGCCACGCCGCGCGGTTGGCGACGTACGTCCACGTCCGCACCGCTGCGATTCGCGCGACGAGCTCCTCGACGTCGCTCGCGGCGCCGCGCTCCAGCTCGCCGACGTGACGCTCGAGCCACTCGTCGCGGAGGCGGCCGCGATCGGAGAGCTCGATGAACAGCTGCTCGAGGAAGTCGACGTGGACCTCGAGCATGAGCTTCCGGAAGTCGGGCACGGTGCAGACGTCCCAGAGGAGGCGCACGCCGTCCGGGCGTTGCGCGCGAGCGGCGACCACCTCGCGTCCCGCGAGATGTGCGAGGCAGGCAGCGTCCTCCGCCCCGGCAGCGTGGCGGAGAATGGCCCGCACCGGAGGCTCCGCGAGCGACGCGCGAAGCGACGCGATCGAGGAGAAGTCGAGGTCGTCCGACCTCCATTGGACCCGGCGCACGCGCGGAAACGAGTGGGTCTCGATCGCATGCACGGCTCCGGCAGGCAGCTCGAGCGGCGTCAGTGTGCCGAACGTCCCGTCGTTGATCCAGCGCCCGGCGCGCCCGGCGATCTGTCCGAGCTCGGCGTCGTCGACATCACGCACGTCGCGTCCGTCGAACTTCCGGGTCGCCGCGAAGGCGACGTGCTCGACGTCGAGGTTGAGGCCCATGCCGACCGCGTCCGTCGCAACGAGGCAGTCGACCTCGCCGGCCTGGAACATCGCGACCTGCGCGTTCCGCGTTCGCGGAGAGAGCGCGCCGAGGACGACCGCGGCGCCGCCGCGCCGGTTGCGGAGCCGCTCGGCGATCTCGTAGACGTGAGGCATCGAGAACGCGACGACCGCGCTCCGCGGCGGGAGGCGCGCGAGCGGCGTGGCTCCGGCGTACGACAGGCGCGAGAGTCGGGGATGCTCGACGTGGCGTGCCGTGGGGACGAGCTCGCGGAGCGCGTCCTGCATCGTGCCGGCGCCGAGGAACCAGGTCTCGAGCCGGCCCCGGGCCGACAGCAGCCGCGACGTGAACACGTGCCCGCGCTGCGCGTGCGCCGCAAGCTGGATCTCGTCCACCGCGAGGAAGTCGACCTCGCGTTCGATCGGCATCGCCTCGACGGTCGCGACCCAGTACGACGGCCGCCTCGGGATGCGCTGCTCTTCGCCCGTGACGAGCGCGACCCTCGACTCGCCGACGCGCGCCGTGATCCGGTCGTAGACCTCCCGCGCGAGCAAGCGGAGCGGGAGGCCGATCATCCCCGAGGCGTGCTCGAGCATCCGCTCGATGGCGTGATGCGTCTTGCCCGTGTTGGTGGGCCCGAGCAGCGCCTTCGTGATCGGCGGGGCCGAAGACATCGCGCTCTCGTTCATAGCGCAGGTTCTCAGCGCCCGCGCGCTCGTACTAGGATCCCCCCTGCCGTGCTCCCCGAAGTCGTCACCGAGAAGCTCGACGCGCTCCCGCCGTCGCCGGGCGTCTACCTGTTCAAGGACAAGAAGGCGACCGTCGTCTACGTCGGTAAGGCGAAGTCGCTTCGCAGCCGTGTCCGGAGCTACTTCCAGGAAGGCTCGACCGACAACCGCTACTTCATCCCCATCCTCCAGCGGACGATCGGCGATCTCGAGACGATCGTCACGGGGACCGAGAAGGAAGCGGCGATCCTCGAGAACAACCTCATCAAGGAGCACCGGCCCCGCTACAACGTCAAGCTTCGGGACGACAAGGACTACATCTCGCTCAAGCTGGATCCGAAGGACGAATGGCCCCGCCTCTGGGTCGTTCGCCGCCCGAGCTACCAGCCCGGAGAGACGGCGCGTTACTTCGGCCCGTACCACTCGGCGACCGCCGCGCGCCGCACGCTCCACCTCGTCAACAAGCACTTCCAGCTCCGGACGTGCACCGATACGGAGATGCGGAGCCGCAAGCGCCCGTGCCTCCAGCACCAGATCAAGCGCTGCCCCGCGCCGTGCGTGCTCGAGGTGGATCGGACCTGGTACGACGAGCAGGTCCGAGCGGTCGCGATGTTCCTCGACGGTCGTCACGACGAGCTCTCGGACGAGCTCGCGGCGCGGATGCAGGCGGCAGCGCGAGCGATGCGCTTCGAGCTCGCGGCCGTGTACCGGGATCAGCTCGCCGCAATCGAGAAGGTCCGCGAGGAGCAGCGTGTCGTGAGCGTCGACGACGTCGATCGCGACGTGCTCGGCATCCACCGCGAGGGCGACCTCGTCGAGCTCGCGCTCCTGCACGTGCGGAGGGGCAAGCTTGCCGACGTCGCGACCTTCTCGATCAAGAACGCCGAGGTCCCCGACGAGGAGGTCGTCGCCGCGTTCCTCGGGCAGCACTACGCGCTGTCGAACGCTGCGGACGCGAACAGCGCGGCGCTTCCGATTCCGGACGAGATCATCGTCCCGGTGTTGCCCGACGCCGCGAGCGGTACCGCCGAGTGGCTCAGCGAGCGCGCCGCGCACAAGGTCGCGCTCCTCTGCCCGCAGCGTGGTCCGCGCGTCGACCTTCTCCGCCTCGCGAACGAGAACGCGAGCCATGCGTTCACGGAGAAGCGGCGCGCGTCCGACGACGTCCAGGAGCGCCTCACCCAGCTCAAGGAGCGGCTCCGACTTCCCGCGGTCCCGCGCCGGATCGAGTGCTGCGACATCTCTCATCTCGGCGGACAGGACACGGTCGGCGCGGTAGTCGCGTTGACCGACGGCGAGCCGGACAAGAAGCGCTACCGCACGTTCCATGTTCGCGGCGAAGCCTCGGCCTCGAAGGCGACCGACGGCGCGCCCACGCCCGGCGGAGGGGAAGGGACGCTGGAGCAAGACGTCGACGGCGTGCCGGTCTCGCTCGCCGGCGACGACTACCGTGCGATGTACGAGGTGCTCGCGCGCCGCTTCCGTCGAGGGCTCAAGCGGCAAGAAGCCCGCGAGCTCCGCGCGGCGGGCGACGGGGCTTCCGATTCTTCGCCGCCCGACTCGGCGACCCCGGACGCCGAGGCTCTCAGCGAGGAGATCGCGGAGAGCGAGTGGGAGCTTCCCGATCTCTTCGTCGTCGACGGCGGCCGCGGTCAGCTCGCGGTCGCGCTCGCAGCGGCCCGCGATCTCGGCCTCCACGATCTCCCGATCGTCGCGCTCGCGAAGGAGAAGGAGAACGTGATGGGCGACACGCTCGTCGATCGCGTCTACCTCCCGGGACAGAAGAACCCGATCCCGCTGAAGAGCCATTCCGCGTCGATGTTCTTCCTCGCCCGCGCGCGCGACGAGGCGCACCGCTTCTCGAACCGCGCCCGCGAGCGGCTCGGCAAGAAGAAGCGGATGCGCTCCGCGCTCGACGACATCCAGGGCATCGGGCCGAAGACGAAGCAGCAGCTCCTCATGCACCTCGGGAGCATCAAGGCGATCAAGGCCGCCGACGACGCAGCGATCCTCGCGGTGCCGGGCGTGACCGCACGTCACCTGAAGGCGCTACGCCGCGTGTATCCGGCAAAGCCGCCCGCGTCCTGAAGGCCGTCCCGCCTTCCTGCTTCTCCGATCCGAATGTGACGGCCTGACAAAAACGACGGAATCGATCGGCGACGGCCATCGGTAGGGCAGACACGGGAGGTCTCATGCCCCGCCAACTGCGCTCGTCGCGTTTTCGCTTCTCATTTGGAGCGGGATGGACGCGGGCGCTCGTCGCGACGGTCGTCGCTGCGAGCGCTTGCATCGTCATGCCCGCATGTATCCGCCGGCCGGTCTCGATCGAGCAGCCGACGACGAAGATCTCGTTCGAGACGGTCGTGCCTCAGCCGGCGATCGACAAGATCGATCTCCTCGTGATGGTCGACAACTCGGGGTCGATGGCCGACAAGCAGCGGATCCTCGCTGACGCCGTGCCCGACCTCGTGGAGGGGCTCCTCCTGCCGAAGTGCGTGGACAAGGCGACGCGCGCGCCGACCGGCGCCACGTCGGATCCGACGAAGCCGGACAAGGAGATGTGCCCGGTCGGATCGGAGCCGGCGTTCCCGCCGATTACCGACATGCACATCGGCGTGATCTCGTCATCGCTCGGCGGCATGGGCTCGTCGCAGTGTCCGACCGCGGACGGTTTTCAAAACGACGATGGCGGTCGTCTCCTCGCACGCGGACCGAATGGCGACGTCGCGGCAGCGGGCGATCTCCACTTCCTCGCGTGGTACCCCGACGTCGAGAAGAACAAGGACAAGGTCCGGCATCCGGATCCGCCCGTCCCGAAGACGAAGGACGTCGGCGAGCTCGGCAAGGCCTTCCGCGATCTCATCGTCGGCGTGGGCCAACGCGGCTGTGGGCTCGAGGCGCAGCTGGAGAGCGTCTACCGCTTCCTCGTGCAGCCGGACCCGTGGACGGCGATCGACAAGGATGGCACCGGTCGCGCGACGTACGGCCCGGCGAACCAGGTCGACGTCGAGCTTCTCCGGCAGCGGGCAGCGTTCCTCCGTCCGGACTCGCTCGTGGCGGTCATCGTGCTCACGGACGAGGACGACTCGTCAGCCGACCCGCTCTCGTTCCAGGGAAGCGGCTGGCGCTTCATGGAGCAGCAGGCCCGCCACCGCGCGACGCAGGCGTGCGCGGCAGATCCGATGAGCGAGGACTGCACATCGTGTGCGTTCGCGAGCGGCGCGCCCGGCTGTTCGCCGCCGCTCTACACGGACGAGGAAGATCCGCTCAACGTCCGCTTCCATCACATGAAGCCGCGCTACGGCGTGGACCCGCAGTTCCCGATCTCGCGCTACGTCGATGCGCTGACGAAGCCACGCGTCCCGCTCCGCGGCCACGAGCACGACGAAAACGGCTCCTATGCGCCGAGGGCGGGGTGCACCAACCCGCTCTTTGCGGCACGGCTGCCGACCGATCCGAACGATGACCTGTGCAAGCTTCCGCGCGGGCCGCGCTCGTCGAGCCTCGTCTACTTCGCCTTGATCGGCGGAATACCGAACACGCTCATCCCGGACGCTCCCTCGTCTTTCGCGGACGCCTCGCCGGACGGCAAGCAGCTCATCGACTGGACGAAGGTGCTCGGTCGCGATCCCGCGCGCTGGGACGAGACAGGCATCGACCCTCACATGATCCAGTCGAGCGGTCCGCGCCCGGGGCTTCCCCCGGCCACGGCGAGCGACGACGCCGAAGCCGTCCACGGACGTGAGTGGACGACCGGCGGCTCGGACCTCCAGTTCGCTTGCACGTTCGATCTCTACGGGCGCGATGAGAACGGCGCGGCCGTTCCGATCCGGCGCGAATGCAGCGAGGCCGATCGCCGGGCCCGCCGCTGCGACTGCGACGGGGAGAGCGACTTGCCGCTCTGCGCGGCGGACAATCGAAACGTTCAGGTGCGGGGCAAGGCGTACCCCACGCGCCGACAGCTGATGGTGGCGAAGGAGCTCGACGCGCAGGGCATCGTCGCTTCGCTCTGCCCGAAGCAGCTCACGGAGCCCACCGCCGACGACTACGGCTACCGCCCTGCCGTCCGCGCGATCACGTCGCGGCTCGAGCGGTCGCTCGTCGGCTCGTGCCTGCCCCGCGCGCTCGAGCGGCAGGACGACGCGGGCAACGTCGCCTGCATGGTCCTGGCGATGCTCCCCGATCCGGGGCCCGACTCCGACTGCGAGCGCTTCGGCTTGAAGCCGCCGAGCGCGCAGCTCCTCGAGCAGATGCGCGACAAGCTCCGCGCCGAAGAAGGAGAGGAGTCGACCCGGCACCCGATCTGCGCCATCCCCCAGGTTGCCGTCCCGCCGGGAGAGGTCTGCAAGGACGCGAGCGACGATATCGCTTTCTGCTACGCGGAGGCGCCCAAGCTGACGCTCTGCCCCCACGCGATCGCGTTCACGAAGGCCAGCCAGAAGCTCTCCTTCGCGCGCTTCACCATGCAGTGCATCCAGCAGAGCACACAAGACTGACCCGGCCTCGTACCCCCGGCCCGCGACGACCGGCCCCCGAAACGGCCCTGCCGCCCACGAAGCGTGCAGGGCCGTTCGCATTTTCCGGGCGTGCGGGATGCCAACCAGGCTTGCCGCTTGGCAACGAAGTTGGCGGACCTGAACGATCTCGACCGCGCTTCTCTCGAAAGAAATCGCGCTTCCCTCCCGGCACGCGATGTGAATAACTGCTCCCGGGTCGGGGTGTACCCTCGTTGACACCGCCGCCCGCCTTTCGTTAGGTAGAGTTCGAGATTGGACGGCCTCTGGCCCCCACCGCGTTGGACGCGGCGGCAACGATAGATCGCGAAGGAGCGCTCACGATGAAGTGGACGAACCGGCTCGGCAAATGGCTCTTCGTCGGAGGTGCGTGGTCTACCACCGCTCTGATGCTGGGCGCGGCAGGCACGGGTTGCCTTTCCCGCCCCGTGGGGCAGCAGCCGCCGACGACGAAGGTCAATTTCACGTCGACTGTCTCGCAGCAGGCCGTCGACAAGGTCGACCTCCTGTTCGCGATCGACAACTCGGCGTCGATGGGTGACAAGCAGGCGATTCTCGCCGAAGCCGTCCCCGACCTCATCGACGGCCTCCTCCGGCCCCGCTGCGTCGACAGCGAGGGCAAGCCCTCTCCGGGCAACGAGAAAGCCAAGCCTGAGGTCTCCAAGGAGGAGCGCTACGGCTGCCCGGTGAACTTCGAGCCGGAGTTCAAGCCGGTCACCGACATGCACATCGGCGTCGTGTCGTCGTCGCTCGGCAACTTCGGCGGCGACGTCTGTGCGGTGGCGGAGCCGCGCACCAACGACCGCGGTCGCCTCCTCAACATCAGCCCGGACGGCGGCCAGGTCGAGCTCGCGAAGCCCGGCAACTTCCTTGCCTGGTTCCCCCAGGCGAAGGAGAACGAGGACGCGAAGCGGCATCCGCCGCCGGAGAAGCCGATCCGCCAGATTGACGGCGACGACGGGCTCACGAAGAACTTCCGCGACCTCGTCGTCGGTGTCGGTCAGAACGGTTGCGGCCTCGAGGCTCAGCTCGAGAGCGTCTACCGCTTCCTCATCCAGCCCGACCCCTGGGAGAGCGTCAAGCTCGACGGGGCGAACCAGGCCGACCTGGGCGAAGGCGTCGACATCGAGGTGCTCCAGCAGCGCGCGGACTTCCTGCGTCCGGACTCGCTCGTCGCGATCATCATGCTGACGGACGAGGACGACTCCTCGGCCGACCCGCTCGCGATCGGTGGCCAGGGCTGGGCCTTCATGAACAAGGCGTTCCCGGGCTCGAAGGTCTTCCGCGGCAGCACCGGCGAGGGCACGACCGCCCCGCGCGGCACCACCACCTGCGAGCAGGATCCGGGCAGCGAGGACTGCACCTCGTGCGGCTTCCAGAGCCTCTGCGACAAGTCCCAGCCCTCCTGCCAGAAGATCATCGCGGACAAGAACTGCACGACCCCCGGAAGCGACAAGGGGCAGGGCGACGGCTTCAACGGCTACTACGGTCCGAGGGAAGATGAGCTCAACGTGCGCTTCCACCGCATGAAGGAGCGCTACGGCATCGATCCCCAGTACCCGATCAAGCGCTACGTCGACGGCTTCACCAAGTTCAAGGTGCCGGATCGCAAGGCCGAGCACGTGACCAAGGTCGCCGCGAACGGTCGCCGCGACATCGCCAACTACACGAGCACGGCCAAGTGCACGAACCCGCTCTTCGCCGCCAAGCTCCCGCGCCAGGCGGGTGACGAGCTCTGCGCCCTTCCGCGCAGCACGCGTAGCCCGGACCTCATCTTCTTCGCGGTCGTCGGTGGTGTTCCCCACCAGCTCCTCCACTTCGACCCGAACGACATGGAGAAGAGCCGCATCACGAACGAGGACTGGGTGAAGATCCTCGGCCGCGATCCCGGGAACTTCGACTTCTCGGGCATCGACCCGCACATGGTCCAGTCGGTCGCGCCGCGCACCGCGCTCGGCCTCGGCGGCGCCGACAAGCAGCTCGGCGACAACGGTGACGACAAGATCCACGGTCGCGAGTGGAACACGAACAAGGGCGACCTCCAGTACGCCTGCACGTTCGACCTGCCGGAGACCATGCAGCGCGTGTGCGGGGCGAGCGATACGTCCTGCGACTGCTCGCCGAACCAGAGCGAAGGTTTGAACCCGCCGCTTTGTGGCGCCGGCAACAAGCAGATCAAGGCGAAGGCGTACCCGACGATCCGCGAGTTCCAGGTCGTCCGCGCGCTCGGCGACCAGGGCATCATCTCGTCGCTCTGCCCGATCCACCTGTGCAAGGAAGGCGACCCCTCCTGCGATAGCGCCAAGAACCCTCCGGCGACCTACGGCTACCGCCCCGCGGTTGCGTCGATCATCGACCGCCTCAAGATCGAGCTCACGACGCAGTGCCTCCCGCAGAAACTGCGTGAGGTTGGCGCCGAGGCCGATCAGGTTCCCTGCCTCGTCCTCGCTCAGCTGAGCGAGAAGGAGGACAGCTGCGCGGCCCATGGCCTCTCGGCTCCGAAGAAGGAGATCCTCGACGTCTTCCTCGCGCAGCAGCGCGCGGAGTCGGGCAAGGTCGGTGAGGGTGGCCTCGACCTCGCCGCCCTGCCGGTCTGCGAGATCCCGCAGAAGACCGTCGAGCGCGGCCTCAGCTGCAAGGACGAGGCGGAGATGCTCTGGTGCTACGTCGAGAACGATCCTGCGAACAAGAAGAACCCCGCGGGCCGCTGCCCGCAGGCGCTCATCTTCTCGTCGGGCACGGCCGCGCTCGCCGGCGCTCGCTTCAGCCTCCAGTGCATCCAGCAGTTCGCTGCCGGCGAGGCGTCGAAGGACCAGCAGCAGCAGTGACGGTCGGCTGACCGCACCACGTCCCTGAAGAGAGGGGCGGACCCATTCCGGGTTCGCCCCTTTTTCTTTGGCCGGCGCCGCGGTCGAACCTCTTGCGCCGAGACCGAGGGCTTTTGTTATCGTCGTCGGCGAGCGCGATGGCGAACGGGAAGAAGACGATCCTCATCATCGAGGACGAGCCCCACATCGTGATGGGGCTCCGCGATGCGCTCGAGTTCGAGGGTTTTGCGACGATCTCGGCGGGGAAGGGGAAGGACGGCGTCCAGCTCGCGCGGACGGAAGCCCCCGACGCCGTCATCCTCGACCTCATGCTTCCCGACATCAACGGCTACGCCGTGTGCGAGGAGCTCCGGCGGGTCAGCCCGTTCGTCCCGATCATCATGCTGACGGCGCGCTCGCAGGAGACCGACAAGATCCGCGGCCTCGACGCGGGCGCCGACGACTACGTGACGAAGCCGTTCAGTGTGAACGAGCTCATCGCGCGGATGCGGGCGATCCTGCGACGGGCGTCGCGCCCGAGCGCGGCTCCGGAGATCCTCACGATCGGCGACGCTCACGTGAACTTCTCGACGCACTCGCTGAAGGCGCTCGGCACCGAGCACGCGCTCTCGTTCTACGAGGTCGAGCTCCTGCGCCTCCTCTCGGAGCGCGTCGGTCAGCCGGTGAGTCGCGACGAGATCCTCCAGAAGATCTGGGGCCTCGACGCGTCGCCGACGAACCGCACCGTCGACAACTTCATCGTGAAGCTGCGCAAGAAGATCGAGAAATCGCCCGACAAGCCGACGCACATCCTCACGGTGTACGGCTTCGGGTACAAGCTCGTCACGAACGCCTGAGCAGTCAGGGACCGCGTCGTCGCGAGCGCGCGTCAGCTGCCGCCGACGAAGACGACCTCGACCCGAGCGTTCTTTTCTTTCCGCTTTGCGTCCGCCGGATCGAACACCGGGGCTCGCGCGCCGGCCTGCTCGACCTTCGTCTTGTCGGCGCTCGCGCCGGCGTCGGTCAGGGCCTTCGCGATGACCTCGCCGCGCTTCTTGTCGAGCGCGACGTCGGCGGAGCTCGGAGCCGCCGCGTCGTGGATCACGACCTGCACCGCGAAGGCCGGGTGAGCGGCGGCGATGCGGCCGAGGTCCTGGAGCGTGCTCTCGCCCTCGGCGGAGAGCTTGGCGGCCTTGTCGCTTCCCTTGCCGCCGGCGAAGAGCGAGCGGAGCGTGACGACCACGCCGCGCTCGTCGCGCGAGGGGGCGAGGTCCGTCGTGCGGGTCGCCTTCGGATCGACCGAGCGCGACAGCTCCCCGAGCAGCGCGTCGGTGGGATCGGCGTCGGGCGTGCCCGCGCGTCGCGCCTTCGTGAGGGCGGCGAGGCACGCGGCCCGCGCACGGCCGGCCGCGTCGATGGGGGCGGGCTTCGGGGACGACTCCAGCTTCTTCTCGAGCTCCGCTGCCGCCGCCTCGGCCTCCGCGAGGCCCGGCGCCTGCGGCGACACCAGGCGCGCCGCGCTGCAGAGGAGGCGGGCCTGCATCGCGAGCGACTGCGCGGCGACGAGGCGGGCGCGCTCGCGCTCCGGATCGGCGGGGCCGGACGGGGCCGGGCGCTCGGCTTCGCGGGCGACCTTGAGCTGCTTCTCGAGATCGTCGGCCTCGCGCTCCGCCGCCTTGCGCGCGGTCGCGTAGCGCTGCGATTGCTCGACGGCCTGGGCGAGCGCTTCCTTCGCCTGCGTCTCTTCGTTCGTGGCGCGGGCGAGCCGGGCGACGGCGACGGCGTGCTGGTAGGCCGCGACGGCGCGCTCGGCGTGAAGCTCCGCGGCGACGTGGTCGCCTGCGTGCTCGGCTTCCTTCGCCGCGCGCAGCGCTTGATCGGCCTCGGCGAAGGCTTGCGGTGCGAGCGTCTGCGCGTCGCGTCCCTGGAGGCCGGCGCGCGTTCGTTCGGCCTCGTTCACCTTCACGACGGTCGACGCACCGGCGCCGCCGCAGCCGACCGTGAGCGCGCCTGCGCTCGCGACGAGAGTGGATGCGAGGAGCATCGAGATCCCGAGCTGCTTCATCGCGCACCTCCGTCCGCGCCCGTCGTGCTGGGCTTCGCAGGCGCCGTTGCCTTTGCCGGCGCGCGTGTGCCGGCGTCACTGCTAGCTGCGGCGGCGCTCGTGCGCGCGGGCTGCTCGTTCGCCTCGCGCGAGGCCGACGCGAGCTGCGCCCGGAGTCGGCCGCTCTGCGCGATGGCCTCCTCGAGCAGCGCGCGCTCCCGATCCGCAAGGGCTCCCGCGTCGGTCGCGGAACGGCGCGCGGTCGCGGCGCTCTCCTCGACGACGGCGGCGCGAACGACGTCCCGCGCGGCTTCCGCCCACGTGCGGGCGAGGCGGTCGGCGAGCTTGGCGTGCGCCTCGTCGCCGGACGATCGCAAGCTGGCTCCCCGCTCGAGGGCAGCACGGGAGCGGGCGACGAGCTCGCCGCCTGCGCCCTTTTGAGGCGAGGCCTCGATCTCCCGGAGCAGGGACTCCGTCGCCGTGCGGTCATCCCCTGCGGCCATTGCCACGGCGCCCATGGCGACGAAGGCTGCAACCCCGAGCGCGAAGACGATGCGGCCGCGGCCGAGCCGTCCCAGCCAGCGCGACGAACGAATCATCTTGTCCGCTTACAGCCCCTAGCGGTGCGCGGCAACGTTGCGGAGAAGGCCCAGTCAGGGCGTCTCGATGTCTACAGTGGCCCACATTTGACCACAAATGCGCATCACAGGAGCGTCTCCGTTGGCGACACGCGTGGCCCGGGCTGGCCTGCCGTGGCAGAGCGGCCACCTGCGTTTTTCTTCGAGCCCATCCGAACGATGGGCCGCCGGAAAACAGGAGGCCTCATGAACGTACGCTCGATCGGCATCGCCACTTCCCTTCTCGTCGCGGCCTTTGCGATCGCCTGTGGTGGTTCCGGTCGACGAAGCGGTTTCGGGACGGACACCGACCCGACGGTGGGGGCCGGGGACGAGAAGGGGGGCTTCACCAACGAGGGGCCCGGGCAGGGCAGCGAGTGCGGGATCAACAACACCGACGGTGATCCCGACAAGGACTACGACGGCGACGGCTTCCCGCTGAAGGACGACTGCAACGAGTGCAACACGTCCATCAACAAGGGCGCGTACGACATCCCGGGCAACGGGGTCGACGAGGACTGCAGCGGCACGCCCGACGACGAAGAGGTCGAGTGTGACGACGGCCTCTCGAAGAGCGGCTCCGATCCGTTCGACGGGGCAAAGGCGATCGGTCTCTGCAAGAAGGCCGATCCGAACGGGACTAGCTGGGGCGTCGTCGAGGCCAAGTGGGTCAGGCCCGACGGCTCGTCGCTCAGCAACAAGGTGGGCGTCGGCATCCTCGAGAAGTTCGGCGTAAACGCTCCGCAGCTGGGGGCATCGATGCTTGCCCTCTCCTCCGGCAAGGCCGCCGAAGGTGCGCCGGTGACCACGGACAAGGGGTACTCGCACGGGACGCCCGCTGGGTATCCGAAGGAGTCGCCGGCGTGTCCCGGCGTCAAGACGGGCCAGGCGCGCGACGGTGTCGCCCTCGAGCTCACGATCCGCGTCCCCACCAACGCGCAGTCGTTCTCCTACCAGCAGAACTTCTTCACGCAGGAGTACCCGGACTTCATCTGCAACAAGTTCAACGACTTCTTCGTGACGATGATGAATCCGGTCCCCGCGGGCCTCGCGGACGGCAACATCGCGTTCGACCAGGACACGAACCCGATCAGCGTCAACAACAGCCTCCTCCAGGTCTGCGAGCCGGGAACCCACGGGCCGACGCCCCAAACCGAGAAGACGTTCGACTGCCCGCTCGGCGTCGGCATGCTCTCGGGCACCGGCTTCGAGGGAGCCGCGGCGACCGGCTGGCTCACGACGAGCGCGCCTGTGACGCCGGGCTCGGAGATCACGCTCCTCTTCGCCATCTGGGACTCACAGGACGGCTGGCTCGACTCGACCGTCCTCATCGACGACTTCAAGTTCTCCGTCGACGGAGCCGATACCGCGACGAAGCCGTCCGAGGTCAAGTGACGGCCTGACTCCGGAGCCCAGCCCCGAAAATCGAGAGGCAGACCGCCCACGGCGTGTCTGCCTCTCGGCGTTTGAGGAGCTCGCACGTCTCTGGAGTCCGAGCCCGTCCTCCGTGGTCGGCCGATGCTTGAGAGGGTCGTGAGACGGCGCCTGCAGGGGCACAATACCGCTGGAGATCCGCCGGCGGGGAGCGTCATCCTACCGTGTGTGTGTCTTGACCGGCTCAGCGCCGGCAGATACTCCATGAATGGAATGATTGGGGCAGCGCGCGACCCCAGATCCGAGGCGAAGATCGACGGTAACGGAACGACCGCTTTCGGGAAGTACCAGCTCTTCGCGAGCCTGGGCCGCGGAGGTATGGCCGACGTCTTCCTCTCGGTCGCGCGCGGGCAGATGGGCTTCAACAAGCTCGCTGTCATCAAGCGGCTCCGTCAGGCCCTTGCCGAGGAGCGCGCGTTTCGCGACATGTTCCTCGACGAGGCGCGGCTCGCGGCGCGCCTCAACCACCCCAACATCGTCCATACCTACGAGGTCGGCGAGCAGGGCGGGGTCTACTTCATCGCGATGGAGTACCTGGAGGGCCAGTCCCTCAACAAGGTGCTCAAGGAAGCGCTCCGGCGCAAAGAGGTGATCGAGCCCGAGGTCGCCGTGCGCATCGTCGCCGATGCGCTCGCGGGGCTCGGCTATGCGCACGAGCTCCGCGACTACGACGGGCGCCCGCTCTGCGTCATCCATCGCGACGTCTCTCCTCACAACATCTTCGTCACCTACGACGGGCACACGAAGCTCGTCGACTTCGGGATCGCGAAGGCCGCGCTCTCCTCCACCGAGACCGAGGTGGGCGTCCTCAAGGGGAAGGTCGCGTACATGTCCCCGGAGCAGGCGATGGGGCAGCGCATCGACGCGCGGTCCGACCTGTTCGCGATGGGCATCGTGCTGTGGGAGCTGATCGCGCAGCAGCGGCTGATGACCGGCGAGAGCGCCGCGAACACGCTCCACAAGCTGATGAACGAGCCGATCCCGCGGCTCTCGCACGTGCTCCCCGGCATCGACGCGAACCTCGACATGCTCGTCGCTCGGGCGCTCGAGAAGGATCCGCAGCACCGCTGGCAGTCGGCGAGCGAGATGCGCGGCGCGCTCGAGCAGTGGCTCTCGGCGCAGCCGCGGACGGCGCGGCAGGAGGACGTCGGGCGGCGGATGGCGTCGCTCTTCGGCAACGTCCGCGAGGAAGTCCAGCGCCAGATCCAGAAGCACATGACCGCCATCACGGCGGCATCGAACACGCAGGAGCTCCAGGCGCTCACGGCGGAGTCGCTGAAGCGGATGGAGCAGTCCGGCGCGAACGTGAGCGGGCAGCTCCTTCGCCTCGGGACGAGCGGAAGCGGAAGCGGCAGCGGAGTCATCGCGACCTACGGCGGGCACACCGGCCTTCCGTCGGGGGATCCGAGCGCCGCGAGCTCGGCGATGCACATGCCCGTGCACCCGCCTGCGGCGCCGCCGCAGAAGTCGAGCAGCGTGCTCTTGGTCGTCGTCACGATCGGCTGCTTCTTGCTCGCTGGTCTACTCATCGTCGTGCTCGGCCTCCGCGATCGGAGGGGGGACATCCTCGCGCTAGGCGGGGCTCCCACGGCGAGCGTGTCGCCTCCGGTGCCGTCGACGACGGAGATCGCGGCGTCTTCGCAGGACCTCCCGCCGCCGACGCCGACCACACCCGCGAGCGGCAGCGCGCTCACGAGCGCGACGGCAGCTCCCACCGTGACGCCGCCCGTGAAGACGGCGCACACGGCGGTGACGCCGCGCGCGACGCCCAAGACGTCGGCTCCGCCTCCGCCGCCTCCGCCCGAGGATCCCGGGTTCGTGACCGTCTCGGCCTATCCCTGGGCCAAGGTCACCGAGGGGGCGAAGGTCGTCTGCCCGGTCACGCCGTGCAACAAGGTCTCGATGAGCCCCGGCTCGCACACGCTCACCTTCGAGAACGGCGAGGCGCCCGGCCAGAAGCAGACGGTGACCGTGCTGGTGAAGTCGGGCGAGACATCGACGAAGAACGTCGGCTTCAAGTGACCGCGCGCGAGGACCGCGCGAACGTCCGTCAGGAGCTCATCGCCACGCCGAGAGACGCGACGAACGGTGCGCGCTACTTGCAGAGCTCGGCGCCGCAACGGATCTGCGGTGCGAGCGAGGCCTTCGTCGCAGCTTCCTCCGGCCGGAACGCGAAGAACGCCGCGGTCCCGCCGCCTGCGACGATGGCCCCCGCGATGACCCAGAAGACCGGGCTCGACAGGATCGAGCCGCCCGCCTTCTCGCCGCGCTTGTCGCCGTCGCCGCCGTAGCCGTTGCCGTTGATCGGCCGCGAGCTCGCCTCGGCGAATGCGCTCTTCGGCACCTGCGGGCTGCCCGCCTCGAACACGGCGTTGTCGCGCTCGTCGAGCGCCGTCGCGTAGAAGTCGAGGCGCGTCCGACCTTGCGTCGCCGGCGCGACCTCGACGGTCGCCTCGCCGACGGGGATGGTCGACACGGTGTATTCGCCCGACGACGTCCAGCGGTAGCCGACGGTGACCTTCTTCGCGATCCGGGTCGGGTCGCGCGTCGTGATGCGGAGCTGGCCGCCGTCCGAGCGGACGTTCGCGACGACCTCCATGCCGGGCTTCGACGGAAGGGACCGGAACTGGCCGCGCGCCTCGACGAACGGCGTGGAGACCTTCGGCCCGAGGTTCGTGTCGATCGTGTACTCGGGGTCGGACACGAGGAGGTGGAGGAACGCGTCGCGCGCTTGCTCTTCCTTGTCGAGGATGGCGTAGGTCACCGCGAGGATGCGGTAGGCGCGCACGAGCTGATCGTGCGAGAGACCCCTCTGCTTGATGACGCGCTCGGCGGTCTCGTTCGCCTTGTCGTAGTCGAGCTTCGCGTAGAGTTGCTCGGCGGTCTCGACGTCGACCGGCGCCTCGACGCGCGCCTTGTCCTTGCCCTTCGGCTCGGCGAAGGCCGCGCTTGTCGCGCTGGCGGCGGAAACACCGACCAGCACGCAGAGGACGACACGGCGCAGCTTGCGCATGGCTCGAGGATACCCGTCGGAGCGCCGAGCGGCGAGGAAAGGATAAACGCTCCCTCGTGCGAGCAGGGCGTTGCGCTCCGGCCCGGCGAACCACCACAATCCCGGCCCATGCCGAGAGAGCGCGCTTCCTGGGACGAGTACTTCATGAACATCGCTCGCGAGGTCGCGACCCGATCGACCTGCGACCGCAAATTCGTCGGTGCAGTCGTCGTGCGCGATCGCTCGATCCTCGCGACCGGATACAACGGCTCGATCCGGGGGCTCGCGCATTGCGACGAAGAGGGCCATCTGATGGAGGACAACCACTGCGTGCGCACGGTGCACGCGGAGGCGAACGCGATCGTCCAGGCCGCCCGCAACGGCGTCCGGATCGAGGGGGCGTCGATCTACGTCACTGCCTCGCCTTGCTGGGGCTGCTTGCGCCTGATCGCGAATGCCGGGATCGCCCGGATCGTCTTCGGTGAGTTCTATCGCGACAAGAAGATCTTCGAGGTCTCGCAGAAGATCGGGATCGAGCTCGTCGACTTCTCCACGCATCACGCGAACAAGAGCGTCGCCACGCCGAGCCCGGAGATCGCATGACCTCCGCGGACACCCCATCGCGAGGGCAGCGCCGGTATTCGGTCGCGGTGGTGCAGGGGGGCCCTGCCTCCGAGGCCGAGGTGAGCCGCGCGTCGGCGGCGAGCGTCGCGCGTGGGCTCGAGGAGGCCGGGCATCGCGTCGTCCGCCTCGAGCTCGACGCCCACCTGGCCGACTCGCTCCGCACGGGCGGCTTCGATGTCGTGTTTCCCGTCGCGCACGGCGCGGTGGGGGAGGACGGCTCGCTCCAGGGGCTGCTCGAGGTCCTCGATCTGCCGTACGTCGGCTCGGGCGTGCTCGCGAGCGCGCTCGCGATGGACAAGCGCACCGCCAAGGTCCTCTTCGCGGACGCCGGGCTCCCCATCGCGCGGTCGATCCACGCGCGGCGCGGCACGAGGAGCGCCGCGGTCGAAGCGGAGCGCGCGCTGCGAGAGCTCGGCGACGCGCTCGTCGTGAAGCCGTGCTCGAACGGCTCGGCCATCGGCGTCGCCCGCCTCACCGGCGGGGCATCGGCTGCCGACGTCGCGAAGGCGATCTCCGCAGCGTGGGAGGTCGACGAGGTCGCCCTCGTCGAGGTCTTCGCGCCGGGGAGAGAGGTCACGTGCGGCGTGATCGATATGCGTGATCCGGCCTGGCTCCCGCCGACCGAGATTCGTGCACCAAAGGATGCATTTTACACATATCAGGCGCGCTACGCACCCGGACGAAGCGAGCATCTCTGCCCGGCCCCGCTCGGCGACGCCCTGACGCGGCGGGTGCAGGAGATCGCCGTTGCCGCCCATCGGGCGCTCGGGTGCCGCGACCTCTCGCGGGTGGACTTCGTCGTGCCCGCGGAAGGCGAGCCGACGCTCCTCGAGGTGAACACGATGCCCGGGTTCACCGAGACGAGCCTCTACCCCGAGGCCGCCGCGATCGCCGGGATCCCGATGCCCGAGCTCTGTAGCGGGTTCGTCCATGCCGCCGTCCTTCGCGGCTCGAGCCGCAGGAACATCCCGCTCCCGCTTCCGCGAGCCTGACGACCTACCTCGGCCTACGTCCGCCTCGCCGCAGGGAGGGATGGACAGGTCCGCGGTTCGGGCCCAAGCTGACGTGTGCAGCGAGTCCAGCGAAACGAAGGGATCTCGACGCTCTGGACCAGGTCGATGGCGTTGTTCTTGCTCGGTCTCGGAAGTGAGAAACGAGCGCTTTCGGTGCAAAGAGGAGCGCTCGTGGGTCGTCTTACAGAGAGTAGAAGGCGATGAGGCGCGACTCGCTTTATGGAGAGGAGATCGTCTGGAGCGGCGGCCCGAAGGTCGCCTCGGTGCCGATCGCGTTCAAGCTCGCAGCCGTCGTCGCCGGCACGATGTCCGCGGTCACGGTCGCCTTCGCCGTCGTGGTCGCGACGGGGCTCCGCCAGCACGTCGGCGACCTCGTGCTCTTCGCCGCGTGGTCGGCGTCGCTCGCCCTCGCCGCGTGGCGCTTGCCGCTCTGGTTCCGCTCCTCGGCGCGGTACGTCGTCACCGAGAAGCAGGTGATCTGGGAGCGCGGTCGTCTCCGGCGATCCATCGAGCGCAGCGCGATCAGCTATGCGGTCATCCGGTGGAGCCCGAGCACACCCGGCGTCGGCGATCTGGTGCTCGAGCGTGCGGTGCCGACCGGCGCGCTGAGGCGGACGCTCAGCCTCACCCTTCCGGACGTCGAGGCGCCGGACCGTCTCTGGGCGATCGTGCGCGGGCTCACGCCGAGCGCACCCCTCGGTGATGGGAATCGCCCGCTGGCACAGCGGCTCGATGACGGCGAGCGTGTGCTCTGGACCGCACGGCCGTGGGCCTCACGCTGGACGCCTCGCCGGATCGCGACCGCGGCCGGCGGGGCGCTTCTCGCGCTGGCCGCGGTGTACGTGTTCGCGCGCATGACTCCGCCGATCACGCGCGTCCTCCGCGCTCACGCGCTGCCGCCGGCCACCGAGGCCGTGCTCATCGGCGGCGCGGCGCTCGTCGTCCTCCTCATCGCCGGGGTCGCGGGCTTCGTCGGCTATTCCGCGGTCCTGCGTCCGTGGCTTCTCGCGCGTGCCACGCGCTACTTCGTCACCGATCGCCGCGTGCTCATCCGGCGCGGTACCGAGGAGCTCCATCTCGATCGCCAGCGCATCGCGTACGTCATCACCGCGCCGTGGCGTGAGGGAAGCGCGTGGCGCGACGTGTACCTCGTGCTCGACGGTCCGCAGGCACGCGCCTTCTCGCCGAGCGGCGCGTTCGGTGGGGCCGACGAGCAGCGCCTCGTCCCGATGTTCGCCGCCGTCGAGGACGCCGACACCGCGACCGAGGTCCTTCACGTGAGTCGCATCTCGCTCACGGACGCGCGCGAGGCGGCTTAGCTCGACCGACCCGCCGTCCACGCATCAGGTCCGGTCGTGAACCAGTCGTGAACCAGGCGCTGCGGCCCCGCTGTGCTTCGCGACGGACGTGGGCTCGTGGAGGCGGAGACGCGAGGATCAGAGTTCTTTACGGAAACGGCCGAGAACAATCCGGAGGCGTCGTGCGTCGGATCGACCATGGGCGCGCTGGACTCTGCTGAACGTCCTGTCCGTGGGTCTTCGTCTGGATATGGTAGAAGCCGGAGCGCGGTGGAGATCGGCCAGGTCGTCAGCGACAAGTACAAGCTTCTCCGGTTGCTCGGAGATGGGGGGATGGGTTCGGTCTACGAGGCCGAGCACGTCCGGCTCGGCACGCACGTTGCGATCAAGGTGCTTCACACCGATCTCGCGCGTCGTGCCGGCATCGCCGAGCGTTTTCTGCAGGAGGCGCGCGTCTCCGCGCAGATCCGGAGCCCGCACGTCGTCCAGGTGACCGACGTCGATCGCACGCCCGACGGCGTCGCGTACCTCGTGATGGAGCTGCTCCAGGGCGAGCCGCTCGCCGGCTTGATGAAGCGGGAACGCAAGCTGGCGGTCCCGACCGCGTGCGAATACGTCACGCAGATCCTCCAGGCGCTCGAGGCGGCTCACGCGCTCGGCGTGATCCACCGCGATCTCAAGCCCGACAACGTCTTCGTCACGTTCCAGGGCGGGAAGCCGGTCCTGAAGCTGATCGACTTCGGGATCGCGAAGCTCAAGACCGCACAGGCGGGGCAGACGAAGAACCTGACGGTCGCCGGGATGCTCATGGGCACGCCCGAGTACATGGCGCCGGAGCAGGCCTACTCGGCCGACAAGGTCGACGTCCGCGCGGACCTCTATGCGGTCGGCGTGATGCTCTACGAGATGCTCTCCGGGCAGCCGCCGGCCGAGGCGGACGATCCGCGTGTCCTCATCCTGAAGGTGGAGCGCGGGGAGGTGACGCCGCTCGTGCAGGCGGCTCCCGGGATCGAGCCGCAGCTCGCGGGCTTCGTGCATCGCGCGATGGCGCCGCGGCCCGAGCTCCGCTTCGCGAACGCGACGGAGATGCGCCTCGCGCTCGAAGACGTCCTCCGCGGCAGGCGTCCGGGGACCGCGAAGCTCGCGGTGGCGGGCGGCGGCGGCACCGCTCCGATCGCGGCGCCTATCGCGGCGCCGGCGGCGCTCGCCGACACCGCCGAGGCTCGGGCGGACATCGGAACCGGGACGGTCATGGGCGCGCCGGTCGATGCCGCGTTGGCGAACCCGGCAGCCGCGCCGGCGCCCCCGATGGCACACGCCAGCGGCGGGACGATCGGCGCTCCGCCCTTGGCTCCGCCGGCGATGGCGCCGCTCGCGATGACGCCCCCGCCTCCGCATCACGCACCGGCGTACTACGAGGCGTCCGCACGCCCCCCGGAGAAGCGATCGGGAGGAGGTCTCGTCGTCGTGCTCGCGGTCGTCGCGCTCCTGCTCGGTGCGGGAGCCGTCGTGGCGTACGTCGTCGGCATGCAGGAGTCCGCGCCCGTGCCGCTTCCGCCGCCGACGTTCGCCACGGCGACGCCGCCTGCGACCTCGACGGTGACGACGCCGGCGACGACGACGATCACGCCGGTCACGCCGCTCACGACCTCGACGGTGCTTCCGCCCGCGCCGAACCCGAACCCGAATCCGAACCCGGTCACGAAGAAGGACGCAGGCGGCGGCGGTCAAGCTCAGCAGGATGCGGGCGGCGGCGGCGCACAGCCTGCCGCAGATGCCGGGGCGTCGTCGGGGCAGACGACGATCGTGACGCCGTTCGGGACTTTCCAGTTCCCCGGTCCGCGGCCGCCGTTCTACCCGCCGGATCAGCCCTGGCCGCCGCCCGGAATTGGCCCGTTGCCATCGCCCCCGTAGTGAGCGTGAGCTAGGCTCGAACGGCCGAAACGTCGTGGTGGATCACGGCCGGAGGCACAGCAAACGAAACGCAGCGATGGCGACGGCGGACTCGAAGACGACCCAGCAGCCGGAGCGCGCGCAAGAAGGTGAGGTGGACCTCACGGAGCGCGCTCGCCGGACGTCGCGGCGCAATCGACCGCCGCGCGGGAAGAAGACACCGGACGCTCCGCTGCATGGCGAGGCGCTGCGCGCGCTCGCCGATGCGTGGCTTTTCGCTGTTCGGGGTCCACGCCGGCATGCCGTCGCCGCAGCGGCCGTGCTCCTCGCGACGATCGCGATGCTCGTCGCGCGTGGCGGCACCGCGCAGGCGAGGCTGAGCGGTGCGCTCATCCTTGCAGTGACCGTCCTCGGGGTCGTCGTCGTGCGTCTCCTCGAGCGGCGCGTCTTCGCGAGCCCGGCTCGTACGATCGAGCATGTCGCTGGACGCATGGAGCCGGAGGCGGCCGCGCGGGCGATCCGGGCGCTGTCGCTCCTCGAGCCCGTCGCGACGCGCGGTGCCTCGCGCGATCTCGCGGAGCTCCACGTCGCTCGCTCGCTCGCAGCGCTTCCACTCGACGGCGTGCGTCGAGGCGCGCAGCGTGTCGCGTTCGTGCTCGGCGTCGTCGCGCTCGGGCTCGCGGCGGTCAACGTCGCTGCGTGCGCGATGAACCCGTGGGCCGCTGCCGAGGGCGCCGACGTGCTCGTCGCTCGCGGGGGCGTCGCGCCTGTCGGGATGACGTGGTTGAGCGAGCCGCAGATCCGCGCGCGCCCGCCGGACTACCTCCACCTGGAGGAGCGGCGCGTGATGCCGTACGACGACGTCGCGCTCCCGCGCGGCACGCTCCTCACCGTTCGAGGAGCTCCGATCCATGCCGGTCGGCGCCTCCTCCTGACCGACGGCTCCGCCGAGGTGCCGTTCGTCGACGACGGCTCCGGTCACGTCGTCGCGCGCTGGCCGCTCGCGGACTCGGTCAACCTGAGGGTGGTGGCGCGCTTCGGCAACGTCGTCATCCCCGAGCCGGAGGCCACGCCGGTCGAGTCGATCCCCGACCTGCCGCCGCTCGTCAGGCTCGAGGGCGCTCCGAAGCAGATCCGCCTCGCGAGTGAAGAGGACACCTCGGAGATCCCGATCCACTACGACGCGATGGACGATCACGGACTCCGCGAGGTGCACCTCGTCCTCCGTGCCGGTCCGAGAGAAGAGAGGCGCGTCCTCGCTCGTCTCGACGGGGAGACGAAGACCGATCGGGGCGGCTACAACCTCCGCGCGAGCGACGCCTTCATCAAGAAGAGCCACGCGCCGATCGAGGTCCGCGTCGAGGCGAAGGACAACGATCCGATCACCGGGCCGAAGTGGGGCGCGAGCGACGCGATCACGATCGTGCCGCCCGACGTGGGAGAGCCGCAGTCGCGGCGCCTCGCTGGCCTCGTGCGGGTGCGTGACGAGCTCGTCGATGCGCTTGCGTGGCGGCTCCGGACGCCGCTCCCCGCGGAGCCGAAGGAGCGACGGGCGATGCTCGAGCGCGACGTGAAGCTCGCCGACGAGGGGAGCGAGGCGCTCGAGACGGCGCTCACGACGTCGTATGCGGGCGTCCGCGTTTCGAGCCGCCTCGGCGCGATGCTCCGCGGACGCATGCGCAAGGTGAAGGACGCGGCGAACAACCAGCTCCGCTCTCCGAGCACATCGGCGCGCGCGAACGTGGTGAAGGCGACCGAGCGAATGGTGCTCGTGATCGACGCGGCCATCCAGGGCCTCGGCCTGCGTGACACCCGTGGGGTCGCGCGCGAGCTCGCGGAGGTCGCGGAGGAGCTCGCGGCGGCGGCGGCGCTCGCTCACAAGCCTGCCGAGAAGGTCCGCGGCGAGCAGCGAATGGACGCAGCGGTGATCGTCCTCGACGGCGGAGGCAAGGCGATGCGCCGCCTCGGCGCGCTCGGTCGTGACATCGGCGAGATCGTCGAGATGGACCTGCTTCGGGTCGCGCGTGCGCGCGGCGCGAGCGATCTGACGCATGCAGTGCTCGCTGCGCAGGATCTCGCTGCGCGCCTTCGCCAGCCCGATCCTTCGTTCGGTGCGCGCGGTGGTCGGCCGTCCCAGGCAGGCGGCGAGTCGGGCGGTGGTCGTGGCGCGCCCGGTGCGGAGGACGACGGCGAGGCGAGCGACGTCGAGGAGGCCTTCAACGAGGCGGCGAGGGAGCTCGACAAGCTCGCAGCCGAGCACGCCGGCCACGTCGGTCGAGTCGAGCAAGCGCTTGCCGCGGGCTCGACGAAAGAAGACGTCGATGCGCTCTCCGAAGAGGCGAAGAAGCACGCGCAGAAGATCCGCGAAGCGGTCCGCCCGCTGCCGAACGTCGGCGGCGGAAGCGACTCGTGGACCAGCAAGGGCGCCGCCGCGCGCGAGCACGCCGAGCAGATGGCCAAGTCGATGGAGCAGGGCAACGCCGCCGACGCGGTGCAGAGCGGCCGCAACGCGCTCGGCGCGCTCGACGAGGCCAAGCGCGCGGCGTCGCGTGAGCGCTTCGGGCGGTTCGGGGACCCGAACGCCGAGCGCACGGTCGACGATGCGCGGCGGCAGATGGAGGCCGAGGTGAAGTGGGCCGAGGACAAGCTCGAGGAGCTTCGCCGGCGCGCCGCGCAGCGCGCCGCTCCGGAGCTGCGCGAGCATGCTGACACCGAAGGCAAGCTCGGCGAGCGCGCACGGGAGCTCGCGAACAAGGGGCGCGACCAGGAGGCGCTCCCGGCGCCAGCGCTCGATGCTCTCCGTGACGCCGAGGAGGCCGCGCAGGAAGCGGCGAAGGCGCTCCGTGGAGGGGATGCGGATCGCGGGCTCGCCAAGCAGCGCGAGGCGCAGCAGAAGCTCGAGATGGCGCGCGACGCGCTGGGCGAGGGCGAGGGCGAGCGCGACGGCGAAAGTGGCGACGGCGATCGAGCCGCGCGCGATCACGCCGACATTCCGAAGGCCGACGCGCACAAGGGGCCGGAGGAGTTCCGCAAGCGCGTCATCAAAGGGCTCGGCCAGCCCTCGAGCGGGAAATACAAGGACGCCGTGAAACGCTATGCGGAGGGGCTCCTCCGATGATCCGCGCGGCGCATCTGGGAAAGAGCGGGAAGAGAGGAAAGCGAGGGACGAGCATCGCCATTCTGGCGCTCGGCGCAGGTCTCGTCGCGGTCTGCGGTCCGGGCCGAGCCGTCGCGCAGATCGATCTCGCGGAGGGCATCGCCGCGCGCGCCAACGAGCTCGTCATCGCGATGGAGTACGACAAGGCGCGGGCCGACCTCGCGAAGGCCGATCCGAACAGCCCGTCGGTCGTCATGGCGAAGGCGCGCCTCGCGCTCTACGAGGAGGACTGCGATCTCGCCGCTGCGCTGATGAGCCGGAACGACGTCGCGCAGAGCGAAGAGGGCCGCGTCCTCGCCGACGTGGCGCGCGGATGCGCGCGCGTCACGGCGGCGACGCTCGTCGACAAGGACGAGGCCGCGGGCGTCATCGTCCGCTGGCACGACGAGGCCGATCGCGCGCTCATGCCGATGATGGTCGACACGGTGAACAAGGCGCGCGTGGCGCTCACCCGCGACCTCGGCGTCGAGTGGAAGGCCCCGACGCGCATCACCGTCGTCCGCGATTTGCTCTCGCTCTCCGCGATGACGGGGCTGCCGTATAAGGCCGCGCAGACGACCGGCACGGTGGCGGTCGCGAAATGGGGGCGCGTCACGATCCTCTCGCCTCGCGCGAGCAAGCATGGCTATCCGTGGCGCGACACCCTCACGCACGAGCTCACGCATCTCGCGATCTCGATGCAATCGCGTGAGCGCGCGCCGCTCTGGCTTCACGAGGGCGTCGCCCGGCGGCAAGAGGTGCGCTGGCGGGAGCCCGGGCCGTTCGACGATCGGCCGAGCGTCGAGAGCGTCGTCCAGCGGGGCATGGAGCTGAAGCTCGATCTACCGCTCGACAAGCTCGGCCCGTCGATCGCGATGCTCCCGAGCGCGGACGCGGCGATGGTCGCGTTCGCCGAGGTCACGAGCTTCGTCCGCTTCTTCGTCGAGACCCAGCCCGAAGGCGCGCTCGCGAAGCTCCTCGTCGCGCTCCGGGCGGCGAAGAGCGTCGATGAAGCGCTCGTCCAGGTGAGCGGTGAGGCGCTCCCGCAGTGGGACACGAAGTGGCGGGCCCACCTCGCGCGAAGGCCGAAGGAGCCGCTCTCGCCGCTCTACGGCCTCGGCGGCACGCTCCCGAACGCGGCGGACTCCCGCGAGCGAGCCCGCCTGGCCGAGCTCCTGTTCGGGAGAGGACATCCGGACGAGGCGCTCATCCAGCTCGACAAGATCTCGGAGACGCTCCTCGGAGACCCCAGCCTTCGTTACGTGAGGGGCCGCGTCCTCGAGGCGAAGGGGGAGCTCCGGGCGGCGGAAGAGCTGGTCGACGACCCGAAGGCCTGGATCGCCGCCTACGGACCGTGCTGGGCCTTGAGCGCCCGGCTCGCCCGGGGTCGGGACGACCACCCCGCGGCCGAGCGCGCGGCTGCCGAGGCTCGAGCGCACGATCCCTTCACGATCGAGGCAGCTTGCGAGGGAACGGTGGGGGCGCTCGACCCTGGCGCCACGCCCGCTGGTCAGAAACAGGACTCGGGTGGGCCTCTGTGCGACGCTGCGCGGATGCGAGGCGAGCCCGATCTGGGTAAAGACTAGACCTCCGCTCCAGAGGGCCGGCATAATCCGTAACGGCAGAATCTGCCGAAAGAAACAGGTCGGTGATCCCCACGCATGACGTTGTGCGGGGGGCGGCCCGTCTGTCGAGCCGGCTCCTTCACACAGACGTCCGATGAACGCGATCACGTACGCCACCGCCCAGATTCTGCGAGTGTTGCCGAGGACCCAGATCACACGCGTGATGGGGCACCTGGCCGATTACGCTTGGCCCGAGCCCGTCGGTCGAGCCGTCGTCGATCTCTATTGCCGCGCTTACGACGTCGACCTCGACGAATGTCGGAAGGCGAGCGGCTTTCGATCGTTCGACGAGTTCTTCACGCGTGAGCTCCGCGACGGCGCGCGCCCGCTGCCGGAAGATCCTGGCGTCGTCATCAGTCCGGCGGACGGACGCGTCGACTCGATCGGTCCTGTCGATGGCCGTGCTTTCCGCGTGAAGGGTCGGCCCTATCAGGTCGACGAGCTCCTCGGCGACGAGGCCGAGGCTCGGCGCTACGAGGGAGGACAGGGCTGCGTCGTCTATCTCTCTCCGCGCGACTATCACCGGGTGCATGCGCCGGTCGCGGGAGAGATCGCGGTCGTCCGCTCCATGCCCGGCGACTACTACCCGGTCAACGCGATCGGCGTTCGCCACGTGCACAACCTCTTCGTGCGCAACCGCCGGGTCGCGATCGCGATCGACACGCCGCCCGAGTCCGGTCTCGGGCGCGTCACGGTGGTGATGGTGGCGGCGATGGTCGTCGGTCGAATCACCGTGAGCGGGATCGACGAACGCGACGTCCCGATCGGGACGCACGAGCTCTCGCCGCGCCGAAAGGTCGAGCGCGGTGAGGAGATCGGGATCTTCCGCCTGGGCTCGACCGCGGTCGTGTTCTTCGAGCCGGGGGTGGTCTCACGCTGGCTTGCCGGGGAGGGGGCGGTGCGGTTCGGTCAGCCGTTCGCGCTCCACGCGCGCGAGAAGGAAGCGGGGAAGGAAGCTACGAACGGCAGCACGGTGCGGGGGGCTGGATGAGCGGAGACGGACCCACCAAGGCAGCGCCTGGTCTGTCCGTCCCTCACGCGGACGCGGCGCCCCACGCCGAGCCGCTCGACGACATCATCCTCGGCGACGACGACGGCGTCGACGCACCGCCGCCCATGGCGCTGAAGCCGTCGTCACCGCCTCCACTTCGTGCGAAGGCCCCCGAGCGTCCGTCGACGCCGCCGGGGGCCGCGTCCTTACCGCGTCCGTCGACGCCGCCGGGGGCGGCGTCGATACCGCCCCCGCCGATGACGGCAGACCCGAGCTCGAGTCGTCTCGCGGCTGCCGCGGACGCAGGGCGGGACGCGCGGAAGCGCGCGAAGCTGACGCTCCGTATCCCCGACGACGAGATCTCGCGTCCGAACCTTCCGACGACCACCCCCATCGGAGGTGTCGCTTCGATCACCTCGCCGAGCCGGCCGCCGTCGGCGCCGGAGCCGGCCGCGATGGCCGAGCTCGGGACCGACAGCTTCTCGTCGGTCGGGCGCGTGCGTCCGATGACCGGACCGCCGCCGCCGGCGTTCGGCGCCGACGACACGATCGAGCTCCCGAGCGATGTGCTGCGCGCGCGGCTCGCGGCGCTGACCGGAGATCCGGCCCTGGCGCCGGCGGTCGGCATCGACGCGACCGACGATCCGGGTTGGACACCGTTCCAGCCGGAGGTCGCGCGCGAGGTCATGATCCCGATCAAGCCGACGCCGATCGTCGAGCTCCGGGACGAGCCGCCGAAGGCCGTCGGAGACGTTCGTGTGGAAGACCGTGCGGCCGATCCGCGCGGGGTCTTGCTCGACGAGCACGAGGTCCACAACTCGACCCCTCCGATCTCGGAGGACATCCCGGTCGACATGGACCTCTCGAGCATCGTGAGCATCCCGGACCCCTCGAGCGACGAGCTCGCGACGCACCCGCGCCTCCCGATCTCCCTCGACTCGGAGGAGATCCGGATCGACGACGCCGAGCGCATCAGCGAGACCGGCGAGGTCGAGGTGGCGCCCGAGGACCTCGTCAGCGTCGAATCGCTCCCTTCGCCGCCTCAGCATCCGCATCAGCCGCCGCCCGTGAAGGTCGTGGGGAAGTACCCCGCCTTCAAGTCCGAGCCCGCCCCGCCGCCTTCCGTGGCGACCCAGAGCCGCCCGCAGGTGACGATGGCGAACACGCCCTCGCAGCCTCCGCCGCCGCTCTCGGCTCCCATGCCTCCCATGGCGCCCGCCGCGCACGTGCCGCCGGTCGCCCCCGTGGTGGTGCAGCCCTCGCCGATCATCTCGACGCCGGGCGTCGCGGCGGCGCGCCGTCCGTCGAACCCGCCCGCCGTCGTTCCGCCGGTGGGGGCGCTCGCGCCGCCGCCGATGACCGACACGGCAGCGACGCGGAAGAAGACGCGCCCGTGGTGGGAAGAGCTCTTCAACGACGACTACATCCGCACCATGGCGAAGGTGACGGACGCGCAGATCGGCAAGGAGGTGAACTTCATCGAGGAGAGCCTCGGCTGCGAGGCCGGTGCGATGATCCTCGACCTCGCCTGCGGGACCGGTCGCCATGCGGTGGAGCTCGCCGCGCGCGGGTACCAGGTCGTCGGCTTCGATCTCAGTCTCGCGATGCTCGCGGGTGCCTCCGACGAGGCGCAGGACCGCAAGCAGAAGATCAATTTCGTGCAGGGCGACATGCGCGAGATGACGTTCGAAGAGACCTTCGATGGCGTCTACTCGTGGAACACCAGCTTCGGCTTCTTCGACGAGGAGAAGAATGGCGCCGTCATCGCTCGTGTGCACAAGGCGCTCAAGAAGGGAGGCCAGTTCCTCCTCGACGTCGTGAACCGCGACTACATCGTCCGGCAGGCGCCGTCCCTCGCATGGTTCGAGGGCGACGGCTGCATCTGCATGGACGAGATGACGATCGACTTCATCACGAGCCGCATGAAGGTGAAGCGGACGCTGATGATGGACGACGGGCGGACGAAGGAGATCGAGTACTCGGTCCGCATCTACGCGCTCCACGAGCTCGGCAAGATGCTGCACGACAACGGCTTCCGCGTCGCCGAAGTGAGCGGTCGCACCGGAACGCCGGGCGTCTTCTTCGGCTGCGAGTCTCCGCGCACGCTCATTCTCGCCGAGAAGCGCTGACGGCGCGCCGCCGGCCCGCGCGACGGGTTCCAGAGGCCCGCACGGCCCCCCGGGCAGGGGAGAAGTTCGGGCGTGGCCCGCTCGTTCCGAGCTGTATCCTTCGTCCGTGAGCAACGCCGCGAAGGATCTGGACGAGGGGCGACGGGCGGAGGGGCTCTCGCTCGAGCGGCGTGTGAGAGGCGAAGACGTCGCCTCGATGTCAGGGTTGAAGGCGCTGATCCTCGAAGGGGACCGCGCCGTGAGCACGACCGACTACGAGACGATCGCGGCGGCGCACCGGGACGGCAAGCGCTTCTGGGTGGAGCTCGACGAACGAGTCGAGCAGGCCGACAAGCTCCTGCTCGAGGTGCTCCACATCCATCCGCTGGCGGTGGAGGACATCTGGAACGACATCGGCATCCCGAAGATCGAGGACTTCGGCGACTACGTCCAGCTCGTGATGCATGGCGTGCGCGCGGAGGACATCGACGGAAACGACATCCCGCTCACGCTGACCGAGCTCGACGTCGTCATCGGACCGAACTTCCTCGTCACCCACGCGAACGACGAGCGGGTCTGCGCGATCGCGCCGGTGCTCGCGGAGATCGGGCGGAACGCGAGGCTGCTGAAGAAGGGGCCGGCCTGGGTCGCCCACGCGGTTCTCGATCGAATGGTCGACGAGTACCTTCCGGTCGTGAACCGGTTCGAAGAGGAGATCGAGGAGGTCGAGACGAAGATCCTCGAGGGGCGTTCGAACGACGAGGACCACGCGATCATGCGCCGGATTCTCCGCATCAAGCGGAGCCTGCAGATGCTGCGGCGGACGACGATCTCCCAGCGCGAGATCCTCTCGCGCCTCGCCCGCGCCGAGTTCGACGAGATCCCACGCGAGGCGATGCCGTTCTACCGCGACGTCTACGATCACTTTGCGCGGGTCACGGAGCTCGTCGACAGCTATCGGGAGCTCGCGACGGGCATCCTCGAGGCTCACTTCGCGATCCAGTCGCATCAGATGAACGAGATCATGAAGCGGCTCACGCTGATCTCGACGATCATGCTGCCGTTGTCGCTCGTCGCCGGCATCTACGGGATGAACTTCAAGAAGGTCTTCCCGGAGCTCGACTGGGAGTACGGGTACTTCTACGCCCTCGGCTTGATGGCCACGATCGCCGCGGGGATCGTCCTCTACTTCAAGAAGAAGCGCTGGCTCTGACGAGCCAGTCGCTCTTTGCGAACGACCGCAGGCTGTCGCCGGACGTCGTTCTCCTCGAGTGATCAGCGCGCGGCGACTTCGCGAGGAGGCGCGTCCTTGCAGCAGCGCGTGCCGGTCTCCGCGCCGCTGTAGACGTCGTTGTGGCCGACCTGGAACTGGCGGCATGCGTGGCGGCTCGGGATCCACCACGAGCCCTTGAGGACCTCTTTCCACCCCATCTTGCTGCCCAGGCCGCGGCCGTCCGCTTGGACCCACTCCTCGACGTTGCCGGCCATGTCTTGCACGCCGAACGGGCTCGCGCACTTCTCGTGCGAGCCGACGACGGAGCGATGATCGACGAGGCGTCCGGGCTTGCCGATGTTCTCGCTCAGGTCGACGTTGCACGCGGCGGAGTTGCGCTCCCAGCCGTACGGGTAGGGACGCATCTCTTCACCCTCACAGGCGAACTGCCACTCGCTCTCCCGGCAGAGGCGACCGCCTTCGGCCTCGCAGAGCTTCTTCGAGCTCGTCCACGACATGAAGTGCCTGGGCAGGTCCGTGCCCGGCTCCGCGCGCTCGGTCGCGTCGATGCAATAGCGCATGTGGACACGCTCCTTCGACTTGCAGACGGACTTCGCATAACGCGCGCAGCGGAACTGGTGATAGCGGCTCGTCGGCGGATCCATCCACTCGAGGCACTTCTGCTCCACGTCCGGGCAGTACTCGCCCTCGACGAGGACCATGCCCTCGGGGCACACGTTCGCCTCGGCCTTCTTCCCGGCCGGTGCGCTGCTCTTCGCCTCCGGAGGTGCAGGCGTCACCGTCGCGATCGCGATCGTCGCCGTGCCGACCTGTGCGGGGGGCTCCGCCGCTTCCTGCTGGCTACGCGCACACGCGGGCGCGAGCGTCGCGACGAGGACCACCCCGAGCGCGAGGGCTCGCGCGTGCCGAGTGGCTTCTCCGGTTCCTCCCCACGAAGACGTGGGTTCATCGTTTCCACTCCACGTGGGGGCATCGGTCCCCCCCCACGAAGACGTGGGGCCCCTCGTACAGGCAGGCGAAGACTTCATGAGGAGCGCGTGCCGTAAACCCAGCTCGGGGAGGGGGCAACGAAATAGACCTCGCGCCGAACGATTCGCAGACGTGTCGCAGCGTTGGTGTGCGCGTTTGCTGTTCCGATGATCAGTGCAGCCGCCGCGTGCTCACGGCGATTGCCGGCAAGTCTCCGGAACACGCGTGCACGTTACAAAGACCGCGCCGTCACTCGCCGAACTCGATGCCGTCCGGGTACACCCCGACATTCCAGCGCTTCTTCGTCGCGAGCGAGTCCTTGTCGATCTCGAGGACGCTCCCCGGCTGCGTGTGGCTGCCCTCACAGACGAGGTACGCGCGACCGTCCTTCGCGACCTTGACCACGTGCGGCAGGGTGCATTCCGTCTTCGTCAGCGGGCGACGCGCCGTCACGCGTGCGCCCTCGATGTCGACCCGCGCGAGCCCGTCGGGGGCCTGCGTCGGGACGAGGAGCGTCCTGGCGTCGACGAACGCCGGCATGAAGGCCTTCGCCGCGAGCGGCACCGTGCGGTCCGCGACGAAGCGCTTGCTCGCGCGATCGAAGATGCGAATGTCCTGCCCCTCGAGGTCGGCGACGACGACGAGCTTCTCGTCGGGCGAGAGCGTCGCCGAATACGGTCCGTAACGGGGCACACCCGGTACGCCCGGCGCCGAGCCGAGCGGGATGCGCGAGACGGGGAAGCCATCCGTCGCGAGGTCGACGATCGCGAGCTCGTCGGAGCCGTAGCAGGCGACGAACGCCGTCCGGTCGTCGCGCGTCGTCACGACGCCGTGCGGAGCAGTGCACACCGCGCGGGATGCCACACGCTTCATCGTGCGCGCGTCGATGACGACGAGGTGCGCGAACATCGTCGCAGGGCTCGCCGCGCCTCGTGCCGCGACGTCCATCGCGCGCTTCATGTCGAAGTGCGTGACGAGCACGCGCGACCGATCGTGCGTGAGGATGACGTCACCCGGGTTCTCGTCCACGTCTACGGCTGCCGTCGCCGACAGGCTGTCGAGATCGAGTCGCACGAGTCGCCCGACCTCACTCGCTCCGCCGTGCGATGCGTGCGGATCCTTCTTCTTCCCGGGCTCGGGCGGGAATGCGAGGGCGACGAAGACGGCCTTCTGCGCCACGTCGATGGCAAGGTGATGAGGCGCCTCGCGCGCGTCGGGATCGAGGTCGATCGGGACCGTCATGACGGTGTCGCCGTCTCGATCGATCACGCTGATCGAGTCCGAGCCGTTGTTCGTCACGTAGGCCGCACGCTGTGGCGGCGTCGGGACGATCGCGCCGGGCGTGAGCGGGCCGGTCTGGACGGTCTCGGACGGCGACTTCTTGCAGCTCGAGCATCCAGCGAACGCCGACAGCACACCGAGCATGACGAAAACGCAGTACAAGCGAAGGGTGAAGCCTCGGTCGCTCCACTCCGTTCGGCGGCGCCGTCGATGCGTAGGGCTCCTCATCGCCTCGGCCTTGATCTGTACCATCGCGCCCGCGCGCGCGAACGGTCGTTTCCCCGAAGCGCAGCTGATCGAGTCCGTGCCTGGCGATCCCAGCACGGTCTTCCTGCGTGCGACCTTCGGAGTGCTCGTGTCCCGTGACGCCGGCAAGACCTGGCGCTGGATCTGCGAGCGCGCGCTCGGCTACGACGGCCAGTGGGATCCACCCGTCACGGCGACGCGCGACGGCCGCCTCTGGGTCGGCCTCGAGGATGGGCTCGTGTCGACGCGCGACGGCTGTGAGCTCGAGCCCGCGTCCGAGCTGGACGGCCAGACGGTGAAGGATCTCACGACCGATCCGCGCGGCGAAACGATCTGGGCGATCACGGGTGCGCCTGGAAAGACGAGCTACGTGTGGCGGCGATCTCCCGTCAAGCGGTTCGAGCGGCTCGCCGGGATGGACGACACGAACCTCATGACGATCGAGGTCGCGCCCTCGAACCCCTCGCGCGTCTACCTGAGCGGGCAGCCCTATTCGACGATCCGCGGCCAGACCTTCCGCTCGAACGACGGCGGGGCAACATTCACGACCGAGAAGAACGACCTCGAGGCGGAGGGGCCCTTCTTCATCGGAGCGGTCGACCCTCGCGATCCCAACCGCCTTCTGATCCGACACCTCCACGGCAAGGGCAGCGACCTCCTCCTCACGCGCGACGGCGGCAAGACGTTCAAGAACGTGCTCACGATGACGAGCGCGATGTTCGGCTTCGCGAAGAGCAGAGACGGCTCGACCTACTGGGCGGGCTCGGGTCTCGCCGATCACGGCCTCTTTCGATCCACCGACCGCGGCGAGCATTTCGAGAGCGTGTCGAAGAACGGCGTCCTCTGTCTGCACTCCGCCGCTCCCGACGCGCTCTTCGTCTGCGAGAACGCGCTCTCCGTCGGCGCTCCGGCGATCGCCGTGTCCCGTGATCGAGGCGCGACGATCACTCCTCTCGCGCGATTCGCGGACATCGAAGGCCCCGTCGCATGCGCGACGCCGGACGCGCGCGCGAGCCTCTGCTCGGGCTCGTGGCCCGAGATGAAGTCGCTGCTCGCGCCAGTCGCGCCGGTGCTCGACGCCGGCTTGGCCGGAGCGGGCGACGATGACGGAGCGCAGCGCTCCCATCGCCAGCGCCACCGCGACGGCGGCGCTGGCGATGGCGGGGCCGGAGGCGCCGAGCCGTCGCCGGCACGCCGCTCCACCTGCGGCTGCGAGGTCGTCGGTCAGCCCGTCGCCGGCCCGGATCTTCGATGGCTCATCGCGGGGGGACTCGCCCTCATCCTGCGGTTTCGATCCTCCATCCTGCATGGATCCAGGCTCACCCAACGTCGCGAGCGTTGAGGACCAGATTTGCGCAATCGGCGGCTCGACCGCCGCCACCGGGAGCGGATCCGGCGCTTGGCAGCGGTGAATGGCGTTCGAGACCGCGTCCTCGCGCGATGCGGACCTTCGGCCCGCATCGCATAAATCGCCCGCTACCGAACAGCGAACCGAAGGATCGGGTGGCTTCGCGTTTGCAGGCACAACCGCCATGCGAAAGTCCCTGCTCGTCGCGCTCGCTTCGATCATCACCGTGACCACGTTTGGTTGCGCTGACGTCAACGACGGGACGGGCCTCTCGTCGCGCCGGGCGCGCCGGAGCTCGCCGCCTGCGGTCGGCACCGCAGACGATCACGACGAGAGCGACACGGAGGGTGCGAACGACGTCGACGTCGGCAACCCGAACGCGGACACGAAGCCGAATGAGCCGACCACGCCGGGGACGAGCGCTCCCCAGTTCGCGCTCACGCTCGCGCAGACCACGCCGACCGTCGACCTGGGTGAGTCGGTCGATCTCGACGTCTCCGTCCAGCCGTCGAACGGCTTCTCGGGCATGGTCGACCTCAGCGTGACCGGTCTCCCGGACGGCGTCACTGCCAGCACCGTCCAGGCGGCGATCCCGCCGTCGTCCAGCACGCCGGCGACGGTCAAGATCAAGCTCACCGCCGCCGTAGACGCGATCGCCACCGCCCCGAACACCAGCTCGGCGCTCGTCATCACCGGCCGCTCGGGCAGCGTCAGCGCGACGGCGAACGCGAACTTCAAGGTCGCGCCGAAGCTGAAGCTCACCATCCCGGTCAACGTCGACGCGCTCCGCGCGGCGGCCGTCAACTACCGCGACGAGTGGGGGACGGCGTTCGGTGCGAACCAGAAGGCGCTCCGCACGCAGCAGGGCAACGGTATCGTCGTCACCGTCTTCAATGCCGACTCGAAGCAGCACATCATCCACGGCGCGTCGGGCTTCGCCCACGGCAGCACGACCGCCGGCGCCGAGATCAAGCCGAACTCGTTCGAGATGACCAACGGCCAGGTGCGCACGCGCACGCTGAACGTCGGCGCGAACGCGAACGGTTATCCGCACGACGGCGCGCAGGGGGTCGGCGCGTCGTTCCGGATCAAGGTCGAAGCGGCGCCCTGATCGGCGTCTCCACCGCCTCGTCCGAACGGTCGCGGCTCACGAGAGCGCGCGAGTACGGCCACGCGTCATGATCGAGCAGCGCTTGCGAGGGACGGCGTTCAGTCCGTCTCGTAGCGGATGCTCAGGATCGTCAGCTCCACCTCGCCCGCGGGCTTCCTGAACGTGAACGAGTCGCCCTCGCGTCGCTTCAACAGCGTACGCGCGAGCGGCGACTTGTAGCTGATGCGGCCGCGCACGGTGTCGATCTCGTCCTGACCCACGATCGTGTAGGTCGAGAGCTTCCCGTCCTCGTCTTCGATCTCGACGGTGGCGCCGAAGAAGACACGCTCGATGTCGGGGCGATCGGTCGGCTCGACGACGCGCGCGCTCTCGAGGCGCTTCGTGAGGAAGTGGATCCGGCGATCGATCTCGCGGAGCTTCTTCTTGCCGTAAATGTACTCGGCGTTCTCGCTTCGATCGCCCTGTGCGGCCGCGTCGGCCACGTCCTGCACGACCTTCGGGCGCTGCTTCGTCCGGAGCTCGACGAGCTCTTCCTGGAGGCGGCGCGCACCCTGCCTCGTGATGTAGTTCGGCTCGCCGTTCACGCTGCCCCGGGCATGCGAGCGGGGGACGACGGGCGCAGCCCACCAGCGAGGGACGACATGAGGACATCGAGCGCCCACGCTCGCGAGGTGCCGTTGTGAAGGCCGAGCACCGCGGCCGCGATCGCTCGCCGGGAGGCGTCGAGCGGAACGCTCACGACCGCCCAGCGCGCGTCTGGCTCCTTGCCCCACTGCCTGCCGGAGACGACCTTCACCTGCCGGGCTCCCTCACAGATCGCCACTGTCGTGCGCGGAGGACGCACGAGCTCGAGCGCACGCTCGGCGAACGCGATCCGGTCGAAGCTCTCGGTCGAGCTCTCCGCCAGATCCTCCGCTTGCTCGATCCGCTCGATCTCGATGCGCGGCATGGCGGACGACTCTAGCACCGTCTCGTCGCTTGCTCGACGGGCCGATCAGCGACCGCGGGCCCGGGCCGAGAGCTCGAGGAAATAGCTGACGAGATCGCGCTCTTTGTGGCCCATCGCGATGAGCCGCGCGATCCGCCCGAACGGCCAGACCCGCGTGTCGGGAGGGACGATCATGACCCAGTAGCCGAGCTCGTTCGGCGAGATGTCGAGCCACTCGGCGTCGAGCCGGCGCGAGAGGATCTCGCTGAGGAGCGCGCCGTGGCGCCGGAGCTCGTAGGCCTCGTCGTTCGTCCTGACGACGTGATCGGGGAACGACTCGAGGAGCACCGACTGCATCGCCTCGATCCCGCTCACGTCTGCGCGGAGCTCGATCCCGCGCTTGAGCCGGTAGTCGAGCCCGAGCTCGCGTGCGAGGAGGGTGAACTGCACGCGTGCCTCGAGCACCGACGTGGGCAACACGTCGAGCGAGCGCTGCTCGCCGCCGAGGCCCGGCGGCAGCGGGAGGTGCTCGGCGAGCTCGTCGACGCCGCCTCCGAGCCGTGGAAGGAGCGGTGCCTTCGGGAGCAGCGGCGCCGGGCTCTCGTGCCGGTAGGGCGGGAGCGATGCGCCGTGCATGTACGATCGCGCAGGGGGCGTCGACCCGGTCGTCGACGGTGCACGCGGCGTGGCTGCGCCGAAGTCGAGATCCGCGGGGAGCGGCGCCTCGCTCGGCAGCTTCGGCGGCGCATCGAGCGGCGGGACCTCCACGGCAGGGATGCGCCCGGAGGGCGGTCGCAGCGGTGTCGGGCGGTCGTGCTTCGATCGATCGACCGACGCCTCCGGCGCGATCGGCGCGCGCCGCGCGGGGGCAGGGCCGGAGCGAGGCTCCGGGATCGGTATGGACACGCGCCGGCCCTCGGGCGCCGAGCTCGTCCGCGGAACGATCGGCGAGTCGGGCTCGGCGCGCGGATCGAACGAGGCCGGCGGCCGGGTCTCCATCATCACGCCGCTCAAGCGCGGACGCCGCGACGAACGCGCTCCCTCTCCAGGGGGCGCCGAGCTCGGCGCCTTCGGGAGCACGTCCGGACCAGGCAGATCGAGCGTGAACGACGCGGCCGGATCGGCGGCAGGCAGCTCGAGCTCGAGGGGAGGGGGCGGCGCGTGTGGGAGCACCTCGGCCGCGCCGGGCCGCTGCGAGCGACCGAGCGGCGGGACCGACGGCGCTCGGTCGAAGGGCAGCGGCTCGTTCGCGGGCGGCAGCGGCGCCGGCGATGGGAGCTTCCTACTCGGCGGCTCGAGCGGCGGGACCGACAGGGGCGCTGCGCGTGACGAGCGGGCGGCTACCGGCGGAGGTGCGCCGCGCGAGGGGCGCGACGGAGGGGGTGGCGGCACCGGGCTCGAGGCACTCTGGCGCGGAGGCGGAGGAGGGCTTGGGAGAACCGGTGCGAGGTCCTCGGGCTCGAGGCTCCGAGGCAGCGGATCGAGCGCCGGCACGGGCGCAGGAGTGGGCTCACGGGCCTCGCGCAGCGATGCCGGCGTGGCGCCGGTGTGCTCGGACGAGTCGATGACGGGCGGCATGACGGCGGCGATGTCCGCTGCGAGCGCTGCCGGCGGTCGACTCGGCTGGGGGCTCGCCTGGAGGCTGTCGACCAGCGTCTGCTTCTTGGCAGGGGCGGCGCCGACCGCGCGCGCGAGCAGGCGCTGCGCGCGCAGGAGCAGCCCTTCATCGACTCCCGGCGAGTCGACGAGGTCACGCGCGTAGGGCATCGCGCGACGAGGATCGCCTGCGTCGAGCCATGACTCCGCTGCGAGCAGCGCGAGCTCACGGAACGACGTCATCGAGAGCGCGAGCGCCGAGATGCGCTCGGCGATCAGCTTCGGGGGCTCCTGGCGCAGCGTGAGCGAGATCCGTGCGCGGAGGTACGTCGTCCCCGGCGTACGGCCGTGGTGACGCTCGGCCTCGTCGATCGCGGCGTCGACCCCATCGAGATCGCCGCTCTCGATGCGCGTCTCGATCGCCCAGAGGTCGGGCGACGCGAGGGGACCCTTCTCGGGCATGTCGCGGATCGAGACGGTTCCTTCGAGCGACTTGTAGAGCGCGCGCGCGTCCTCGTCGGGCGCGGCGTCGGCGCGGCTCCGGAGGAACGCGATCACGTCGGCGCGGGGGAGCGCCTCCTGGATGTCGGGAGTGGGTGCCTTGTGTGCCAGCCCGCCGAGCGCGTTGAAGAGGCGCTTCGGATCGGTGAACGAAGGCCGCTTGTATGTCCGCGCGCCCGGCATGCTGCCCTTCGTGCAGGCGTCGGTCGAGAGGAGCACCGTCGTATCGTCCGGCTCGTTCTCGAGGATCGTCGCGAGGTAGAGCGCGTGGAGCGTCGCGCTCGCGTGATCCATGTCGATGTCGCGCGCGAGCGCGGCCAGATCGAGGAAGACGCCGCGGTAGCAACGAGCGCTCCCGTCGTATCCGTCCGACTGGAACATCTCGGCGGGGCCGAGGTAGCGCGCAACGCGGCGAACGGCGACGCCGCGCGCATACGCGTCCGTCAGGACGGGCTGCATCGCGTCGGCCAGCTCGAGCGCGACCGCTGGCGTGAGCCCGAGGTTGGCGAGCCGCGCTCGAGCGAGGCCCGCGGTCGTCTGGTAGCCGTGCTCGCGGACTCGACCAGGTTCGCTCGCGCGAAGCTCGATCTCGCCGATCTCGAACATCGCGTACTCCGCCTCGGGCGGAGCCGTCCCGCGCAAGACGACGCGGTCGCCGACGAGGAGCAGGCACGTCGCCGTTGCCCCGGACGGTCTGGATGCGCCGTCGCTCAAGCTCTCACCCCCCACCTTTCATCGAGCCCAACGACTCCGTCGAGCCCCTCGCCTCGATGGTCCGCGCGAACGCCTCGACCTCACGCTCTCGCCGTAACGGCATCGAGGCTCTTGCGCGTCGGCAGGATCGCATGTTTCCGGGGAGTGCGAAGGAGGGACTTCGAGGACGTGCGGGGCAGACGCGACGTAGTTCGAAACTACCCGCATCCCCAGGTTTTACAGCGGATTTCGCGCGAATTGCCACTATTGCCAGCGGTCTTTTTCCTTTGCTCAGCCGCAGCGGCCCGCTCTAATCTGGCGGCCTTCTGTGGGAGCCCTCATGAACGCCCGAACTGCCTACGCTGCTCTGCTCATCGCCGCTGGAATCGTCTCTGCCGCTTGTGCTGCCAAGAAGCCGCCGCCGAAGGAGCCGGAACACACCGAGATCGTCGCCGACGCCGGTGCGGAGGAGCCCGAGCCCGAGCCGCCGGCGCCCAAGTCGCTGTTCGAGCGCCTCGGCAAGCAGGAGGGCATTGCGCAGTTCGTCGACACGTTCGTGAAGAACCTCCAGGCGGACACGAAGTTCAACAAGCGCCTCGCGACCGTCAAAGGCGCGAAGCTCGAGAAGCTCAAGAAGGACCTCGTCGACCAGATCTGCGTCGAGTCCGGCGGCCCCGAGGAGGGCGCGGAGTGCAAGTACGAGGGGCGCTTCATGAGGGAAGCGCTCGGCGCCAAGAACAAGCTGAAGGAAGAGGAGTGGACGGCGATGCTGCTCGACCTTCGCACCGCGCTCGAGGAGCACAAGATCGGCGACAACGAGCAGCAGGACCTCGCGTCGGCGCTCGGTAAGTTCCGCGACGACGCCGTGGCGGCGAAGAAGCAGTAAGCTGCCATTCGTGTCCCGAGTCCGAGCGGTGTCTCGGGCTCGGGCGCGGAGAGCCCCGGGAGGACAACGTGAAAGACGCGGCCGACGCCATCCTTCGTCCCGAACAGGCCGCGTACCTCGACGGCATCGAGCCCACGCGCGATCCGCTCCTTGTCGAGATGGAGGCGTACGCGAAGGCCAACCGCCAGCCGATCAGCGATCCCGAGGTCGCGTCGTTCCTCGCGGTGACGGCGCGCCTCTCGGGGGCGCGTAAGATCGTCGAGGTCGGGACGAACATCGGCTACGGCGCGATCGTCCTCGCCCGGGCCGCGGGCCCCGACGCTCGCGTCATCACGATCGAGCATGACGCCGCGACGGCCGCCGTGGCGCGCAGCTTCATCGAGCGCGCCGGTCTGTCCTCGCAGGTCGAGGTCCGCGAGGCCGACGCGCTCGCAGCGCTCGCGCTGCTGACCGACGAGATCGACCTCGTCTACATCGACTGTGTGAAGGAGCACTACCCGGCGTACCTCGACCTGGTGCTCCCGAAGCTCTCCGCCCGCGGCGTGATCATCGCGGACAACGTCCTCTGGAAGGGCCTCGTGGCCGCCGCGGACGTCCCGCCCCACGAGCTTGGCCGCGTGCAGGCGCTCCGCACGTTCAACCACGCGATCGTCTCGGATTCGCGTCTGCGCGGCGTCGTCCTCCCGCTCGGCGACGGCGTGGCCTACGCCGCCCGGGTCTGAGAGCGAGCCGCCCGAACCCCCGCGTCGCGCGAGCTTTCCGCTTCGAGAATCCGGGAGCGACGGCTACCGTCGGCCTGTGAGTCAGGACACGCGCGGGCGGATCGTCGACGCGGCCATCCAGCTCTTCAACGAGCGTGGCGTCGCTGCCGTGACGACGAATCACGTCGCCGGGCATCTGAAGATCAGCCCCGGGAACCTCTACTATCACTTCCGGAACAAGGAAGAGATCGTCCGTGAGGCGTTCGATCGGATGAACGCCGAGGCCGACGAGGTCTGGAGGCTCGAGTCGACCGAAACGTCGGCCGACACGGCGAAGCCTCCCGCGGTGGACCCGATGGCGCTCCAGCGGATGCTCGTCGGCAATCTGAAGCTCTACGCGCGCTACCTCTTCTTCGCGCGCGAGCTGCCGTCACTCCTGCGAAGCGATCCGGTCCTTCACCAGCGTTACGCCGCCGTCTCCGCGAAGCGCGTCGACCAGCTCGAGTCGGTGATGCGTCCGCTCGTCTCTGCCGGCCTCATTCACAGCGTCGGTGACAACGAGGACCTTCGCACTCTCGTCGAGAGCGCGTGGATGGTCGGCCTCTTCTGCATCCCCTACGCCGAGACGCTCGACCCGACGCCCGCCGCGACCAGCGCGAAGGCACGTGCCAAGCGCACCCACGCTGCGATCGAGCGCGGGGCGCTCCTCGTCCTTCACATGTTCAAGCCGTACATGGACGCGCTCGCGTACACGGCCCTCGTCGTGATCGTGCGCACCGAGCTCGAGAAGCTGACGCTGGCTTGAGCGTCAGGCGGGGGCGACTGCGGCTTCGCCGGCGGCGTGCGTGGCCGAAGGCTCCGTCTCCGGAGTGTCCGCGGACCGCTTGTAACCGCACTCCTTGTCGGCGCACGCGATCATCGGCTTGGCCTTGGTGCCGCCGAGGACGACGTAGCTCGCACCGCAGGCGGGGCACGGCTCCGGAAGCGGCTTCTGCCAGAGCTTGAAGTCGCACTTCACAGTCTCGTCGTTGTAGCGGCTGCAGCCGTAGAACGTCTTGCCGCCCTTCTTCTTCGGCCGGACCTCGATGATGTCGCCGCCACACTTGGGGCAGGGGACACCGAGCGGCACGGGGCGAGCGTTCTTGCACGCGGGGTAGCCGGTGCACGAGAGGAACTCGCCGTAGCGACCGCTGCGGATCGCCATCTTCTTTCCACACTTCTCGCAGTCGATGTCCGTCTCCTTCGGAGGCGGCGCACCGTTGCCGTCGGGCCCCATGTCCTTGGTGGCCTTGCACTTCGGATAGTTGGAGCAGCCGGCGAACCAGCCGTTCTTCGACCAGCGCTTCGAGAGTGAGCCCTGCGGCAGCGCGCGGAGCTTCTCGTCCTCGGCGTTCGGCCCGCAGCTGTCACAGAGCTCGTCGAGCGGAACCGGATCCGGGTTCCAGCGCTTGCCCTTCTTGCTCTTGTCGAGCTGGTTCTTGAACTTCTTATAGAAGCGCGAAAGCAGCGTGACGCGCTCCTCGTTGCCGGCCTCGACCTCGTCGAGCTCCTCCTCCATGCCCGACGTGAACGCCGGGTCCATGAACTCGAGCTGACTCTCGAGGAGGCCGTTCACGACCATCCGTCCGAGCTGCGTTGGGCGGAAGCTGCGGCCGTCGACCTTCTCGACGTAGTCGCGCGCCTGCACCTTGCTGATGATCTCGGCGTACGTGCTCGGGCGGCCGATGCCGCGCTCCTCGAGCTCGCGCACGAGCGAGCCTTCGTTGTAGCGCGCGGGCGGCTGCGTGAACTTCTGCTCGGCGAGCACGCCGGGCGGCGCGACGAGCTCGAGGACTTCGCCTTCGGAGAGCTCGGGGAGGGAGGCCTCGCCTTCGGGCTCTTCCGCGCGCGCGGAGGCCTCTTCGTTGCTGTCTTCGGCGCCGGCCTGCTGCTCGTCCGAAGCCGCGCCGTACACCTCGAGCCAGCCGGCGAACTTGAGGACGCGCCCGCTCGACCGGAGCATGTACGTCGAGGAGGCTCCCGCGGCCTTCGCCTCGGTCTCGACCGACGTCTGGTCGTAGACGGCTTCCTTCATCTGGCTCGCGACGAAGCGATCCCAGATCAGCTTGTAGAGCTTGAACTGGTCGTCCTTGAGGTGCTTTTTGACCTTGTCGGGCGTGTACTCGAGCGACGTCGGGCGGATCGCCTCGTGGGCGTCCTGCGAGTTCTTCTTCGACTTGAAGACGTTCGGATCCGCCGGGAGGTTCGTCTTGCCGTACTTCGTCTCGATGAACTCGCGCACCGCGTTGAGCGCGTCGGGCGAGACGCGCGTCGAGTCGGTACGCATGTACGTGATGAGACCGACGGTGCCGAGGTCCTTGCCGAGCTCGACGCCCTCGTAGAGCCCCTGCGCGATCTGCATCGTGCGCTTGGCGCCGAAGCCGAGGCGGTTGACGGCGTCCTGCTGGAGCTTGCTCGTCGTGTACGGCGCGTACGTCTTCCGCTTGCGCTCCGCCTTCGTGATCTTCGCGATCGTGTACTTCGCGCTCTCGAGGTCCTTCTTCACGCGGGCGGCGGTCTCGCCGTCCTTGACCTCGAGCTTCTTGCCGTTCTCCTGCGCGAGGCGCGCGGCGAACGTCTGGCGCTTTGCCTTGTCGCCCTTCGCGGCCGACTTCGCGAGCGTCGTTCCGATGTTCCAGTACTCTTCCGGAACGAACGCCTCGATCTCGAGCTCCTTGTCGACGATGAGGCGGAGGGCGACGCTCTGGACGCGGCCGGCCGAGAGGCCGAACGCGAGCTTCGACCAGACGAGCGCCGACACGTCGTAGCCGACGATGCGGTCGAGGACGCGGCGTGCACGCTGCGCGTCGTAGAGGTGCTTGTTGAGCTGGCGCGGGGAGGCGACCCCCTTCTGAACGCCGCCCTTCGTGATCTCGTGGAACTCGACGCGCTTCGCCTTGTCGGGCTTGCCCGTCAGCTCTTCGGCGAGGTGCCAGGCGATGGCCTCGCCTTCACGGTCGGGGTCGGTCGCGAGGAGGATGTCGTCGGCCTGCTTCGCCGCGGCCTTGAGCTCCTGGAGGACCTTCTCCTTCCCGGGGACGATCTCGTACGTCTCCTGGAACCCCTTCTCCACGTCGATGCCCATCTTCTTGGGCAGATCTTTGACGTGACCCTTCGAGGCGAGGACTTCGTAGCCCGTGCCGAGGTACTTCTTGATCGTCTTCGCCTTCGCCGGCGACTCGACGACTACGAGTGTCTTGCCCATGCGCACGAACCCCGAGTCTCTGCTGCTGTCGGTCACGTCTTCTTGGATGCTCGAGGGTTGTAGGGAAACCCCCTATCTGCCCCCGACAAGCCAAGAAGTTGAGTAGTCCTGACGGCTTATATCGCAATTCTGCGGCGAAAGAACCCGTCAGGGCCCTCTACTACTACGTCCTTCAAAGATAGCGTCAAGAGTGCCGTGAGGGTCGAGCTCGTGGGGAGGCCGGCCAGGTCGACGATGGTGTCCTGCTGGATGGGAGCCATCGAAAGGCATGAAAATACTGACTTTTCGTCCTCCGACCAGGTGCTCGGATCGACCGCGAAAAGGGGGCCGTCCGAATAGGTCTGCCGTTGGGTTGGAGGCTTCCGAAGGGGGCGCTTCAGCGGCTTGATGCCGCTCCAGGCCGCTGCCGGGTCGCTCATGTCGGGTGGGGGGAGGCGGAGGTCACGAAAGAGCTGCTCCGTCGACCACACCGCTTCAGCGCCGCCGCGGGCGCCTTCGATCAACGTCCCTTCGTAGAGCTGATCCCATGGCGTGCTCGGGACGAGGAAGAGTCGCCGGCCGAGGTGCCTCGCCCACGTGATGGCGTTTCGTGAGCCGGACTTCACCCCAGCCTGGACGACGATCACGCACTCGGCGAGCCCGACGAGCACACCGTTGCGGCGGCGCGGGGTGAGCTTGTCCTTCGGCGTGCCGTCGGGGAACGGCCAGATCATCCGCGATGAGCTCGACTGTTCGAGGTGCTCGAAGAGCGCGTGGTTTTCCTCCGGGAAGAGCTCGCCGCGACCGGTGCAGGCCACGCACCACGTCATTCCCCCGGCCGCGATCGCCCCATGATGGGCCGCAGAATCGATGCCGACCGCTCCTCCCGACACGACGACCACGCCCGCCTTCGCGAGGTGGTACGCGAGCGCGTGGGTGAACCCGCACGCCTCCCTCGGTGCGGATCGCGATCCGACGATCGCGACGGCGCGGCGCCCGGGTTCGAGCGGACCGGAGAGAGTCAGCGCCGGCGGCTGATCGAGGTGACAGAGAGCGCGCGGGTAGTCGGCGTCGAGTGGAACGAGCTTCACGCTTCGACGTCGGCCGCGATCTCGGCGCGGTTGTGCGCTTTCGGCCACGCGATGCGTCTTCGACGCGAAGCGGTCTCGAGTCGAACGGCGGGCTCGTCACTTCGCTCGCCGTCTCGACGCGATCACTTCGGCTTCGAGTAGAGCTGGGCGGCGACCGCGCCGCCGCCCTTCTTCGCGTGGAGGTCCACCTTGTACGGCACCGTCATCGGGATGATCGGGCACATCGGCTTCGGCGATGCTCCGATGACCGCGGTCGGCCCGGTCATTCCGTCCTGGCCCGCGAGGAAGTTGTAGAGCGGTGGAGCGAGCAGGTTCACATCGAGGTCGGTGACGCCGGCTCCGTACGCGACGATCGTGTAGCACTTGCTCGGATCCATGTTGACGATGAAGCCGACGTGGCCGCCCTCGCTGAGGTTCCCCTTGGCGACCTGGCCGTCGGGGCTCATCCCCGGCGCGTACTTCAGCGCGGCCGCGCGGAGGCCGGCTTCGGCGGGATCCGCAATGGCGGCGGCCGGACCGAGCCAGGCCGAGCCCGCAGCAGCGGCAGCGGCGAGGAGCGACGCGAGCGCGTTCGGATCGCTCGTCGGCACCGCCGCGCCTTGCGGCGCGGGACAGATCTGCCCGGGCGGGCAGGTCTGCGCGGGACAGGGCTGACCGGCCTGGCAAGGCTGCTGCATCGGCGCGGGCGCCCCGCCGGCGTCGTTGTCGCCGAGGGCGAAGCTCGCCTTCGCGTCTTGTTTGTTGCCGCCGCACGCGAGCGGCACCGCGACCGAGACCACCAGCAGAGCAGCGACGCCGAAGGATCGACCGTGGTGCATGTGACCGACGTTACGCCTTTTGCGGCCGCCGGCCCAGTCCACGTCCCGCTCCCTCCGGGGGAGGCCGCCTCAGTCGCTCTCGCTCCTCCGGGCCTCGATCGCGCGCTTCAGGTTGGCAAGGCGGAGCGACGCCGATGGATGATGCACGAGGTACGGCGGTGAGAAGCGTCCGAGCGCGATCCGGCTCTCGATCTCGAACTGCGTGAAGAAGCGGAGGACGGCGAGCGCGCCCCGCACCGATCGCCCGCTCTCGAGCACGCGATCGATCGCCTCCTCGTCGCGCCCCATCTGGCGCGCAGGGTAGACGTGCTCGGCGCTCTCGGCCGCCTTCCGCTGCTCGGCGCTCGTCCAGACGTCGTCGCCGCTCTCCTTCGTGGCGGTGGGCTTCGAACACACGAGATCGCCCGCACGGAGACGCGTGAGCTCGTGCGCCACGACGAACGAGAGCGCGTCGGCGAGGCGATCTTCGTACGTCGAAGCGGGCTTCGTGGCGATGTAGAAGCCGGGCGATGGCGGGAGGAGGCGTCGGCCGGGCGTCTGGGACCGCACGAGGAAGGCGGCGTACTCCTCGACCTTGGACGAGGCGTTCGCCTCGTCGTAGCTCTCCGCGCGAGCGATGTGACCGAGGAGGCGAAGCATCGCGTCGGACACGAGGACGACGTAGTCGCCATCGTCGTCGCATGCGACCTGCGCGAGCGGATCGCTCGTGCTCGTGTCGAACGCCATGTAGACGCCGACGAGCCGTCGCTGATCGTTCGACGGCATCGCCGACAGGAGACGCTTCAGCTCGGCCTGCGCCTTCACGCGAAGGTCCGAGCCCTCGAGATCCGGGGCGACCTCGTCTGCGCGTGCGGAGGGCGTCCGCACCAGCCCGCAGAGTGCGATCAGCAGGGCAACGACGAGGGCTGGGGCCGCGCGCATGTTTCTCACGTAGCACCACGTCGGCCGCCCTGCTCCGCGGTTGCGGGCTTTTGCGGGGGGGCGGCTTACTGACGGACGAACTTGAAGGGGATGTTGATCGTGGTGTTCGAGCCCGGGGCCGGGAACTGCCACGTCCTCACCTGGCTCTCGATGCACTTCGCGACCACGGGGTCGTCGCCGCTGGACGACGTGCTCGAGACGCTGCCGTTCGGGGCGACGTTCGCCGTGACGGTGACGTTGACGCTCGACTTCTGGTCGGCGCCGCCGCGCTCCCAGCACGTGCGCTTCACGCCGGTGCGGTGCACGGCGACGACGCGCTCGACGCCGGCCTGATCGAGGCCGCCGCCCGAGTTGCTGCCGGGCGACGAGTTCGGTCCGACGTTGGGGCCGCCGCTTCCCGTGACGAGGTTGCCGAGATCGAGGCCCTTCTTCTCCGGCGTCTCGGGAGCCTTCGCGGCCACCGTCTTCGCCGCTACGGCGCCGGTGCCGCCGGTCTTGCCCTTTGGCTCCGCGCTCGTCGCTGCTGCGGGCTCGGCGGAGGGCGTCGGCGAGGGGACGTCGTTGGTGGCGGCCGGCGTCGCCGGTGCCGTCGTTGCTGCCGGTGGAGGCGGCATCTGGATGACGACGGGGGCGGGGGGGACCTGGGGCCGGAACGCGATGAATGCGATTCCTCCGCCGAAGCCGAGCGCGAGGACGAGGATCGGCCAGAACCAGAGCGGCACGCCCTTCTTCTGGTAGGGCGGCTGTGCGGCGATCATCGACGAGGCGGCGGAGCCGTCGGTGAGCGCGGCGATCGGAGCAGGCGGCGCGGGCGCGGCGGGCGGGACCGCGAACGGGTCGACCGCCGGTGACGCGAACGGGTCCGGCGTCGGTGTCACGAGCGGCGACGAGGAGAGCACCGGAGCGGGTGCTGGCGAGAGCGACGGCGCGAACGCGGCGGCCGAGCCCGCTCCTCCGCCCACGGGCGCGATCGGCGCGAGCGGGATCTCGTCGATCGACGAGGAGCTCGCGGCCGGACGAAGTGGGACGACGTTGCTCCGCGAGACCGAGGGCGCGGGCGGAGCCATCGGTCGGGTCGGCGCCGGCGGCGGCGTGTTTCGTGGCGCGGCGGGAGCGGCCGGCGCGGCGGCGGGCTGGCGCGGCGCCGAGGGGACGGAGGGCGAGCGCGGCGCGACGGGAGGCTCGGGCGGCGCGCCGATGAGCGAAGGACGGTTGCCCTGCGCGGCCTCCTGGATGAGCGCCGCGAGGTCCGGGATGCTCCGGATCGGGCGCCACTCCTCGAGGCCTTCTTGCCAGCACAGCGATTCTTCCGTGACGGCGCCGGTGGCGGCCTTGCGACGGAGCTCGGAGATGCGCACGGGGCCGACGGGGACGCCGTTGATCGCGACGTACCACTCGTCGGTGACACTCAGCTCGATCTGGGACGGACGATCGCCCGACGCGCTCGAGGTCGCGTCCTCGACGTTGCTCTTGAATGCTCCCGCGAGCGCGCCGCCCGGCGCGACCGAGGCGGCCGGAGCGCGCGGCTTGGCCGCGGAGAGGCTCGTCGCCAGACCGCTCTTCTGCGGAGGCCGCGGCGCCATGCTGGCCGTCGGCGGGCGAGGAGGGGCGGTCGAGACGCTCGTCTCGGTGACCGCGGCGCGCACCTCGATCTGGTGCCCGCACTTGCGGCACTTCATCCGGACGGTCTTGCCCGCCACCTTCTCGTCGGCGATCTGGTACTTCGCCTTGCAGTTGTCACAGAGGAACTTCACGGGTTTTCTGCTCGTGACCGGGACGGTTGACCTTCCTCGGAAGCGTAGCTGCTTTGTGAGGATACGCGCGACAAAGAGAGAAGCGCTATGCGCTCGCGGGGGTCAGAGGAGCCGCATCATGTGAGCCTTGATCGACTCACGCGTCTCGTTGTCCGGGGAGGTGTGAACGCACCGCTCCCACATCTCGACGGCCTTGTTCTTGAACCCGGCCTTTTCGTAGAGGACGGCGAGGTTCTTCAGCGCGGGGAAATGGCGCGGATTCAGGTCGACCGCGCGTTCGAGCTCGGTGATCCCGTCGTAGAACTGCCCGCGTTTTCCGTAGATCAGCGCGAGGTGGTAACGCAGCCGGTAGGCGAGCGGGTCGATCGAGATGCCCTTCTTGAGCAGCCCGATCGCGAGGTCGACCTCGCCGTTCTTGTACGCGGCGATCCCCTCTTCGAGGTAGCGCGCCGCGGTCTTGTTGATCAGCTCCGGATCGTGGGGCGGTACGGTGCCCGGCTTGTTCTCGAGGAGCCGGTCGACTCTAGAGATGAGGTCCGCGATGCGGAACGGCTTCTCGATGTAGTCCTCGATGCCGTAGTTCGTCTTGAGGTCCTCGGCGATGCGCCAGCCGCGGTACACGGCGCTCATCATCAGGATGGGGATCGCGCCGTACTTCGCGCTCCCCTTGATGCGGCGTGCGATGTCGAAGCCGTGGACCTCCGGGAGCATCGCGTCGAGCAGGATGAGGTCGGGCGTCTCTTCCTTCACCAGCCGGAGCGCGATGAGACCGCGGTCGGCCTCCATGACGGCGTGCCCGCGGTCGGTGAGGAGACGGCGCACGAGCTTGCGGATGTCATCCTCGTCGTCGACCACCAGGATGCGCTTGCCCGACTTGCCGAGTCTGACCGACGCGTTCGGATCGAGCCCGGCGGCGTTGCGGAGCTCGTCGGTGAGCATCTCGACGCGCGAGACCTCGTCGCCCATCTCGCCGAACTCGGTCGTCGAGAGTGCGGCCTCCGCGGCCGACTCCTGCATCTGCTGATCGACGACGACCGACGGCGCGCCACCGGGCTGGACGCTCTCGCGTTCGCGACGGTCCTGCAGATGCTCGGGCTCGGGTGCGGGCGAGCCCACGGCGGGTGCGCGGCTGGCCGAGGGGCGGGGCGCGGTCGGCCCGGCGTAGTGCTTGAGGCCCTGCTCCTTCGCGTCGTAGGCCTCGCGGATCGTCTTCTCGAGCGTCGTCGAGATCGCGACGTAGGGGTAGATGCGCCGGCCGGTGACGAACTCCAGCTCGTCGATCACCCGCTTGTCCTGCGGGTTGCCCATTGCGAGGAACAAGCGATCGTCGCGGACCAGGACGGGCAGCACGCGGCTCGACTCCGCGACCTCGCGGGGCACCATGTCGAGGTGCTCGAGCGCGAGTGAGAGTTGGTTCAGGTCGATGCCGGGAACGCCGAACTGCTCCGACAGCGCTCGCAGCACCTCGGTCTCCGGCACGACGCCGCTGGAGGCGATGCGCGATGCGAGCGGGACCCCGTCGCGAGCCGTCTTCTGCGTGGCGAGCTGCTTGTCGAGCTCCTCTTGCGAGATGAGTCGGCGCTTCAGGAGGATGCGGCCGATCGGCTTCTTCTCGTCGGACGACATCGTTCCTACTTCAGGAGGCTACCTTATTTTCTCTGTTGAGGTCGGCTAGCGTGCGCGCCTTGTACGCGGGCCAGGTTCCGGCCCGGATCGCCGCTCGCGCGCCTCGGACCAGCTCCCCGTACCAGTGCAGGTTGTGCAGGCTGAGTAGCCTTAGAACGGTCATCTCGCCGGCAAGATAAAGGTGCCGGAGGTAGCCGCGCGCGTACCCGCCGGCGCAGCAGGGGCAGGTGCACTCCGGATCGATTGGCTGGCGGTCGTCCTTGTAGCGAGCCTGCTTGATGATGACGCGCCCGAAGCGCGTCAGGGCCTGTCCGTTCCGCGCGTTGCGCGTCGGCAGCACGCAGTCGAACATGTCGACCCCGGCGTCGATCGCCTCGAGGAGGTCCTGGGGCGTGCCGACGCCCATGAGGTACCTTGGCCGTTCGGGGTCGAGCGCGTGGGCGACCTCGTGGAGCGTCTCGTACATCTTGGGGATCGGCTCGCCGACCGAGAAGCCTCCGAGCGCGAGCCCGTCGAAGCTCGGATCGAGGCCGGCGAGCTCCTCCGCGTGGGCGCGCCGGAGATCGGAGAAACAGGCGCCCTGGACGATCCCGAAGAGCGCCTGGCCTTCGGGACGTTCGGTCGCGAGCGCGCGCCTGGCCCAGCGGGTCGTCCGCGAGACGGCAGCCTCGACCGCAGCTCGCGGCGATTCGCCGGGCGGGCAGACGTCGAGCTGCATCTGGATGTCCGCTCCGATCTTGCCCTGCACGCGCACGGCGACCTCGGGGGAGAGGTGATGGCGGGTGCCGTCGAGGTGGGAGCGGAACGTGAAGCCCTCCTCGTCGAGCGTGACGAGCGATTTCCGAGGGAGCGCAGCGACCGAGGAACGAGACTGCGGAACGGCGAGGCCGCCGGTGGGCGCAGGGCGGGGGAGATTGCCGCCGAGCGAGAAGGCCTGGAACCCTCCCGAGTCGGTGAGCATCGCGCGCGGCCACCGCGTGAAGCCGTGGAGCCCGCCGAGCGACGACACGATGTCGGGCCCGGGCCGCAGCCACAGGTGGTACGTGTTGCCGAGCATGATCTGGGCGCCCGTCGACGCGACGTCCTCGGCGGTGAGGCCCTTCACGCTTCCTTGCGTGCCCACGGGCATGAAGGTCGGCGTCTCGACCTCGGCGTGAGGTGTGGTCAGGATCGCGGCGCGCGCGTGCCCGCTCTCGGACGATGCGAGGACGCGAAACGCGAAGCCCTTGGCGCGAGGGGCCGTCATGCCATTGCCTCCACGTGGTGCTCGTCCGTGCGCGCCAGCAGCATCGCGTCGCCGTACGAGAAGAAGCGGTAGCGATCCTTCACCGCGGCCCGGTAGGCAGCGAGGACCCGTTCGGTCCCCGCGAATGCCGACACCAGCGCGAGGAGCGTCGACTTCGGGAGGTGGAAGTTCGTGAGCAGTCGATCGACGACGCGAAAGCGATGTCCCGGCTGGATCAGGATGCGCGTCTCCTCTGCACAGGGCCGCACGTAGCCGTCACGGGACGGATCGGCGGCCGACTCGAGCGCCCGCACGACGGTCGTCCCCACGGCTACGACGGGCGCGCCTCGCTCGCGCGCTCGCGCGATGGCGGCAGCGAGCGTCCGGGGTACCTCGAAATACTCGGCATGCATCACGTGATCGTCGAGGTCCTCTGCGGTCACGGGCTGGAAGGTCCCGAGGCCGACGTGAAGCGTACACGATGCGATCTCGCATCCGCGTTCTTCCAGGCGGTGAAGGAGTGGTTGCGTGAGGTGGAGGCCGGCCGTGGGCGCGGCGACAGCGCCGGGAGCGCGCGCGAACACGGTCTGGTAGCGCTCCTCGTCGTCGGTCGAGACCTCGCGCTTGATGTACGGCGGAAGCGGGACCCGGGCTGCCGCTTGGAGGGCGTCGTCGAGCGTGAGCGCGTCGTCCCGGGACGAGAGCCGCACGAGGAAGAGCCCATCGGGGGCCTTGCCGTCGACCTCGACCAGCAGCGGGCCGGCCACGATGCGGGTGCCGGCGCGGAGCGCCTTCGAAGCACGGGCCATCGCACGCCAGCGCTCGCGAGGCGGCCTCGCTTCGTCGTCGGACGCGCCGTCGGGATCCTTGCGAACGAGGAAGACCTCCGCCTTACCGCCGCTGCCCTCCTTCGTTCCGAGGATGCGGGCACGGATCACCTTCGTGTCGTTGACGACCACGAGGCTCTCGTCGGGGATGTAGTCGGCGAGCTCCTTGATCCGGGAGTGGACGAGCTCGCCGTCCTGCACGACCATCAGGCGTGCCAGCTCCCGCTCGGTCGCGGGCTCCTGCGCAATCAGCTCGGGCGGTAGGTGAAAAGAGAAGCGCTCGACGCGCATCGGGCCTCAATACCACGACGCTTCGCGGTGTGTGCCAGAGAGCGAGCAACCGCGTGTCGCGTGGCGCGCGGCGAGTGACGCCCGGAGGGATCTCGGGCTCGGTCACGAGAAGCGCGCCGCGGCGAGCCCGAGCTCGACATCGCCATTGAATCACGCGGCCCTCCCTCATGGTGGGCCGCGTGATTCAACGGCGAGACATCGACTCGGGACGCTAACGGCGCTGGGCGACGGCGGCGCTTTCGGCGACCGTCCGTGAGTCGTCCTCGAGCAGCGCCGGCTGCCGAGGAGCAATGCCCGACGGGCGCTCGACGCACCAGAGTCGGCGGCTGCTCGGCGGGGAGGAGGCCTTCGCCGAGACGAAGTCGACGACCTCGCGCAGGTCGTACGGCTTGGGGATGAAGCCGCTCACGCCGCAATCGGCGCGCTCGAGTTGGCGCTCGCTCAAGTGGTACGAGCTCGTGAGGAGCACGCGCATCGCCGGGTACGCGTCGCGGGCCTCTCGAGCGAGCTCGAGCCCGTTCGCACCTCCCTCGGACCGGATCATCAGGTCGATGATCGTCAGCGCGACCGGCCGTGAGGCCAGCACCTCCCGAGCGCCGTTTGCGTCCCTCGTGACGACGACGTCGAACCCTTCGACGCGCAGTGCACTCGCAAGGATGGCTGCATCGGCAACAACCATATCGACGAGCAAGATGGTCATCATGGCGGTAGCTCCGGCCCGCGACCAGCAAGGCGAGTGCCAGTGCGCTCGCCCTATGAAACCAAGGACCTACGAAACGCCGGCGTTTCGATTCTGAACGGGATGGTGCAAGAGTGAATCTCGTGCGCTCGGTGCGAGCGTCCACAGGACGCGCGGACGACGGTCGGTAGCGCCCCCGAGGCAGCTCGGACTGGGATAACGACGGCTGGTCCGCAGACGTCAGCTGCGGCTGTCGTACGTGATGCCGAGACGGGTCATCTTCCGCCAGAGCGTCGTCGCGGAGATCCCGAGCACCTCGGCGGCCTTCTCGCGGCTGCCGTCGGAGTCTCGAAGGGCGCCCTCGATCGCCTGGCGCTCTGCCGCGTCGACGACGTTCGCGAGCGTGCGGCCCGCGTACGGAGCCGAGGGATCGTCGGGGCGTCTCGCCGGAAGGACGTCGTCCTTGGTGATGACGCCGTTCTGAACGAGCGCGACGGCCTGCTCGATCATGTGCTCGAGCTCGCGGATGTTGCCCGGGAAGTCGTAGTTCTGAAGGGCCTCGAGGACGTTCTCGTCGAGTCGCGCCTTCGTCCCCATCTTCTTGTTGTACTTGTCCATGAAGAACGCGAGGAGGTCGGGCAGGTCCTCGCGGCGCTCGCGCAGCGCGGGCAGTTGGAAGCGCGCAACGTTGAGCCGGTAGTAGAGATCCTGGCGGAAACGCTTCTCGGCGATCGCGCTGAGCAGGCCCTGGTTCGTCGCGGCGATGATGCGGACGTTGACCTGGATCGGCTTGTTCTCGCCGACGCGCCGGACCTCGTTCTCCTGGATGGCGCGGAGGAGCTTTGCCTGGAAGGCGAGGGACGTCTCGGCGATCTCGTCGAAGAAGAACGTGCCGCCGTCGGCCTCTTCGAAGAGGCCTTTGCGCGCGTTCACGGCGCCGGTGAAGGACCCCTTCGCGTGCCCGAAGAGCTCGCTCTCGAGGAGGGTGTCCGTGATCGCCGCGCAGTTGATCGGCACGAACATGCGGTCGGCGCGGCGGCTGTTGGCGTGGATGGCCTTCGCCACCAGCTCCTTACCCGTCCCGCTGTCACCGGTGATGAGGACGATGGCGTCCGTTGGAGCGATGCGGACGATCCGACCGAGCACCTCGCGCACGCTCCGCGACTGGCCGACGATGTTCTCGAACTTGTAGCGGTCCTTGAACTCGCTCGCGAGGAACGCGACCTCGCCGGCGAGGCGCCGGTTGTCGAGCGCCTTGCCGACCTTCACGAGCAGCTCCTGCTCGGTGAACGGCTTCTGGATGTAGTCGAACGCGCCGTAGCGCATCGCTTCGACGGCGCTCTCGATCGTGCCGTACGCCGTCATCACGATGATCTCGGTCATCGGCTGCGCGCCCTTCACGGCGCGGAGGACGTCGATGCCGTCCTTCGATCCCATGCGGAGGTCGGTGACGAGCACGTCGTAGGCGCCGGACGATCCGCGCTCGCAGCCCTCTTCACCGCTCTGCGCTTCGTCGACTTCGAAGCCCGCTCCACGGAGCATCATCGCCAAGGTCGTGCGCATGTTGCGCTGGTCATCGACGATGAGGAGCTTCGCCATGGAGGACGCTACCTATACCCCGCTACTCCGTGCTCCGAAAGCTCTGCTTCGTGCCTGGGCTTCCTCGCTGTCCGGCCACGCGGCGGCCCATCACGAAGCGAGCGCTCGTTCTCATCTGCGCATCGACTCTGGGCATCGACTCTGGGCATCGACTCTGGGCATCGATTCTGGGCATCGATTCCGGCATCGCATGCGCGTGCGCGGGTCGAGCGATCTCGGCCGTGGGAGACGACGCTCAGTCGTCCTTGGCGCCGTCGCGGATCCACGTCTTGATCCGTTCGACGCAAGTATCCGAAAAGACATAGTCTGCCGGGATCTCCGGCATCGTGCCGGCGACGGTCCCCTCCGGGGTGCGGATGCGGAGGACGCCGAACAGCGCGGCCTTCTCCGGGGCGGCGGAGTCGGAAGCGGCAACGAGCCCCTTGTCGAAGAAGGACTGGCGGCAGCCCTTCTCGTCGAAGCACCGGACGCCTCCGCCGACCTTCGCGCCCGCGCCATCGGGCGTCCCGTGGCAGCTCGCGGCGAAAGCGCAGCTCCCCGGCCGGTCGGTGGGGCCGAAGATGTCGTTGTAGAGGTCGCTCCACTTGGTCCCCGTGCCGCTGCACGCCCCATCGGCGGGGGATGCGCCGGTGTCGGGCGTGTAGCGAGGGGGATTCGTTGCGGTGAGCCCGGCGTCCGTCAGCGCGCCGCCCTTGGGCTCGCCGCCCGCCTCGGCGCACGCCGCGAGCACGGCGAGGACGGCGACGGCGACGGGCGGTAGGGGCCTCACGCGACGTAGGCTAGTGCATCGAGCTCATCGAAACGAGCGCCGAAGTCATCCCGGCGTGGGGGGCGGGGCGCGAAGCCGCGAGTCTCGATGCTCAGAAGAGGACGCCGAGGATGAGCCTCACGGTCTGCGCCGTCGAGAGGCTCCAGTCCGAGACGGCGTTGGTCTGCTCGCCCTTGAGGTAGTCGAGGCCGCCGAGCGGGAAGAAGACGCCGTACTGGAGGGCCGTGTAGAAGCCGCCCATCTTGTTCGGGTCGTCGTTCAGGCTCCCGTCCTTCGACTGGTAGTAGAGCTGGAGGTCGAGCTCGACGCCGAGGTCGCGCTTGTTGCCGGGCGTCTGGATGAACTCGCTCGCGCGGCTCCAGATGATCGCCGCACCGCCGCCGAACTTCTGACCGTTCGGGTTCCGGACGAAGTCGTACTCGACGCTCGGGCGGAAGTAGTACGCGCCCTGGATGCGCGACATGATCCGGCGGAAGAAGATGTAGTCGACGTAGTAGGCGGGGTGGAAGCGGAAGGTCGAGATCGCGCCGTCGCTCCTCCGCGCCTGAAGGCCGTTGCTCCCGGGATTGAGGCCCTCGACGTTCGGGTCACCGCTCGCCCAGCCGTGGCCGAACTGGATCCGGAGCTTGTCCTCGACCGCACGGAACTCCGCCTGCGTGGCGAGACCCCACATCCGGATCTTGATCGGATCGGTGACCTTCGCGCTCGCCGGCGAGTTCTCGAGCGAGCCGTAGATGGCGGCGAACTCAGCCTCGAACCGGAGCTTGTTGTAGAGGAGCTGCACCCACGCGTCCGGGATGAACGCCTCCGCGCCGCGGCGCTCGAGGCCGTTGTTCGCTAGCAGGCGATCGGAGGTGATCGGGTTCTGCCCGGCGGCGACGTCGAGGAGCTGCTTGCGGTACGTGGTGTAGAGGCCGCCGTTGATGACGACGTCGCCGCGCGAGAGCTTGAGGCGCTGCAACTCGGGGTTCGTACGGCGCGCCGCGAAGAGCACCCACTGGCCGACGTTGGTGAGGTTCGCCGTGTTGTACGGCTGGCCGCCGTAGACGTCGTAGGGCGACGAGTTCGTCGGGCCCGTCGAGACGAAGTCCCACGCGCCGCCGAAGTAGAGATCGAGCGGCTTGAGCCCGGTGACGAACATGATGCGGTCATTGTTCGTCTGGTAGTCGCAGTCGATGCAGTCGCCCGCGTTCGCGACCATGCCGAGACCCCAGTGGGTAGGCATGCGGCCGAAGCGGAGCTGGCCGACCGGCGTGAGGTACTCGGCCCACGCGCGCTGCACGTCGATCGAGTTCCTGTAGCCGTTGACTCCGGCAGTTGGCGGGCCCTGCGTCGTCGTGAACGCGCCGAGGGGCGCATACCCGTTGTAGCCGTTGACCGCGGGGCTGTAGCCCGTTGTCCCAACGCCGCTCGGGCGGAGCGCGTAGGCGTCGGGGGTCGATCCGAGCACGAGGTTATCGAGCAGATCGATCTGGGTCATGATCCGGAGATTGTCCGAGATGTGGATCTCCGGATTGAGGCGCAGGCGGAGGTTCGCGGTCGCCTGCGACTTGTCGTAGCACTCGCTGAACTGACCCGCCGCGTTCGGCTCCTGGCAGAGGAGGACCTGCTCGCGCTTGCCCCGTTGGTTGGTGAAGGTGTTGTCCCGCGGCTGCGCCCAGAGGTTCTGCCCGTCCCCATCGAGGCCGGGGTGGCGGCCGAGCGCGAAGTTGTGGAAGAGCTCGCCGCGCGTGCGGAAGTAGCCGTGGACCTCGACGATCGGACGCGTGTGCGCCCACCAGTCTTCGCTGTAGACCTCGGAGGGGCGCGCGCCGACCGAACCGTCTGCCGTCGGCCGCTCGCGTCCCTGCTGAACCAGCTTCTGCTGATCCGTCGACGGATCGACGTGGGGCGTGCCGTCGTTCGGTCCGGCTCCCTGAGGGATCAGATCGTCGTGCGCCGCTTCGCCCGATTCGGGCTCCGGCGCCGCCGAAGTGGCTCCGGTCGCCGGTCGTGGCTGTCCGCCGGCCGCCGGTTCGGTGGGCTGCTGCGCCTGTGCACCAGCGGTGACGAGCATCGCGGTACACGCCGCGAGCGTCGCCGAGGTACGAGAAAGGAGGGAGCGAAAGCCGAAGGATCTCGGGCCCACTGATGACCGGGGGACCATGCCGGGCGACCTTCTAACACACTGACGCGGGCGTGTGGGGGCGAGCACGAAGGACTGCGGTGAACGAGAGCGGCTCCGGGTTCATTCTGGATTCATTCCGCATTCATCCCGCGTTCATCCCGCGTTCATCCCGCCTTCATTCCGCGCGCCTCGATGGGCGCCGAGCCCGTGGGGCCGCGGAATCGCCCTTCGTTTCGAGGTCATCGTCACGTGCCCGGGCGCAGCGGGCTCGGTCGCCCGCCGATCTGCGAGCGAGGCCGGCGTCGCGCGGTCACGGCAATGACACCGAGGAGCACCACGAGCCCGAACGCGCCGAGCGCCGTCGGACGAGGATGGTGAACCGCCCAGGTGGCGCCGCGAAGCGCGAGCCCGGGCGCCGGCGGCGAAAGTGAGCCTTCGAGCCGTGCCTCGATGACGGACCGGTCGCACTCTTCGCGGGGCCCGGGCCCGGCCGTCGACGCACACGTCGCGAAGCATGTGAACACACGCCCCTCGTCGAAGCCTACAAAGGTCCGTGCATGCCCGATCACCGGCCCCACGAGATCGCTCGTCGCGCGGAGCGCGAAGACGCCTGCCTCTCCGGAGCGCGCGTCGACCGGAGCGCCGGTGATCTTCGACGCCGACGCGCCCGCGAGGGCGATCGTGCGGCCCTCGACGGCGGGGCGCATGTCCTCGACCCACCCGGGGATCGGTGTCGCGACGCACCCGCTGACGATGGCGGCGTCTCCAGCCGCGCTGCGATGCGCGGCCCACGTCGTGAGCAGAGCCCCGGTGCTGCCCGCGATCGTCGGCTTCTCGATCTCGGTCGCGACCCAGCCTGCCGGCGGATCGACCGCGACGCGCGGACCGGACACGCGGTCAGCGCCCTCGGTCGAGCCGAGCTTGGTCTGCGGCGCCCTGCGAACGGGCCGCCGGGCTCGTCGCTCGAGCGGCGCCGCCCGCTCGCACCGTGCTGGACGATGGGCTCGTCGTTCGGACCGCCGGTCCGCTCGCGGAGAGCTCCGCGAGGAAGGCCTCGACCTCGTTCCGGAGCTCCATGAGCTTCTCGCGCACCTGCGGCTGCGTGAGCCGGGCGGAGCTCGCGGCTGGCGGGCTCGCGACCTCGATCGCAGTGGCGAGGTGAGGGGAGAGGAGGGAGAGGGAGGGCTCGGTCGCAGCCTCCGTCTCCGCGCCCTCGTCGTCCGCGATCCTCTGCGCCGACGTCCCCTCGACCGCGCCGAGGCTTGCATCCGCGGCGTCGACGGGCGCGTGGTCAGCCACGTGCGCGTCACCACGCTGGAGCTTCTTCTTCGCCCCGGCGATGGTGAACCCGTCGCGATAGAGCAGATCGCGGACGCGGAGGAGGTTCTCGACGTCCTTGCGCGAGTAGACGCGCTGGCCCTTCGCGCTCTTGGTGGGGCGAATGCTGCGGAACTCGCGCTCCCAGTAGCGGAGCACGTGCGGCTCGACACCGACGAGCCCCGCCACCTCACCGATGCGGAAGAAAAGCTTCGGCGGGAGCTCGCCCATTCGCTAGACCGACTTACTCCTTCGGCGCTTCGTTGGAAACAGCCGCCGCTGTCACCGGAGTCGGTGCAGCCATCGGCGAGCTTCCCGTCGTCGAGGCAACCGAGACGGTCGTCGCGGCCGCCGCCGCGTCCGACGAATCGTTGTCGTCGTCGTCCTCGTCCGGCTCGTCCTCGATCAGGTCATCAGCTCCGTTCCCGGTTCGGGGATTGAGCGCCTGCTTCAGGATCTGGCTCGCCTTGAACGTGAGGACGCGCCGCTCGCTGATCTTGATCGGATCACCGGTCTGCGGATTGCGGCCGGGACGCTGGCGCTTGTCGCGCAGCACAAAGTTCCCGAAGCCGCTGATCTTGATTTTTTCGCCGCGCCCGAGGGTCTCTTTCATCATCTCGAAGACCATGTCGACGATGTCCGCCGACTCCTTCTTCGAGAAACCACCGACCCTCGTGTACAGCGCCTGGACGATCTCTGCCTTGGTCATGATCGTCTCCCACCCCCGACGGTGAATGCCTCATCCCTTGGCTGCGTTGCGTCCTCGGGAGTTGGCGTGGTGGAGCACCGAAAAATCTCCGTGCCCCTCGCAGGTACCGGATAGTAAACGGCTAATGGGGAGGCGGCCAGTGGAAAAACGAAGGGTCTCGCGCACCGTTTCCGCCCATGCAGCCCGTGGTCGCGGTCACTTCAATAACCGAACGATACCAATGACTTGAGTGCTCAGGCGGCCAGCTCCTCGGAGGCAGCCGGGACCGGCGGGGCGAGGCTCTCGGTCGCCGGCGCGAGGCCGAGGCGGGCGGCGCGGCGGCGGGCCACCTGCTCGCTCGCGACGAGGGAGGCCACGTAGCCGTAGCCGAACGTGAAGAGCATCGCGAAGGGCGTCGCGAACCAGTGTCCGGTCTCGATCGAGGCGACGACGCTGGCGAAGGAGATCAGGCAGAGCGCGATCTCGATCGTGGGGAGGTCGGCGCGTGCACGGTAGCGGTTGCTGTGATTGGCGCCGTGCTTCGGCGTGCGAACGAACTCGCCTGACATCGACCGGAGCCCGTCGAGGACGGCCTTCGTCAGGTGGGGCGCGAGGCCGGCGCCGAGCGCGAGGAGGGTCGGCAACGTCTTGATTGCGTCGATGCGGCGACGTCCCTGCGCAGCCTCGGCCATCGAGTAGAAGGCCGCGAGCGAGCCCGTCGTCCCGATGCAGAGCGGCAGGTCGATGAGCAGCATCGTCGTCGGGTCGGTCGCGGGCATCAGGATGAGCGCCGGGAGGAGGAGCACGCTCAGCAGGACCATCAGCGGGTAGGCGAAGTGCGGCGTCATGTGGAAGAACGCCTCGAGCCGCTGGGAGAGCGTGAGATCGGACCTCATCACGCGGCCCATCAGCTTGCGCGCCGTCTGGACGGTGCCCTTCGCCCAGCGGAACTGCTGCGCGCGGAGGGCGCTGACGTCCTCCGGGAGCTCTGCGGGCGTCACGACGTCGTCGCGATAGACGAACTTCCAGCCCGCCATCTGCGCGCGGTACGAGAGATCCAGGTCCTCGGTCAGCGTGTCGTGCTGCCAGCCGCCGCTTCCGTCGATCGCCTCCTTGCGCCACATGCCGCCGGTGCCGGAGAAGTTGAAGAGCCAGCCGGCTGCCGCACGCGCGCGGTTCTCGACGAGGTGGTGGCCGTCGAGCATGAGCGCTTGCACGCGCGTGAGGATGGAGAGGTCGCGGTTCATGTGACCCCAGCGCGCCTGCACCATGCCGGTCTTCGGATCGTCGATGAAGTGCGGGACGAGGTCACGGAGGAAGCGGCTGCCGGGGACGAAGTCCGCGTCGAAGATCGCGATGAGCTCGCCCTTGGCGACCTTGAGCCCGGCGTCGAGGGCGCCTGCCTTGTAGCCGGTCCGGTCGACGCGATGGATGTAGACCATGTCGAGCGGGCCGTTCCAGTCGGCGCGCGTGCCTTCGGGGAGCGCCGGCGGATTCTTCCGGAGGCTCTCGACCTTCACCCGCGCCATCTGTCGCGACTCGTCCGTCGAGTCGTCGAGCACCTGGATCTCGAGCTTGTTGCGCGGGTACGCCATCTTCGCCGTCTCCTCGAGGAGGCGCCCGAGCACCGTCGCCTCGTTGTAGAGCGGCAGCTGGATCGTCACGTGCGGGAGCGAATCGGGATCCGCGTCCTCCGCAAGCACGCGCGTCCCTTCCTTCATCTTCGCCAGCGTCTTGCGATGGCGGAGGAGGGTCAGGACGAGATGCGACCGGTGAAGCCCATACATCGCCAGGAGCGAGAGCACCGCGAAGTACGCGAAACACAAGGCAACGTGCATGCGGCGAGCTTGACACCCACCTGCGCGCGCATTGTCATCAACTTGTAAATCCTTGTAGTTGGTTGCCACGCGACGACCGCAGCGGCGGCGAGTCGGGCGCCAGGCAGGTTCGAGACGGCGCAACCGCCCCGCGCGTCCGGTCCGTCAGAGCGCCGAGGCGGTCGTGAAGAATCGCGATGCGCTCGCCGACCCGGCCTTCTTCGAGAAGTCGACGTGGTAGTAGAGGCCGACGACGAGGTTCACGATCGTGTGCGAGGCGGAGGCGATCTTGGTGGTGTCGCCGGCGCAGCCGGTGAGCGTCGTGCTGGAGGTCGCGTCTCGCACGCAGTCTCGATCCGTGAACTGACCGAACGCGAGGCCCGCCTTGGGGACGATGCGGATCGGACCGGCAGGGATCGAGAGGCCTGCGCTGATGGCGAGCTCGAGGCCGTTGTACTTCTCGTCCGTCTTCGTCGATGAACCATCCGGCGTGCTGAGCGTGAGGGTGCGGGACAGGTAGCGCAGGCCCACGCCCGCGTCGGCCACGAACGTCACCCGGTCGACGTTCGGCATGATGCCGGCGAGGACGCCCGCGTAGATCGTGTGCGTCGAGACCTCGGCTAGCGTATCGCGCTTGAACGCGCTCGGGGCTCCGAGCGTCGTCAGCTCGAGGGTGCCGCCGAGCAGGAAGAGACGCGCGAGCCGTCCGACCACGTCCAGCCCGACGCCGGGGCCCGCCGTTCCGAACTCGTCGAAGCTCCTGTTCTTCGTCACCTCTCCGAAGGGGATGAAGACTCCCGGGCGGATACCGAGCAGGAGACCGGCCGGCGACGGGCTTCCCGGAGCCGGTTTCGGCTTCGGCTGCTCGTACGGCGGCGGCGTCCCCGCGCTGCCCGCGTTCCCCGCGGTCGCCGGGCCGACGACGACCACGCCTCCGGTCGCGCCCTGCTCGAGCACGAGCTCGACGTTCTTCGGCTCCCTCTCCTTCACCTCGACGTCGACGGGGGCGGAGGTCCCCCATCCCGTCGCCGCGGCCGTGATCTTGTAGCCACCCGGATTCACCGGGCGTGCGATCCCGACGAGCTCGACGGGCATCTGCTTGTCGTTGACGGTGATCTGAAGGTTCTGGAGGGCCTCGGGCTCCGGCCTCACCGTGACGCGCATCGTCGGGATGCGCTGCCGGAGCTGTGCGAGCTCGGCTTTCCCTTGTTCCTGCGCCTGGACGAACGCGTCGGGCGCGTCCTTCCCGAGCGGCTTGCGGATCAAGGTCTCGTAGGTCTCGGACGCCTCGACGAGCTTGCCGGTGAGCGCCTGGCACTCGGCGATGTGGAGGAGGTGCGTCGGCGCGTCGAACAGCTTCTGGGCTGCCTCGAACCGGCCGAGCGCCTCCGCCGGGCTGCCCTTGTCCTGGAGGGCGATGCCTTCCATGTATGCCGCGCGTGCCGCGGCCTTCTTCTCGCCCTCGCTCATCTGCGCGCTGGCCGAGAGCGTGGTGAACGTGACGAAAGCGAAGAGGGCGAGGCCCACCCGAAGCTTCATGTGTAAGCCCTATCAGAGCACGATCGCCGGCCGCGGGGACGACGATCTCGCGCTCACGGACCACACCCGCTGGGTCAGTAGCCGGGATCGGTTCGGTCGCGCGGCTTCTTCGCGGTCGACGTCGGGACCGGCGGCGCGGTCGTCGTCGCCGCCGTCGCCGTCGTCGGCGGCGGCAACGTCGGGATGGCGGGCTTGGTCGTGGTCGTCGTCTTCGTCGTCGCGGGCGCCTTCGCCGGCTTCGTTGCGGCGAGCGTCGCGCTCGTGCCCGCAGCGCTGGTCTCCGCGGTGGCAGGCGGCGCAGGCGACGTCGACGTCGACGGCGGAGCAGCCTTCTCTTTGTCGTCGTCCTTGTCGTCGTCCTTGTCGTCCGTCTTCGCCTCCGGCGCGGACGGCACGGCGACGGCGCTCACCGGCGGAGACGCGACGACACCGTTCGTTGCGTCGTGCTGCGTCGCGGCGGAGCTCTTCAGGAAGAAGACCGCACCGACCGTCGCGGCGATCGCCAGGACGCCGGCGAAGAGGCCGCCGATGACCAGCTTGCCCCTGCCCGACGAGGCGTGCGCGCTCGACTCCGACGTGAAGGGAGCGTTGGTCATCGCGCCCGGGGGAGGTGTCCCCGACGACTGCATCTGCGCCGGCGTGTGACCTGCGTATGCGCTCGGCGTCGGAGCGCCGTAGCCATGCGGTGCCATGGGACCATGGCCGTGCGGTGCGCTCCCGCTCTGCGCAGCGCCGACCGTGGCGAGCTGCGAGATCGGCGCGCCCTGCTGCGAGCGCGTCGCGATGCCGGCGGCGAAGCAGAGCGCATCCGAGAGCTCGGTCACGTTCGCAAATCGTCGCTCCGGCTCGCGCTCGAGCGCGCGCATGAACCACGCGTCGAAGTTCGGCGGGATCCCGGGCATCACATGGGAGGGCACCGGGACGGGCGAGGTGCAGATCTTCACGAGGAGGTCGCCGACGGACTCGCCGTCGAACGGGAGCTTGCCCGTGAGGCACTTGAACGCGATGACGCCGAGCGACCACACGTCCGTGCGGTGATCGACGTTACGGAGGCCGCGCGCCTGCTCCGGCGACATGTAGAAGGGCGTGCCGAGGACCGCGCCGGTCTTCGTGCTCGACGTCAGCCCGGAGCTTCCGGGGCCGTTCGACATCTTGGCGATCCCGAAGTCGAGCACCTTCGCGACCTCGTCGTCGTCGTCGGGGTTCCTGACGATGAAGATGTTCTCCGGCTTCAGGTCGCGGTGGATGATCCCGCGCTCGTGGGCGCGCACGAGGCCGCGGCACACCTGCTGGAGGATCCTCGCCGTGTCCTGGAGGCTCAAGCGACCGAGGCGCTCGATGCGCTTGTCGAGCGGCTCGCCTTGGAGGAGCTCCATCACGATGTACGGCTTGCCGTCGTCGGTCACGCCGTGGTCGTAGATCTGGATCGCGTGCTTCGATTGGATGGTCGCGGCCGCCTTCGCTTCCTTGTCGAAGCGGCTCCGCGCCTCCTGGCTGTCCGCGTACTCCGCCTCGATGAACTTGATCGCGCTCGGCGTACCGAGAGAGGCGTGGCGCGCCTCCCAGACGGAGCCCATGCCGCCTCGGCCGATCATCCGCACCAGCTGATACTTACCGGCGACGAGACCCTGCGATGGCGGAGCTTCGGAGTTCATCATTGGCGCTTCGACTTCAAGGTGGAGGAGGAAGGCAAGGGCTCACGACCGCGGCGAGAGCTTTGGACGCAGATGAGCAGAGAAGGGTTCAAACCTCACGCTCCGAGCACGAAAAAGATAGCGCGACCGCACTTCGGAGGGAAACGCCCTGACGCGGCGCGAGAGTGTCCTCGTCGCGGCTGCCGTCGAGGTTGTGACTCGACCGTGTGGACGGGAGCCTCGACCGTGGGTTGCGACCGGCTGGCGCCCCTCCTACGGTGTGCGCGTGCCCCCGCCCCCTGCGAGCTTGCCGCCCCCCGGAAGTGACGACGTCCTCTACCTCGTCGACCTCTCCGGCTACGTGTATCGCGCGTACCACGCAATCGCGCCCCTCTCGTCGTCGAAGGGTGAGACGACCCACGCCGTGCTCGGCACGGTCAACATGCTGCAGAAGATCGTCAACGAGCGGCTTCCTGCGATGTTCGCCGTTGCGATGGACTGCAAGGGTCCGAGCTTCCGGAAGGAGCTCGACGCCCGCTACAAGGCGACCCGGCAGGCGATGCCCGCCGACCTCGGGCCGCAGATGGCGCGCTGCGAGACGATCGTCCGCGCCTACAACATCCCGATCTTCCGGGCCGAGTCGATCGAGGCCGACGACCTCATCGCGGCAGTCGTCGCGAAGGCGATCGCAGCCGGGCTCCGGGTCGTCATCGTGAGCGCGGACAAGGACCTCATGCAGCTCGTCCGCGACGACGACAACCGGGTGATGCTCTGGGACTCGATGCGTGAGCGCACCTACGGGCCGGCGGAGGTCGAGGCGAAGTTCGGCGTGCCTCCGAGCAAGCTCCGCGATCTGCTCGCTCTCACGGGGGACACGTCGGACAACATCCCCGGCGTTCCCTCGGTCGGACCGAAGACGGCCGCGGACCTGCTCAAGGAGTACGGGACGATCGAGAACGTCTACGCCAACATCGACAAGATCAAGCGGCCGAAGCTCCGCGAGAACCTCGTGAACCACGAGGCTGACGCGCGGATCTCGCAGACGCTCGTCACGCTGAAGGCCGACGTCCCGGTCGACTTCGACAAGGACCGGATGCGCTACGGTGGCGCTGACCTCGAGGTGCTCCGCCAGCTGTTCATCGAGCTCGAGTTCACGCGCCTGCTCGATCAGATCAACGCCGCCGAGCAGCGCGTGCGCGACGGCCGGCACACCGCCGTCGGTGACAAGGGCGCTGGTCGTGCGGTCGCGATGGTCTCGGCCGCGTCGCGCGAGGCGGCGCCGCCGCCGGTCATCACGCGGACGTATCGCCACGTCGTCGACGCTCGAGAGCTCGAGGCCGTCGCTGCGAAGGCGAAGGATAAGGGAGTGCTCGGCCTCGGCGTCGCGATGACCACGCCCGATCCGATGCGCGCGCAGATCCTCGGGGTCGCGCTCGCCGCGGCGCCTGGTGAAGGGATCTACGTCCCGATCGCGCACCGCTACCTCGGCGCCCCGAAGCAGCTCTCCTTCGACGAGGTCCGCGCGGTGATCGCGCCCCTGCTCGAGGACCCGAAGGTCCGGAAGGTCGCGTACGATCTCAAGCGGCTCGAGGACGTCTTGGCGCGTCACGGCGTCCGCATCGAGGGCGCGATCTCCGATCCGATGCTCGCCGCGTACCTCCTCGACCCCGAGGCTCCGCATGCGCTGAAGGACCTCGTGCGGCGCGAGTTCGGCACCGAGCTCCCAATCTTCGAAGAGGCGTCGACCGGCCGCCGCGCCGACCGAGTCATGTTCGATCAGCTCGATCTCGAACGCGCGACGACCTACGCGGCGCCGCAGGCGGAGCTCGCGCTCGCGCTCGCCGAGCGGCTCGATCCGCGCGTCGCCCAGGACGGGCTCGGCGAGCTCTACGAGAACGTGGAGCTGCCTCTCACCCGCGTGCTCGCTGCGATGGAGCAGAAGGGGGTCCTCGTCGACACGTCACGTCTCGCCGGCATCGCGGCGAAGGTCGAGGCCGAGTGCCAGATCCTCGAGGCGAAGGCCCACGAGGTCGCCGGGCGCCGCTTCGCGATTCGATCGCGCGATCAGCTCGAGGCGATCCTCTTCGACGAGCTGAAGCTCCCCGTCGTCAAGCGCACGATGAAGGGCGGGCGCTCCACCGACGCGGCCGTCCTCGAGGAGCTCACGGACAAACACCCGCTCCCGTCCGTCATCCTCGAGTACCGGGAGCTCGACAAGCTGAAGGGCACCTACCTCGAGGGGCTGCCCCGCGCGGTGAACCCGGAGACGGGCCGCATCCACACGCGCTTCGAGCAAGCGGTCGCGGCGACAGGACGCCTCTCGTCGACCGAGCCGAACCTCCAGAACATCCCGATCCGCCGCGAGGTCGGGCGGCTTGTCCGCTCGGCGTTCATCGCGCCCGAGGGGTATCGCATCGTGAGCGCGGACTACTCGCAGATCGAGCTTCGCGTCCTCGCGCACCTCGCGAAGGACGAGGCGCTCGGCGTGGCGTTCCGCGAGCGCGTCGACGTCCACACGCACACCGCGTCGCTCGTGTTCAACGTGCCGCGCTCCGAGGTGACGCCGGAGATGCGCCGCCGCGCGAAGGCCGTCAACTTCGGCCTCATGTACGGCATGGGCGAGCCGCGCCTCGCGCGCGACCTCGGGATCTCGCGCCAGGAGGCGGCCGGCTTCATCGCGACCTACTTCGAGCGCTTCGACGGCGTCCGCCGCTTCATGGAGCAGTCGATCGACGCCGCGCGCCAAGGCGAGGCGGTGCGCACGATCCTCGGGCGACGACGCTTCCTGCCGAACCTCCACTCGTCCAACCGCGGTCTCCGCTTCGAGGCCGAGCGCGTCGCGAAGAACACGCCGATCCAGGGCACCGCGGCGGACATCCTCAAGCTCGCCATGATCAAGCTCGGGATCGGTGACGTCGTCCCCGGCGCTCGCATGATCCTCACCGTCCACGACGAGCTCGTGTTCGAGGTCCCCGAGGCGCACGTCGAGGAGGCCAAGGGGCGCATCAAGGAGGCGATGGAGAGCGCGATGGCGCTCGACGTCCCGCTCGAGGTCGACGTCGGCAGCGGCGCGCACTGGGGCGAAGCCCACTGATCGGTTCGGGGATCGATCGGCGAACTATCGATCCCCGCAACGCTCAGTGAAGCACGCCCTCGCCGAGCTCGACGCGGCTCGCCTCGGTGCGCCGGAGGGCGACGACCGACGTCGCGTCGCACGCGAGCGCGAGCTGTGTCGAGGCCGTCGTGAGCAACCACTGGACGTTCGGGAGCGCACGCCGGAGGAGGGGGACGAGCGCGCGCAGGAGCGCCGGGTCTTGCTGCGCCTCGACGTCGTCGATCGCGACCACTCCCTCGCGCTCGCGTGGCGTGTCCGAGCCGGGGTACGAGGCGAAGAGCGCGCGTAGCGGCAACGTCACGAACGAGACGAGGTGGCGCGCGGCGCGAGGCATCGCGTCGAAGGGAAGGACCCCGCCGCGCGGGGTGCGGACCTGAGGCTCGAGGCTGGTCGGGCTGACACCGGCGTGAACCAGATCGAACGGCTCGAGCACCACGTCGATGACCTCGCGGAGCGCGGCCTCGAAGCGTCCGAGGTGATCGTGCTCCGCGCTGCCCGCGCCGAGCGCCGCGCCCACGGCGGCGTACGAGATGATCTGCTTCGTCTCGCGAGTGAGGTCGGCGCGCGTGGGATCGTCGAACGAGCCGTTCGGCTGGCGAACGTCGTAGCGGAGGATCGAGCGCTCCGGGACGCTCAGCATGTTCGGTACACGCGAGAACCAGCGCGCGCCGGAGAAGGATACGAAGACGAAGCCTCCCTCCTGCTGCGCCCGGCGGTCGAAGAGCGCTTGCTCGCGTCGCCGGACAGCCGCGCCCTCGGGGCTCTCTCCGGAGAGGACGGCCGACGGGCTCGTGACGAGGAGTGGGTGAGGCCGTTCCGGATCGTCCTCGCCGAGGAGCCATTCCGTCGCGACGTATGGAGGCGTGCTGCCGTCGCGGCCGCGCGCTGGAGCGCCACCGGGAGGCAGAGGCAGGGGAGGGAGCGCGTGCCCCGGTCGGGTGAGCGAGAGAGCGGAGAGGAGCGACGTTTTTCCGGTGCCGTCGCCTCCGAAGAGCACCGTCACCGGATGCGGGGCCGACGGCGGATCGATCGTCGGTTCCTTCTCGTCGCTCTCCTTCGTGGAGGCGGCGACGTCCTTCGCGGGCTCGGACGCGTCGAGTCGAAGCTCGACGTCATCGAACGGGCCGACGTTGTGGAGCGATACGCGCAGGAGCCGCATTCAATCGAACAGCCTACTGCCGCTCGCCGGGATTCCGGGCAGGATCTTGAGCGCTGGGCCGCCGGATCGCCCTGGCGGATGGATCGGCCGAGCTCGTGCGGTCCGAGCCCGGTCTTGCTCTCGGAGCCCCCGCTGCCCATCGCGAGGACCGAGCCACCCGCCTTCCGGTCAGCGCCAGCCCAAGGGCCGGTGACCGGAGGATCCACCAGGGCAGGCCACGGCCCAGCGCAGTGTGCGCTCCGGTGGGAGGCTGTGTGGTCGTGCCGGCTGCAACGCGGACGAGAGCAGCTAGAGGCGGCGCATGAGAGGCCGGCGCGTCGCGTTGTGTGACCATGTCCGGAAAACGAGGGTGAGGCCTCACCTCGAAGATGGCCGCGCAGCACCGGTAGCGAAAACCTCAACCTTTACGCGGGCGCCGGTTCTGAGCGGGGCAACACATGATCCTGCTGTCATAGCGGGGGCTCAACTGTGCCTGGTGGACACCCCCCATGGCTCGGGTTAGGCTCCGACGCCCGGGTTTTTCAGGGCTTTGACGATGGTTCGCGTCTTGCTTATCCCGACAATTCTTCGCCCCTCCCGTTGAGGGAGTCGGCGTAGCCCAACTCGACTTCGCTCATGCTCAACTCCGACGCCGTGACCAGGGAGCTGCTTCGCAGCCCGCCCGATGGAGTGAGCCTCGAGGACTCCTCTCCAATACCCGGGTCGTCGGGGGTCCGGTCGTCCGTCCGACTGCCGCGTGCCCTCCCGGCGTGGCTCGACAAGCTGAACAGCATCAGGCTGACCGACAACCAGCTCTCGCTCGTCGTCGGCGCCGTCCTCTTCGTCGTCGGGGCATGGCCTCTCGCGCTCACCGAGATTCCGCCCTACCAGGACCTGCCGAACCACCTCGCGACGCTCACGGTCATCGAGAACCGTGCGGCGTACCCCGAGTACGTCTTCAACGGCTTCTTCAAGACGAACGCCGCGCTCTTCACGTGGCTCCATCTCGTCGGAAAGCTCGGTGGGGTGATGCTCGCGGCGCGCCTGTTCGCGCTGCTCACCCTCGCGCTCACCGGCTTCATCCTTCCCCGCTTCGTGCTGCGCGTCTCGGGCAGCCGCAGGCGGATGCTCATGGCGAGCCTGTTCGCGTGGCCGATGGTCCACAACTGGTTCGTCTCGATGGGCATGCTCGACTTCGCGATCGCGGTGCCGCAGGCGCTCGCGCTGCTCCTCGCCATCAATCGCCAGCGCACGGCGCCGACGATCGGCAATGGCCTCGCGATCGTCGGTCTGGGCGTCGCGACCTGGTATGCGCACGTCTTCCCGCTCCTCGTCGTCCACCTGCTGGTGCTCGTCGAGACGCTCGTCCAGCGGACATGGCGCCAGCGCTTCGACGCTGCACGCGCGATGGTGATCCCTCTGATGCCGGTCACGCTGCTCGCGCTCGCGTCGGTCGGCCAGCACGTGAAGGACACCGTGGGCCCGATGACGGGGTTCATGGACTTCAAGAAGCTCCTCGCGCCGTGGGAGCTCGCCTACAACCTCTGGGCGGAGTGGTTCTGGGGCTACTCGAACCTCTCGCTCTCGAGCCTCGTCCCGTGCATCGCGCTGGCGATCGTCGGCGTCTGGGGCCTGCGCCGCCGGACCGGGCCGGCGCCGGTGTTCTTCTCCCCCTACGCGCTGCTCGTGATCGTCCTCCTGTACTGCTTCATCCCGTACAAGATGACGAACTGGTTCCACGTCAACTCGCGGCTCATCCCGTATTTCTGGGTCGGCCTCCTGCTCTTCGTGCCGGAGCGGCTGCCGAAGGGGCTCATCGCTGCGCTCGGCCTCTCCGGCGTGCTCTACACCGCCGGGATGGGGATCGACCACGTGCGGCTCGACGAGGAGCGTCGCGAGTTCTCGGCCGGCATGGACGCGGTGCCCGAAGGCGCGCGGCTTCTTCCGCTCCTCTTCAAACACAAGGGCGCTTCGGACAACACGCGCAACCTGCTCCACATGTGGGGCTACTACGTCGTCGAGCGCAAGACGTCGGCGCCGCTGCTCTTCGCTCACTCGCGATCCTTCCCGGTCACGTACAGCGAGCCGCCGCCGGTACGCTTCAACCACCTCGTCCTCGAGTCCTTCGCGCCGGAGGTGAGCACGCCGGCGGTGTTGTGCAAGGCGTCCTCGCATCTCGATGACTGCGAGGCGCTCTTCAAGTCGACGTGGCAGAAGTTCTTCGTCGAGGCGACGCCGCGCTACGATCACCTGCTGTTGTGGGAGCCCACGCCCGAGGCGTTGGCGATGATCCCGAACGACTATGAGCGGACCTTCTCGGGCGGCCGCCTGATGATCTACGCGCGTCGCGATGTGGCTGCCGCCAAGCAGGCGATCTCGTACTGATCGCCGTCGCGTGTCCGGCGTGTGAAGGCCATGCTCGCGCGCGTCGCCTGGATTCTCGTCCTTGCCAGCGTGGGCGCCGCGCTCCTGGCGACGCTCTGGTTCGTCGTCGCCACGCTGCCCGTCCGCGTCCCGTACTGGGGCGAGGTCGAGGTTCTCTTCGAGGCATCGCGCCTCCGCCATCACCTGCCGCTCTGGGTCGACCCGCTCGTCGGCGCGTACGATTACGGCGAGCCTCCCTCGCGCTTCTACGTCACGTATCCGCCGCTCTGGACCTGGGTGGTGTCGCTCGTACCCGCGGGGGTCGCGAAGTCGTTTGCGCGCGTCGCGAGCACGCTCGCCTGGTTCGGGACGCTGGCGTGGCTCGCATGGACCGCGCGTCGCGAGGCTCGCCGGGAGGCCGCCCTCGCTGCGGCATTCGTCGCGGGCATCTGGGTGCTCGCGAACTTTGCGACGATCGGACGACCCGACGCGATCGCCTGCGCGATCGCTGCGCTCGGGCTCACGCGTGCGATGCGCCGGGGGAGGCTCGACCTCCTGTGCGTAGCGCTCCTCGTCCTCGTGCCGTGGGTGAAGCCGACGATCATCGGCTTGCCCGCGGGGGCGATCGCGGGCGCATGCCTCGTCGATCGCAAGAACGCGCCGCGGATGGTCGGCGCGGCGGTCCTGCTCGCCGCGGGGAGCGCTCTCGTCGCGCACGTCGCGTCGGGCGGCGCGCTGTTCGCGCATGTCGTTCGCTCCAACGCGCAGCCGATGACGCTGGCGGTGTGGCTCGAGCAAGTGCCCGCACGGCTCCCGTTCTTCTTGCCGCTCGTCGCGTGGGCGGCCTGGGCGGGATGGCGAGATCGCGCGAGCGCGGGCGCACGGATCGGCCTCTTTGCGCTCGGGTCGGCCGTGCTGTGGACGTTGTTCGCGCTCGCGAAGACGGGCAGCGCATCGAACTACTGGATGGAGCCGTCGATCGCCGCCGTCGCGCTTCTCGCGCGGTCGCCGGCTGGACCCGTGCGCGTCCTCGGTGGGAACACGGTCCATGCGCTCGCCGCGCTCGGCTGCGTAGCGTGGGCCGACGTCGCCTCCGTGCGCGGAGCGATCGAGCACGTGTCCACGATGCGCGCCGACGCTGCCTTCGTCGCGTCGGTGCGCGATCGCGCCGGCCTCGGCCCCGATGATGTCATCGCCGCGGACGAGGCCGGGATCGAGCTCGCCCTGAACGGGCGCATCCTGACGCCCACGTACCAGATGGTCCATCTCGTCCGTCGTGGCGCCCATCCGGTGGCGGTGTGGATCGCCGACCTCACGTCATCCCGGACGCGCGCCTTCGTCGAGCACACCGGCCAGCTACGGCTCGCACCCGAGCTCGAGCATGCGCTCGAGCAGCACTACGACCTCGTCGTCGAGGAGCGCGGCTTCCGGATCTGGAAGCGGCGCTGACTATCGCGCGCGGACGCGGACGTCGATCCTCCGGCCGATCGCGAGTGCGAAGAACGCGTTGCCCTCGTCGCCGGCGAAGCTCCCGCCGATCGCGAAGACATCGCCGTGGAGACCGTCCTGGACCGCATCCGCGCTCACGCTCGCGACGAGGTGGAGCTTTGTGACCTTGCCCTTCGCGACGAACGCGCGGCCTTTGATCAGCGCGAGGGTGCGTCGGACCGCGCTCACGAGCGCCGGGCTCGGTGACCCGAGCACCTGCGTGTCCGTGATGTGTCCCGACTCGTCGAGTGTGAGCACGACGTCGGCCTGCCCGGCGGAGCCGAGGGGCGCCGTTCGCCACACCGGGTCGGCGCTCGCTGCCTGGGGGAAGCCGCGCGTGAAGGCTGTTGCGAGGTCGGCGGCGGAGCGCTCTCCGACAGCGCCGTAGAGCGCTGGCGGTCCGGCCGAGCCGAGCGCACCGTCGGCTTGACCGGGCTCCGCGCGTCCACCGGACGGCCGGCCTGCGTTCGACGGGCGTGGTGCGGGCTTTCCGCGCACCGGCGGCGGGGGGCGAGCGGGTGCGTCGCCATCGTCGGGCGCCGGCGTGCCTACGTTCTCGGGGGACGGGGAAGCGTTCGCGAGGGGCAGATCCGTCGTATCCGGCGCTGGGAGCTCGAACGTCTCACCGGCGAGCTGAGGAGCTGGCTCGTCCGGCGGCGATGCAGGCGCAGGAACGCGGGGGGCAAACAGCACGGCCGCCACCAAGACATGGGCTCCGAGCGAGATCCCGAGGCTGAGAGCGAGCGCGCCACGCACGACCAGATAGTGTCTAGCAGCTCGGTCGAAGTTCCCGGACTCCTGCCATCGGCCGAGCCAAAATGGAAAGATCAGCGGAGCGCGCCAACGTGCCTCTGGCCTGAGTGACGGAGTGCTTGCACAGGGAGGCCGCGTGTGCGAAGAGCCAGCGTGGCGATGGCCAGGCTCTCCGGAGTGACGATTCCGCTCTTCTCGGTGCGTACGCGCGCAGATTGGGGCATTGGGCAGATCACCGATCTTCCGGCGGCGGCGAGGCTCTTCCTCCGCGCAGGGCAGAGGCTCGTCCAGGTGCTTCCCGCGCACGAGCTCGCGGAGGGGGAGACCAGCCCGTACGGCGCGCTCTCGGCCTTCGCGCTCGACCCGATCTACATCACGGTCGAGGCGGTGTCCGAGGCGGACGCCGATCTCGTGGCGCGGGAGCTCGGGAACGAAGGGCGCGCCGAGCTCGAGCGCCTGCGTCGCTCGCCGGCCGTCGACTATTCCGCGGTCCGCCGGCTGAAGCGGCGCGTGCTCCGCGCGGCGTTCGCGCGTTTCCGTGAGCGCGAGCTCGCGAACGATACGCCGCGGGCGAAAGAGCTCCTCGCGTTCGTCGAGCGCGAGGGCGCATGGCTCCGAGACCACGCGCTCTATGCCGCCCTCCGTGCGTCGCACTCCGGGTACGGCTGGTCGACCTGGCCGGCGCACGAGCGCGACCGCGCTCCGGAGGTCCTCGCGTTCGCGACCTCGCCGCGTGACGACGGCGGGCTCGGTACCCAGGTCCTCGAGGAGATGTACCTCCAGTGGCTCGCTCACGAGCAGTGGCGCGTCGCTCGCGCCGCTCTGAAGGGCGAGGGCGTCTCGCTCATGGGCGACATGCCGTTCATCGTCGGCGGCGAGAGCGCCGACGTATGGGCTCACCGCGATCAGTTCCAGACCGACGTCTCGCTCGGCGCACCGCCCGACGACTTCTCCGCCGACGGTCAGAGCTGGGGCCTCCCCGCGTACCGCTGGTCGACGATGGATCAGGACGACCTCGGCTTCCTTCGCGCGCGCGCGGCGCACTCCGCGGAGCTGTTCGATCGCTTCCGCATCGATCACGTCGTCGGCTTCTTCCGCCAGTGGGTGAAGGGGCACTCGCCGGACGCGCGCGGTTGTTTCGATCCGCAGGCGGAGCGCGACCAGTGCGCTCGCGGCGAGAAGGTCCTCCGCGCGATGATCGAAGCTGCGGGACGTGGATCGGTCATCGCCGAGGATCTCGGGGTGATCCCGCCCTTCGTCCGCGAGACGATGACCCGCCTCGAGCTCCCCGGCTACAAGGTCCTGCCCTGGGAGCGGGACGAGCATTTCATCCCGCGTGATCCGCGCGCGTTCCCCGAGCTCTCCGTCGCGACGTGGAGCACCCACGACACGCTCCCGATCACGCAGTGGTGGTACGAGCTCGCGGACTGGGAGCGCGAGCGGCTTGCGGAGCTCGACGGCATCCCGCTCGACCTCCCGGAGGGTGAGCGTGAGCTCGCGCTCGTGCGCCTTCTCTTCTCGTCCCGTTCCGATCTGACGCGCCTCCTCGCGCAGGAGGTCATCGGCGACAAGACGCGGATCAACCTGCCCGGGACCGTCACATCGCAGAACTGGACCTGGCGCCTCGATCGGCCGATCGAAGACCTGCTCGAGGATCCCGCGATGACCGCTCGCCTCGACGCGATCCGGCGGCTCGCCGTCGCGACGAACCGCTTCGAGGAGCCCGCCGTCTGAGCGGCTCGGAGCGCTGACGGCGCCACGCGCCACGCGATTCCGAGCGAGCGAGCGCTCGCGCCTGGAACGCGGATGCCGGCGCGCGTCGTCGCTGTCGCTGGGACCCGACGTCTCGGTGTTCGTTCCGCGCGTGACGCTCGACGAGGCGTGCTTCAGCTACCGTACAACCCGCACAAGAATGGCGCTAACGTGGCTCGCTCCCATGGAACGAACCGTGCGGCCCGGCCGCCACACGCCCCTCGGCGCGACCTTCGACGGACAGGGCGTGAACTTCGCCGTCTACTCCGAGAACGCCGCGGGCATGGATCTCTGCCTCTTCGACGAGCATGGCGAGACGCGGATCCCGCTGCGCGAGCAGACGATGCACGTCTGGCACTGCTACGTCGACGGGCTCCGTCCCGGACAGCGCTACGGCTTCCGTGCGCGGGGCGCCTACGAGCCGTCGCGCGGCCTCGTCTTCAATCCGCACAAGCTGCTCGTCGATCCGTACGCGTGCGCCATCGAGGGCAAGATCGACTACCGCGAGCCCGTCTTCGCGTACGCGGGATCGCCGGTGCCCGGCTACGCCGGAACGAAGGACAGGCCGAACGAGCTCATCGCCGACCAGCGTGACAGCGCGCGCGGCGTGCCGAAGGGGGTCGTCGTCGACGGCCGCTTCGACTGGGAAGACGACAAGGCTCCGCGCGTGCCGTGGGCGGACACGGTCCTCTACGAGGCGCACGTGAAGGGGATGAGCGCGACCCATCCGGACGTGCCCGCCTCGCTCCGCGGGACGTATCTCGGCCTGGCGAGCGATCCGATCATCGAGCACCTCCAGCGCCTTGGTGTGACGACCCTCGAGCTCTTGCCGATCCACGAGTCGATGAACGAGTGGTCCGTCGCTTCACGCGGCAAGGAGAACTACTGGGGCTACTCCACGCTCGGCTTCTTTGCACCGGATCAGCGCTTCGCGGCCGAGCGGGGCGACCAGGTGAACGAGTTCAAGCGGATGGTGAAGAAGCTCCATCGCGCTGGCATCGAGGTCGTGCTCGACGTCGTCTACAACCACACCGGCGAGGGCGATCACGTCGGCCCCTCGGTCTCGCTCCGCGGGCTCGACAACCGCACCTATTACCGTCTGCGGCCGGAGAACCCGGCGCGCTACGAGGACTACACGGGCTGCGGCAACAGCCTCAACATGCTCCACCCCCAGACGCTGAAGCTCGTCATGGACAGCCTCCGCTACTGGGTGACGGAGATGCACGTCGACGGCTTCCGCTTCGATCTCGCGTCGACGCTCGCACGCGAGCACGGCACCGGCGTCGACAAGCAGAGCGCGTTCTTCGACATCATCCACCAGGACCCGATCCTCTCGAACGTGAAGCTCATCGCCGAGCCGTGGGATCTCGGTCAAGGCGGCTATCAGGTCGGCAACTTCCCCGTCCTCTGGACGGAGTGGAACGGCCGGTACCGTGATTCCGTCCGTCAGTTCTGGACCGGCGCGAAGCACACCGTCGGGGAGATGGGCTATCGCCTCACCGGCTCGAGCGATCTCTACGAGGACGGCGGCCGTCGCCCGCACGCGAGCATCAACTTCGTCACCGCTCACGACGGCTTCACGCTCCGCGATCTCGTCAGCTACCAGAAGAAGCGGAACCTCGATAACGGCGAGGACAACCGCGACGGCTGGGACGACAATCTCTCGTGGAACTGCGGCGTCGAAGGGCCGACGAGCGATCCCAAGATCGCGAAGCTCCGCGCGCGGCAGCAGCGGAACTTCCTCGTCACGCTGATGGTGTCGCAGGGCGTGCCGATGATCACCGCCGGCGACGAGATGGGGAAGACGCAGGGCGGCAACAACAACGCCTTCGTCCAAGACAACCGGATCTCGTGGCTCGACTGGGAGCTCGATCCCGAGCGCGAGAAGCTCCTCGCGTTCAGCCGCGAGGTCGTCGCGTTCCGCCGCCGTCACCCCGTCTTTCGCCGACCGCGGTTCCTTCGCGGCGAGCGCGTCGCTGGGAGCGAGCTACCCGACATCGCCTGGTTCCGCCCGGACGGCCGCGAGATGGTGCCGTCGGACTGGCTGCACCCGCACCGCGCGGCGCTGGCGCTCTTCCTCGCAGGTGACGCGCTCGACTGGCGCAACTCGGCCGGAGACGCGCTCGTGGACGACACGTTCCTCGTGCTCCTGAACGGATCCCACGACGACATCCCGTTCACGCTCCCGGGCTCGGAGTGGGGGAGCCGTTGGGCGCTACGGATCGACACGGCTCAGGATGCGATGAGCTCCGGCGACTCCGTCGACGCCGCTGCGCGTGTCCCCGTCCTCGCCCACAGCGTTCTCATCTACAAGCGCGTCACCCCCGGCCGCGGCTCGTGGCGCCTGACGCGGTCGACGCGCGGCGGGTTCTAAAGGCTGTCGCGTCGATCGACGCAAGCCCGCCGCGCGCCTCCGTCGTACGTCACTTCTTCGGACACGCCGCGAGGCACTCTGCCTTGCGCGCCGCGCAGGCCGCCTCGGTCGTGGTCTTCGCCTCGGCGAGATCGTGGCACTCCTTCGCGAGCCCGCCCGCGTCCTCGTGCGGATCGCAGGCCTCGTCGATCGCGTCGCACGAGGGGCGCCCCTCCTGAGCGGTCACGGTCTCGGTCGACGCGGGCGTGTTCGACGCCGGAGGCGGCGATCCCGCGCACGCAGCGGCGAGGAACGCGAGGGAAGAGGCAGCGAGGAGGAGGTGTTTCATCGGGCGGACAGTAATGAAGGTGATTGTCATCTTCAATGGGCGAAACAATTCGAAGCGTGACGTCGGCGGCTCGACCGAGGGCCGCAAGGCGTCATGTTCGTGCGCGAGCTGCTCTCGGCTCGACCGGCGTCGTGAAGACCCGTCGATGCTGCCGGGTCACTCGGCGGCGCGCGTGAGGACGCGGATGCCGACGTCGGCGTTGTCCACGGTGACGCGGCCCGCGAGCGGCTTCGTCATCGGACCGAGCGCGTTCGAGAGGTTCGCGAAGGAGACGTCGACCTCGTCGCCGCTGGCCGGGGCGTAGTACCCGCCGACTTCCTGGGTGATGTTCCCGACGGTACCGCCCCACGTCGTTCCGTGGCTCGCCTTCGGGCAGCTCGCGGCGCGGCAGGTCGTGGTCGCGAGCTTGTAGGTCGTCTTGAAGAGGCCGTTCTCGACCGCCGTCGAGGTGCTGAGCACCTTCGCGCGCGCGTGGCCGAGCGCGCGCATCGCGTTCGTCGTGGTCGGCTGAGCGGCGCGAGCGGACGAGAGGTTCGGGACGAATGCGATCGTCGCGGCGGCCGCGGCGAGGACGAAGCCGAGCCGGGCTCGGCGATCGCTCCGTGCGCGGAGCACGAGGAAGAGGAGGAGGCCGAACGTCGCGACCATCGCCGCGTGCGAGGCAGTGCTCGAGGGCTTCTTCGGCGCGACCGTGGCGCTGCCGCAGCCGTTGCCGCGAGCCTCCAGCTTGGCGCTGTAGAGCTCCGCGAGCCCCGCGATGTCGTCCGAGCCCGGCGTGCGGATCGACGCGTCGTTCGGCGCCGAGAAGCGATACATGAGCGCGTCCTTGCGGCCCATCTCGTCGTTCATGCCGAGCGAATGACCAAGCTCGTGCGCGATGACGTGGTGAAGGTCGTAGATGTGCTCGCGCGACCGATCGCCGTCGACCTCGCCGTCGTGCGTGATGGTGTCGGTGTTCGACGGGTGCGTCGCGGTCGGGCTCTCCACCCGAGCGAGGTCGACGGAGCTCGCGGTCTCGAGCACCTTGAACGCGTAGTTGCCGTTGAAGACGACGTCGGCGTCGAGGATCGCGCCGGAGAGGTTGTCGTAAGTGAGGACGGTGATCGCCAGCGCGCGACCGGCGGGGGCGTAGCCGCCCGTCATGTAGAAGATGCCGTTCTTCTGATCGAAGCCGGGCTTGGTTGGCGAGCTCTCGTCGGTCGGCACCGCCTCGAGGTCCGGCGCGCCGACCGTACCGCTCCACGAGTCCATCGCCCGCGCCGTCGCCTCGGCCGCCTGGGGTACCGCGCGCTCGACGGACGGGTCGATGGTGTACTTGACCGACCGCTCCTCCCAGTGAACCAGCTCACCGCGGGAGGTCTTCTTCACTTCGTAGGCCTCGGCATCCCCCGTGGCGCTCACGAAGAGCGCAGCGCCGGTCAGAGCAGCGAGGGCGGCTCGAACGATCGACCCGACTGCGCCGCTGCGAGTCGAGCTGAGGTTGCAAACACGCGCCACATAGCTGTGATACGGCAGCGCCGTTGTCTCATTCCGGTTTTCTCACCCAGAGCCGAAAATGAGTGTGAGGCTGTAACGCGAAGCCTCCACCAGCACCACGGCGGCCCCTGCCTCGCTACCATGCGTGCAGGTGTGAGTCACAAGCGCGTCTCAATGCCCGATGGTTTGGGTGCCGGACACGGATTCATTGATGAAATCGGAGCTCCGGTCCCGACGAGCAACCGCGGGGCGCGTGCCTACGTTGTGCGCGATCTCCTGAAGTGTGCTGAGGTCGGCGTGCGTGCCCCAGGTATCCCGACCCCGCACGCGGGGCTGCCCCGCGTCGAGTACGCGGCGACATCTCCGGCCGATCCGGTGCCGTCGGTCGTCCGCGGGAAACGCCTCTCGGCTCAGTCCTTCGGGGCCGGGCCCGCGTTGCTCACGCGCTCCGGCGGTCCACCGAGCTTGTACCGCTCGAGCTTCCGATACAGCGTCGTGCGGTCGAAGCCGAGGACCTTGGCGGCCTGCGTCTTGTTCTGGCCGACGGCTTCCATCACGCGCTGGATGTAGCGCCGCTCGACCTCTTCCATGGTGACGAGGTCGGTCGGGTCTTCCGTTGCGACGACGACGAACGACGGCTTGTACTCGCGCACCTTCGGCGGGAGATCCTCGACCGTCAGCTCCTCGAAGCGCGCGAGCGCGATCGCGCGCTCGATGCAGTTCTGGAGCTCGCGCACGTTGCCCGGCCACGAATACGAGAGCAGCCGCTCGGCGACCGCGGAGGACAGACCGGTGACCTTCTTGCCCATCGGCTCGGCGAGCTTCGTGATGAAGTACTGCGCGAGAAGGAGGACGTCGCTGCCACGCGCGCGGAGGGGCGGCAGGTCCACGTGGACGACGTTGATCCGGTAGTAGAGATCTTCGCGGAAGCGCCCGCTCTCGACGAGAGACTCGAGATCACGGTTCGTCGCGGTCACGAGACGCGCATCGAACGGCATCTCCGTCGTCCCGCCGACAGGGCGCACCGACCGCTCCTCGAGCGCACGAAGGAGCTTCGCTTGCATGCCCGGCGGCATCTCGCCGATCTCGTCGAGGAAGAGTGTGCCGCCGCTGGCCTCGACGAAGAGGCCGCGCTTGGTCGCCTTCGCGTCGGTGAACGCTCCCTTCACGTGCCCGAAGAGCTCGCTCTCGAGCAGCGCCTCCGGGAGCGCCGCGCAGTTGATCGCGATGAAGGGGCCGTTCGCGCGCTTGCTTCGCTTGTGGAGGTCGCGAGCGACGAGCTCCTTGCCCGAGCCGCTCTCTCCCGTGACGAGGACGGTGGCGTCGGTCTCGGCGACGCGCGCGATGACCTCGTGCACCTTGCGGATCGCCGGGCCCTCGCCGACGAAGTCCGCGCTCGGCTTCGAGCGCGCGACCTCGGCGCGGAGCCGCTTCACCTCGTCGCGGAGGCGCTTGTTCTGCGTGGCACGCTCGACCGCGACGACGAGCTGGTCGATGTCGAAGGGCTTCGTGATGAAGTCGTAGGCGCCGGCGCGGAGCGTCGCGATCGCGGTCTCGAGCGAGCCGAACGCGGTGATCACGATGACCGGGAGATCGGCGCGGTTCTTCGCGACGCGATCGGTGAGCTCGACGCCGCTCATCCCGCGCATGTTCAGGTCGGTCACCACGACGTCGAAGTCTTCCCGCTCGAGGAGCTCCCACGCGGCGTCCGCGCTGTTCCGCTGCACCGCTCGATAGCCACGGCGAGTCAGGGCTTGCTCGACGACCGACGCCATCTCGGGCTCGTCATCGACGATCAGGACGCGTTGCCGTGCTTCGGGGACAGGAGCGGACGACGACATGGGGCGCAGCTTACTAGACATTCTCCAAGATGCCTGCATCCACGATCAGGCCTCCACCGGCAGATAGAGCTGGAAGCGCGTTCCCACTCCGACCGTGCTCTCGGCCGTCATCCACCCGCCGTGGTCCTCGACGATTCCATGGGTGACGCTCAGGCCGAGGCCGGTGCCTATTCCGACGCCCTTGGTGGTGAAGAACGGCTCGAAGATCCGCTCGAGGTTCTCCGGCGAGATGCCCGTGCCGGTGTCCGCGACCTCGACGATGGCGCAGCGTCGGATGAGCTCAGGAGCCCGCTCCGGAGCGGCGTCGTCCTCGCGCACCTTGATCAGCAGTTGGCCGCCGTCCGGCATCGCGTGGATCCCGTTGATGACGAGGTTCGTGATCGCCTGCTCGATCTGGGTGACGTCGATCCTCAACTTCACCCGTCCTTCGAGAGCGACCTTCACGTCGACGCGTGACTTCTTCGCGAGCGCGGAGAGCAGCTGCGAGGTCCGCTCTGCGAGCTCGCCGAGGTCCGCCTCCGCGCGCTTCGGCGTACGGCGTCGAGCGAAGTCGAGGAGCTGACGGACGATCTTCGTCACGCGCTCCGTCTGGGACACGATGATCTTCGCGTTCTCGGGGGCCTCTGTCGCGTCGACCTCGCCCGTCGCGATCATCTTCGCACGCATCGCGATCACGTTGAGCGGCGTACCGAGCTCGTGCGCGATGCCCGATGACAGCGTGCCGACGGTGCGAAGGCGGTCGGCGTGGCGTAGCTGCTCGAGGGCGGTCAGCCGCTTCGACGCCTCCTCCTCGGCGCGCGTCCGTGCCGCCATCAGCGCGTCGCACATCGCGTTCTGCTCTTCGATCAGCGCCGCAACCTCGTCGGAGCCCGTCACCGGCAGCTTGTAGGCGAGCTCGCCCTTGCCGATGCGGCGCGCCTGCTCTGCGACCCGCGCGAGCGGCCGTGAGACGATCCATGACGTCAGGACGAGGGCGACGGTCGCTGCGAACGCGGCGACGATCGTCGACATGAGGAGCTGCTCGCGGACTTCGGACCAGAAGACCTGCGACTCCTTGATCAGCGGACGCGAGAACTCCAGCGCCGCAGGGCGCATCCCGGGCCGGAGGAGGGGGACGTAGGCGTAGACGTGCCGCTTGCCGTCGGATGTCACTCCGACCCACGTCCGCTGCTCGCCTCGGAGGAGGGAGGGGATGACCGAGACACCGCCGCGCGGTGAGAACGAGTGGTTGTTGTCGACGTCGAGCCAGGTCCAGCGCACGTCGATGGCGTCGTCGCGGTCGTGTACGGCGACGAGCTCGAGCGCTCGAGCTTCGCCATCGCGCTCCCAGACGGCGAGGATGGACGTGCTCAGGGTCCGCCCGAGGCTGGCGAGGTCTTCCGCCACCGTCGTCTCGAGCTGGTCGACCTCGCGGCTCGCGGCGACCGACGAATAGACCACGACGCTGAGAAGCCCGCTCGCGACGAACGCGAGCGCAAATTTCGTCGCGACTTTCATGTGGATAACCTAGCGGAGAGGCGGACCCCATGCCTCATACCGCAAGGCTCTAGCATGCGGCAAATGTGCACTTTTGCCCCAATCGGGTGCGGCGCCGGTGAATTCGGTCACAGCGCGTGGACTGACCCGATCCGTGATCTCGCGACGTTCTGCTGCATGCATGGATGGCACGTGAGGTGCTCGACGCCCGGCACACCTCGCAGGCGAGACACTGCTCGGCTGCGAAGGGGAAAGGGTGCGATTCATCGTGAACGTCGCAAGCGCGATTCCTACGGCACGTTTCAGTGCACTTCTCGTGGAGGGCGACAAGCCTCTCGGTCTCGAAAGCAGTCTCCGCGAAGAGGGGTGTTCTGTTCGTCGCGCAACGTCACGGGCGGCAGCGCTCGAAGCGCTGTCTGGTACGGACATCATCGTGATCGCGGCGCCGTCCCTTTCGGATGACGACGTCCTCGATATCGTCGGCAAGGCGAACGGCACCTCGGTGCTGGTCGTCGCAGGCAGCAATGATCTGGCCGTCAAGGCCGCGCGGCTCGTCGCCGCCGTCGTCGTGGGCGGTGCGATCGAGCTCGCGAGTGCTCAGATCAAGCAGCTCCTCTCGGTCGTGGACCTGAAGCGCAAGGTGGCGCGGCACTCGATGCCGGTCTCCTCGCTCTCGTCCCCGACGAGCGGTGTGGTGCAGCGTCGCTCTGCGCCGCTCCCGAAGGAGGCCACTCCGGACGCGCTCGACGCGCTCGTGGAGGCCGCCGAGGGACTCGTCCCGATGCACAAGTTCCAGCGCGTCTACGTCGACTACGCTCTCCGTCGCTTCGGCGGGAACAAGGTCCACACGGCGGCGGCACTTGGCATCGATCGCCGCACGATCCAGCGCTGGGCTCGTGCCCGCGCGGAGCAGCGCCCCCAGACCACGCCGACGACGACGAACTCGTCTTCGACGACGTCCTCGTCCTCCTCCTCCTGAGCGGCGTCGAACGCTGATTTCCCGAGCCTCCATCGACAGCGGTGCAGCCTCGGATGAGAGCGCCCGCGCGAGCACCCCCCTGCTCGCGTCGGGCGCTCGAGCTTTTGTGCGGCGTCAGTCGGCCAGTTGGGCCTTGGGCGCCGCTGGGACGAGGCGCGGCGGCATCGAGCGGTATGCGGCGATCACGCGCCGCTCGGCACCGCTCTTGGTCCGCGCCTCCGCGAGCTTCAGGCTCGATCGCGACTTCACCGCCTGGCCGATCACGAGCTCGTCGGAGGTGACCTCGGGAGCGGCGAGGTGGATGTGGCCGCCCTTCGTCCCGGTGCGGACGAGGAAGAAGCCGCCGTTCGCCAGCGGCTTCGCGATGTCGCCGCGAAGAAGGATCCACGTGCGTCCGTCGACCGTCCGCGTCGCGCTCGGATCGACGGCGAGATCGAATGCATCTGGCGATTCGGGAGAGCCGTCCATGACCGACACCTTCACCGCGCTGTCGTCGGTGGGGATGTCGACGGGGTTTCCGGCGACGTCGCTCTTCGACGCCCAGATCTTCGCGTGGAACGGGCCCTTGCCGCCGATGAAGCTCGTGAGAAGCACGACGGCCTGGGACTTCTTGTCGGTCGCCTTGTCGGGGCGGACGAGCGCGACCGCGCCGCCGAAGCCCGCGGGGGAGCGGCTGTCGAGCGTCGCGGCGAGCTCGAACTCCCGGGAGCTGCCCTCGTACAGGGCGATGAACGAGCCGTAGCCCGGCTGCTGACGACCGACGAGCGAGAAGCCCGGATCGGCGAGCAGGTTCACGGGCGACGTCGACATCACGGTGCCGTCGACGAGCTTGCGGCCCGGCGGAGGCTCCGGGGGCGTGGGCTCGGCAGGCGGCGGCGCTTCGGGGTTCTTGTCCGCTTCGGATACGCCGCAGCCGGCGGCGAAGGTGAGGGCGGCGACGGCGGCGGCGGTGATGAGCGAGAGCTTCATGCTGGTTCCTTCTTCCTGCCGTTCGTCAGGGGCTCGCGAGCCAGTCCGTGGCCACGGTCACGATGGTGTCGATGCCGGAGAGCGCATCGGAGAGCTTCTGCACGACGACGATGTCGGGCTCGACGCCGTGTCCGCTCTCCCAGCGCGCCTCGCCCACCGCGTCGAGCGAGGGGGCGAAGCGTGCGTCCTGGATCTGGATGCTCGCGCCCGACCAGCCGCTCGCGACCGTGGGAAGCGGCAAGACGGCACCGAACGCTCCGCTCGTCGGATGGGGCGCGAAGATCTTGAAGCCGGAGCGTCCCTTGAGGAGCCTCGGCATGAAGTCGTTCGCCGAGACGTCACGCGTGTTGAGCCACGCGATCTTCGTCGCCGCGCCGGGGGGCGAAGCCTTCTGCGCGAAGAAGCCGTTGGCGTTGCCCGCGTAGCAGCTCCAGCTCTGGTCGCCGACGCAGCTCGAGAGGCGCCCGAGGAGCGAGGGGGAGTCGGTCATGTCGTACGTGCCGCGGCCGACGGAGAAGACACCCATCGGCTCGTTCGTGCCGCGGAGCAGGTGGAAGAGGTGCTCGACGGTGGTGTAGAGGCCGCCGTGCCCCATGCGCGCGTCCATGAGGACGGTCGCTGCCCCGCGCGAGAAGACACTCGTCATCGAGTCTTGCCAGGCGTTCTGGCCGATGAAGCCGTCGAACTGCACGCGGGTCTCTCCGCCTGCGCCCTTCGCGGTGTGCACCGGGTCCTCGCCGAAGCCGCCAGGGCTCTCGGCGTCGACCGAGTTGCTGAAGCGCTGCGTGCATGCGAAGCGCTCGCCCGACGATCCGCTCGTCGGCGACGTGAGCACCTCGTACACGATGCGGCCGATGTCGATCGTGATCTGTTGACGTGCCTCGGGCCCGCAAGAGGAGGCCGACGTGCAGCGCTCGAGCGTGACGGTGCTCGCTCGCGCGGCGATCAGGCTCGAGAGGTCGCCGGCGACGCCGCCCCAGTCGGCTCTCGGATCGTTCGGGAGCGTCGTCGCGTAGCGTGGCCACACCTCGTCGACCCACGCCTTGGGCTCCTTGCCGTCGATCTGGACGAGGACGTCGCCCGTCCTCAGCGGTGTGCCCGAGGTCGGCGCCTCGGCGGCTCGGAAGACAGCGAAGCCGAGGCCGCCGCCCATGATGTCCTTCTCGACGATGCCGAAACAGGCGCCCATCACGCTCGAGCTGCCCTGTTGGATTTGCGGTGCGAAGCTCGTGAAGTTCGACGGCGAGCCGAACGTGGTGTGGTTGTCGCGGAGGAGGTTCACGAGCCGATTGAGCCCGCCGTAGAACTGGCGCGACGATGGCGCCGTCTTCGCGAGCTCGCGCGCCTCCGGGGCGAGGATCGTCGCGCCGTTCTTGGCGGCGTTGCGATCGCCCATGAAGCGCGTGGAGAACTGCACCCAGCGTTCGGCGATCTGGGCGCGATGCGCGGCCGGGGGGTTGGCTCCCCACGTCACCGTCGACGAGATGCAATGCCCGAACATGCAGTCTCCCTCGGCGCCACAGACGGCATCGACGTTCGCCTGCGTGCACGCGACCGGAGAGACGGGCTTGCCGTCGACCGCGCGGATCTCCAGCGCGTCGATGAGGAAGGAGGCCTCCTCGTCGTTGTTGTAGAGGGTCGGCAGGATCACGACCCCGCGCACGGGGACGCCCCACACGTTGCCGTCGAGCGGGCCGGTGGCGTACTCCGCCCAGCCGTCGGTGGTCTCGCGCTCGGTGCGGATCGCGCGGACGAGCGCGTACTGTGGAAGGCCGCCGTAGACGTTTTCGGGATCGCGGTCGTAGAGCACCTGCACGGTCGGAGCGGCCCCATCGGCACGCGTCCAGAGCGAGACCTCGAAGCGGCCGCCCTCGACCTGGGCGAAGAGCGCTTCGTCGGTGATCGCGAGGCCCTTGCCGTCGCCGAGGCGGAGCGCACGTCCGCCCTCGATCGCGTCGGCGGCGGACGTGAAGCGATCCGCGAGCTGCGCTTCGTCGGTGATCTTCGTCCGGTCGAGCTTCGGGAAGCCCTGGCTCTCCGCCCAGGACGTCAGCTCCACGCCGGCGAGGCCTTCGATGCTCTCGAAGTCCAGCACCTTGAGCGCACCGGGCGCGATGCGGAGACCGTTCAACGCAGGATCGAAGTCTGCGCGTGCGTGCGCAGTGAGCGGGAGGCCGAGCGCGACGAAGAGGGCGGGGGCCCACGCAAGCCGTTTCATGTGGCGCGCGTCGAGCAAAGGACATGCCTGTCGGAGACTGTCTCGCCAGACGCCGTTTTGGCTTGGAGATCCTGGAGGATCAACGAGCCGTGCGCGAGCGAACGCCGGACCGTCAAGGAACGAACAGAGGTGGGCCGGCCTAGAGGCCGCTGGACCTCACGCTCCGGCGGGGATCTTGGAGCGTCGCGTCAGCGTGCGTCGCATCGGCATGACGAGATGCGCGTCGTGTTCTCGCCGAGCGTTCGCCGGGCGTCGACACAGCGGTCATCGGTGTCGCCGGTCATACGACAGAGAGCTTCGACGGCCCGTTTCATCGAGGCGAGGGCGCGACACGGGCTGCCGCAGGTGTCGTCCGGTCGCTCCTCGCGTCCCGTCGCGGCGCTCTGGGGAGCCGGCGCTGCGCGCGTCGCGTCCGCGTTGGTCGCCTTCGCGGCGCCGAGGGGGCGGCCCCCTCCTTCGAGCGTCTCTTTCGCGCGCGCGATTTGCTCCTGAGCTTCTTCCACCGTGCGCGGCTCGGGCAGCTCCTCGCCCTTCGGGGCCATCGTGCTCTCGCTGGCGGGAGACTTCGCCGCGGGCTCGGGAGCGCCTCCACACGCCACGGCGGTCAGCGTCGAGAGAACGAGCAAAAGGCCCTTCACGGAGCGAGCGGCCATCGAGCTTCGGGTCATGCGTAGTCTCCGCGGAGAAAGCTACGGCAGATTGCAGGTCCCCATGCCGTGCCGATCGATTCGGGGTGGAACTGTACGCCGAAGATCGGCCTCCGCCGATGACGAACGGCCATGATCGTGCCGTCCTTACACCAGGCAGTGACCGCGAGGCTCTCGGGGAACGAGGCCGGATCGGCGGTGAGCGAGTGATAGCGCATGGCCTCGAACGGACGCGGGAGCTCCCGGAAGATCCCGTCGCCCTCGTGCTCGACGAGGCTCGTCTTGCCGTGCATCAGTCGCGACGCGGAGACGATGCGCCCGCCGGCGGCGCAGACGATCGCCTGGTGTCCGAGGCAGACGCCGAGCACGGGGATGTCGAGCTCCTCGTCGAGCAGGATCGAGCGGCAGACTCCGATACGGGCAGGATCGTCGGGCCGGCCCGGACCAGGTGACAGCACGATCCGCGCAGGGGCGAGCCGCCGGACGTCGTCGAGGGTGATCGCGTCGTTGCGGACGACGCGCGGCTCGCCGCCGAGCGCGCCGAAGAGTTGGACCAGGTTCCACGTGAACGAGTCGTAGTTGTCGACGATGAGCGTGGTCACGGGCGCTCTCCGAGCGTCGGATGTGGCTCGTCTTGGCGGGAGAGCGTCTCGAGGGCGCGGACGAGGGCGCGGCCCTTGTGAACCGTCTCCTCGTGCTCGTCTCGCGGATCGGAGTCGGCGACGATCGCGCCGCCGACCGAGAACGTCGCGGTGTCGTCCTTGACGACGACGGTGCGGATGACGACGGAGAGGTCCATCGCGCCGCCGAGATCGATCCAGCCGAGGGCGCCGGAGTAGACGCCGCGCTCGGCGGGCTCGAGGCGCTCGAGGATGCTCATCGCTTCGATCTTCGGGGCGCCCGTCATCGAGCCGGGCGGGAAGGTCGCGCGAAGCAGATCGATCGCGTCCTTGTCGGCATCGAGCTCGCCGCGCACGGTGGAGACGAGCTGATGGACGGTCGCGTAGGGCTCGACGGCGAAGAGGTCGGGTGCCTCGACCGTTCCATAGCGGCAGACACGGCCGAGATCGTTGCGAACGAGATCGACGATCATCGCGTTCTCGGCGCGGTCCTTCTCGGAAGAGACGAGCTCACGCGCGAGCCGCGCATCGTCTTCGGGCGTCGCGCCTCGCGGTCGTGTCCCCTTGATCGGTCGGCTCTCCGCGATGCCGTGTGCGTCGAGCGAGAGGAAGCGCTCCGGCGAAGAAGAGACGATCGTCCCCTCCGGCAGATCCAGGAAGGCTGCGAACGGTGCCGGGTTCGAGCGACGGAGCTCGTCGAAGAGCGACCATGCCCGGCCGCGCGCAAGCGGAGCACGCAGCGCGTTCGTCATGCAGATCTCGAACGCGTCGCCGGCGGCGATGTGGTCCTTCGCGGTCGCGACGCGATCCATGTACTCGCTCGCGGAGAGGCCCGCCTCGACGCGGAAGGGGCGCCGCGTCTTCGCGTTCGCGCGCTCGCGTGGCGCGCTGCTTCGCTCGGCCAGTGTTCGGAGGACGTGGTCTCTCGTGTCCTCGGCGTCTTGCCGCGCCGTCGCTCGGTCGGGGCCGAGCCCGATGACGGAGAGCCAGCTCTTGCCGGTCGTGCGGCTCGTCGCGATCACCCAGCGATGCAGGGCGAAGGCCATGTCGGGCATTCCGACCGACGGCCGCGCGATGCACGGGAGGCGCTCGAGCATCTGTCCGCACTCGTAGCCGATGTATCCGACGAGGCCGCCGCGGAACGGAAAGGGATGACGCCCATCGAAGACGTCTCGGGGTACTGCGTTTGCGGAGACGAAGTCGCGGAGCGCGGTGAAAGGATCGACGGCGCTCCACGCGTCGCGCCTGTCGCTAGCGCGCTCGATGACGACGTCCGCGAGCGTGCGACCGAGGCTGTCGCGAGCCGCGGTCCGTCGCGCGCGGAACGTCGCGATCGGCGCCGCTCCCATGAAGGCGGCGCGGTCGAGCTGCGGGTTCGTCGAGGGCGCGCCGCCGCCTTCCAGCACGAACGACGAGGCGCCACGCTCGGGGAAGGCGGCGCGGAAGGCCTCGGGGCTGATCGAGGCATCGAGCTCGCACGTCAGGTGAAACGCCTTGCGGCTCGTCGTCATCGTGACGTCTCCGAGCGGATCAACGAGCCGAGCGCGTCGCGGAGCGCATGCGTTCGATCGAAGCGGCCCCGGCCGATCGACCGATCGTCGACGGCGGCGATCGGGAGGCACTCCACGCGCGTGCTCGTGAAGAATGCCTCGTCGGCCTCCTCGAGGACCGACGGCTCGAGGCGCTGCTCGCGTACTTCACGGAACAGCCGCGGCGCGACCTCGAGGATCGCGCCGCGCGTGACCCCGGCGCGGCATCCGCTCTCGAGGGACGGCGTCAGGAGCGTGTCGCCTTTGACGACGAAGAGGTTGGCCATCGTTCCGGAGGCGAGCGCGCCGTCGATCGCGAGCTGGATCCCCTCGACGGCGCCCTTCGACTCGACCTCGCGCCGCGCGAGGACCGGGATCGCGTAGCTCGTGGTCTTGATCGTGCCGTCGAGGCACGCGGGCGGGATGCGTCGAGGCGTGACGGTGACCGCGGCGACGCCGTGGAGGTACGCCTCGTCGTTCGGGACGTCCATCTCGCGTGCGAGGACCGAGAGCGTGGGCGGGCCACCCGGCGCGCCGCGCGTGAGCGTGACGCGAACGTACGCATCTCGCGCGGCCGTCCGGCGAGCGGCCTCGTCGGCGAGTGCGCCGATCTCGGAGAGCGGCGACGGCACGTCGATCCCGAAGACCGCCGCGCCGCGCACGAGCTCCGCGATGTGCCTCTCCGAGCGGAAGCACACGCCGCCGTATCCGCGCATCGTCGCGAAGACGCCGTCGCCCAGGAGGTAGCCGCGATCGAGCAGCGAGACGACGGCGTCTCCCGGCGCGACGAAGCGTCCTCCGACGTGGATGACCGTCCTCAAGAGGCGCGGAGCATGGCAAGCCGCTGCGCGCGCTGCAAGCGGCACCTAAGGCTCGTCGCGCGGTGAGCTCGGCAGCGGAGAAGCGGTGGGCGATGAGCTCGAGCGGTGCGCGGGAGCGCGAGGTCCTCCTGGTTCACGACGATCCCGCCGTGAACCACCCGGCGGCGTCCCTGTCCGGAAAGCCCTCCGGGCGCCTGAGCGACGGCGAACGCATGGACCGTTGCGTCCAGGATGCCGGCGCGCCGCGCGGCGAAAGCCAGATGGTAGTACCGGACGACGAGCGCCAGCCGACGGTGACGAGCGATCGGCGAGCACGACGAGGAGCGCGTGGATCCCGCGTGCGAGCCGAAGTGTGGCATGCGCGGGTGACGTCGCGGCGCGGGTCGGCGTGCGGCGGCGACTCGCGATCGCGAGCACGACGAGGAGCGCGTGGAGCTCGCGTGCGCGCGGAGGTGTGAGATGCGCGGGTGACGTCGCGGCGCTGGTCGGCGTGCGGCGGTGACGAGCGATGCTCGCGCTCGCGAGCATGATGAGGGGCGAATCGAGCCTGAGCGACCCGCGCGCGACGCTTCGGTGCTGCTCATCGACCGCGGACTCTCGGGGGCGAGGGAGGCGCGGAGAGTCGGGGCATCGCTCTTTGCTCGCAGGACGACCCTTACCGCATGCGCTCGGATGACTGCTATTGTCCGCTCTCGTCGGGTCGAGAGCGGACGATGACGGACCTTCGGCTCAAGCACCTCGCGAACCTCGATCCGCAGGCGGTGGCGCTCCCTCACGGCACCGAGGTCGTGACGCGCGTCGAACGCCTGGTCGGGGAGCGTCGTGTGCCCCAGGGGACGGTCGGCCGGGTGGTGAAGATCGACGGTGATGCGTTCGACGTCCAGATCGTAGGCGTCGGAACGCTCCGCTTCATGCGGCGTGAGCTGACGCCGCGGCGGGCGGGGCAGGTGCTCTATGCGCTGCGCCGCGAGCGTGCCTGGGAGGCGTTGTTGCCTTGTGTCGTGCTCGACTCCGGCGTCGGGTCGAAGGCGTGGGGGCTCGAAGAGGAGGGCTCCGACGACGATCGGCGCGGCGTCTTCGTGCACCCTCTTCCATTGACGCTGGGGCTCGTGGCGCCGCCAGAGGATCTCGTACGAGAAGACGGCAGCGCGACCTACTGGGCGTACGGCAAGGCGATTCGACAGGCACTGCGAGCCGACCCGAACACGCTCGAGGCGCTCTTCGTGCCCGCAGCCGCCGCGTGTGATCCGATCGGGGAGTGGATACTCGATGCGCGTGAGGCGTTCGTCTCCACGGAGATCTACGGCAGCTTCGGACGGTACGCTCTCGGGCAGCTCAGGCGGCTCGAGCAGGGGCTGCGCCTCGCAGAGCATCGCGCGACGCTGCTCGAGTGGCTTCGGGCGGAGCCGGAGCTTTCGCTCGATGCGGTCGCCGTCAAGCTCGCGCAGCTCTCGCCACGTGCTGCCTCGAGCGAGCGAGACGCCGTCCATCAAGCGAAGCAGTACGTGAAGCAGCTCTATCGTTCGATGTTCGACCAGGGGCTCATCGAGGCCGCGGAGCTTCGGGCGCTTGCGACCTTCGCGCGCGACGCGGCGGTGACCATCGATCTGCCACGCGAGCTCCGACCGAAGAACGCCTACAACTTGCTCCGTCTCATCGCGACGGCGTCGCGTTGGCTTCGTGAGGGAGCGCCGACGTTCGAGGTCGAGGGCGATCTCCGCCGGCGGCTTCTTGCGGTGAAGCGTGGGGAGGTGCCGATCTCGGACGTGCTCGCAGAGGCCGAGGCGATGACGCCCGAGCTGGAGGCCGCGCGTGATGCATCACGCCTCCCTGCGCGTCCCGACGTTGCGCGTGCGGACGCGCTCCTCCGACGAATCGGCGAGGAGGTCGCGCGGCGGTGGACCTCGAAGGCGGCGGGACCGTTCGGTGCAGACGCGCCGCCGCCACCGGAGGTCGCATGGAGCGAGTGAGCATGCGTTTGCGCTTACGTCTGCGTCGGTCTCGGTCGAGGCCGCGCACCCCGCGACGGAGCTCGCCAGCCATTCCCTCGAGCCATGCTCGCGTCTGGAGCTCGTTGTTTAGGGGGGACGAAGGCAATGCGCCGATGCCGATGCCGATGCCGATGGACTGGTCGTGCGCTGCTCCGTTAGGACGTGGGCGGGCGACGTCGACCGAGAAAGAAGCGCGCTCATGCGTGGTGCGCCGTTCGTCAGGACGGGCGGGCGACGTCGACCGAGAAAGAAGCGCGCTCATGCGTGGTGCGCCGTTCGTCAGGACGGGGCGGGCGACGTCGACCGAGAAAGAAGCGCGCTCGGGTGTGGTGCGGCGTTCGTCAGGACGGGGCGGGCGACGTTGACGGCGACCGAGGAAGAAGCGCGCTCGGGCGTGGTGGGGCGTTCGTCAGGACGGGGCGGGCGACGTCGACGGCGACCGAGGAGGAAGCGCGCTCGGGCGTGGTGGACCGTTTCGTCAGGTCTCGCTGCGCCCCATTGGCAGGGAGGAGGTAGGTCCGACACCGGCTACAACATCCGTTGGACCGACTCCGGGCGACGTCGCGAGCCCGTTCGTCGCAACTCGGCTACTCTGAGCCTCACATGTCAGCCGTTGATGGCTTTGGGCTCTCTTCTCACCAGCGTTCCATTGGCGATCGTGTGATCGCCGAGGAGAGCAGCAAGCGAGAGCATCTCGTCGTCTATCTGAGCGGAGCGCATGCATACGGCTTCCCGTCACCCGACAGCGATCTCGATCTGAAGACGATTCACATCGCGCGAACGAGCGCGCTCGTAGGCTTCGATCCTCCGCAGCCGACGTACGACCGGGCCGAGGTCATCGAAGGCGTCGAGATCGACTACACGTCGAACGAGATCGCGCATGTTCTCAGCGGCATCCTCAACGGAAATGGGAACTTCCTCGAGCGCATCCTCGGACGCACGGCGCTCGCTTCCATCGCCGAGCTCGAGGAGCTCCGGACTCTCGTCCGAGGTTCGGTCTGCCGGCGGGTGCATCGTCACTACCGAGGCTTCGCCGCGAATCAGCAGAGGCTCCTGGAGAAGGAGCCGACGATCAAGCGGCTGCTCTATGTCTTGCGGACGGCGCTCACGGGCACCCATCTCTTGCGAACGGGTGAGCTCGAGACCGATCTGCTCCGACTGGCCGACGCCTACGAGCTCCGCGAAGCGCGCGCGCTCGTCGAGGCAAAGCGTGCTGGCGAACACACGACCGCCGACCCCGCCCTCCTCGAGTCATGGCGCCCGCGGCTCGATCAAGCGCTCAGCCGACTGGACGCCGCCCGCGACCGCAGTGTCCTCCCCGAAGACCCCCGCGGCATCCCCGCCCTCGACGCGTGGCTAGTCGCCCTCCGCCGCTCCCGCTTCTGAAAACCGACCGACGTTACCGCCCGGTGCGTCGCGCATTCATTACGGACCGACGTTGCGATTGTGCGCTCCCGCTTCCTGAAAACCGACCGACGTTACCGCCCGTGCGCCTCCCTCTTGCGGACCGACGTTACGATTGCGATTGCGGACCGACGTTAGGGGAAGAAGACCCGACAACGGCCCCTGGTTGCGGACCGGCTTTGGGATGGAAGACCGACGAGGTCTTCGAACGGCCGGTCGATGCCCAGCCCCCGGTGTTCCGGCTCGAGCAGCCAACGCCTGGCCGCGCGAGGGGGGCCACGTGGATGGGAGGGCTGGCGGTTGACGCACGTCGGACTTCTCCGCACGCGGAAGGCACGACGCGCATATGAGCTCAGTTGGCAGATCTCGTCGAGCTGTCGGCGAGGGTGAGCTCGCTCATGCCGCGCCTGGGTATGGGGCGCAGCGCGCGCCCCACGCGCGTAGACGATATGTCCCGGCGGGGAAGACGACATCGCTGTTGCTCGTGATGTACTTGCTGCGCGCGGCCGCGTAGTCCGCGCGGAAGGTCTTGAGCGCGATGATCTCCTGCTTCATTCGCTCGCGATCCTTGCAGGCGAGAGCGGGGCGGAGCTTACGTCGAGGGGCCTCGGTGTGTGGGCCGTCGAAGGGGTTGGTTGCGAGAACGACCTTGCGACCGACGAGTGCAATTCGCTCCTCACTTCGCGATTTCTTAGCCTGGCTCTCCTTGGCTTCGACCGCCTTTCGGACTTCGTCCACCCAGACGGCGTACGCCTGTTCGTCGAGCCCGGCCGGTGCAACGACCCGGAGCTGTGCTTCCTCGGGCATCACGCTGCGTTCCCTCCGGAAGTAGAAGCGGGGCCGCTTTGCCATCGTCGCTTCGCGTCCCATGCGCTTCCACGACGAACTGCCCGGCCAATGAACCACGCTATCCACGAGATGAGCCGAAACGGGGTTCGTGAGGATGTAGACGACCTTGTTGAAGACATCACTCGGAGTCACGAGACGTGTGACGCAGGTCTCTTCGGTGGACCACAGGTTCTCCCAGCGCCCACGATACGTGTTGATGCTCTTCGCGAGCAGCTTGTGGAGGTGCTCGGTGAAAGCCGGGAGGTTGCCGTCCGGGTCGTGCACGACGGCGTGGTAGTGATTACTCATCACGAGCCACGCGATGAGCCCGATGTTGTAGCGCTCGGCGGCTTCGGCAAGGCAGTAGTCGAAGATCTCGTTGAGGTTCTCGTCGGGCCGCAGCAAGTAGAGCCGCTGGGAGATCCGGCGCGTGATCATGTGCGTATCGCCCGGCACGATTCGACGTGGCTGAGTCACCCTGGTGTCATCGGCTCGCGGCGGCGGTGGTTGCGTCCATTTGGCGACGAACGCGTCGAAAACGAGTTCGTTGTGGTCGCAACGAATCGGTCCGACGTTGCGGCAACGAATCGGTCCGACGTTGCGGCAACGAATCGGTCGGTCACGAATCGGCCCGACGTTGCGTCCGGGGCGTCCCGGGGCGTCCCGGGGCGTCCGCGGCGACGAATCGGTCCGTTGCGTCCGTGACGTTGCGTCCGTGCCTCTGCACGATGCGGCAACGAATCGGTCCGACGTTGCGTCGACCGTTGTTGCGTCGACCGTTGCGTCGACCGCACGACGCCGTTGCGTCCGTGAATCGGTCCGACGTTGCGTCCGTGACGTTGCGTCGGTGCCTCTGCACGACGCGGCAACGAATCGGTCCGACGTCGCGTCGGTGCCTACGGTGCGTCGGTGCCTCTGCACGACGACGTTGCGGGTCAGGACGTGGTGGTTGGCGGGGGATGCACCATTGGGACGAAGCGGACCGCGCCGAGGTCTTGCTTGTAGAGTGCGTCGCCGGCTTTTCTCCAGCGCTCGAGTCGCTGGTCTCTGTCCTGGGAGCCGACTGGGACGACGAGGCGGCCTCGATCGGCTAGCTGGTCGAGGAGGGCTGGCGGGAGCACCTCGGGCGCTGCCGTGACGACGACGCGATCGTAGGGGGCCCCTTGCGGCCAGCCGGCCCAGCCGTCGCTCGTGTGGATGTCGACGTTCGTGCACCCGAGCGCGCTCAGTGTCGATGCCGCCCGCTGAGCGAGCTCGGGGACGAGCTCGACGGAGTCCACGTGGCTGGCGAGGTGACACAGCAGTGCGGTCTGATAGCCCGAGCCCGTTCCGATCTCGAGCACCCGCTCGTGGCCCGAGAGCTCGAGCGCCTCGCTCATGATGCCCACCAGCGAAGGTTGCGAGATCGTCGCCTCGTAGCCAATCGAGAGCGGATAATCCCCATACGCCTCCCCGAGATCGTACTCTGGTGCAAAGTGATGCCGCGGGATCTCTCGCATGACGCGGAGTACCCGTGCATCGCGCACTCCGAGCGCGACGATGCGGTCGACGAGGTACTCCCGGAGCGCCCTCGCCCGAGGCGGGTCATCGCTCGGTGCGGCGACAGGCAAGAGGGCCTCGTTCGGCATGGCGTCGGAAGTCGCAAGGCACGCGCCAGACTATGGCGCGGGACGGTACGGACGGTACGGACACGACGGGCACGGACGGTACGGACGACGACGGTACGGACGACACGAAGAGCAGCAGGCGGAGAGCTCGGCGCTCGACGCGGAAATGCTCCGAGCGAACAACCGGCATCAAGAGGCTACCATGCGTACCCATGGATCGCCTGTCGACGATGACGTACGAGCGCACGGGACGCATTGCACGCATCACCCTGAACCGACCCGAGCGCGGCAATGGAATCACGCTCGAGATGCCGCGGGAGATCGCGGCGTGTGTGGAGCGCGCGAACCTCGACCCCGACGTCCACGTCGTTGCTCTTTCCGGAAACGGGAAGGGCTTCTGCGGCGGCTACGATCTCGTCGCATCCGCGGAGCTGCGAATGGCGCCCGATGCCGCGCACGGAAGCGCGCAGGCGCAGGAGCAGGCGCAGGCGCAGGCGCAGGCGCAGGCGCAGGGTGCGGCACCTGGGGGCGGCTCTCCAACCGACCCGAAGGTCATCTTCGAGAACCACGACCCGAGCTCGACGTGGGATCCGATGGTCGACTGGCAGATGATGAGCCGCAACGTCCGCGGGTTCATGTCCTTGTTTCATTCGGGACAAGCCTGTCGTGTGTAAGGTGCACGGGTTCTGTGTTGCCGGCGGAACGGACATGGCGCTCTGCTCGGACCTGCTCGTCATCGAGGACGATGCCAAGATCGGGTATCCGCCCGCTCGCGTGTGGGGAGTGCCCACGACGGCCGTCTGGGCCTATCGCATCGGCATCGAGAAGGCGAAGCGCCTCCTCTTCACGGGCGATTGCCTCTCCGGCAAGGAAGCCGTGGAGTGGGGCCTCGCGACCGAGCACGCCCCGCGCGCGGAGCTCGATGGCGCTTCGAGACGCTTCTCGCGCGCATCGGGCGCATGCCGATCAACCAGCTCGTCATGATGAAGCTCCTCGTCAATCAAACGGTCGCGACGATGGGGCTCCACTCCACGCAGATCCTCGGCACCGTGTTCGACGGCATCGCGCGCCACACCAAGGAGGGTTACGCGTTCCAGCGTCGTGCTGCGGAAGCGGGATTCAAGGAAGCGGTGCGCGAACGCGACGAGCCCTTCGGTGACTTCGGCTCGTCGACGTTCAAAGGGTGAGGCTGGCGCTTCTCTCGCACCCGGCCGCGTTCGCGCGGTCCGCGGGGCGCCGCCTTGCGCGCGGGGCCGAGGCGTCGACTTCGAGCGTCGCCCCGCCGACGGACCGCCTCGCCTGGAGCTCGAGTTTGACGTGGTGAGATCGCTCACGCGCTCGCCGGCTGCCTGATCGGCGTCTCGCGCGGGCCCCGCGTTCGCGCGAGACGCGGGGCTCGGGCGCCGCCGCAGCCGACGCTTCGAGCGTCGCGTGCTGCTGAGGACCGTCACTCCTCGAGCTCGACACGTCGATGTCGCTGCCAACGCTCACGAGAACGCCGGCTGACAGCTCGCGCGCGTGATCCAGCCGGCGCGGAGTGGAGACCTCCCGCTCGCGGTCCTCGTCCGCTGGGCGACCTCTACTCTTCGAGGTAGCTGCCCAGCTCCTTCGCGCTCGCCATGGTGCGGAGCTTTGCGAGGGCGGACTGCTCGATCTGTCGGATCCGCTCGCGCGTGAGGTGGAGCAGCTTCCCCACCTCCTCGAGCGTGTGCTCACGCGCGTGATCGAGCCCGAAGCGTAGGCGGAGGATCTGCCGCTCGCGGTCGTCGAGCCGTGCGAGGAGCTCGCCCATGTGGTCGCCCAGCGCGTGGAGCGCCGCGGTCTGATCGGGAGGTGGAGCGTTCGACGGGACGAGATCCACGAGGCGCGCGTCACCGTCTTCGCCTACGGGAATGTCGAGGCTCGACGGCTGCGGGGGAAGCGTGAGGATGTTCTCGACACGTTCCGGTGCAAGGCTCGCGAGCGCCGAGATCTCCTCGACCGTGGGCTCGCGCTCGTGCTGCGCGACGAACGCAGCGCGCAGCTTGGCGATGCGCCGCCGGTCGTCGGCGACGTGCACGGGTAGGCGCACCGTCCGATCGAGCAAGGCGCGCTGGAGCGATTGCTTGATCCACCACGCCGCGTACGTGCTGAAGCGGAAGCCGCGCCGGTGATCGAACTTGTCGGCCGCGCGGAGGAGCCCGAGGTTGCCTTCCTGCACGAGGTCCAGCAGCGCGACCCCACGCCCGAGGTACTTCCGTGCGAAGAGCACGACGAGGCGAAGGTTGCCCGTCACGAGCCTACCCTTGGCTCTTTCGATCTCCACCTCGGCTCGGTCGATCGTCGCGAGTGCATCGAGGTCGTGAGAGTCGATCTCCGCACCCTCTCCGTTAGACGGCGCCTCCCGCACGCTCGCGATCAGGGCGGCGAGCACGTCGTCGTCGAGGCGCACCTTGGCGATCTCCGACGCGCCCGTCCTGCGCGCGGCGTCGTCGTCCGAGCGGGCGGAGCCGAGCGCGCTACGGAGGAGCGAGGTCGTCGCCTTGATGTCGAGATCGGCCTGGTCCGGGTTGAGGATGAGGTCCCGTGCGCTGGCGCGACCCGCCTCGAGGTCATCCGCCAGCCTTCCGAGGGCTCCCGTCCCGGCGGGACAGGTGAACAGCGCATCGAGGATCGTGCGCTCGGCGGAAGCGATGCGCTCGCCGATCTCGAGCTCTTGCGCCGCAGTGAGCACCGAGCTCTCGGCCATCTCTGCGAGATAGAGATCGTCGATCCCGACGCCCTCCCGCGCCGTGCCCACCCGCCGTGCCGCTCTCGCGGCGGGGCGTTTCGGCGTTTCGCGTGCGACACGAGCGCGAGCGCGCGCGCCACGCGCGTTTCGGCTCGGCGTGCTACGAGATGACTGGGTCTTGGACTGAGAAACGCCTTCCATGTGCCATCCGCCTCGAGCTCGCGCGGGCAGGAGGCGCGAGGAGGCTTATTGACAGTAAGCACGGACCGGGCCTTGTCTCGCTCTGCCGCAGGGAAATCGCGCAAGAGCTTCAACCGCTCGCCCGGCGCGAGCCGCCGACGACGGCCGACGCTCGGCTGACGGCCAACTCACGGCCAGCGGGCAGGCGATCCGCGCCGCACGATCGCAGGGTTGGCGATCTCGACCCGTTCCTGCGCGCTCCTCGATCGTGATGGTGGCGCTTCGCGCTCGGATCGGTGACCCTGTTGGCGTGAGCGACTCACGTGATGCGCGGCCTGCTGCACCAGGCGCCGCCCCTCGTCCCGCCGCAACGGCACCACGGCCGCCTGCGGTCCCGGTGAATCGTCCTGCCGTCGGTACCGGCACGCAGGCCCCGCGTTCGCCGCTCGTCCAGAACAGCCGCGCACCGACGCCGCCGCAGGTCGCGCAGGTACCGATGGCTCCGCGGGTCGCGAAGCCGACGGCACCGCAGATCGCGCAGACTGCCCCGGCTCCGCAGGTCGCGAAATCGACGCCGCCGCCCCCGCTCGTCGCGAAGGCCTCGGAGCCGCCCGACAGCGGCTGGGACGACGCAGCGCAGCTGCCGAGCAGCGCCGTGATCCCTGCGGCCGACGAGGCGCGGGCAGGGGCCCCCGTCGTACCCAAAGCGCCGCCCTCACCTCCGCCTGCGCCCGCGGCTGCACCCGTTTCTCCGCCCGAGCCGCTCGCGTCGAAGGCGCCGGCCCCCGCGGCCGCTGCCTCACCTCCGCCTGCGCCCGAGCCGCTTGCGTCGAAGGCGGCGGCCGCGCCCGCGGCCGCTGCCTCACCTGCGCCCGGGCCGCTTGCGTCGAAGGCGCCGGCCGCCCCCGCGCCGCCGCGTGCGGGCTCGTCCGCGGACCTTGCTTCCGCTCCTCGTCGCGCTCGCTCGGCTCCCGACCTGGAGCCCGAGCTCGACGTACCGGTGACGACGGAGTCCGCCGCACCTCCGCCCGCGGAGATCGCGGCTCGGATCGAGGGCATGTCGAAGGAGATGCAGGAGCAGCTCTTCGGCGTGCTCTGCGCAGCGTTCGACGCGTCATTGCTCCCGCTGCTCGAGAAGCAGCGTGAGCTCGAGGCTCGCCTCGAGCGCCTGAAGCAGGTTGAGCCGCATGCTGCGGCGGCTGCCGTCGCAACCGCCGCTGCGCCTTCGCCAATGCAGGCGCCGACGAAGGTCCTTCCGCTGGAGTCGACGCCGGCCGGGCCGCGCTCGGTGCCTCCGAAGGCATCGATCATCCCGACGAGCTACGGGTTCGTGATCGAGTCGGAGGCTCCTCCGCGTCGTCCGTCGATCGAGGTTGCACTCGAGAACGTGGGCCCGATCGACATGCCCGACTTCGGTCGCGGCCGTCGTTCTGCGGGCAATGTCCTCGTCGCGATCCTCCTGGCAAGCGTGGTGGCCGCGATCGCGGCCACGATCCTCAGCTACACCTGAGCCACGACCGCAGCCACGCGTCGCCGGTGCGCGACGTCGTTGCGCGCCGGTAGGCCGTCGTCATTTCCTCGCAAGCCGTCGGGTCCAGGCGACGAGCCCGGTCAGCTGCTGGGCGATCAGCTGGCGCGTGGTCTCGTCCTTCAGCATGCCGTTCGGGTCGAAGGCTTCCCTCGCGTTGCGGACGAACACCTCCGGCTTGTTGAGCGCGTGCATGTCGAGGAACACGGCGATCTGCCGGAGGTGGTACTGCGCGCGCATCGTTCCGCTCATGCCGCCGCTCGCGCCCATGACGGCGAACGGCTTGTCGGCGAACGGTTGCGAAGGGGGACGGGAGGCCCAGTCGATTGCGTTCTTGAGGACGCCCGGCACGGAGTAGTTGTACTCGGGCGTGACGAAGAGGATGGCGTTGGCCGCCGCGATCGCCTCCCGGAACTTTCGTACGGGCTCGGGCACACCCGCGACGTGCAGGTCCTCGTCGTACGGCGGGATCTCGCGGATGTCGGCGATGTCGAATCGGATCGGCAGCTTCTCGGCTTCTGCGATGGCGACGGCTTCGCGGAGGAGCGAGGTGTTGAACGAACCTTTGCGGAGGCTCCCCGAGATGCCGAGGACGCGGATGGTATCGGTGCTCATGAAGGTCGATCCTGGTGCCCGAGCCCGAGGAATCGCGGGCCCGGGGCGAAAACGGAAACGAACGGAAACGAATACCGAAGAGGAAGCGGTCGTGCTGCGTCTCGCTCCGACGTTGCCGCGAACGACGTTGCCGCGAACGATGGACTCGGCACGCTCGAGGTTGAATCTCGAGAGCATCCCGACCACCCGCCAAGGTGAGCCTTGGCCTCCCATCGAATTAGCGCATCGTCCGACAACGGATCGTTCGTAGGATGGCGACAATCATGGACCTGAACCATGTCTCGGCTTTCGTTCGTGTCGTCCAAGACGGTAGCTTCACCGCCGCGGCGCGGACGCTCGGTCTTCCGAAGTCCTCCGTCAGTCGGAGCATCGCGCAGCTCGAACAGGACCTCGGCGTGCGCCTCCTTCACCGGACGACGCGCAAGCTCCATCTCACCGACGCCGGAGCGACGTTCCACGATCGCGTGTCGCGTGCGCTCGCCGACATCGACGAAGCGACGAGCGCCGCCTCCGACCTCCAGCGCGAGCTCCGTGAATCCATCCGCTTGACGGCTCCGCTCGACCTCGGCGTCTGGGCCGTCGCGTCGATCGTCGCGCGGTTCGTCCGACGGCATCCGACCGTCAACGTGGAGGTCCGGCTGTCGAGCCGCATCGTCGATCTCGTCGCCGAGGGCTTCGATCTGGCCGTCCGCGCAGGACCGGTGCGAGACGAGAGTCTCATCGCGCGTCGCACGGGCGCCCTCGAGCTCGGGCTCTACGCGTCGTCCCGCTACGTGGCGCGTCGCGGAGCACCGAAGACACTCGAGGAGCTCCAGGACCACGACTGCATCGTGCTTCGCACGGACACGGGGACGATGGCGTGGGCGTTGTCGTCGACGTCGGGGGTCGAGCGGACCATCGAGCCCCGCGGCGCGATTTCCGCCGACGACATCTCGTTCATCAAGAAGGCCGTGCTGGCAGGAGGAGGCATCGCGCTGTTGCCGACGTTCGTCGTGCCGCGCGAAGAGGAGGCGGGCAAGCTCGTGAGGATGCTGCCGGATTGGCGCCTGGCGGGATCAGCGCTCCATGTCGTCTATCCGTCGGCGCGTTATGTCCCGCAGCGTGTCGTCGCCTTCCGCGACTACCTGATCCAGGAGCTTGCGAAGATCTCGAGCCGCTGCGAGGCGGCGAGCCTCACTCGCGACCGAAGCAAAGCAGGGCGCGGGTAGCGCGAGGAGTGCGGGCGCGGTCGTCCCAGCCGCGCCCACCGCGGCGCTGAGCGTGGCCGGATCCATCCCGGACGACGGGATCCAGGCGCGAGCCTCAAGGTGGCCTCACTGGCGCTCGAAGAACGTCCATGAGGCTTCGGCAGCTTCGCTCCAGACCCAGTGCCCGAGCGGAGGAACGGAGCAAAAGCCGACGGCCTTTCCCGCAGGGCAACCGCGATAGGTGCGGCACTCGGCGTATCCGGTCGTCTCCATCTCGTCCGTCTTGCAGCCGTTGACGTAGGCCCAGTACTCGGCCGAGAAGCGTCCGCTGTCGAGCGTCACACCGAAATCGCGCTCGCCGTGGAGCGCGAGCATCGCGACGGGCTCTTGGCCCGGGCACTTCGGGTAACCGTTCCCCCACTTCTCGAGCTGGTTGTACGGTGCCCCGCCGGCGTTCGACGCGATCGCCCGGAGCATCCCCGGGCGATGGCAGGCGAGGACGTTCGCGAGGAAGCCTCCGCTCGAGTAGCCGGTCGCGAAGAGGCGGGATCGATCGATGGGATGGCTCTTCTCGATCTCGGCGACTACCGCTTCGGAGAACGCGACCTCGGGGTTGTTCTTCGTCGTCTCGAGGTCCCACGTGGCGCCGATGCCGTCGAGGTACGCGAGGAACGCGTCCTTGCCCGTCGCATGCTCGAAGGGCCAGGCTCGGTGGAAGCTCGTCGCGCCGCCGCCGTCACCGTGGAACACGAGGACGAGCGGATACCGTCTCGCGGGATCGATCTCGATCGGCTCGACGAGCTCGTAGAGACGCTTCTTGCCGCCGACGTCGATCGTCCGCGCGCTCGTCCTCGTCGCCGTGGCACTGCTCGCATCATCCCGTGAGAGTCGCGGAAGCACCTCGCTCTCGCCCTCGAGCGTGTGGACGCGCACGGGGGCCTTGCCCCGCCGGCAGGCACCTGCCGTCAGGGTCGCGAGGAGGAGCACGACCAGCGAGAGTCGGGAGCCGCTCAGAGTGCGTGAACGCGCTGCCAGGGGAACGTCCACGTTCGGAACACCCGCGTCGAGCCCTTCTTCTCGAAGTCCTCGCGGACTGCCTCGGGCACTTCGGCGAGCGCGAGGCGCTTCGTCGACGTACCGGTCTTCCCATCCTCGTAGCGGACACGGACGGTCGTCTCGACGTCGTTGTCCTGCGCGTAGCGGACGAACTCGAGCTCCACCGCGCGTACGAGCTCCTCGATCTTCCCGACGACGTCGGCGTCGGGCTCGTCGCCGAGCGTGCGCGTCAGCTTCCTTCGCTCCTCCGGGGTCGAGCCGCGGATGCCGAGGATGCTCTCGGCGAGCTCGTGCTCGAGCGATTCGTGCACGAACCGATCGAGCTCGGGCGTGGTGTCTCGCGCGACCTCGGGCGACGCCTTCCGTGAGCGCTTGTAGAGGAAGAAGGCGAGCACGGCACCGAGGACGGCGGCGACGGTGAGTAGCATGGCGACAGCATAGCAGGTGCTCTCGACCAGGCAGCTCGGCTCGCGCCCAAGTCGAAGCTGCGTCGCGCGAGCCGGAAGCGCGAGGACCGTGCGTGGCGAGTCGCAGCACGACACGATTCGGACAGCGACCCGTGTGCCCGGCCCGCTCCGTCGGTCAGGTGGTCGGCAGCGGCGCTCGCCTCAGGATCACCGAGAGGTTGTTCGCGGGCATCTCGACGACCTCTGCGAGCACGAGCCCGCGCTCTTCGGCCGCGCGCGTCACCTCTTCGAGATCGCGGACGCCCCACTCTGGGTCGCGCGATCGCAGGCTCGCATCGAAGGCCTCGTTGCTCGGCGCGGTGTGGCGGCCGTCACGCTTGTAGGGGCCGTAGAGGTAGAGGAGCGCTCCGGGCCCGAGGACTGCGGCCGCTCCGTCGAGGAGCCCGAGGCAGGCGCGCCACGGCGAGATGTGGATCATGTTCGCGCAGACGATGACGTCGGGCGCGATCGCGAGCGGAGGCCACGGTCCGGAGACATCGAGCGCGATCGCCGGCAGGATGCGCTCGGCCTTCGTCTCGGCGCGCCAGGCGTCGATGCTCCGTCGCGAGTCGGAGTCGGGATCGCTCGGCTGCCAGCTCGCGACCTCGAGCCGTGGCGCGAGGAAGACGGCGTGCTCGCCGGTGCCGCTCGCGATTTCGAGGACGCTCGCTTCGGCAGGGACAAAGCGTCGGAGCACCTCGAGGATCGGCTCGCGGTTGCGTGCGGTGGCGGGAGCAAACCTCCGCGGATCGTTCATGACCGCGGAGGATGCCTGCGCCGCACGCAACCAGCAAGCGCGGTCGGTGTCAGCCCTTCTTCTGCGAGCGGATCGTGAGCTTGATCACGACGTCGTCGCGAATGAGGTCATCCGCTTTCCCGGCGTAGACGATGCCGAAGTCCTTGCGGTTGATCGCGAACTCGGCGTCCACCTCCACTCCGGTGCCGCTCGTCTTGACCGTCGCCGGGAACGAGATGCTCTTCGTCACGCCGTGGAGCGTCAGGTTTCCGGTGATGGTGTGCGATGCGCCCTTCTCGCCGCCCTTCTTCACCTCGGTCGACGCGAAGGTGGCCTTCGGGAACTTCGTCACGTCGAAGAAGTCAGCCGACTTGAGGTGCCCGACCAGCTTCTCGCCGTCCGGGGAGTCGATCGAGTCGGTCACGATGTCGACGGTGACGGAGCTCTTCTCGGGTGCCTGATCGACCAGCGAGACCGAGCCGCTGAAGGTCTTGAACGAGCCCTCGTGCTTGGCGGTGACCTTCGAGCCGACCCACTCGACCTTCGAGTTCGACTGATCGAAGGAGTACTCGACCGTAGCGGCGGTCGCGGCCTGCTTCGCTTCGGCGGTCGCAGTGGCGGTCGCCTCCGTCGTCACGGCCTTGGTCTTGCCCTTCGCGGGGTCGTCACACGCGGCGAGCGCGATGAGCGCGAGGCCGGCGACGGAGAGGCGGCCGAGCCGCATGAGGGCGCTCATTGCTCCCTCCGGAGCTCGACGTCGAGCTGGATGGAGATGTCGCGCTGGTGCTGGACCCCGGCCGCCTCGAGGACGGTGTTCCACGTCATGCCGAAGTCCGAGCGCTTGATGGTGGTCTTCGCGGAGGCTCCCATGACGGTCTGACCCCACGGGTTCTTGTACTCCGCCGTCGGCCCCTCGACCTGGAGGGTGATGACGCGCGTCGTGCCGTGGATCGTGAGCTCACCGACGATCTCGACTCCGCCGGCCATGCTGCGTCCGACGCCGCGCGAGCGGAACTCGATCGTCGGGTACTTCTCGACGTCGAGGAAGTCGGCGCTCTTCAGGTGCGCGTCGCGCTGCGCTTCGCGCGTGTTGATCGAGGCCACGTCGAGGGACGCCTCGATCGTCGTCGCCTCCGGCTGCGCGGGGTCCCACGTCACCGTGCCGGTGACCTTCTGGAACTCGCCACGCACGGTCGACACCATCATGTGCCGGACACCGAACGTCACGCTCGTGTGGGCCGGATCGATCGACCACTTCGTCGCGGCGGTTGCTGTGGGCTGCGGCGCAGCCGTCGTCTGGGCAGTATCCATGTCCTGTCGTTCTCCTTTTGCGGAACTAGAGATGCCACGATTGCGTGCATCTGTTTCGTGGAGAGTGCGCAACGCATCGTTCCCGCAACGGAACGATCGCGGCCGTCTCAGCGCCTACGAATGAGGTCGTCGCGTGTAGCCTCCGGATCGGGGCATCCCGCGAGCTGCATCGCGCGGATGAGCTCGTCGCGCATCAGCTCGAGCACGCCGGCGACGCCCTCGGCGCCCGCCGCAGCGAGGCCCCAGAGGACGGGGCGCCCGACGAAGACGGCTCGGGCGCCGAGGCCGAGCGCGACGAGCGCGTGAGTGCCGCTCCGGATGCCGCCGTCCACGTAGACCTCGCATCGATCGCCGACCGCGCGCGCGACGTCGCCGAGCACGTCGATCGTCGCCGGAGCGAGGTCGAGCTGCCGGCCGCCGTGGTTCGAGACCCAGACGGCGCGCGCGCCGTGATCGAGCGCCTTGCGAGCGTCGTCGGGGCGCACGATCCCCTTCACGACGACGGGCAGCGGCGCCGCCTGCCGAACGATCTCTTCGAGGTCGCTCCAGACGAACGACGGATCGTGGCGCGCCGCGAAGAAGCGCGCGAGCTCCGAGCCTGCGCCGTCTCGGAGGTCGGGCGGCAGCGCCTCGACGAGGTTTGCCATGAGCATCCCGTCGGGAAGGCAGAACTCGTTGCGCACGTCGGCCAAGCGCCGGCCGAGGACGGGCGCGTCGGCGGTCACGACGATCGCGCGATAGCCCGCTGCCTTCGCTCGCGCAACGAGCCGGGCAGTGAACGCGCGGTCCTTGTGGACGTAGAGCTGGAACCAGCGAGGCGCGCTCGGCGCGGCCACGGCCACGTCCTCGAGCGTCGTCGTCGCGAGCGTCGAGGCGCAGTAGATCGTGCCCACCGCTGCGGCACCACGGGCGGTCGCGCGTTCGCCTTCGGCGCAGGCGAGCCGGTGGTAGGCGGTCGGCGCGACGAGGATGGGGAACGCGACGTCGTCGCCGAGGACCGTGGTCGCCAGACGCGGCGTCGCCACGTCGACGAGCGTCCGGTACCAGATCTCGTACCGAGAGAACGCCTCGCGGTTGCGGCGGAGGGTGTGCTCCTCGTCGGCGCCCGACCGATAGTAGTCGTACGCCGTGGGGGTGAGTCGCTCGCGTGCCGCCGACTCGTAATCGTCGACGGTGACCAGCGAGGAGGCCGCGAACGAGGGCTCAGCCATACGTCGCGATGGGAGCACGGACACCCGTGGGCGTCGAGCAGCACGCGCCGAAGGATGCGCGCGACGACGACCTCGCCGCGGCAGGACGCGACGCACCGTGGGATCGTGATGCCACTGCCGTGGCAGCGCGGCCTTCTCGGCGCTCTACACGGACGGCGGACCGGGGACTCCGCCGCGCACCTCGTCGAGCATCGTGTCGGCCGTCGGCCCTTCGATCCCGAGCTCGATCGCGACGTCGCGGAACATGCGCTCTTCCTCGGGGGCGAGGCCATCGGCGAACGCGACGACGAGGGCGCCTCGGAGCGCAGCCTGCCGTCGAGCTCGAGGCAGGCGGTCCACGAGGGTACGGACGTAGCGGTCGGGCCCGAGGGCGCTCATCTTGGAGATCTCGGACTCGACGATGGCTCCGAGGGCGATCGCCGGGACCTCGTCGCCCACGAGCGAACCGAGCCGCGAGCTCAGAGCTCCGATCTCGCCTTCCGAGATGTCTCCGTCGGCGACGGCGAGCAGAACGCAGAGCCCGATCTCGGCGTGGCGTGCAGGGTCGTTGACGCTGGGATGCTGCATCGGTTGATGGCTCGAAGCCTCGCGTGAGGTTAGCCAACGGCAGCGTCCGCTGACCAGGCCTTCGCGCGCGGATCGCCGTTCGCGAGTGCGCGCCGCTGCGGTCGGGCTCTCTCGTCGGCGAGACGAGGTCCTGGGCCCGAGCGGAGCCCGCAGAGGTGGACCTTCGCTCCTCGACGGCGCGCACGTTGCAGCTCCACGCTGCGAAGGGCACCCCGGCGATCATGGCGCGAGCGCTCACCGTCTTCGTCCTCGTCGTCACCGTGACGGCGATGGTTGGCTGCGGGGCGGCCGGGCTCGACGAGCTCGCGCTCGACGAGGCCGTGCTCGGCGAGACCGTCGATGGCGGCTCCGACGATGCGAGGGGCACCGACCGCGCGGCCTCCGTGGAGCGCGAGCAAGGCGAGCCGTCGAGCTACGAGCCACACCGCGATGATGTCGTCCTCGCGAGCGCGACGTTCGATGATGCGTCGTGGAGCTCGGACGGCGCTTCGAGCGCGACGGGCCCCGATGGCTCGCGCTACGTCGCCCGCATCTTCTCCGGCAGGTTTCGTATCGGCACGACCATGCTCCAGAGCCGGGGCGGTGCCGATGTCCTGCTCGCGCGCATCCGACCCGAGGGCACGGTCGCGTGGGCGCGTGCCGTCGGGAGCAAAGGTGACGAGAGCAACCCGAGGGTGAGCTTCTCCGACGACAGCGTGAAGCTCGTCGCCATGACCGACGGTGCGGTCGACTGCGGACAGGGCCCCCTCAACACGTGGAGCTCGGAGACGTTCTTCCTCTGCACCTTCGAGCCGGACGGCACTCCGATCAACAGCGCGTCGTTTCCGACAGGCCGCTGGCCGTGATCGCTCGCAGTGGAGTGCGATCGATCACGGCCTCTTCCTCTCGAGATCGGTCGAGCCGAGTCGCGCCTCGGCTCGAGCTCAATCCTTGCGCATCACGACGCCGCGCGCGGTCCCGGCGAAGGCGAGGTCGGGCAGGTCCTGGATCGCCGCGTTGAGCTGCCAGTCGCCCGAGAAGAGAATGACCGGGCGTCCGCGCACGTCGACGACGACCAGTCCCGGGCGCGCACGCGTGAGCGCCTGGAGATCGACCTCGCCGCCGTCCTTCCGCGAGATCCACCGCGCGTGCATCACGTTGATGCCCTCGTAGCGGACGTCGACCTCGTATTCCGTCTTGAGGCGGTGTTTCACGACCTCGAGCTGGAGCTGGCCGACCGCGCCGAGCACGATGTCGCCCGTCCGCGCGTCCGGCGGCCGATAGAGCTGGATGGTGCCTTCCTGCGCGAGCTGCTCGATGCCCTTCTGGAGCTGCTTCCTCCGGAGCGGATCGGCCATCACCATGCGGGAGAAGTGCTCGGGCGCGAAGCTCGGGATCTCCTCGAAGGTGAACTCGGGCCCGTCGGTCAGCGTGTCGCCGATCTCGAAGACGCCCGGGTCGTAGACGCCGAGGACGTCCCCCGCGAACGCCTCGTCGACGACGTTGCGGTCCTGGGCGACGAACTGAGTCGGGTTGGCGAGCCGGATCTCGCGCTTCGTGCGGACGTGCCGGACCTTCATCCCGCGCTCGAAGCGCCCCGAGCAGACGCGCACGAACGCGACGCGATCGCGATGCGCGCGGTCCATGTTCGACTGGATCTTGAAGACGAAGCCGGAGAAATGCGGATCGGTCGCCTCGAGCTCGCCGTTCGTCGTCACGCGCGGCGGCGGGGCGGGCATGAGGTTGCAGAACGTCTCGAGGAACGCCTCGAGACCGAAGTTGTTGATCGCGCTGCCGAAGAACATCGGCGAGACTTCGCCGCGCTCGAAGCGCTCCTTGTCGAACGCGTCGCCGGCGGCCTCGAGCAGCTCCGCCTCGTCGCGGAGTTGCTTGTAGCCTTCGGCGCCGAGCTCCTCCTCGAGCATCGGGTCGTCGAGCCCGGTCGTCTTCACCGGCGGCTTCTCCGCGCCGGACGTCGCGCTCGACGAAGCGTCGTGCGCGTCGAACAGGTACACGCGGTGCTCGATGCGATGGTAGACGCCGCGGAACGTACCGCCGCGGAAGATCGGCCAGGTGATCGGGAACACGCCGATGCCGAGGACGCTCTCGACCTCGCCGATCAGCTCGAACGCGTCGCGGCCGGGACGGTCCATCTTGTTCACGAACGTGAAGATGGGGATGCTCCGCTGCTTGCAGACGCGAAACAGCTTCTTCGTCTGAGCCTCGACGCCCTTCGCGCAGTCGAGGAGCATCACGGCGCCATCGACGGCGTGGAGCGTTCGGTAGGTGTCCTCGCTGAAGTCGGCGTGGCCCGGCGTATCGAGCAGGTTCATCTGCAGCCCGCGGTAGGGGAACTGCATGACGCTGGTCGAGATGGAGATGCCGCGCTCGCGCTCCATCTCCATCCAGTCGCTCACCGCGGCCGCACGGCCGCGCTTGGCCTTCACCGCTCCGGCGAGCTGGATCACTCCGCCGTAGAGGAGGAGCTTCTCCGTCAGCGTGGTCTTGCCCGCGTCGGGATGGGCGATGATTGCAAAGGTCTTGCGGCGGTTCACTTCCTGAACGCGCCGAGCTGTTGCCGGATCGTGACTCACGTGTGCGAGCTCTCCTCGGACTGGGGGGCAGTCTCGGTGCCGCCGCCGCTCTCGCTCTCCTCGCGAGGCGTCTTCGTCACCTTTGGAGCGCCCCGCTTCTGACCGCTCTTGCGAGCGAGGATCTTCGGGTCACGGGTGGACCCGAGCGACTGGCGGCACATCTGGCAACGATAAACGACATGGTCGGGCTTCGGTGTGATCCCGAACATGCTGAGGAGGATCCAGCCCCAGAGGGTGTACTCCGGCTCCTCGGCCACGAGCTCGTGGCTCTTCGTATGGCCGCATCGGCAGGTGCGTTGCGGTCGCGCCATGACGCCCTCATATAGTTGCACACGGCGTGCAGGGGAAGGGCTCCGCTTGCGATGGGCACGCACGATGCAGCTCGGCATCGACGAGAGTGCAGCCATGACCGAGCACGTGCAGGACCGCGAAGCCCCTCGCCCGGAAGGCCCCGTCACCACGGCCGACGAGCACTGGCAGGGATATCCCGGGGAAGGGGAAGCGCAGAGCTATGTCGTCCCGGCCGGCGCCCGGTACGGAGCGCTGTTCGCCCTCCTCATCCTCGCGCTCATGATGGCAGCGATGGCTTTCATGACGATGCACGAGTGGTAACCGTCGCTCGCTCCAGGCGCTGGCCAGGCGCTGGAGAGGCAAAAGAAGCGACGACGGCTCGTTTTTCCAGGGGGATCGCGCAGCCCGCCGAGGGGGTAGGCATCGGCGCCCGAGGGCGATTATCCTTCGCCCCATGAAGCGTGCCGCCGGAGCTCTGGTCCTTCTACTTCCGCTTCTTCTCGCCTGCGATGACCAGGACAAGAAGAAGGCGGAGCTCGTCGCGAAGACGGGTGCGAGCGCGTCGGCTGCCGTAGCGGCGAGCGCGGTGCCGACGATCGCCCCAGCGGCGTCTTCCGCCCCTGTCGCCGCGAAGCCGCCGAAGGACTGCGGGACCGGCTCGGACGTTGCCCTCGACGACCCCGATCTCGAGGCCGAGATCCGGCTCAAGCTCAAGAAGCCGAAGGAGACGAGCCCGGCGGCGCTCACGGCGAAGGATCTCGCGGCCGTCACCTCGCTCAACGTCACGAAGAAGGCGTCGCTCGACGAGCTCGATCCCTGCCTCTTCCCGAAGTTCGTCGGGCTCAAGTTCCTCTACCTGCCGAAGGGCTCCTACCGGGATCTGTCGCCGATCGCGAACCTCACCAAGCTCGAGGCGCTCCGCGCGTCGATCAGCGAGGTGGAGGATCTGAAGCCGCTCGAGAAGCTCGTCATGCTCGACCAGCTCGATCTCGGCCGCACGCACGTGCGTGACATCTCCGCCCTCTCGAACCTGGTGAACCTCACCGAGCTGGCGCTCGACGACACGCAGGTCTCCGATCTCGCGCCGCTCGCGAAGCTCACGAAGCTCGAGGTGCTCTCGATCAAGAACACGCTCGTCCAGGACGTGAGCCCGCTCAAGGATCTGAAGAAGCTGAAGACGCTCAACGTCGCCGGCACCGCGCTCACCAACCTCGACCAGCTCGAGCCGCTCCGCGCGCGCGGGCTCAAGATCCAGACGAAGTAGTCGGGACGCTCGAGCGAGGAGAATACGATGCGCACGATCGTCGTCGGCGCGGGATCGGCGGGGGCGATCGTCGCAGCGAGGCTGTCCGAGGACGGAAGGCATGAGGTCGTCCTCGTCGAGGCGGGGCCCGACTATCCCGATGCCGCCGAGCGGATCGAGACGCTCCCGAGCGATCTCGCCAACGGCAAGCAGAACGCGATGCGGAGCCACGACTGGGGGCTCTCGTATCGCGCGACGGAGCATCGTCTCTTCAGCTTCCTCGACATGGCGTTCCCGCGCGGGCGCGTCGTCGGCGGCTCGTCGGCGGTCAACACCTGCATCGCGCTCCGCGGACAGCCCTTCGACTACGACGAGTGGGCGGGGCTCGGGCTCCCCGAGTGGTCGTGGGAGAGCTGTCTGCCCGCGTTCAAGCGGCTGGAGAGCGATCGCGATTTTCCGGGCAGCGAGTGGCACGGGGACGACGGGCCGATCCCGATCCGCCGCCATCCGCCCTCGGAGCTGGTGCGCTGGCAGGCGGCGTTCCTCGAGGCGTGCGCCGAGCTCGGCTTCCCGGCGTGCGACGATTCGAACGATCCGACGAAGACCGGTGCCGGACCGCACGCGATGAACAAGACGCCCGACGGGCATCGCGTCAGCGCCGCGCGCGCGTATCTCGACGCGCGTGTCCGTGCGCGGAAGAACCTCGCGATCGTCCCCAACACGCTCGTGCGGCGCGTGAAATGCACCTACGGCCGCGTCCAGGGAGTGGAGGTCGAGCGCTTCGGTGCCGTGAGCGAGCTCGCATGCGATCGCGTCGTGCTCGCGGGCGGAGCGATCGCGACGCCGGGGATCCTCCTCCGGAGCGGCATCGGTCCGGAGCGCGACGTCCTGCGGCTCGGAGTGAGCCTCGTCCGTGACGTGCCCGGCGTCGGCGCGCGGCTGCTCGATCATCCTGGCCTCGCCGTCTTCTTCCTTCCCGTCGAGAAGGGACTCGCCTCGATCGACGACCCCCTCGTGCAGACCGTGTGTCGCTACACGTCCGAAGGGAGCGCGTGCCCCGACGACATGCAGCTCCAGCCCGGGTCGTTCATCCCGCTTCCGCATCTCCCGGTCGCCGGCGTGACGCTCGCGACCTGCCTCGGCAAGCCGCTCGGGCACGGGCGCCTCCGCTACGACTCCGCGCGCGCCGATGCGAGGCCGACGATCGAGACGGCCTTCCTCGTCCACGAGGAGGATCGCAGGCGCGCACGCGAGGCGCTCCGCTGGATCGGTCGGCTCTCGCAGACGAAGGCGCTCTCGGCCCTCGCGCGTCCCGTGTACCCATCGCGCAAGCCCTTCGGTCCGGACGGCGAGCTGAGGACCCCGCTCGAGCAGATCACGGGCTCGGGCTACCACCCGTGCGGTACGACCCCGATGGGCCCGGACGATGATCCGATGGCCGTGACCGACGGTCGCGGTCGCGTCCGCGGCGTCCGAGGGCTCTACGTCGCCGACGCCAGCCTCATGCCGACGATCCCGTCGTCGAACACCAACGTCCCCACGCTCATGATCGGCGAGAAGATGGGCGAGTGGCTGCGGGACGAGGCGTCCTTCGCGTGAGCTCGCGAGCGAAGCGCAGCGCTTCCGTCCTGGCGCTGCTCTCGTCGCTCCTCCTCGCATGCCGGGGATCGGACACGCCGCGCGTGGGCTCATCGCGCTCCGATGATGCGATGCTCGCGGACGACTCCGGCGCACCCGGAGAGCGCGCAGACGGATCAGCGTCCGTAGACGCTCGCGGGGGAACGAGCAGCGATGCCAGTGCGTCGTCATCGACCGGCGCGGGAGCCGCTCCGCCAGCCGCCTTCGCTTGCCTCGCCGAGCATTATGCCGGACGGGCGATCGAGATCGGAGGCGCTGGCTGGTCACTCGAGTTGCCGGACGGAACGCGCGTCCCGCACGACGACGGCCGCACGAAGACGGCCGCGGATCGGATTGCGTCACCGGACGTCGAGGACATCTTCGCGCTCGGCTATCCGACCGGCCCCATCGTGCCGGTGACGGATCCGGAGCACGATCCCGGTCGCGTGCGTCTCGAGCCGCTCTTCCGCGCGACCTACGGCGCGAACGCGCATGAGGTGTCGGCGGCGCTCGTCCCGGTCAAGCTGGCCCGCAAGACGGTGCGCTTCCATCGACGTGCCGCGCCCGCGCTCGAGCGGGTGGCCGCGCGGATCGACGCGCTGCTCCAGGCGGATCCGACGCTGGACCGCTACTTCCGCGATCTCGGGGGGACCTTCGCGACCCGCACGATCGCCGGAACCGATCGCACGAGCGCCCACGCGTGGGGCATCGCGATCGACATCGACACGTCGCAGGCCGACTACTGGCGAAACGGGCCGAAGCGCGTCTGGCGCAACCGGATCCCGTCCGTGATCGTCGACGCGTTCGAGGCAGAAGGCTTCGTGTGGGGGGGACGCTGGTTCCACCACGACACGATGCACTTCGAGTACCGGCCGGAGCTCTTCGACCCGCGCTGCCGGAGCGCGGGGTAACACGAGCGCAGCCCATCGATGGGCCGCGCTCGCGTCGTGCAAAGGTGAGAGCGCGCAAGCGCTCGCCGGACCAGGCTCGCTCGTCGACCGCGCGAGCCCGACCCGGGGCAACGAACGCCGCGAGCGGCGCGCTCTACCCTCTGATCAGTTGTCGGGGCAGGTGTTGAGGCAGGTCGCGAACTTCATGCAGTCGGTGCTCGCCTCGCACGCGGTCTGGAGATCCTTCTGGCAAGCGGTCTGCGCCTTGTCGTCGAAGCACTTGCTGCAGGCGGCGTCGGCGGCCTTCGGAGTCGCCGCGCAGACCGTGGCCTCGCACTCCGTCGCGCAGACGTCGGCCTTGCACACGCAGTCGAGGATCGCGTTGTCGTACACTTCGGCGCCGGCCGGCGTCTCCTCGGCGCAGCAGTTGCCGCACGCCTGGAACGTCGTCTCGTCGCTGCAGGCCGGCGGCGTGCTGTCGTCGTCGTCGTCGTCGGTCGTCTCCTTGGCGGCGTCCTTGCCGGCATCCTTGGTGGTTCCGGCGTCCTTCTCGGTGGTCGTCGGCTCCGAGGTCGTCGTGGTCGTCGTGCAGGCGATGGCGAGGAGCGCGAACGCGAACGCGGCGGCGATGCTTGCAGATTTCATGTGACTCAATCCTCCAAAGGCGGGGCACCTTGGTCGGAATCGGCGATGAACGCAAGCGCTCTCCCGGGCCTGTCGCCGTCTCTCTGACGTCTAGTTTGCCGGTCGATGAGACGAGGGAACTGGGCCGCCGAGGGGCGATGCGGGCTCGTACCGAACTCGCAAGTTCGCGACCTCGCTTGCTGGATCCGCGTGCCCGAGGTTTGAAGGCCGGCCTCGCGACACCTGCGCAAGGCCGGTGCTGGTACCTTCGCCGACCGGCCTTTGCCGTGAGATGCGAAGTCGGCTCTCATCGAAGAATGCCGTCGTGCCTGCGCTACGCGTCTCTGTCGGGCGGGGCGGCGCGCGTCCTCGTCGAGGTGCCGTGACGGATCGGTCCTGCCACGCGCTCGCGCGCGCGGGGCTCAGGGAAGGTTGAAGTCCGCGTAGATCGCTGCGTGGTCGCTGCCCGCGAGCCCCGCGCTGCCGTCACGGACGACCGTCGCGCTCTTCGCGACGTAGGCCTTCGCACGCGATGCCGTCGTGAAGATGTGGTCGATCGCGTGCTTCTGGCCACCGAACGTGTAGGTGCTCTGCGCCGCCTCGGGCAGGTCCTTCGCGACGCGCACGAGCGCATCGCCCTCTTCGAGCGCGTTGATGGTGTCGGAGCCCGGCGTGTCGTTGAGATCGCCTCCGAGGAGGACGACCGCGCCGGTGTTCTCCGTTGCAGCCGTCTGCATGATCTCGCGGGTGGCCTTCGCCTCGGCGAGGCGGCGTCCCGGATCGTCGTCGGCCTTGGAACGGAAGTGCGCCGCGTAGGTGATGATGCTGTTCGAGCCGAGCACGAGGTGGACCTCCGGGAGCTCGCGGGTGAACTGCGTCTTCGTACCGTCCTCACGCGTGAGGGGCGTCTCCTTCCGGTAGGTCTTCACTTTCTCGAGCTTCCCGCGCGCGAGCACGGCGACGTTGACGCTACCGGGGACGCCGATGTCGGCGAGGTGCGCGACGGGGTAGTCGAGGCCGGCGTCTTTGAGCTTGGCCTGCAGTGCGTCGAGGCAGCCCTGGTTCTCGACCTCGGCCAGCGTGATCACGTCGGCCTCGAGGCGAGCGAGGCCCTGCGCGATCTGGGAGGTGCGCTCCTCGAAGGCGGCCTTGGTCACGACCTCTTCGAAGCCGCCCGCATCGCACTTGCCGGAGTCGCAGGTGCTGTCGAAGTAGCGTCGCACGTTGAGATGGCCGAGGCGGAGCACGCCGGGCCGTCGTGTCGTCGTCGGGTCGCCCCAGCCCTGGACCGTGGTCCCGCCGTCACGTTTGGTCGGGGTGTTGGGGACCGACGGAGTCGCCACCGTCTGGTCGTCGCAGGCCGTGGCAGCGAGGACGAGGAAGCCAAGCGCAAATACTGTCCGCACGGTTCGAGATTAGAGCTTTTCGCGGGAGGCGTCACTCGGGGCAGGCGGCATCATGGACCGTGCGGACGTCGTCGATCGAGAGCGAGCCCGCTCCACATGTGTCCCCCGCGCTCGCCGCGAGCGTGATTGACGCCGAAAAGCCGCTCCGGCGGCTCGAGAAGCACACACGCGACTTCGTCCAGTCGGTCGCGGGCGGCAGGTCCGTGGCGTTCGCGCGGTAGGTGATGCCGGTGGCGGAGGTGGCCTTGTAGAAGAACTCGATCGCGGGGCCGCCCTTGCCGCTGGCCTTCGCCGGTAGCGTAGTCACCGAGCTCACGCTCGACGTCCTCGAGCACCCGCTCTGCGTCAGCCTGACGAAGCCGCTCCCGCTCTTGGCTCCGTTCGGCGAGCTCCGGACGAAGGTGACACTGCCGCCACTCTCCGTCTTTTGCCAGTAGCGCGCCACGTCGGCCCGCTCGAAGCCGCCGTCGATGACGTGCGCGTCGGTGCACGCGGGATCGTCCTCGACCTTCACGTCATCGAAGACGAACTCGTAGTCGTCGGGATCTCCGCACGAGCCGTCCGGCTGATCGTCGTCGAGCCCGAAGGCGAGCTGAGGCGCCATGCCGTTGAGGTACTCCGGCATGCAGAGCGACACCTTCTCGTAGACCGCCGTTCCGGCGATCGTGCCGAGGACGGTGCCGTTGTTGCCGTAGACGCGCATTCGCCGGTTGACGGTGCCCTTCGCCGTGAAGGTGAGCGCCGGCCTCGCCGGGGTGGCGAGGGGAATGGAGAACGCGCCGGTGAGCCTCGGGTTGTCGCAGCGCTTCGTGCTGTGGAGGCGCCCGCCGCGGGACCCCTGGTTGCCGACGCTCGCCGCGACCTCCGCGCCGGTGCCGGAGACGGTCCAACCGCCCACACCTTCGAAGTCGCCGTTCGTCACGATGCCGGGGGCAGGGCATTCCGGCGCCGTCACGATGGCGACATGGTCGAGCGCGAGCGACTTCACGGACGAGCCGCAGAGCGAGGGGAAGAGCTCGAGCTCGATCGGGCCGCCGAAGGCACGCTCGCCGAGGCACATCCGGTTCGAGCCGTCGCCGTACAGGAGCGAGAAGGGCTCGACGCCGCGGCCGGCAATCGACACCGAGATGGGGCGGGCACACGGGATGTTGAGCCCGCCGCCGATGAAAGGGAGCTGACAGGTGCCGCGTGCGTGGATCTCCATCGCCAGCGGTTCGGCCGTCGAGAGGGCGGGCATCGCGAACGACTGCTTCACGCCTGCCTCGGTGCACGCTGCGGTCTTCAGCTCGGCGAGGCCCGGATCTTTTGCGCCCTTCACGCTCGCATCGATCGTCACGCCTCCCGTGACTGTCCATGCTCCCGCGGGGGAGTCCTCGAACGTCGGATCGCGCACGACGCCCTTCCAGACGCAGTCGCTGCCCGCCGGCTCGTAGCCGACGACGCATGCGCAGGTCGGCGTCCCCGAGGAGTCGTTGCAGGTCGAGTGGGCCGCGCATTCCGTCTCGGCGCACGACGGGGCGCTGCACACGCTCCCGACCGAGCACTCGTTGCATGTCGCGCCGGTCCAGCCGGCATCGCATGCGCATCTCGCACTGCCGTCCTCGTCGACGCACGAGCCGTGCTCGCATTTCGGTGCTCCGGCGGCGCTGCAGGCGCGGCTCGAGCTCCGTCCAGAGGCTCGGGTCGAGTCGTCCCCGCCCGCGAGCCCGTCGAGCGCGACGCAGCCCGCGATTGCGAGCGCAAGAACGGCCAACGGTGAGAGCGTGCGCGGACCCACCTTCACTCGTCGAGCGTAGCCGATCGCGTTCGCGGGCGCTGCATTCGCGCGAGGCGAGGCGTTACGAGCGGTCGGCGCGACGGCGCCGCAGACTCGCGAGCAGCGTGAGCCCGAGCCCGAGTACCAGCATACCGCCGCGAGGAGCGCGGCTCGGACCGACCGCGGAGGCCGAACATGTCTCTTCCGGCTTCGGCTCCAGCTTCGGCTGCGCGCCGGCGCGCTCGAAGGCTTCCGTCACGAGCTCCTTGAACGGTGAGAGCTTCGTCGCGACGTTGGCCGCGTCGATGCATGTCGACGACGGGCCGCCCTTGTTCGGGTCGAGGCCGTTGCCGCCGCGAGAGACGACGCCCACGATCGCATTCGTTTCTTCTGCGAACACCGGGCCGCCGCTGTCGCCGAGGCAGATCGACTCGCCGAAGAGGAACTCGCTCTTCGTCAGCACGGGGATCTCGTCGTTCGGGCCGACGCGCTTCACCGTGACGCCGGCGCGCTGCTGGCGCTTCGCGGGCTCGACCTCTCCGAGCGAGACACCCCAGCCCACCGTGAGGAGCTTCTCGCCGGGGAGGGCATCACCGTCGAGGCGGAGCGTCGCGAGGGGCACGTTCAGGATCGGCTCCTTCAGGAGGACGAGCGCGAGGTCGTGGTTGCAGAGGGTGCCGGACTTGTCGTCGATGATCTCGAGACCCTGCCCGGCCGGCTTCCACTTCGTCGGATCGAGCGACGGCGGTGCCTCGCCGATGAGCTCGGGCCGATCCTTGCCGGTGAACACGTAGAGGTTCCGAGGGTCGTGGTTCTCGAGGATCTTGGCGCCAATGAGCGGGGTCCCGTCGGAGTCGCAAGCGACCTGCTCGTCGGTCGTCGAGACGCAATGACGCGCGGTGAGCACGAGCCGAGGCGCGACGAGCGCGGCGGTGCAGATCCCGAGCCTCCGTGGTCCGGAAGGATCCAGGTGGAAGAGCATCACGGTCGCGTCCTGTGCCTCTTCCGAGGCGGTGCCGCCCACGATCGCCTGCCGAACGCGCCCGAGCTCGTCGTCGTCGCTGCGGCTCATCGAGCACGCGGCTGCGAGGAGGCCGAGCGTGACCAGCGTGACCATCGAGAAAGCGCGCTTGGCGACCATGCTCGCGGTTCATCGTAGCAGGCGGCGGGGCTCGCGAGCGGATCGGCCTCTTCGGTGTGCTCGCGCTCAGGCTTTCGCCCATACGAACGCATCATCTCGCCCCGACGTCGCCTCCGCGGTACTAAGTTGCCTCTGTGCGTCCGGCGCCACTGACGTCACTGACGAAGGCGCTTCGCTCTGCGGAGCTGCGTGCGATCGGAAGGGTCGTGATGCATGCGCTCGCCGTCGGCCTGGCCGTCGGCGCGGGCGCGTGCCTCTTCTACTTGTTGCTCTCCGTCGCCGAGCGCGTGCTGCTCGAGGGCCTGGCGGGGTACCAGCCGCTGCGCTCCGCGGGCGAGCACGCGATGGACTTCCCGATGCCACATCGCGCGTTCTCCCCGTGGGTGCTCGCGGTGCTGCCGGCGCTCGGAGGCCTGGCGGCGGGCCTCGTCGCGCATCGGCTCGCGCACGAGACCAGCGGCGGAGGTGGCGATGCGTACATCGACGCGTTCCACCGCCGTGGCGGGATCATGCGCAAGCGCGTCGCGTTGGTGAAGATCATCGCGACGTCGTTCACCCTCGGCTCCGGCGGCTCCGGCGGCCGCGAGGGCCCGACGATGCAGGTCGGCGCCGCCATCGGCGCGCTCGTCGGACGTGTGATCGACGTCTCGGCGCGCGAGCGGCGCATCCTTGCGGTGTCGGGCACGGCCGCGGGCCTCTCGGCGATCTTCGGGACGCCGCTCGGCGCTGCGCTCTTCGCGACCGAGGTGCTCTACCGGGACGACTTCGAGTCGGAGGCGCTCATCCCGGCGATCCTCGCGAGCGTCACTGCGCACAGCGTCTTCGTCGGTGTCTTTCCCGGGGCGACGCTCTTCGCGCATGCGCCCGGCTATCCGTTCCAGCCGAGCCACCTCCCGCTGTATGCCGCGCTCGCTGTCGTCGTCAGCGCGGTAGCGCGCGTCTTCGTCTGGTGCCTGAAGACCGCGAAGCGCCTGTTCAATCGTCTCGCGGTTCCGGCCTGGGTCCGTCCGGGCATCGGCGGTGCGATGCTCGGCATCACCGCGACCGGGTGGATCCTGCTCGTGAACCCGCACCTCGAGCTCGCGGGCCGAGGGATCGGGATCCTCGGCAGCGGCTACGGAGCCGCGCAGGGCGCGATCACCGGAGGCACCTGGATCCCCGGCGGATGGAGCGGCGTCGGGCTCCTCATGCTGCTCGTGGCGATGAAGATCGTCGCGACGTCTTTTACTCTCGGCTCGGGCGGGAGCGCGGGCGACTTCGGTCCGTCGCTCGCGATCGGAGGGCTCGTGGGCGGGGCATTCGGCCGGGCTGCGCAGCTCGTCGTGTCGCCGGAGATCGATCCCGGCGCGTTCGCGCTCGTCGGGATGGGCACGTTCTACGGCGGGATCGCCCATACGCCGGTGAGCTCGCTCGTCATGGTCTGCGAGATGGCCGGTACGTACGACCTTCTCCCGTCGCTGATGTTGTCCTCCGGTCTTGCGTTCGTGCTCCTCCGGCGCGTGAGCCTCTACTCGAGCCAGCCGCGCTCGCGCTTCGAGTCGCCGGCCCATGCAGGCGAGGAGTCGCTCGACGTCCTCAAACGTCTCCGAGTCGACCACGTCTTCCGTCGCGCGAAGGTCGTCACGCTCCCGGCGAATGCCGCGCTCGCCAGCGTCGTCGATGCCGTCCTGGCGGCGCCCGAGTGGCAGGACTCGTTTCCGGTGGTCGACGCGGAC
>Ga0066255_1000173_pt1 | contig 148894 bp, 128 predicted proteins | sample ThiBiot_750_biof_FD_71148 | JGI IMG/M metagenome (GOLD analysis project Ga0066255, IMG submission 71148) | Wastewater bioreactor microbial communities from Cape Town, South Africa - Thiocy_expt_750_biof (version 2) | ecosystem: Engineered > Bioreactor > Thiocyanate-remediating >...
ATCCTCACAGAAGGAGAAGGCTCGCTTCGAACGGGAGTATTTCCGCATCCTGCTAGGGAAGAAGTCGGACCAAATAGATCGCTCTGTGGCCGCGCACTCGAACGATCCAGCACTTAAGGGCATCAACTTCTTTCACTACGCTCAAAACAGCATCATGAGCAAGTACCAGAGCCTCATTGATGCTGAGGCGGGCATTCCAGAAGACAAGCTGCAGTTCTCCGGCAACTATTTCGAGGATTCCGGTGAGTATGGACGTGCATGGGTCGGGTCAGTCGACGCAAGTGAATTGAAGCGACTACATACGGCCCATCAAGACAAGTTGTTCGCTGGCAACATTCGGCTTTTTCTGGGCGCTCGTAAAGGCGGCATCAATGAGCAGATCATCAGAACTGCACAAACGTCTCCGGGAAATTTCTGGGCGCTAAACAATGGGATCACCATTGTGGCCGATAGTGCCATGCCCATCGGCAAGCCGAAGAGTTCAGGTCTCCAGCTTAAAAGATTCAGTATTGTGAATGGCTGTCAGACCACCTCAAGCTTAGTTCGGGCCGGTGCACAGGGATCGGCTAAGGTGCTAGCACGCGTAATCGCGGCAAAGGTCGGACTGAAGAATGAGATCGTCCGATATAACAACTCTCAAAACGCCGTGAAAATCTGGACCGTCCGAGCGGCAGATGAAATCCAAGAGCAATTGCGGAAGGAGTTTCAGAAGGTCGGGGTTACCTACGCTCCCAAACAAGCTGGCTCAAGGCGCAAGCGGGACGTTCTCTCGATAGAGCTCGATAAGGTGACACAGTATCTCGCGTCCGCGGAGCCTGCCTTCCTGATTCAAGCGATCGACAACAAGAGCGAGTTGTTCGACGAGCCATATCAAAAGCTGTTCAAGAAAGGCATAGGAGCTACCTCTGTTTACCTCGCTTGGCTTGTCGGTCGATTCGCCGACGAAGAACGACAGAAGCATCTTGAGGGGCTTGGTAGCGATGAGAACGCACCGCTTCTTGGTGTTACCAGTACCTACTGGGTTACATACTGCACGTTCAAGATGCTCACGAAGTTTTCGGACCTTCCGTCACCCCAAATTACGTTGCAACGAATGCGCTTCCCAGAATTCGAGAATGCTCTCCGCAAATATGTGAAGAAGGCAGTGGAGATGTTCTACGACGCGGCAGTTGATAGTTATGATCGTGAGCAGTACGGATCATTCAAGAGCACCTTGAGGTCGTCCAAGTTTCTTGCAAAAATAGACAGCAAGATAAACAGCCGCATTGTCAAGCTCAGTGCGAAGTCTCTGCCCGATCTCTCCGCAACGGCGAAGTCGGTTAAGGTTGTGTAGCGGCACGCCTCCTACATTCGCTACTGCTCATCTGGCCGACTCGCAGCGGCTTGGGCCAAATCACCGCAAGGTGACCGATGCCATGAGTAGCGGCTTAGGACGGGGGACGTCGGCAACCGCTGCATTGCAGCCCTTCAGGTATGTCCGTTCCAGACTGATTGGAGTCGTTGACGCCGAGCGGATCGACGGGCAGTTATCGCCCCACTGCCGTCTTTACGATCGTCGATTCCACCGCCGTGAAGCAGTCTTCTCAAACCGCGCTCAATGGACATCAGCATCAACAATTTGACGGCTCCATCGAATCTCGGCTTCACGGGAGCCCGATAGTTTGTCATCGGCCAACGATTGAACGCGAGCATTTTTTCCATCAATCGTCCCGGGGGCGAGCCGCCGGTCGCGCGGTCCGTTCGGCGCCCACCGCAGCCGCCGTCCAAGCTATTGAATCAGGTGCGCGAGTGGATTCAACCCCTTCCTATAGCCACCGACCCGAACGGGCTACCGCTGAAGAACAGCCGGACAATCTGACGGGATCTGCGGAATGAAGCATTTCAGGAGCCACTTCGTTCTGGATCGCCAGAGCCTCCCGCAAAGCTCAGCGGATCTTGTTCGCGGACGCGGTCTGCAGAAGCTAGTTCGCCGGTAGCACATGCCGTGGCCGGCGGGACATTTTCATCTGATCCTGGTGCGGCTTCGCCTCGGGGCTGACTCACAAGGATTCGGGAGGCGAAGAGGATGGTCAATCAGAAAAATCGCGAATTGCTCGACGGCAGCACGTTGGCGGCGGCGATGGCTGCATTCACGGTATCCCTCGGGCTTCGCCAGATTGCTGCGCAATGCAAGCCGCTGGTGCGCGACCTGCGCGGCTTTCATCCGGTAAGGTTGGCCGCAACTTATGCAGGACTGTTGCTGCAGCCGTCGCTGCAAACCAATTGCCTCCGCCTTGAGGCGCTCGTGCATCTGAGCGTCGCCTTCGGCGACGGCCTTCAGGCCGCTACATCCCCGATCCTGTTGAAGGGCTTCTCGGCCATTGGCTTGGCCTATGGCCATCTTGAGGACCCCGCAGAGGATGTGTTTGTCGGCAACATCTCTTCCCGCCGTGGTAATTTCCTGGTTCTTGAGGGCACGTGGGAGAGCGCAACCTTCTATCTGCAGCGTGTTGTGGAAATGATTGATGAGCTCCCGGAGCAACCGCGGTTCCAGGCCGTCGTGGATGCGGTGTACGCACTTCTCACGCTTTCGGATCTTGTCTGCCGTCGCGCAGGTTTGCAGCGCAACCAGCTTGGTTCGGAGATTCGTGTGAAAGTGTTGCCCAAGCAGTTGGTTCAACAACGCGATGAGCTCCAGAAGCTGGTGCAGTTCAGCATGGCCGACCTCGCTCAGGCTGGGCTCGAGATCGATCACCTAGTTCCGTTCGTCTTCGGGCCAGATGGTCCTGGGCTGTTGCGGGATCAGGCGATCGACAACTCGGAACTCGAGCGCCGACCGATTGCCGTCGCAGACGGGAGTCTGTTTCTCCTTCTGCCGACAGCAGTGACAGCTGCCATTCGCAGGTTCTTCATTGAGACGCTGGGCACGGATGGTAACCGCGAGATATTTCTGCATCGCCTCACGTACCAGTACGCACGTCTACTTTCCCGCTCCCCGCTTCTGGGACGCGGGGGGCCGATGCTGCCTTTTCAGAGAAGCTCCTGGGGAAGCATCTGTGGCGTTGCCCGTGAAGTAGATGTTGGGCAGCATCTTGCTGTTGTGTTCGTGGTCGACACGCTTCATGACTTTCACGCGGAAGGTCTGCGTGGGCTCTTCACGCCCACCGATGAATTGCTCCACCAAGTGGAAAGAGCCATCGCACATGTTCAGAAGGCCTGCTCTGAAACCCAGGGCTTTGAGCGCGGCGTGCTATTGATCGTCTTCTGCGGTGTCGGAAGAGGAGCTGCTTTTTCCCTGAACGCGCATGACCATTCCCGCTGGAAAGTTCAACACGTTAGTGCCGCTAACTTCCACACCCTCGGATGGATGCGCGAGATGGAGCCTCTCCAGCTGTGGCGCCTCTTCAGGGCTCAGGATCAGCTCACCCTGATGGGCGTTAGCCTTCAGAACATGAATGGGTTGCTCAATCTTGTGGCTTGGGCGGACTCCCAGCACGGGCATCTGGTGCCACATGCGGACATCCCTGCGGAGGCGGTTGGCAAGAAATTGAGCTTTGCCATCCAACAGAACGCACTGCTTGAGACCCGTCGCTCGTTTAACGTCGATTGGGACGTGCACGCCGAGCAATTCATTGATGGCAGTTGGCGGCTCGTGCAAACCGATGGCCGAAGCCACTTTGAAGAAGAGAATCAACGGCCGCTCTATGGAGAGGTTGAGGCGAAAGACGGCAATACCCCCATGGGCATGTTCAGAACGAGCGCGCGGGCGTGGTGGTTCGAACTGACTTCACCAGAGAGCGGTGTTTTCACTGGCAGTTACGAGCGATGGCAGATGTTGGGGACGTGGTGCAGGCGCTCGGCAGACCACTTCGAGGAGGCCTTCGCAGAGGGGCTCGGGCCCGGTCCGGTGCTGTGGAAGTGCATTTTCGTCACGCCCCAGGTGGGACTTGATCCGGAGCAACCGGGGGGAACGGCCGATGACGCTGCACGTGCCATCGAGATCGAAGTGCAAGCAGCGCGTCGGATCGTCCAGCTGACGATTGGCGCCGACTTTGATCGCGCTCTCTATAACCCGTTGAACGTTGCAGAAGCTGCGCTGGTGAGCGCACTCATCACGGGCGTAGCTCGCCTCGCTGGCGAGCTTTCGGTCGATACAGAGGGGCTGTTGCGAAAGATTGTCCCGAACGCGCAGGTGAGGCAGTCTCACGTCTTTGCAGCACGCGAGTTCAGAGACTACTTTCCTGAGCTCGGCGAGCAGAGTTTGATCAACATCAGTGCGTACGAGGACGGGGCCACGAGACTAGGTCTGGGGTGGAAGGTCCGCGACATGGCAGACGGCAGCATCGTCACGGGGAGACAGGCCTGTCGCGAATTTCTCAACGGTCTTGTACGGCGGCTAGAGGATGAACTGAGCGAGTATCTGCGCGGCTTGGATCGCCTGGATGTGCTTTCGAAGATCTTGCTCAACCACGAGGTGGCCGCAGTCTCGCGAAGTAGATGGCATCGAACATCCGCGGCGATCCTGGCATTGCGCAGAGATGCCGCGTCAGCTCTGGGCCCCATGCGTGACCAGGAGTTCAAGCTCAATGCCGTATTTCATGGCTCGCGCGTCCTGTTGGAGATGGCTGTGTGCGACTGTTCCCTCGAAGGTGGTCGGCAACTTGGCCGGTTGGACCACAGCTTGCTGCTGACCCTGGCGTCGCAGATCAATCAGCTGGGCGGGTGGTCCGACCTGATTCATTGGGGCCTCATGGACTCCAAGATTGTCATCCGCCCGCTCGGTGATGTGCATGTAGAGCATGACTTTTTGGACAGCGTCATCGAGCAATTCGGCAGCAAAACCAGCGAGGTTCGTTACAAGTATTCAGCGCGCGGCTATGAGAAGAACCTCCGCGTGCCGAGCATCGCGCCTGACGCGAGGAGCGGAGGCCTGGACCAGGAGTTCCTGGATGCGTGGGTCGCGGAGTTTGGCGTTGAGCTGGATGCATTCCGGCGATTCGTTGACGCAGTCGAAAATCACGGCATTGAAATCAAGGAGCCCGTCTTTGTTCTTCGCCGAAGCGCGCTGGAGGAACTGGCGGGAGATCTCGTGATAGGTCGAAAGATCGTCACTGCGCTGAGCCTGCTACCCCGGTTGTCTTGGCGGCAGGTGCCTGAAGGACATGATGATCGAGACATCTCCTCATGGAAGTTTCGGCGTCGACTCAGTTTCTTGCGGCGTCCGCTGCTGCAATTTACGGACGACACGGATCCTCAGATGTTGTGCGCTCCGGGCCCCGTGAGAGAGGGGTTCAGTTCCATGGTCGGCAACTACTACCATGGCACCTATGCCGACAGACATCTTGGACCCGTCATGCGCAGGTATGCGGGCCACGCCCGTCGACGCGATGGTCACGAATTCAACGCCAGCGTGAGCGCAAAGGTCGGGAGACTCGGCTGGAAAACACATTCGGAAATCCCCCTAACCAAGGTGCTCGCCAGAAGGCTCGATCGCAACTACGGTGACGTCGATGTTCTGGCCTGGGATGTGGACAGCCGGCGGGTTTTGGTCATGGAGTGTAAGGATCTACAGTTTCGGAAGACGTATGGCGAGATCGCAGAGCAGCTAATGGATTTTGCTGGCGAGGTCGATAAAGATGGAAAACGGGATCTCTTGCGAAAGCATCTTGATCGCGTCGAACTTCTGAGGGCTCATGCGACCGTTGTAGCCCAGTTCCTCTGCCTCGGAGACGAGTGCCTTATTGAAAGCCATCTGGTTTTCAAGAATCCTGTGCCGATGGAGTTTGCAAAAGGCCCTATCACACAGTGCATGCAACACACCTTCGATGATCTGGATAGTGACCTGAGATTGCAAGCCGCCGGCAAACGGGCTGTACAGGCCTAGACGTTTGCTGAGCCATCCCCAACGAACGCTCGCTTAAGTCTTCGCCGCAAGATCCGCCAACACACGCCGGCCTCTCCAAGCAGAGTGCCGGCCAGTGATTTGCCGCAGGAAAAAAGATCGGCACCGGTATCGGCGTTCTGCCCACATCCCTACGCAACGCACCGGGCTATGCTCCCCGACCACATGCCGCGACGGAACGCCTCACCCTCTTCTCTCCTACGCTGGGCCACGTCAGCCCTGGCGGCCTTGTGCCTCGCCAGCGCCACCGCACTCGCCGCCCCAGGCTGCCTCGACACCGCCCTCCAATCCCCTTCCCCCGCACGCGCCCTCGCGATGGCCACCTTCGCCGTGCAAGAGCACGAAGCCTTCGGCGGCCAGACGATGGATGCCGAGGGCCGCATGACGGTGGATGGCGACTACGAAGCCGAAGACACGCGCCGCACGGTGCCGGGCCTCGCGCCCTGGCAGCGGGTGCTGGGCTACTGGCAGGCGGTCGATCCGCGCCTGCCTTCGCAGGTCCGCTACGGCGCGCTGCGGCCCGCCTACCGGCAGTTGTTGATGCAGGCGCTGAACGAAGCGTCGGCCGCGCGGCTGCAGGGCATGGGCGTGGGGCCCGACGAAGGGCTGGACTCGCCGGAGCTGCGCGCGGTCGATGTCGCCTTGAAGCGGGTCGCGGTGGTCGATACGCCATGGTCTGCGGCCTTCATCAGCTGGCTCGCGCGGCAGGCGGGGCTGGTCGACGACGAGTTCGTCTTTTCCGAGGCGCATGTGGACTACGCGGGCGCCGCCTGGCAGGCAGGCGCCGAGGAGCAAGCGGGGCGCCCGACGCGCTACGCCTTTCGCGCCTGCGACCTGACGCGCACGCCGCCGCGCGTCGGCGACCTGGTCTGCCAAACGCGGGGCGCGGATGCCGGCCTCGACACTTTCGACAAGGTCGGCGAAGTGCTGGCGACGCGGCCCACCGGCGGCGATGCGCTGCCGATGCATTGCGATGTGGTGGTGGCCGTCGATGCGACGGGCTTCGAGACGATCGGCGGCAACGTGGTGCAGTCGGTCACGCGGCGCCGGCTCGACTTTGCGCCGGGCACGCGCTGGCTGGACCCGAGCTATCTGCCCGAGGGATGCACGCCCGGCGCGGCGGGCTGCATCGATCGCCACATGAGCCGGCAGCCGTGGTCGCTGCTGCTGCAGTGGCGCTGATGAATGGAAAGAGCGGCGCCCTTACTTGTAGTACGCCTCGACCTTGCCCTTGAGCTTGAGCAGCAGGGGCTTGCCCTTGCGGTCGAGGGTCTTGCCGGCGGGAACCTTGATCCAGCCTTCGCTGATGCAGTATTCCTCGACGTCGAGGCGCTCCTTGCCGTTGAAACGGATGCCGATGTCGCCTTCGAAGGCGGCCGCCAGGTGATGGGGGCTGCGCGGGTCGGAAGACAGGTGGTCGGGAAGGGGCGGAAGGGAAGAAGAAGGAGTGGGAGTAGCTTCGGTCATGGCGCGTGATGATAGGGGCTCCGGCCGGCCCCTTCCCTGACGGCGCCGAGGGCGCCCTAGCGGCGCTTCTTCTTCGTGTGCCTGGGCGGCGGCTTGGGCCCGACGCCGAGGGCGGCGCGGGCCAGCGCATCGGCCTCGCCGTTGCGGTGGCGCGGTATCCATTGCAGGCTCGCCTGCGCGAAGCCGGCGAGCAAGGCGCGGGCATCGTCGAACAGGGGTGCCATGCGTTCGATGGGCCTGGCGCCGGGCGTGGCCAGTTGCTCGACCAGCGTGCTGTTGTCGCTGTATGCCAGCACGGCCGTGGCGAGCTTGTCGCGCAGGGTGCGCAGCGCGGCGGTCAGCGCCCGGAGTTCGGCTTCGTTGTTGCAGCCGGTGGCATGCGTGGCCTCCGACAGCGTGTGGCGGGTGCCGTCGGGCGCGGTGATGACGGCGCCGATGCCCATGCGCCCCGGGTTGGGCATGGCGCTGCCGTCGCAGTAGATGGTCCACGGCGGGTTGCCGCCGGAAACGGGTTCTTCCCCAGCACTCATCGATCGGTCAGGTCTTCAGGAACCGAATCAGCAGTTGTTGCGCTTGATGCCGGCCAGGTTCTGGCATGGGCGCTGGCCGGGCGGCGGGCCGGGGTCGACCACGTGCGGCGGCCGTGGCCGGCGGATGGGGCGCGCGCCCTCGTAATACGGGTCGTAGTACGGGTCCGGGCTCAGGATGACGACGGCCGGTGGCTCCGCCGCGGCCTGCGGCTGCGTCTCGGCGGGGTAGCGCGGGATGATGGCCGGGCCCGATGGCGGGTTGCTCGCCACCCGGCTGGGCGACGGCGCCGGCTGCGCAGCGCGCTGCGGCGTGGCCGAATAGTCGCGGCGCGCCGGGTCTGGCGGCGGCGATTCGAGGATCGGCACCTGCCGCGCCTGCTTGCTGCCCGGCGGGCACTCCACATTGGTGTACGAGACGGCTCCGCTGGCGTCCGTGCAGCGCACCACCTCCGCGTGCGCAACGAGCGCCGCGGCGGAGATCGACAGGAAGAAGACCAGGGAACGCATCGTGTGGGCAGGCAGGCAGCGGGAGAAGTTGCAACTGTAGCCCCACCCTGCCCGGCTTGCGAGCCCCCGGCTCGCAGCCCCACTCACGGCGTCGTCATTCCGGCTGGATGCCGGCCGCGCGGATCACCTGCCCCCACTTCTGCGATTCGGCCGCCTGGAACTGCGCGAGCCCCTCCGGCGTGCTGGTGACGGCCTCGCCGCTGGTGGTGTTCTGGTAGGCCACCACGGCGGGCGCGGCGGAGACCTTGATCATCATCTCGTTGAGCTTCTGCGTGATGGCTGCGGGCGCGCCCGGCGGCAGGTACACGGCCGTCCAGTACGACATGTCGTAGCCCTTCACGCCGGCCTCTTCCACCGTGGGCAGAGCCGGCACGGCGGCCAGCCGCTTGTTGCCGCTGACGGCCAGTGCGCGCAGCTTGCCGCTCTTGACCTGCGGCAGCGCGGTGGGCGCGTCGGCGAACATGAAGTCGACCTGCCCGCCCAGCAGGTCGGTGATGGCCAGCGGATTGCTCTTGTAGGGCACGTTCACCACGTCGATGCCCGCCATCTGCTTGAGCAGTTCGCTCGCCACGCGGCTCGACGAGCTTCCGCTGCCGAAGTTGAGCTTGCCGGGCGACTTCTTCGCCGCCGCCACGAGGTCGGCCACCGACTTGATGGGCGAATCGGCGTTCACCAGCAGCAGCATGTGCCCCTTGGACAGCAGTGTGACGGGCGTGAAGTCTTTCACCGGGTCGTAGGGCAGCTTCTTGAACAGGTGCTCGTTGGCCGCGTGCGTGGTGTTGGTGGTCATGAGCACGGTGTAGCCGTCGGGCGCGGCCTTGGCCACGTACTGCGCGGCGATGAAGCCGCTGGCGCCGGCACGGTTGTCCACGATGACCGGCACCTTGTATTCCGTGCCCAGCGCCTGCGCCATGCTGCGCGCCTGCTGGTCGGTGCCGCTGCCGGCGCCGAAGGGCACGACGATGGTGATGGGCTTGCTCGGGTACTGCTGCGCGTGGGCCGGAGCAACTGTGGCGGCCAGCACGGCCGCGCTGAGCGCGACGGCGGCATGGAGTCTGGAAATGAAGGTGGGCACGGTGTTGTCTCTTCTGTCGTTGATGTTTTTTTCCGCGGCTCGCGGGGTGCCGCCGGTCAGCGGCGAAAGCGCTGCAGCGTGCCGGCGCGCATGAGCTTGCCCGGCAACGGGTGGCCGACGATCTCTTCCGCCATGCGCGCGCAGGCGATGAGCGCGTCGAGGTCCACGCCGGTCTCGATGCCCATCTCCTCGCACATGAAGGCCAGGTCTTCGGTGCAGATGTTTCCGGCCGCGCCGGTGTGGCCCGCGAACGGGCAGCCGCCCAGGCCGGCGCAGGCGCTGTCGAAGGTGTCGATGCCCATCTGCAGGCCCATGAGCGCATTGGCCATGGCCGTGCCGCGCGTGTCGTGCAGGTGCAGGCCCAGCCGCAGTTCGGGCCAGCGCTCGCGCACCGCGCCGACCACCGAGGCGATGGCGTTGGGTTGGGCCCAGCCCACGGTGTCGGCCAGCCGCAAAATCGGCAGGCGCAGGCCGAACTCGGCCATCACCTCGAGCATCTGCGCCACGCGCTCCACCACGGTGGCCGGGGCGATGGCGCCTTCGAGGTTGCAGCCGAAGGCCGTGGTGACGATGCCGCGCGTCACCTCGATGCCGTGGTCGACGCAGAAAGCCAGCATCTCGCGCTGGGATTCGCGCAGGGCCGCCAGGTCCTTGCCGTTGTTGCGCACCGAAAAGGCTTCCGACGCGCTGGTGCCGATGGTGCCCTCGATGTCCAGCTGCGTGCGCATCGCGCGCTGCATGCCGCGCAGGTTGAGCCACAGGCCGGTGTAGCGCACGCCGTCGCGCTTGCGCAGCATCCGGGCGACCTCCTCGGCATCGGCCATGCCGGGCACGCGCTCTGGGTTGACGAAGGACACGCATTGCACTTCCCGCAGCCCGGTGTCGGCCAGCGCCTCTATGAAGCGCACCTTGTCGGCCGACGCGATGGGCCCGGCCTCGATCTGGAAGCCTTCGCGCGGGCCTTCCTCGTGCAGATGAACGCGTCGCGGCAGATCAGACATGCGTGCTCCCTTCTTGCCGCGGCACGGCGGGCGCGCCGAACTCCGCGTTGTGCTGGCCCAGCCGCGGCGCGACCGAGCGGTGCGACGGCCGCTCGCCGTCGATGGAAATCGGCAGCGCCGTGAGCCTGAAGTCTTCGCCCGGCACGGCCCGCAGCATGCCCAGCGCCTCGACCTGCGGATGCGCGATGGCCTCGGGCAAGGTGTGCACCGGCGCGCAGGGCACGCCGGCCGCGGCGAAGCGCGCGCTCCACTCGTCGCGGCTGCGAGCGCGCAGCAAGGGCACGATCTGCCCGAACAGCGCCGCCTTGTTGCGCAGCCGCAGGCGATTGGTGGCAAAGCGCTCGTCGGTGATCCAGTCGTCGCGGCCGAGTTCGTGCGCGAACTTGGCGAACAGGCGGTCGTTGCCGCAGCACACCAGCAGCGGCGCGTCGGCGGTGTCGAAGGCCTCGTAGGGCACGAAGCCGGGGTGGCCCGAGCGGTGGCGGTCGGGCTGGCGGCCTTCGTTGGCGTAGGCGTCGGACTTCTGGCCGGTCCAGACCAGCGCGGTCTCGAGCAGCGAGGCGCTCACCACGCCGCCCTTGCCGGTGACATGGCGCCGCTGCAGCAGCGCCAGCGCGCCGATCACCGCCCACATGCCGGTGCCCTGGTCGCATACCGAGGCGCCGGTGCGCATGGGCGGATCGTCGGGGCCGCCGTTGATGCTCGACAGGCCGCTGAAAGCCTGGATCAGCGGCTCGTAGCCCGGCTGCATGGCCAACGGCCCGGCATGGCCGAAGGCGGAGATGGCGCAGTAGACAAGGCGCGGATGGCGCGCGCACAGCGCAGTCCCGTCGATGCCCATCGACTCGGTGACGCCCGGGCGCAGGTTGTGGACGAGGATGTCGGCCTCGCCCGCCAGCCGCTCGAACACCGCCATGCCCTCGGCGCTCTTGAGGTCGATGGCCACCGACTTCTTGCCCCGGTTGAACACGTGGAAGTTGAGCGCGTCGCCGTGGCGGAACGCCGGGCCCATGTGGCGGGCGTCGTCGCCGCCCTCGACGCGCTCGAGCTTGACCACGTCGGCCCCCAGGTCCGCGAGGATCGCGCCCGCGAACGGCGCGGCCAGCACCTGGCCGAGTTCGAGCACCCTGATGCCTTCGAGTATTCCTTGCATGTGTCTGGCGCCCCGCGAGGGGGCGTTGTCTCCGTTTTGATTGCCCCGAGTCTGTTCCTCGCCCATTGATCTTGGAAGACGAATATTTCTATATCTGTGATAACTTGGATGGATCAATCCAGGAGAACGCACGGTGCGCATCGATATCACGCTGCAGCAGCTGGAGGCCTTCACCGAAGTCGCGAAGACCTCGAACTTCCGTGCCGCCGCGCAGGCGCTGCATGTGTCGCAGCCGGCATTGAGCCGCACCATCCGCATCGTCGAAGAGCTGGCCGGCGCGCGCCTGTTCGACCGCGACACGCGGCACGTGGAGCTCACGCCCGCCGGCCGCGAGTTGCTGCCGATCGCGCTGCGCATCCTGGAGAACTTCAACAGCTCCTTCAGCGAGCTGTCGCAGTTCCTGGAGGGGCGCAGCGGGCACCTGACCATCGCTGCGCTGCCCTCCACCGGCGTGGCGCTGCTGCCCCATGCGATCGCGGAGTTCCGCCGAAGCCATCCGCAGGTGGCGTTCTCGCTGGTCGAGGGGCCGGCCGAGCTGGTGCGCTCGGCGGTGGACGAAGGCAGGGCCGACTTCGGCATCAGCGTGCGCCCCGCGCCGCAGGAGCCCATGCTGTACCGCCACCTGATCGACGACCCCTTCATGCTGCTGTGCCGGCGCGACGATCCGCTGGCGGCGCGGGCTTCGGTGGCGTGGTCGGTGTTCGCCACGCGGCCTTTCATTGCCAGCGGCTTTCGCAGCAGCATCCGCCCGATCACCGACGCGGCCTTCCTGCAGCGCGGGCTGCAGGTGGTGCCGGCGCTGGAGTACCCGAGCGTGGCGGCCGCCGGCGCGCTGGTCGCGGCGGGGCTGGGCATCACGGCGCTGCCCCGGCTGGCGCTGCAGCTCGCGCACAACGACGAGTTGGTGACCGTGCCGCTGCAGCGCCCGGTCATGTCGCGCCCCATCGGGCTGGTGACGCGGGCGGGCCGGTCGCCCTCGCCGGTGAGCCGGGCCTTCATGGATCTGCTCTACCGGCGCGAAGCCGCGCGCTGAGAACGGGCCTTCGCTCTGCGGCATGATCGTGTCATGGACAACAGCCCCCCGCTCCCCCTCGTCATCGTCAAGGTCGGAGGCACCTTCGACGCGCTGCGCGCCCGCCGTGGCGACTTCGAACACTGGGTCGCCGACGGACTCGGCACGCAGACGCTTCCCATCCTGGTGGTCGACCCGCGCCGCGGCGACACCCTGCCCGACCCGGCCGGCGTGTCGGGCGTGGTGGTCACCGGCTCGCATGCGATGGTGTCGCACCGCGAACCATGGAGCGAAACCACGGCGCAATGGCTCGCGCAGGCCGTGGCGCTCGACACGCCGGTGCTCGGCATCTGCTACGGCCACCAGCTGCTGGCGCATGCGCTCGGCGGCGAAGCCGGCAACCACCCGGGCGGCGCGGAGATCGGCACGGTGACCGTGTCGCTCACCGAGGACGCCGCCATCGACCTGCTGCTGGGCGGCCTGCCCGCGCAGTTTCCGGCGAACGTGGTGCACTGGCAGAGCGCGCTGCGCCTGCCCGAAGGCGCGGTGCGGCTGGCCGCCAGCGCGCATGAACCGGTGCACGCCTTCCGCGCCGGCAAGCACGCCTGGGGCGTGCAGTTCCACCCGGAATTCGACGCCGAGGCGATGCGCGGCTACATCGACAACCTGCGCGGCGAACTGACCGCCATGGGCACCGACCCGGCGGCCCTGCGCGACGGCGTGGGCGACACCGCCGTGGCCGCCAGCCTGCTCGGGCGCTTCGCGCGTATCGCCGAGGCGCGCCAGGGCGTCTGAGCCGTCGGATCGCGACTACAAGAAGCCCCCGGCGCTTGGGTTAAGGTGCGGTCCATTCGCCGTTCGTTTCCCCTCTTCTTTTTTCATGACCACTCCCTCGCCCGCGCCGGCCCGCAAGCATTTTTCGATGATCCGGGAATTCCACCTGGCCGACGCCTTCACGCTCGGCAACGCGGCATGCGGTGTGGGCGCGGTGTTCCTGGCAATGGCCTTCATGGCCAGCCAGTCGCTCACGCAGTTTCTGTGGGCGGCGGCGCTGGCGCCGGCGGCCTTCATCTTCGACGTGTTCGACGGGCGCATCGCGCGCTGGCGGCAGACGCAGTCGGCCCTGGGCCGCGAGCTGGACTCGCTGGCCGACATCATCTCCTTCGGCGTGGCGCCGGCAGCGCTGGGCTTCGCGGCCGGGCTGAACGGCGGCTGGGACTGCGTGCTGCTGGTCTATTTCGTGTGCTGCGGCGTGAGCCGGCTCGCGCGCTACAACGTGACGGCCGAGGCGCTGTCCGCCGGAGCCGACAAGGTAAAGTATTTCGAGGGCACGCCGATCCCGACCAGCGTGATGCTGGTGGCGGTGCTGGCCTGTGCCGCGTGGCAAGGCGGCATCGGCGCCTCGGTGTGGGGTGGCGCCTGGCTCATCGGCCCGTGGCAGCTGCATCCGCTGGTGCTGATGTTCGCGCTCTCGGGCACGCTGATGATCAGCAAGACCCTGCGCATTCCCAAGTTCTGAGTTCGTCCAGAAAAAGGAGACACACCCATGACCATGAAGCTTTACTTCGACCCGCAAAGCCGCTCGCAGGTCGCCAAGTGGATGCTCGACGAGACCGGCGCGCCCTATGAGATCGTGACCACGCTCATCCGCGAGAAGGCGCACAAGAAACCCGACTACCTGAAGATCAACCCGGCGGGCAAGCTGCCCGCGCTGGTCGACGGCCGCGCGCGCGTGTTCGAGAACGCGGCCATCTGCATGTACCTGGCCGAGAAGTTTCCCGGCAAGCGGCTGGCGCCGCCGGTCGGCTCGGTCGACCGGGGGCGCTACCTGTCGCTGATGGTCTATTCGACCGCCCAGCTCGAGCCCGCGATGGGCGACAGCCTGCTGAAGATCCGCAGCAACAACAGCGCGCGCGGCTGGACCGACTTCGAAGCCGCCAAGGACGCGGTCGAGCGCGAACTGGGCGACGGTCCCTACCTGTTCGGCTCGCAGTTCACCGCGGCCGACGTGATGATCGGCTCCATGTTCATCTGGCACCGCGCGTTCGGCGGCCGCTCGAACCGCCCCCGGATCGACGCCTACATCAACCGGCTGCAGGCCCGCCCCAAGGGCATGAAGTTCGGCTGAACGCGGCGCGGCGTGCCGCGCTGGTGACAACGCGCGGCAAAGGCTCGCCTTTTAATCGGCTTCCTTGTTCCATTCCAAGAAGAGAGACGCCCGCATGACATCGAAGAACGCCACGCCCTCCCGGTTTTCGCTCACGGCCCTTTCGGCAGTTTCCTTGGGCCTGGCCGCCCTGCTCGCCTCCTGCGCGAGCACGCCGCCGCCCGGCGGGCGCAGCGTGACCATCGAGCGCACCACCTTCGGCATCGCGCACATCACGGCGCCGGACTACGAGGGCCTGGCGTACGGCAGCGCCTACGCGCATGCGCAGGACAACGTCTGCCAGACGGCCGAGCACCTGCTCACGCTGCGCGGCGACCGCTCGCAGTTCCTGGGGCCGCAGAACACCGGCGACCTGGGCCTGATCGGCGCGCCCAACGCGCAGATCGACCTGTTCATCCGCTATCACATGGACGACGCGGCGCTGGCGCGCGCGGGCGCCACCACCAGCCCCGACGTGCAGGCCGCGCTGCGCGGCTACGTGGCCGGCTACAACCGCTACCTGCAGGACGCCGGCCAGAACGGTGGTCAGGGCCTGCCCGCCGAATGCCGCGGCAAGCCCTGGGTACGGCCGATGACGGCCGCCGACCTGTCGCGCGCCACCGAGATGTCGATGATCCAGGGCGGCCTGGGCGCGCTGGCCGGCGCCGTGCTGGCCGCGGTGCCCCCGGCCCCCGGCGCCAGGACGAGCGCCGCGCCGGTCGAGCTGAAGGAAGCCGTCGCCGAAATCGGCCGCCACAGCTTCAACGCCAACCCCGAGGGCGGCGAACTCGGCTCCAACGGCTGGGCCTTCGGGCGCAACGCCACGCCCGACGGCAAGGGCCTGCTGCTGGGCAACCCGCACTTCCCCTGGACCGGCACCAACCGCTTCTGGGAAATGCACCTGACCATTCCCGGCAAGGTCGACGTGATGGGCGCCACCGGCGGCCTGAGCCCGGTGGTGGCCATCGGCTTCAACAAGGACGTGGCCTGGACGCACACCGTGTCCACCGGCAAGCGCTTCACGCTGTACGAGCTGAAGCTCGACCCCAACGACCCGACCGTGTACTTTGTCGACGGCCAGCCCAAGAAGATGGTCGCGCGCACCGTGGTGCTGCCCGCCACGGCAACGGGCGGCGGCACGGCGCCGCTGCAGCACACCTTCTATTCGACCGACTGGGGCCCGGTGATCTCGCTGCCGCGCGCCGGCCTGGGATGGACCGCGCAGAAGGCCTACGCGATTCGCGATGCCAACACGCTCAACGTGCGCTCGGCCGAGAGCTGGATGAAGATGGCGCAGGCCCGCAACGTGACCGAACTGCGCGCCGCCATGGGCAACCAGGGCATGCCTTGGATCAACACCATCGCGGCCGACCGCGACGGCAATGCGATGTACGCCGACCTGTCGGTGGTGCCCGACGTGTCGGCCGACATGCTCAAGAGCTGCGCCCCCTCGCCCGCCGCCGCGGCGCTGCTCAACGCGGCCGGGCTGCCGGTGCTCGACGGCTCGCGCAGCGCCTGCGCCTGGAACCGCGACAGCACCGCCGCGGCGCCCGGCATCATCGCGCCGGCGCGCATGCCGGTGCTCATCACGCCCGACTACGTTCAGAACAGCAACGACAGCTTCTGGCTCAGCAACCCCGACACCGCGGCGATGGCTGGCGTGTCGCCGCTGGTGGGCCCGATGGGCGTGCCGCAGCGGCTGCGCACGCGCAGCGCGATCATGGAAATCCGGGGCCGTCTGGCGGGCAGCGACGGCCTGCCCGGCAACCGCATGGGCGCGGCCGAGCTGCGCAGCGTGATCTTCCGCGACAAGAACCTCGCCGGCATGCTGGTGATGGACGACCTGCAGGCCGCCTGCAGCGCCGCCGGCGGCTCGCTCAGCACCGACCAGGCGCTGGGCTGCCGCGTGCTCTCGGCCTGGGACCGCACCAGCAACGCCGACTCGAAGGGCGCGCCGCTGTTCCGCGAGTTCTGGCGCAAGACGAAGGACCTGCCGAAGGTCTGGCGCGTGCCCTTCGACCCCGCGCAGCCGGTGGCCACGCCGGCCGGGCTCGACATGGCCACGCCGGCCACGCGCGAGGCCGTGTTCAAGGCGCTGGGCGACGCGGTCGGCATCCTGCGCACCGCCGGCTTCGCGGCCGACGTGCCGCTGGGCGTGCCGCAGTCGCGCCTGGTGCGCGGCCAGAAGATCGCGCTGCACGGCGGCGACGAGTTCGAGCTCGTGCTCAACAAGCTGGAGTCGCAGGGCCAGTCGCTGATCGATCCGAAGGGCTACAACGTCAACTACGGCAGCAGCTACATGCAGGTCGTGACCTTCGACGCCAACGGCCCGGTCGCGCAGGGCCTGCTGACCTACGGCCAGAGCAGCGACCTGGCCTCGCCGCGCGCCTACGACCAGTTGCCGCTGTTCGCGGCCAAGCAGTGGCATCCGCTGCCGTTCCACCCCGCCGACGTGCGGGCGCAACGCGAGGGCACCCCGCTGCAGCTCGCGTACTGACCGACTCCATTTTTCATTCATGTCACAACAGGCTTCTTCTTCCCACACCGCCGCGAGCGGGCTCGACGAGCTGATCCGCATTGCCGCGGCGCAGCCGCTCGCGCCCGCCTGCGAGCACTTCTACTTCCTGCGCCACGGCCAGACCGGCCGCAATGCGCAGCGCATCTTCCAGGCGCCCGACGAGCCGCTGAGCGAACTCGGGCTGCAGCAGGCGGCGCGGGCCGCGCAGCTGCTGGCGGGCGAGCCGATCCGCACCATCGTCTGCAGCGACGCGCGGCGCGCCTTCGACACCGCCAACACGGTGGCCGCCGCGCTGCGCCTGACGCCCGCCGCGCAGGAGGCGCTGCGCGAGCGCAACTTCGGCGCGCTGATCGGCACCTCGTCGGCCAACATCGACTGGGCCTGCGAGCCCGAAGGCGGCGAGACGCTCGCGCAGTTCGTGGAGCGCAAGCGCGCCGCGCTCGACGCTGCCCTGCGCCAGCCCGGCCCGGTGCTGGTGGTGGCGCACGGTTGCACGCTGTATGCGCTGGCCGCGCTGCTGGGCGTGCCGGTCGATTTCAAGCTCCTGGGCAATGCGCAGCCATTGCGTTTCGAACGCAGCGGCCCCACATGGACCGTGACGCCGCTGCTGCGGCATGCAGACACCGACGGCGAGGCAGCCCTGGCCTAGCAGGCGCCACGCGAAGCGCCCGGAACCCGCCCAAGCCGTCCACTCAACGAACCGCCACACACCATGGAATTCAAGGACTACTACAGCGCTCTGGGCATCGACCGCACCGCGTCCGACGACGAAGTGCGCAAGGCCTATCGCAAGCTCGCCCGCAAGTACCACCCCGACGTCAGCAAGGAGCCCGACGCCGAGCAGCGCATGCGCGACATCAACGAGGCCAAGGACGTACTGGGCGACAAGGAAAAGCGCGCCGCCTACGACGCGCTGGCCGAGCGCGTCGCGCGCGGCGGCAGCCCCGACGGGCACTTCCAGCCGCCGCCGGGCTGGGACGAAGGCTTCGAGTTCCGCCGCGGCCCCAACCAGGGCCCGGCGGACCACGCCGACTTCAGCGAATTCTTCTCGTCGCTGTTCGGCGAGGCCGAGCGCCGGGGCGCCGCGCGGCAGAACTACAAGGCGCGCGGCGAAGATCACCATGCGGCCATCGAGATCGCGCTCGAGGATGCGCTCAAGGGCGCCGAACGCGAGATCACGCTGCGCGCGCAAACGGTCGACGCGCAGGGCCACCCGCAGTGGGAGAACCGCACGCTCAGCGTGAAGATCCCGCCGGGCGTGCACCCGGGCCAGTTCATCCGCCTCGCGGGGCAAGGCATGCCCGGCCATGGCGGCGAGCCGCCGGGCGACCTTTACCTCGAAGTGCGCATCGCGCCGCACAGGCTCTACCGTGTGGAAGAGCGCGACCTGTACATGCCGCTGCCCGTCACGCTCGCCGAGGCCGCGCTGGGCGCGCAGGTGCAGGTGCCGACGCCGACCGGCGGCGTGGTCGAGGTGACCGTGCCCCGCAATGCGCGCGGCGGCATGAAACTGCGGCTCAAGGGCCGGGGCTTGGCGGGCAAGACGCCCGGCGACCTGTACCTGCTGATCGAAATCGCGCTGCCGCCCGCCGACAGCGACGATGCCCGCAAGGCCTACGAACAGCTGGCGCAAGCCACGGCATCGTTCAACCCACGCCAGCATCTGGGAGTCTGAGCATGGTGAATTTCACACTCACGACCGCCACCGCCATCAGCGCCTCGCAGCCGCTCGCGGCCAGCGACCTGGCGCACGCCGTGGGCGCCGACACCGCCTGGGTGGTGCAACTGGTCGAGGTCGGCATTCTTCGCATCGAAACGCCTGAGACGCAGCCCGAGCGCTGGCAGTTCTCGAGCACCGACCTGCAATACGCGCTCGAGGCGCGCCGGCTGGAACGCGACTTCGGCGTGGGGCTGGATGCGGCGGCGCTGATCCTCGACCTGCAGCACGAGGTGCGGCGGCTGAAGGCGGTGCTGCACGCGCACCGGCTGGGGTAGCCCCTTTCGGCCCCAGGGAAAAGCGGCCGCGCCGCTTGACCTTGACACCGTGGGAGACGGAAGACTTCGAGCCTCTTCAACAGGAGGCCGAATGAACCCTCGCACAGATGCTCCGCACGAACGCTCTCACATCACAGCACCGGACGACGGCCGGCGATTCGGAATCGATGAAGTCCTGGCCCGCGCGGGTGTCTCGCGAAGGCTGGCCCTCGAATGCGAGTCGCGCGGGCTGATCGAGCTCGCCGGGCACGGCTACACGCACGAGCACGTTCGCGTGCTGCGCTTTGCACGCCGGGCGTATGCGCTGGGCTTCGGCATGAGCGATATCGCCAGGCTGCTGGCGCTGCGGCAGGATGCGCATCGCAAGCGCTGCGAGGTGAAGCACATCGCCCTGAGCCGGACCGAAGAACTGGCATCGCACATCGAGGAACTGCAGGCGACCAAGCAAGCGCTGGAGCGACTGGCCGGCTTGTGCATGGGCGATCAGCAGCCCGACTGCCCCATCCTGGACGAGTTGCTGGAGCTCAAGGGATTCGCCTCGCACTGATCCGGCACATCCTCGTGTTCCTTGGCGAGAATGCCGTATCCCGACCTACGAGCGAGCGAAGCCCCCGATGAGCCAACAGCCCCCCAAGATCCGATGCGCCTGGGCCCAGACCGACCCGTTGCTGACCGCCTACCACGACGCCGAATGGGGTGTGCCCGAATACGACAGCCGCGCGCTGTGGGAAAAGCTCATGCTCGACGGCTTCCAGGCCGGCTTGTCGTGGCTGATCATCCTGCGCAAGCGCGATGCCTTCCGCAAGGCCTTCAAGGGCTTCGTGCCCGAGAAGGTCGCCAAATTCACCGAGGCCGACATCGAGCGGCTCGTGCAGGACGCCGGCATCGTGCGCTCGCGCTCGAAGATCGAAGCCACCATCGGCAATGCGCGCGCCTACCTTGCCATGCAGGCGGCGGGCGAAGACTTTTCTGAATTCATCTGGGGCATGGCGGGCGGCAAGCCCATCGTGAACCGCACCGGAAGCGTGCCCGTGAAGACGCCACTGTCCGAAGAAATCTCGGCCGCACTGAAAAAGCGCGGCTTCAAGTTCGTGGGCCCCGTCATCGTCTATGCATGGATGCAGGCCACGGGCATCGTGGACGACCATGCGCACGACTGCCATCGGCACGGCGCCAGGCACAAACCCAAGCCCCAATGAAAAAAACCGGACGCTGCTTTCGCAGGTCCGGTTTTTTATCGACTGGCGACCGAAGCGGCTTGCGCCGCCTTCGATTACAGGCCGGCTTGACGCGTGAAGCTCAGGCTCTTGGCTTGCGAGGGGATCACGCTGCCAGCGAAGGTTTCGGGGCGCAGGTTCTGGCCCGGAGCGTGTGCAGCGGCAACAGCCTGGGCGCGGACGGTAGCGCGGTCGACCGAAGCGGCCAGGACGGGCGTTGCGGTCGATGCAGCGCCTTCGTTGTCGCCATAAGCGTTGCCGGCACGGGCGGCAGCCACGGCTTGGGGCGCCACGTCGGCGCGGCTGTAGCCGGAGGTCAGGGGCTGCACGCCTTCATAGGTTTCTGCGTGGGCGCCAGCGGCGGCGAGCAGGGACAGGGCGGCGGCGGCGAGGCTGTTCGAGGTCTTCATTTCAATTCCTTCTTCATTGGGCTTTTGAGTGCCTCCAGTGTGCACCACGATTCCTAGGGAAAACCCTATTCAATCGAATCGCAGTGTTCATGAAATTGAAACAATGACGAGGAACTTTCTGACGCCGCTAACGCAAGTGCCCTTTCATTCGCTCAAGACGTGCTGATTTTGCGTATCTTCTTCCTAGTTTGCCAAGCCGTACGCAAACCTTATGCACATTGCGTGCCAGCTTTTAGTCTTCCTTCATGCCCGTGGCCTTGACCACGCTGCCCAGCCGGGCACGCTCTTCGTCGACGAACTTGGCGAAGCTCGCCCGGGTGCCGCCGATGGGCTCGATGCCCATGCCCTTCAGGCGCTCGACCGTGGCCGGTGCCTTCATGGCGGCGTCGACGGCGGCGGCCATCTTGTCCAGGATCGCGTCGGGCGTGCCGCGCGGCGCGTGCACGCCGGCCCAGTGGGCAATGCGGATTTCGGGGAAGCCCTCTTCCGCCGCCGTGGGCAGCTCGGGATAGGCCGAGATGCGCTGCGTCCAGGTGCCTGCCAGCGCTTTCAGCTTGCCGCTCTTCACGTAGGGCAGCACCACGATGCTGGCCTCAGAGGTGGCCTCGACCTGGCTTCCGAGCACCGCGGTGATCGACTCCGAGCCGCTCTTGTAGGGCACCACGTCGAGCTTGCTGCCGTACTTCGTCTCGAGAATGCCTTCGACGAAATGCGGCGTGCTGCCCGTGCCCGCGGTGGCCCAGTGGAAGCCGCCACCCGACTTCTTCGAGGCGGCGACGAACTCCTTCAGGTCCTTGTAGGGCGCATTGGCCGGCACCACGATGACCGAGGGCGCAAGGCCGATCATCGCGACGGGCACCAGCGCATCGTCCTTGTACGGCATGCTCTTCTTGATCATGCTGTTCGACACCACGCCCGCCGCGCTGACCAAAAAGGTGTAGCCGTCGGGCGCGCTCTTGGCGACCACGTCGGCGCCCAGGATCGCGCCGGCGCCGGGCTTGTTGTCGACGATGACCGGCTGGCCCAGCTGCTTCGACGCGCCCTCGGCGGCGGCGCGCGCCATCAGGTCGTTGGCGCCGCCCGCCGAAAAGGGAACGACCAGCCGGATCGGCTTGGTGGGCCACGCCTGGGCTGCGGCACCCTGCGCGATCACCGATGCGGCGAGCCCGATGGCCAGCGAAGCAATGCGGATGGGAAACATGGGGGAAGTTCTCCTGTGTTGTAGTGAGCTATGAGAAGAAGAAGAAGCCCGGCATGCCGGGCGTTTTCATGATGCCACGCGCACCCGCGCCCCGGGGCTACTCGGCCTTGATGCCCGCTTCGCGGATCACCTTGCCGTAGCGCACCAGCTCGGCACGGATGAGCGCGCCGAACTCCTCCGGCGTGCCGCCTGCCGCGCCCACGCCGGTGGGCTCCAGGCGGTCTTCGACGTCCTTGGCGCGCAGCATCGCGTTGAGCTCGGTGCTGAGCTTGGCGAGCACCGCCGGCGGCAGCCCCTTGGGCGCTACCAGCCCGTGCCAAGCCACCACGTCGTAGTCGGGCAGGCCGCTTTCCGCGACCGACGGAATGTCGGGATAGGCCGGCAGCCGCTTCGCCGTGCTCACCGCCAGCGCGCGCAACTTGCCAGCCTTCACGTGCTGCATCAGCGCCTCGGTGCCCGCGAAGAGCATGTCGACGTTGCCGGCCAGCAGGTCGTTCACCGCCGGGCCGGTGCCCTTGTAGGGCACATGCGTGGCCTTGGCCTTGGCCATCTCGAACATGTATTCGGTCACCACATGCAGGTGGCCGCCGGCCCCGCTCGATGCGAAGGTGAGCTTGCCCGGGTCCTTGCGCGCGAGCGCCAGCAGCTCCTGCAGGTTGCGCGCGGGCACGTTCGCATTCACGCACAGCACGTACGCGCCGCGCGACAGTTGCACCACCGGCGTGATGTCGGCGATGGGGTCGAAGTTGAGCTTGTAGAGCGACGGGTTCACCGTGTAGCTGCCCGCCACCAGCAGCAGCGTGTAGCCGTCGGGCGCGGACTTCACGCCGATCTCGGTGCCCAGCACGCCGCCCGCGCCGGGCTTGTTGTCGACCAGCACCGACTGCCCGATGCGCTCGCCGAGCTTGCCCGCCGTCAGCCGCGCGATGAAGTCCGAGCCACCGCCCGGCGCGAACGGACAGACGATGCGGATGGGCTTGGACGGAAACGCCGCCGCCTGCGCCCGTGCGGTGCGGGAAACCAACCCGCCGACGCCGGCGAGCGCGAATGCAGGAGCCAATGCGGAGAAGCTGCGACGGTCGATATTCATGTTGGATTTGTCCCGAAGTGAATGGCGCGGCTGCGCGACGCAGCGCACCGGCCATTGCACGCCTTCGCGTGGTCTTTGGCCCTCGGGATTTGTCCTAGCGACGGCCGACGCCGCGCCGCAAGCTCAGGAGCGCGGCCAGCCGCGTATCAGCGCGCGCAGCGCCACCCCGCCGCTGCCCTTGACCTCGGCGCGGTAGGTGCCTACCAGCGCCTCGCGCTCGGCAGCAGCCTGGGGCTCGTTGCGCCAGGCCAGCAAGGCGGCCACGTCCTCGTCGGAGGACGCGGCGAGCAGCGCCTGCGTGATCTGCTTTTCGAACTCGCGCGCCACGATCATCAGGTTGCGCGGGCGCGTGGAGGTCACGCCGCGCGACCACAGCGTGTCCAGTGCCATGTCGAGCGTGCTGTCGGGCAAGGCGCTGAGCTGGCCGCCGTTGCCGCGCGCCAGCTGCTTGACCACAGCGCTCATCAGCAGCTGGCTGGAGAAATCGATCTCGCGCACATCGCCCACGGCCATGCGTTCGAGCAGTTCGGTGCGCGCTGGGTCGGCCGGCTTGGCGCGCTCGCGGCTGAAGAACTCGGCCTTGCCGGCCTCGCTCATGGCGGCGTAGTCGGCGCGCAGCTTCGCGAAGCGGGCGACGGCGGCCAGCACCTGCGGGCTCGGCGCAGCAGCGCCGTTGCCGGCCGATGTCACTTCCTGCTGGATCGCGGCCACGGAAGCCTTGGCGCTGAACGCGCGGCTGGCTGCGGCATCGAGCGCCTTCAGGGCCTTGTCGGCGATGGCCTGGTCGTCGGGCTCCAGCAGCTCGCGCGCACTGCGCGCCACCGCGCCCGGCGCATACGAAGCCTGGTAGCGCGCCTGCACACCTTCGAACTGCAGCAGCGCTTCCGCACGGCTCTGCGCCCAGCCCATCAAGGGTGCCAGGAGCAATGGAAGCAACAGAAGGAAACGGGTCGGGGAAAGGCGGTTCGAAGAAAGCATGGCGCCATTATTGGCACGCCCGAATTTCCCTTCCCTGACCTGCTCAGAACAGGCTTGCGCCGATATTGATGAGCAGCGCCAGCACCGTCGTGTTGAACAAATACGCGAGGATGCAATGCACCGAGCCGATGCGGCGCAGGGGCTTCGACACGAAGGACACGTCCGCCGTCTGGCCCGACGTGCCGATGACCGCCGAGAAGTAGAAGAAATCGCCGTACGTCGGCGCCTCGTCCTCCGGAAACTGCAGCCCCGGCTTGCGCCCCTTGCTCACTGCGGCGTAATAGTCGTGCGCGTAGTGCAGCGTGAACATCACCTGCGTGAAGGCCCACGACGACATCACCGTGAGCCCGGCCAGCGCGATGTGCGCGATCTTCTCGAGGCCGTGCATGTCCTTCACCACCGCCAGTTCGCCGCCGATGGCCGCCAGGCTCGCGACGGCCGACACCACCACCAGCACGAGGATGACGATCTGCCCTTCGTCCTGCAGCTGCGCGCGGTAGCGCATGTGCTGTGGCGACGACCGGATCATCATCGTCGCGGCCAGCGCCACGTAAAGGCATGCGCCCGTGTTCCACGCGATGAGCAGCCGAGTGACCAGATGGGCCTCGATGGCCGAGGGCAGCAGGATGCCGACCGCGATGGCAATGGCCGCGGCAATGAAGAGCCGCGGCCGCGCGACCAGTTGGCGAAGAAGTGGGTGTCTTGGAGTTTTCATGGGTGTTTCGCAAAACGCGCCGTCGAGGATACGGCGCGGGCGCCGAACTGGCGACTGCCTGCGAAACTACGCGCATGCCCCAAGTTCATCTCATAGAAGGCCCCGTTGGCGCGGGCAAGTCGACCTATTCGGCCCGTCTCGCGCAAGAGACCGGCGGCGTCCACATCGCGCTGGACGAATGGTTCGCCGCGCTGTTCAGTCCCGACCGCCCCGCCGGCGATTTCATCCCCTGGTACATCGAGAGAAAGGATCGCCTGCTCGAGCTGATCTGGCGCCATGCGCGCCGCGTGATGGCGTCGGGAACCGACGCGATCCTGGAGCTCGGCCTCATCCAGCGGCAGGGTCGCACCGCGTTTTGCCGGCGCGTGCAGGACGAAGGTTTCGCCCTCACGATGCATGTGCTGGACGCGCCGCTCGACGTGCGCCGCGAGCGCGTGCGGCGCCGAAATGTCGAGCAAGGGCCGACCTTCTCCATGGTCGTGCCGGACCCCGTGTTCGAACTCGCGAGCAGCCTCTGGGAAGCGCCCGACGAGATCGAGTGCGAAGAATACGAAGTGCGCTTCGTCGACTGACCTGCCAGCCGACCAGGCTCAGGCAGCCCCGTCGTCCGGCGTCTTCCACGCGGGCGCCATCGCCCGCCGGGCCGCATTGAGCTCCGCCATCGAGATGTGCAGGTCCGCCATGGTCTGCACCAGCAGCTCCAGCAGCGCCGCGCGCTGCCGCTGGCGCACGATCTCGGCGCGGCGCGCGCGCTGGGCCTGCCGCGCGGCGGCCTGGATGGCGCGGCCGGTCGGCGAATCGTGAAGGTCCGCCGCCGGACCGCCGGATGCTGCGCTCGCTGGCATCGCGCGGATCACGCAGCGGCGGACACGCCCTGGACACCAGCCGCGCCGGCCACTTCGCCACCGGCCTCGGCATTCGCCGCGTCGCCGCGCGTCTCGGCGGCGGGGCCGTAGTTGCGCAGGTGCAGGAAGAACTCGCCCATCATCTGCATCCACAGGCGCACCGCGAACGCGAGGTAGGCCGGGCTCACGCCGCCGGCCACGACCACGTCCATCTCCAGCACGACGAAGTCGCCGTGCTGCGCCACGCGCGCGAAGCGCTTGGTGCGGTGCCAAGAAGCCAGCACTGCCTCGGGCAGCGTGCCGCCCTGCACATGCAGCGGGCAGCTCAGGGTGAAGTCGGTGTACTGGGTGGTGGTGACGGGGTTGCCCCACAGCACCTGGAAGCCGATGCCGTGGCTGGCGCTGTGCAGGCGCACCACGCCGTCCTGCTCGATGGTGGTCACGGCGCCGCCGGCTGCCTTGATGGCGTCCGACACCTGTTCGGGCGTGATGGCGTCCAGCAGGTCGATGGCGGGCGCGTCGGCGATGCCGGCGGCTGCGGTGGTGTTGCTTGTCGTTGTGTCGTTCATGGTGACCCTGTGGCTTTGTTGGTGGTGGTTCAGTTGGTTTTCTTGAGCGCGGCGTCCAGCGCCGCGGCATCGATGCTCAGGTTGGTGGCCGGCGCGACCTGCGCGAGGTAGGCCTGCACCAGTTGCTGCTGCCGCTGCTGGCGCAGCGCGGCCTGCAGTTGCGGCTTCATTTCCTCGAGCGTGGCGGTGCGCGCCGGCGTGATGTCGAGCAGCTTCACCACATGGAAGCCCGCTTCGGCCTGCACGGGTTCGCTGACCTGCCCCGGCTTGAGCCTGGCGACGGTGTCGCGCAGCTCGGGCAGGATGCGCGCGAGAGGCAGGGTGTCGACCTCGCCGCCGCGCTCGGCGCTGCGCTTGTCCTGCGAGCTGGCGCGGGCCACGGCCGCGAAGTCGCCGGTGCGGGCCTGGCGCGCGAGCTTCGCGGCCTCTTCGCGCACCTTGGCCACGGCGGCCGCGTCGCGGTCGGGCGTTGCCAGGTAGATCTGCGCCACGCGGTAGGCGGCCGGCAGGTTATAGCCGGTCTTGCCCTGTTCGTAGGCGGCCTTCACCTCGGCGTCGGACGGGTAGCCCGCGGGCACCTGGCTCACCGACTCGATATAGCTGGTGCTCACGATGCGCGAGGCGATCTCGCGCGTGGCGGCCTCGACCTTGGCCTTGACGTCGGCACGGTCGGCCCAGCCCTTGGCGCGCGCGTCGCGCAGCACGGCTTCGCTCAGCAGGCGCTGGCGCAGCCAGTTGTCGAGCACGGTGCGGTCGGCCTTGATGGCGGTGCGCTCGGCTTCGGGCAGCGACTGCAGCAGCCGCTCGATCTCGTCCTGCGCCACCGTGGCTTCGCCCAGGCGGGCGACCACGGTGTTGCCGGCGGCGGGTGCCTGCGCGCCCGCCATGCCGGCGGTCGACATCAGCAGCACCAGTGCCGCATGGGAGGGCTTGAAGCGCCTCATTGCTTGTCTCCCGCCGCGGGTGCGGCGGCCGGCGCCGGCGCGTTCACCGCGCGCACGTCGAACTTGCCTTCGTACAGCTTGTCGCCGTACTGCTGCGCGATCTGCTCGAACTTGACGCGGCTCTGCGCGGCAAAGGGCTGGCGCGATGCCAGCACGCTGCCCAGGTCCACCGTCTCGTAGGCCTTCAGGATCTCCTGCCCCACGGCATAGAGCTGCGCGTTCTTGGCCTCGCACTGCGCAATGGCGGTGCGGTGCGTCGCGGCCTCGGTGGCCAGGCGCTGGCGCTCGGCCTCGGAGGCGCGCGCCATCTTCAGCAGGTCGTCGTAGGCGCCGCGGTATTGCGCGATCTGCGCGGTGGCTTTCTCGCTCGTGGCCTGCGCCTGCTGGCGCAGTTGCTGGCTGCCGGCGCCGGCCTGCTCGCGCGCACGGCGCTCGGCCGCCAGTTGCGCCTGGCTCTGCGCCAGTTCCTTCTTGAGCGCCTCGAGCTCGGAAGAAGAAGCCGGCGCGCCGGCCGCCTTGGCAGGCGCCCCGGCGGGCTGCCCCGCCTTCAGCGCGGCCAGTTCGTTCTGCGCCTGCTGCAGCTGCGTGGTGGTGACGCGCAGTTGCGCGCGCAGCCGCTCTTCCATGCTCTGGCCGCCCGGGGCCTGCTGCGCGTGGGACACGCCGGCCGCAGCGGCCAGGGTCGCCAGCACCAGGGCCGGGAAGATTTTTCTGGACACGGATGGCTCCTTAGAAACGCGCATTGAATTCGAGCTGCAGGGTGTCGATCGACTGCGGCGGCCCGTAGACCTCCTTGGTCGAGATCCAGCGGCCGGTGAACCACATGTTCTTGTCGATCGCATACGAGCCGCCCAGGAAGTAGCCGCGCGCATTGGTGCCGCCGCCGTGGAAGGTCGAGTCGTTGTAGCCGTCTGGCATCGCGTCGGGCTCGATGCGCTTGTAGCCGGCCAGCACGTTCCAGTCGCCGCGGTTGGTCGGCGCCGGCTTGCCGTAGGTGGCCTGCAGCATGTAGGCGTTGCCGCCGCTCTTGAAGTCGGCCTGGCTGGTGCCGCCGGTGGCGCCGAAGTTGTTGACGATGGCGCCGCGGATGCCCGCGCGGTTCCAGATGTCGCGCGCGTCGTAGGCCGTGTTCTTCACGAAGTTGGCATCCAGGCGCAGGTTGTTGCCCGCCACCGCGGTGTCCCAGCGCAGGTTCAGGTCGATCAGGCGGAACTTGGAGGCCAGGCCCACGTATTGCGGCTGCGGCGTGCCGGCCGGGTTGAGCGGGTCCAGCGAGATGTCGCGCAGCAGCATGAGCGTGTTGCCCTTCTGCATGAAGGCCGGGCGCGACCAGTCGGTGCTGCAGCCGTCGGCGCCGGCATACAGCGCGCAGGGCTGCGAGACCTGGCCGCTGATGTTGCGGAAGTTGTAGTACGCGAGCGCGCCGCGCAGGCGGTTCTCTTCGTCCAGCTTCCATTCGGCGCCGGCCTGCGCACCGAAGAGCCACTTGTTCTCGCTCTTCATCTTGGTCTGGCTGCGGCTCGGTGCGTTGTCCGACGAGTACTCCAGCGGAATCAGGCCGAGCGTGCCGAACAGCGTCAGGTCGCGGTTGGCCGCGAGCTTCTTCTCGAACTGCGCGGCAATGCCGTCGAAGTTCAGGTCGCTCGAATACAGCAAGTCGGTCGACATGAACGGGTTGCCGAAGCGGCCCGCGGTCACGGTGAGCCAGTCGACCGGCTTGTGCGAGATCCACATCTGGTCGAGCCACACGCTCTTCTTGCTCAGGCCGCCGCCCAGGGTCTGGGTGGTCGAGACCGGGCTGTCGTCGCTGCCCGAGGCCAGGCGCACGCCGGCCTTGGTGTTCTCGGTGATGTCGGCGTACACGCCCAGCCGCGCGCGGGCGCGGAACAGGTTCTTGCGGTCCTGGCGGGTGTTCAGGATCGACGGCAGCGCCAGGTTGGTGTTGGGGTTGACGTCGTAGCCCGTGCCCTTGTTGAGCTCGGCCCAGTTGATCTCGATGTTGCTGTTGTTGCCCGCGTAGTTGCGCGACTCGTTGCGCACGCGCACGTCGCCTTCGATGCGGATGCGCTTGCTCCACTCGGGCGTCTCGTTGGGGGCGGCCCAGCCTTCGTCCTTGGCCTGCGCCATGACCTGCGCCTTGACTTCGTCGCGGATCTGGTCGCGCACGGTCTGCGAGATGTAGGGCACGCGCACGTCGCCGGCTTCCAGCCGCACGCCGGCGGCGGTGCTGGCCGACGCGGCGGTGGTGGCTGCCGACATGCGCTGCGCCTGCTGCGCGGCCAGGGCCTCGGTCTGGGCCTGGGCCAGCAGGGCCTCGCCCACGTCCTTGGCGAGCGTGCCGCTCTGGATCAGGCCGCGGATCAGCTTGACCATGGCCGACTCGGCCGGCGCCGCGGCGGTTTGCGCGGCGGCATTGACGGCCGCCAGGACGAACGCGGAGGCCACGGCCGCCGCGAGCGCGCATTTGCGCAGGGTCGGCATGGCGCCCCGGCTCGAAATGTTCTTGAGATGGTTCATCGCTTCGTTCACAGGATTGAATGGGTCAGGCAGGGCTTGCGCGGCGGCGGCCCGGCGGTGGTGGTGCTCGTTCATGGCCGGCGTCCCTTCATGGACACGCGCATCGGAAAGCGCAGCGAGGCCGGCGGCTTCTCGTCGATGCGGTCCAGGCCGCGCAACATGGCCAGCACCGCTTCGTCGCTGTCGGGCGTGCCGGTGCTGCGCACCAGTTGCACCCGCGTGGTCTTGCCGTCGGCGCCGAGCCAGATGTCGACCTGGATGTCGTCGAACACCAGTTGCCGCGTGCGCGGATCGCGCGACAGGGCCTGCTGCAGCACGCTGGACACGTAGCGCGCGTACGAGCCGCTGCCCAGGCCGCCGCCGGCACCGGTGCCGCTCATGCCGCCGCCGCTGCCGGCCTGGATGCCGAATGCGTCGTTGCCGGCCTGTCCGGCGCTGTCCATGGTCACGGGGTCGCCCAGGTCTTTCGACGGGCTGGGCGGCGTGTCGTCCTTGGGCGGCTCCAGCGGCTCGAGCGGCTTGGGCTCGGGCTCTGTCACCGGCTTGATCTTTTCCGGCTCGGGCTCGGGCAGTTTCTCGGGCTCGGGCGGCGGCGGCGGTGGGGGCGGCAGCATGAGCATCGGCGCATCGGCCACCACGCGCTTGGTGCTCGCGGTGTCCGACAGCAGATGCCATACCAGGGCCACCAGCGCGGCGACGATCGCCAGGCCGATGACCGCCCCGCCCCAGCGGCGCCAAAGCCCTGCACCGCCTGCCTTGACGCCCGCGCCACGCGCGGAAGCAGGAGAACTCGGGTCGCGAGGTTTCACTCTCCGTTCCTCACTTCTGCTTGCCGGTCACGAGGCCGATCTGGTTCAGCTCGATGCGGCGCAGCAAGTCCAGCACGTCCACGACCTTGGCGTACTGCACGCTGGCATCGCCGCGCACGATCACCGGGAAGTCGGGCGACAGGGCCTTTTCGGTGCGCAGGCGCTCCTCGAGCTCCGACAGCGTGACCGGGTAGGCGTCCAGGAACACGTTGCCCGCGTTGTCGATGGTGATGGCCTTGGTCTTGGGCTTCTCGAGCGCCACCGAGGCGCTGGCCTTCGGCAGGTCGACCTTGATGCCCGGGATGCTGGCGTTGCTGGTGAGGATGAAGATCACCAGCACCACCAGCAGCACGTCGACGAAGGGCGTGATGTTGATGCCGCCCGCGCGCTTGCGGGTGCCGAACTTGGCTGCGGTGTTTGCCATGGTGCCCCGTCCTCAGGCGCGACGTGCGACGGCCTGCGGCACCGAGCGGCCTTCGCCCTGCTCTTCCGCCAGGCGCGTGACGAACTCGTCGACGAACACGGCCATGTCGGCGCCGATGGCGTCCGAGCGCGAGGCCAGCCAGTTGTAGCCGAACAGCGCGGGAATCGCGACGCCCAGGCCGGCGGCGGTACACAGCAGCGCGGCCGCCATGCCGGGCGCCACCGAGTTGATGTCCACCGCGCCGGCCATGGCCGCCACGACGAACACCAGCATGATCCCGATCACGGTGCCGAACAGGCCCACGTAAGGCGCGCCTTCGATGGTGGTCGAGAGCCAGTTCATGCGCTTGGACATGCGCTCGGTCTCGCGCACCATCACGCCGTCCATGGCCGCGCGGATGGCGCCGATGGTGGCGACCGACACGGAGTTCAGGTCGTAGCCGCGGTCGTGGCGGCGGCGCATCTCGTCGATGGCCACTTCGTACAGGCGCCACAGCGAGGAGTCGGCGCGCACGTCCTGCGGCACGGTGTTGTTGACGGCCAGGCGGTCCAGCGGCGCGCCGGCGGCTTCGCGGAAGTGCTCGATGAAGGCGGCGTTGGCGCGCGAGGTGGCGCCGTAGCTGCGGCCCTTGCCGATCATGATGGCCCACGACAGCGCCATCATCAGGCCCAGCAGGCCCACGACGACCCATGCGTCCAGCGGCATCGCGGCCAGGATGAAGCCGAAGTGGCTCTTGCCGGCCTGCTGCTCGTCGGCGCCGAACACGGTCAGGCGCGACTCGGCGCCTTGCGAGACGGCATCGGCCAGCAGCAGCGCGTCGGCGCGGGCGACCTTAGACAGGCGCACTTCGTCGATCGCGCCGGTGAACGGTGCGAAGGCGGCGGGGGCAGCTTGTGCATTGGCGGCGGCGGGCGCGGTGGGCGCCACGTCGGCGCCGAGCGCGCCGGCGGTGTTCAGCGCGGGCAGCTTAGCGGCCAGCGACACGGTGGGACGGCCGCCGACGTAGAGCGCCACGCTCTCGCCTTCGGCCTTCACTGCGATGTGCGACCACTGGCCGGCCTGGATCGGCTGGCCCGGGGTGCTGCGCTGGCCGTTGACCTGCACGAAGGGCACGCCCTGGTCGATGCCGACCACCAGTTCGCCGGCGCCGTCGCGGCGGGCATAGATGGCCTGGCGCGCGCCGAGCTGGTCGGGCTTGACCCATGCGGAGAAGGTGAGCGCGCCGCCGGCCTGCACGGCGAGCGACGGCGTGGCCGGCAGCATCAGCGCGCCGTTGCCCAGCTGCGCGCCCTTGCCGATGACGGTGCCTTCGACCGGCACCACGGCGGTCTGGCCGTTGTTGGCGTAGGCCGTGGTGTCGCGCGGGGGCACCGCGCCTTCGGCGAAGTGGTAGACCAGCGTGTAGTCGGGGTCGAAGGTGCGCTGGCCGTTGCCCGAGGCCGGGGCCTTGGGGTTGCCGTAGTACATCCACAGCTTCTGCGGCGTGCCGGCCGAGACGTTGGGCACGTCGACCCAGATCAGCGCCATGCCCAGCAGCGGATCGAACTGTTCGATCTGGTGGTTCAGCACGGTCTTGTCGTCGCCGGCGACGAAGCGCAGGTCGGCGCCGGTTTCGCTCACGCCTTCGAACTTGAAGTTGCCGGTGTGCAGGCGCACCAGCACGGGCACGCGCCCGGCATCGCTGCCGATGGCGCCGGCCTGCGGGCCGCCGTCGATGGTGACGGGTTTGCGGTAGGACCACTCGGCTTGCCACCAGGCGTGGGCCAGGCCCGGCAAGAGCGTGCTCAGCAGCGTGAGCACGATGAAAAGTATGCGTCGCATGACAGGGTTCTCCGAAAAGCTCGTAGAGAGAAAAGAAATTGAAAAAAGAAAACTCGAAGCCGCGTGCTCGTCAGTAGTTCGCGGTCAGGCTGAAATTCACGCGCGAGTCGTGGCGCTTGGTGCGGGGCCCGTCCTTCAGCGGGTAGCCGAAGTCGACGCGGCCCGAGAAGTACTGCCCCACCTTGAAGGTGGTGCCCAGGCCCACCGACGCGAGCAGGAACTTGTCGTTCTGCTCGGGCAGCGGGCTCTTCAGGCGCAGGCGCGCCGCGTCGGCGAAGGCATACACGCGCCAGTTCTCGACCAGCGGGCCCAGCAGGGTGATCGGCTGGCTGCGCAGCTCGAGCGAACCGACCACGCCGTAGTCGCCGGTGACTTCGGCCGAGAGGTAGCCGCGCACCGAGTTCATGCCGCCGCCGGCGATCTGCTCGCTCGACACCAGCGGCGCGTCGGTCATCTGCGCGTTGAAGCGTGCCGCCAGCTGCTGGCCGCCATCGAAGGTGTAGGTGCCGTTGAGGTCGGTCTTCAGCACCATGAAGCTGGGCGAGGCCTTGTAGCGCTTGTAGTCGAAGGCGGCCCAGTCGCTGCTGTAGCCGAACGAGCTGCTCGTGCCCACCACCAGCGACACGCCCACGCCGTACTGGCTCTTGTCGCTCTGGCGGAAGCCCGAGTAAGACAGCGTGATGGGCGCGTACTTCAGCGGCACGGTGTCGCCGCTGCCCTTCAGGCGCAGCGCTTCCTCGTTGTTCTTGAAGTCGACGCCCACGCTGAAGGCGTGCCACCAGTTGCCGGTGTTGGGCACGGTGTAGGTCGCCTTCAGCCCGATCGAATGGCCCTTGCCCAGCACGTTGGTGCCGCCGGTGGTGGCCACGTCGCTGTCGGAGACGTAGGCGTTGCCTTCCAGGCTCCAGTTGGTGCCGGCCAGGGGCGCGTTGTAGCTCGCCGAAATCACCTTGGTCTGGCTCAGGTCCTGCGGCGCGCCGAAGAAGCTGATCGATGCGCTGTGGCCCAGCTGCCAGAGGTTGTCGTGGCCCAGCGATGCGGTGGCGCGCAGCTTGCGCGTGTCGGCGCTGTAGTCGTTGTTCAGGCCGACGCTGGCGCGCCAGGGGTTGCTGTCGTCCACCTTCAGGTCGACGTCCATCGTGCCCGGCATGCTGCCCTGGCGCACCAGCGGCATCACCTGCCGCTTGGGGCTGCGGTTGAGCGCGGAGAGCTCGGCCTGCGCGGTGTTGAAGTTGGGCACGCCGCCCTCCTTCAGCGCGGGCACCTGGTCGCGCACGTCGAGCGGCGAGTTGTACTCGGCGCCCACCACGCGCACGCGGCCCACGCGGGTCTCGTTGACCTGCAGGAACACGATGCCCTGCGTGACCTGCTGCTCGGGCAGGTCCACGTAGACCGACTGGTAGCCCGCCGCCTGGTAGGCCGCGAGCAGCGCGTCGCGCGCGCCCTCCACGTCCTTCAGCGTGCGGTCGGGTCCGAGAAAGGGCGTGACCGCCTTCTCGATGGCGCGGGCGTCGAGCACGGTGTTGCCGCGCACGATGTATTCGGCAATGTCGACCTTGCGGGTCGACTCGGGTGCCACGGCGGCAGGTGCCGCGGCGGGTGTGGATGCGGAAGGCGCGGGGGCCTGGGCGAACACCGCGCCCTGGGCGCTCATCGCCACCACTGCCAGCCACACCGCTCTCCAGCACATCGGTGGGCCGTTCTTCTTCATGTCATGCATTTACAGCTCGTTCTCAAAGATGAAGCTCGCTTGGCAGCAGGGCATGTCGGAGAGACGCCATGTCGCTGCTGCGTACGCTTATCTAGACGCACGGCGTTAACGCCGACTGCCATTTGTCACAAAAACTTCATCAAGAAAAAGACACAAGGTCCGGCCGACGGGTTTTCTTGCGCATAAGAAGAAGGGCCTCCACGCGGGAGGCCCTTTCTTTGTGACACGGCGATGAAAATCAGCGCCGCGTGCGGCGCGTGTTCACTGCTTCAGCGCACGCTGCTCGCCCGGCGTGAGCGACTGCATCTGCGCGGTGGTGAGCGCGCCCGCGCCGAGCACCTGCACCACGCCCTTCGGGTCGTAGGCCGCGCCGGTGACGCCGCGTTCGCGCGCACCGCCGCCGCCGTTGCTCGCGCCGCCCTCGGGTGCTTCGTTGCCGAAGCCGAGCACGCGCACGGTGAACACCGACGGCAGTGCCTGGCGCTGCGCGGCGCGCTCGCGCTGCAGCACCTCCTGCGCGGCGCCGGCCGCCTGCGACGCGGCGGCGCTCGCGTTGGTGAGCGCGCCCACGTTCACCGCAGCAATCACCGGAATGCCGACCGACTTGCCCTGCACCTGGATGTTCTCGGCGTTCACCACGTGCAATGCCGCGAGGTTCACGTTGCCCGACACGCGGATGCCTGCCTCGCCCGCGTCGATGGTGCCCAGCGGCGCGATCAGGTCCACGTCGCCCGGCGGAATCTCCGGAATCGGGTTCAGCGTGGCGATGCCGGCGCCGGTGTTCGGCGTGTTGGGCGACAGGCTCACCAGGCCGATGCCGTCGTAGGCACGGCGTTGCGGCGTGTAGACCACGGTCGACTTGGAACCGCGCCCCGCGTTGATGTCGCCCTGCGCCGACCACGCCAGCACGTTGCCGCCGAAAGTGGTGAAGATGCGGCTCTGGCCGAGCAGGATGCTGCCGTTCGAGAAGATCTCGATCTCGCCCGCGCCCTGCGTCAGCACGCCCGAACCCTCGCCCGGCACGAAGCCGCCGTCCACGCCCACCAGCGTGCGCCCGCCCGGCACCATGAGCCGGATGTCGCCGCCGAAGTCGGTGTGCAGGCCCGCGTCCTGCACTTCGTAGTGCGCGGTCTTGTAGTTCTCGCGGCCGGCGGCGATCCACTCTTGCTGCGTCATGTACTTCACGCCCGCGCGCGGACGCGTCGTGACGGTGACGATGTTCGTGCCCTTGATGTCGTCGTAGTACAGCGCGCTGCTGAACATGGTCAGGTCGCCCTGGTAGTCGATGGCGTTGCCCTGCGCGTCCTTCGTCGGGAACAGCGTGGCGATGGCCTCGCGCCCGCGCAGGTAGCTGCCTTCGCGCGGGCCGCCCACGGCGTTGTACTCGCGGCCCGCGGCCTTGAGTTCGGCGTAGTACACCGGGCGCAGGAAGGCGCGTTGCTGCTCCGCCGGCAGCGCCGCGAAGAAGGCGCGCGCATCCATCGACGCCGCGTCGAAGCGCAGGCCCAGGCCGTTGCGCTTGCCGTCGCCGAAACGCTCTTCGAGCCAGTTGACCAGGTGCAGCTGGCTGCCCAGGGCGTACTCGCGCCGCAGGTCGCGGCTGGGCGCGCCGGCGGACTGCTTGTGCGCGCTGTCGATCTCGGCCTGCTTGCCCGCCAGGTAGGCCGGTGCGCCGGCCTCGTCGCCGCCGTAGCCGAACTGTTCGCCGAGCCAGCCCGACAGCGTGAGCCGGTCGCCGTAGGTCGTCACGGCCTTGCCGGGCTGCTCGGCCAGCGCCTGGCCGCTCGCCGCGAGGTTGGCCGCGTCGAGGTAGCGCGCGGCGAAGGCCGCGAAGTCGGGGCCGTTGCGGCCCACGCCGGCCGCCACCGCGATGCCCGCGCCGCTGCTGCGGTCGCCCGGCGTGATATTGGCGACCGGGCCGATGCTCTTGAGCTCCGCCCTGTCGGCCATGTACACGTCGCGCCCCGCCGTCACTTCGAGCAGGCCGGGACCGGCCACGTAGAAGGTGCTGTAGCGCACGTCGCGCCCGGCCTGGACCACGGACACATCGTCGGGGTTGTTGTGCACGATCAGGTTGCCGCGCGCGCTGCCCTGCGTGAGCGCGATGGGCTTCGGTGGCGCACTGGGGTCGCCGTTGTAGGGCTCGGTGGTCCAGCCCAATCCTTCCTGCGGCATCAGCTCGGACTTGCCGAGGCCGTTGCCCGAGTTGACGATGTCGCGCCCCGCGCGGAGCGCCACCGGCCCGCCGCCCTCATACCAGGTGGGCAGGTTGCCGATGCCGCCCCGCCCGCGGGTGATGATGGCGCCCGTGCGCACGCCGATCACGTCGCCCTCGCTCGCATAGAAGCGCGCCGGCGGCTGCCCCTGCGCCGCGTACCCCGATGCGGTCGGCGGCGTGAGGCTGAAGAGCGGGTAGCGCTGATAGCCTTCGTCCGCATCGCTCAAGTCCAGGAACACGCTGGGTGCCAATGCATCGGGGTTGACGTTGCTGAGCCTGCGTGCGCCGTACCAGACCTGTTCCACGGTGCCGCTGAAGCCCGGGTTGAGCGGGTTCGGCAGGGCCGTGGGGTCGGCGCCCGACTGGGTCACGCTGTATCCGCCGGCGTAGATCGAGTCCGACGCCAGCAGTTCGAGCTGCCCCGTGCCGGCCTTCGCGAACAGCGGACCCACGGGCGACGGCGCCAGCATGAGCCCGATGGGCGACTGCACCGGCTTGTTGCTGCCGTCGATGACGCCCGTGGCGGAATTGCCGTAATAGATGCTGCCGCCGGCCGCCACCGCGCGCAGCACCGACGGCATCACGAAGCGGCCGTCGGTCGCCTGGCTGTTGCCGCGGGAGAGCGATTCGGTCGTGCTGTTGTGCGGCGTGAGGTTGCCGCCGGCGCTGAACAGGTCGATGGCGCTGCCCGGTGTCCACAGCGAGAACCAGCTGTAGCCCTCGCCCTCGAACTGCGTGCCGTTGGCGGCGAACGGCGTGCCGCCGCTGCGCAGGCTCACCCGGCCCGGATCACCCACGCCGCCGAGCACCAGATCGCCGCGCGTGTCGATGCGCACACCCGAATCGCCCGGCACCAGCACCGGGCCGCCGCCCGCGACCGACGAGGTGGCGGTGTAGACCTGATAGGCGCGCGATTCCTCGGGGTCGGCCTTGTCGAAGCGCAGCTCGATGCCCCCGACCGAGCCGGCCTCGATGCGCAGCGCGCCGCGCAGGTTGACGAAGTTGCTGTTCAGGTCGGACCGGTTGCCGATGTAGTTCGTCTGCGGCGTGTCGGAGTTCGTGTCCGGAACGGACCGCAGCTCGGCCACCGGGTTGAGCCCGCCGCCGATGCGCACATCGAGGTCGCCGCCGCCGGTGAGCGCGAGCTGCCGCCCGTCGGCCGACACGCGGCCGGTGCTGGCCACCACCAGGTTGAGGCCGGTGCTGCGGGGCGCATAGTTGATTCCGCGGTCGGAACGCTGCGTCAGCATGCCGGCATTGCCGCCGGCCTCCAGCACGAGGTTGCCGCCGCCGAGCGTGCCGATGCCGATGAAGCCCAGCAGCGACGGCGTGCTGGCGAACAGATCCCCGGAAGTCGTGGAGCCGGGCACATAGCTGCCGAAGTTGATCCACCATGCCGCGGGCAGGCCTTCGCTGCCGGCCACCGCGCTGCCCGTGCCCTGGCGCCACAGCCAGTTGCCCACGTCGACGCTCGCGCCGCTCGAATGCAGGCTGCCGATCGCATCCCTGCGGGACGAGAGCGGGGCACCGATCAGGTCGCCGCGCACGTCGCCCTGTGCGCGCAGCAGCACGTTGCCGCCATGCTCCGGATACCAGGCGCGGTACAGGCTTCGAGCGCCGCCGTCGACGAAAGGCTCGTAGTCCACGCCATCGGCGCCCAGCACCGTGCCGTCGATCCTTGAGCGAGGCGAGTTGTAGGCCGCGCCCACGCCCGCCGACTGCGTGCCCGCGGTGTACACGCCGTACAGCGAGTTCATCGTGAAGTTGCCGCCGGCCAGCAGGTCGAGGTCGCCGGTGCCGGTGCGCAGCACGCTGAAGAGCTGCTGCGTGGCCGGCATTGCCTCGGCCTTCGGCCGCGAGCCCAGCGGCGCCCAGGTCACGAGGTTGCCGTAGCCCCAGTTGTTGATGTCCTGCACCGCCTCCTCGCCGCCCCATTCGTCGAGATCGACTGCGACGCCCGGCGCGTAGCCGATCACGTCCCGCGAATTGCCAATCCAGTAGTAGACGCCCTCCGTACCGGGCGTGGGCGCCGTGAACACCAGCGCCGAGCCCATGCCGTAGTGGGTGTCGGCCAGGATCAGCTGGCCGTGGGCATCGCGCGGGCGCAGCGCGCGGGTGTCGGCGGCCTGCGTGTCGGCGCCTGCCACCAGGCGCATCGACCACGACTGCGAGCCCGGCGCCAGCATCGGCGCGAGCGCAAGGTTGCGGCCCTGGTTGCCGTCGGCGTCGGCCGGGCGCAGGTTCACCGAGGTCGCATCGCCGGGCAGCACCACCAGGGTTTCGGCGGGAATGATCGCGCCCTTGGCCAGCTTGAGCGAGCCCGCGAGCACCACGCCGTTGACCCGGCCAAGGCCGTCGAAGTTGTCGCTGACGGTGCCCGAGGGGAACGGCAGCGGCACGCCGGCCGGCCAGGTCATGGCCTTGACGCCGGCATCGCCGGGCAGCCGGTTGCCGGCGTCGAGCTTCATGCCCGCCTGCAGCGTGACGGACTGCGACAGCACCGTGCCCGCTGCGTACAGCACATTGCCGGCCGCATCGCGCACCGCGCCGCCGAGCACGGTGCCCACGGACAGCACCAGGTTGCGCGAAAGCTCGGCGGGAGCGGCCAGCACCGTGCCGGCCTTCAGCGTCATGGCCTTCATCGGCAGGTCGTAGTTGAGCGTGCGGCCGGACTGGAAGAAGGTGCCCTCGGCCAGCTCGACCAGGTTGCCGCGCGGAATGACCACGTCGCCGCCCCAGGGCACGTGGCCCTTGACCAGCACCCAGCCCTGGTCGCTGGGCGTCGCGGGCAGCACCGAGGTGTCGAAGCCGTCCGTGATGCTGCCGTATACCTGCAGGTTGCCGCCGGCGCGCAGCACCAGCGCGCCCGCCTCGCCCGAGCCGTAGACGCCGGTGCGCTGCGTGCGGGGGTTGACGCTCGCATAGCGGTAGCCCGACAGGTCGATGTCGCCGTCGACATGCAGGTCGCCATCCGGCGTGGCGCTGACGATGGCCACGCCAGGGCGCAGGTGGAAGGCATCGCTATAGGCGCGCAGGCCGGCGAGGCGGTTGTTCATCAGGTTGCCGTTGGCCAGCACGTTGCCCATGAAGGCCACGCTGTCCGCATGCTTGCTGTCGAGGTACGCCTGGTTCACCACCTGGTAGGGGCGCCCGTCGGCCGACGGGTCGGTGCCGGAAGCCGCGTCGTTGTACGACCAGAAGCCATTCACCGTGATGGCGCGCGCGCCGTCGATCTGCAGCTTGCCGCCTGCGTCGATGGCGATGTCGTTGCCGCGCTCGCCGCCGATACGCCTGGCGCTGAGCTCGATCGTGCCCAGCGACTGCGCGTTGCCGTTGGTGCCGGCGCGCACGTCCATCCGTGCGCCGTCCTGCAGCACCAGGCGTCCGCTGCCGCTGTCGATCTCGATGCTTGCGCGGTTCGGCGCCTCGATCGGCTGGCCGTAGCTGTCCACGCGCAACACGCGGCTGTGCGCGTCGAGCACGGCGGCACCGCCGATGGTGACGCCGTCGCGCGCCGCCAGGCGGATGCTGCCGGCCTGGTCGCCGCTGGCGTCGACCGTGCCGTTGACCGCCAGCCGGCCGCCGTCCACCGACAGGTTGATTTCGCGCGCCTTGAGTTCGTCGCCCACCGTCAGGTCGCCCTGCTTGAGCTGGAAGCTGCGGCTGCCGAACACGCCGCCTTCGCTCAGGCGGCGGTTCAGGCCCGCGAAGTCGTCGATGCGCTGGCCGCGGATGTCCGCGCCGCCGGCCGCGTACGGCACCAGCGTGCCGCCCGCGTCGTACTGGCCGCTGGCGCCGCCCTCGATGGCGCCGCGCAGCTCGATGTTTCCGGCGCCCTCGGCCAGCGCCAGCACCGTGAGCTTGCCGCCGCGGTTGTGGTCGGCCGACAGGTCGATGCGCGAGCCGGCCGACTGGCGCACGTTGCCGGCGCGGCTTTCGAGCATCACGTCGCCGCCCCAGCTGTACTTGGCCACGTCGAAGAAATCGATCTTCCGGCCCGCCAGGTCGAGCTGCGCGCCGTCGGCGAGTTGCAGGTCGCGCTGCGCCGAGGCGGTGAGCTTGCCACTGGGCAGTGCGATGCGGCTGTCGAGCGTGAGGTTGCCGGCGGCATCGAGGCCGATTTCGGCGCCCAGCGCGTCGGCCAGGGCCTTGCCGGAAAGCGCGGGCGCGGCGCCGCCGGCGGGGGCCGCGACAACGATGTCGCCGCCCGCCTTGATCTTGTTGACCGAGCCGGCCTGCCCGGTGAGCAGCGGCGTCTGCAGGCGCAGGTTGCCGCCGCTGTAGGCGTAGCCCTTGATCGCGTCGTCCCATGCGCCGCGCGACTGATAAACCGCGAGCGAGCCCGTGTGGTTGGCCGTGATGCGTTCGCTGGCGTTGAACGCCACCTCGCCGAAGCCCAGGATCAGCCGGTCCATGCTGTGGATGGTGTCGGGCCGGCTGCCCGGGCCGTAGCCGAATTCGATTCGGTCGGCGTCGATCTGGAGCCGGCCGCTGCCGGTGCCCGCGCCGCCCGCGGCGGTCAGGCCCGGCGGTGTGATCGAGCCGTTCCACACCAGGGTGCCGGTGTGGATGCGCGCCAGTGCATCGGCATTGCCCGCGCCGTAGAACGCGGGCGCCGTGAGCACCAGCCGCTCGAGCGAGGAGCGGCCGGTGGCGGGGTCGATGGTCGAGAGTTCGACCGAGTCGTAGAAATTGATCGCGTCGCGCGCCGTGAGCACCAGGTTCTCGAGTGCCGGCGCGCCGGCCGAGGTGTCGCCGCGCAGCAGCCGGTCGAGGATGCCCTGGTTCAGCGTGAGCCCCGGCGGCAGGACCTGGCGAGCGGCGGCATCGGCCAGCGCGGCTTCGCTGCCGGCGTTGATGCCGCCCACCGACAGCACCAGGTTGCGCGTGCCGTAGCGGGCCGTGTCGCGCAGCTCGAAGCTCTGGTCGGTGGAGGCCGCGATGGTGCCTTCGGAATAGAGCTGCGTGACGCCGCGGCACAACGGGGCGCTGTTGCATGCGCCGATGTCGATGCGGCCCGGGCCGTTGTCGCTGGCGCCGCTGAAGGCCGGCGCCAGCAGGTCGAGCCAGCCGTTGGACACGGCCACCACGCTGAAGATGCCAGGCGCGAAGACGAAGCCGTCCCGCGAGTCCCAGGCCGCCTTGCCGCGGCCCAGCGTGTTGATGCCGGCGCCCTGCTCCACCACGATGCTGCCGGTCTTCACGTTGGTGACGAGGTACACCTCGCCGGCCTTGAGCACCGCGCCCTCGCGCAGCACGATGCTGCCGGCCGCGTAGTTGAAGCCCGCGATGTTGGCGCGCTGCGAACTGCCGGTGTAGTCCACGTAGGTGACGCTCGGCAGGCCGCCGATGCCCAGCCGAGGCGCGGCGATGGCATTGAGCGCGCTGGCGGCCACCGACACGCCCTTGAAGCCCGGCGTGGGCGAGGCGCCGTCGCCCAGCACTTCGATGCTGCCACTGAAGCGGCCGTCCACCAGCGCGCTGCCGCCGTAGCTGCCCGCCGCGGCGGAGAAGTCGGCCAGTCCGGCAAAGCTCAGCGCCGGCGTGCTGCCGGCGGGGTGCAGCGCGCCGCCGCGCGTGGGCAGCGCCAGGTCGAAGCGCAGCATCTTCGCGTCGCGCTCCAGCAGCGGCCGGGGCACGCCGTTGCGCTCTGCCTGCGCGATGGCGAAGTCGGCATAGCTGGTCTCGTTGTACTGCGAGTAGCTGCGCAGCACGTCGGCCGGTGTCAGGAACACCTGCGTCGGCAGCGCATTGCGGATGCCGGTGTTGACCACGCCGAGCTGCGCGTCGGCGGCATAGGAGCCGTTGCGCATCGCGATCGTAGTGTTCGAAGGCGGCAGGCCGGGCGCCAGGCCGTTGAGCTCGACGCGGAAGGCGCCGGGCAGCAGCGCGAAGGTCGAGGGCAGCAGCGTGTAGGTGCCTGGCGGCAACCCGGGCACGCCCGCGCCGATGGTGATCTGGCGGCCCAGCGCCGGGTCGCCGGCGCCGTGCTCGTTGACCAGCGGCGCATAGCCCGCCTGCGTGCCGGGCACGATGGCGTACACCGGGTTGGTGGCCAGCCCGGGCAGCGTGAAGGTGCCGCGCGCGATGGTCTGCACCAGCGGATTCAGCCGCGCGTCGGTCGAGCCGCCGCGCCCGCCCAGGAAGGCGGTACCCGTGAGTTCGCCGCCGCCCGAGAGATCGAGCACCGCGCCTTCGCGCACGTTCACCGCGTGCGCCGCCAACGTGATCACGGGGTCGTTGCCCACGCCCTTGAACACCACGTCCTTGCCGTCCTGCAGGTAGCTCAGGCCGTCGAGCGTGCCGCCGTACGGCATCGCGAGGCCCTTGGCGCTGACCGAGGTGACGCTGCCGGGCAGCAGGTTGACTTCGCCCGTGGGCCACTGTGCCCCGCTCGCGCCCAGCGTGATTTCGCCCAGCGGCGCGCGCACCACGCCGCCCTGGTTCACCACGGCCGAGGCGAAGCTCAGCTTGCCGAATGCCGAATAGGGCTGCGCCGGCAGCGGCGCCGAGGGATCGATGCGCTCGATGTTCAGGCTGCGCGCCGGATCGAACTCGCGATTCAAGGTGCCGTACTGGTCGACGACACCCCGCTCGCCCACCGTGAAGGCACCGCTGTCGTTCATCGCGGGGTAGATCTGCGAGGCGGCGAGCGTCAGGCTGCCGGGTGTGTAGAACTGCATCGCCTGCGACAGGCGCAGGTCGCCGCCCGAACGCATCGTGATCTGCCCGAAAGCCAGGCGCTCCACCTTCAGCGGATCGCCCGCGTTCTGCACGATGGAGCCGCGCGTGCCGGTGTTCACCAGCCCCGCGATGTCGATCAGCTGCGCATCGAGTTGCAAGTGCGCGCCCTCGTCCACGAGCGGCAGGCCGAGCGTGCCGCCGCCGCTGCCGCCGTTCTTCGAGCCCCGCACCGGGTTCGGCATGATGTAGTTGTCGTCCTGCAGCCGGGTGGTGCCCGCCACCCGGATGTAGGGCGCCGCGAGCCTGACCTGCGCCGCCGGCGCTGCGTTCAACGCCAAGCCGAATGCGCTGGCCGTGAGACCCAGGCTCTGGCCCATGCGCAGGTCGACATTGCCGTCGAAGCTCACCAGGCCGTTGGCCAGCAGCGAAAGATTGTCGAAGCCGCCCTGCGCGATGCGGTCCACGCCGATGCGCGCGCGGCCGTAGGCCAGTGCGTCTTCGCGGTTGCCGACCTTCAGGTCCGCCGAAAGGCCGCTGTCGCCCTGCACCTGCGCCAGCACCAGTTCGCGCGGCACGCGCACCGCGTCGTCGACGTTGATGCCCTTCAGGCTGAGCTTGTCGACCACGCCGTAATTGGGGGTTTCCAGCGCGAGCGCGAGCGTGCCGCCGGCCGCGCCCGCGCCGCCCGCCGCCGCGCGCATGCTGCCGTCGAGAAAAAGGCCGCGATAGGAAGCCAGCGAGATCACGCCGCCGTCGCCGGCCACTTCAACCGTGCCGCGTCCGGGCAGGTCGAGCCGCGCGGCGGCGCCGGAGGCTTCGAGCCGCGCGCCCGGGCGCACGACCACGAAGGCGTCGGCCGGGTTCACCATGCCCGCATTGGCGCTGTAGGCCGCGCCGATCTCGATGCTGCCGCCGTCGCCCACATGGCCGTACACGCGGCCCTGCGAATCGATGGCGGTGTCGGCGCGGCCCGCCACGTCGAGCACCGCCTTGCTGCCGATCCAGATCGAGGTGGCGTCGGGCGTGCCGTTCGCGCGGTCGGCGTCGTTGCCGGTGCCGAAGCTGCCCGGCAGCAGGCCGATGCGACCGCTCCAGGCGTTGAGCGTGCCGTCGACGGTGATCTGCGCATTACCGGTGAGCGTGAGCGAGCGGCCGGGGTCGACCGAGAGCGTCGCGCCCTCGCCCACCACCACCGGCGCCTGCCGGTAAACCGAGCCTGCGCCGAGCGCGAGGTCGGCGCCGGCGCGCTGCGTGAGCACGCCCTTGAGCGGTGCCTCCTGCCACAGCGGCGGCAGCCAGCGCTGCAGCACGGCCGACGGATCGGCGCCGGTGGACGTGGCGCGCGCCGCGGCCATGTCCGCGCGCAGCAGCGGCATCGTGACGTCGATGTTCGCGCCGTTGGCCACCTGCACGCCCTGCTGCGCGCTCACCGAATAGCGCGAGAAGCCGCTCTGGAACACGCTGTTGTCCAGCACCAGCAGCGGCTTGACCGCCACGCTGGCGGGGAGGCGGTTGCCGGCCAGCAGCAGCGAGCCCTCGGCCAGCAGCACGTCGTGCGCGAACGGCGTGCCCGCGGCCACCGTGGCCGTGTAGTCGGCCACGGGCATGCCCTTGGGGAACGCCGCCGCGGGCACCACGTAGCCCGGCGCCATCGTGCCGGTGATGTTGACCAGCTCCGTGCCCGCCGGCACCGTGGAGCCGTTCATGTACACGCTGCCGGCCTTGCTGTAGACGAACACGTACTCCCACGGTACCGACGGCGCGGGCACTACCCACGCGGCCGGCAGCGTGTAGGGCCGCGTGGCGCTGAACACCGGCATGATCTTCATCGCCTCGCCCGGCGCGACGACGTTGGTGACGTAGCTGAAGTCCTGCGGCAGCACCGTGCCGGCGGGAATGGTGAAGGCTTCGGCCAGCGTCAGGTGCACCGGCACCGATTCGCCGGCCTGCAAGAGCCCCGGGTTAGCCAGCAGCCCGCCGCCCAGGGCCACGCCAATGCCCGTGTCGATGGTCAGCGTGCCGCCGCCCTTGACGCCGTGGCCGCGCAGCTCGCCTTCGAGCAGCAAGGCGCCCGCGCCCAGGCCCGTCACGTCGCTCTGGTTCGAGCGCAGCGTGATGTCGCCGCCGCGCCCGCCCTGCAGGGTGCCGTCGGCCATCAGGGCCGCGCCCGACGAGGTGTCGATCAGCGTGCCGCCGTGCAGGCGCACGTCGCCGGAGCTGCCGATGGTCACGCTGCCGCCGTTCATGTACGGCAGGCCGCCGATGTCGCCGGGGTTGTTGCGCAGGTTGGTCCACAGGCCGCGCGTGTCGAGCACCACGCCGGCGGCTACGTCCACGCGCCGTGTGTAGCCCTCGGGCGGCGTGGCGGCGATCGGTTGTTCTGCCCAGCTGGTGTTGCTGCCGGGCAGCAGCCGGCCGACCATGTCGCCCAGCACGATGCTGCCGCCGCGCGCGCTGAGGTTGGCGTTGACGTCCACCTGCGTCGCGTGCAGCGCGATGCGTCCGCCGTTGCCGACCGCCACGTCGGCGTCGACCGTGATGCCGCCCTTCGCATAGGCGGTGAAGCCGCCCAGGTGCAGGCCGTTGAGCCAGCCGGCGTCGATCCGCAGCCTGCCCTGGCGGTCTTCGGGCATCGCGTCTTCGAGCCTCAGGTCTTGCGCGATGCGCTGCACCGCGCCGATGTCGATGCGTTCGAGCTGCGCGCCCGGGTTGTCGCGCAGCAGGCCGGTGTCGGGGTTGAACACCGGCTGGAGCTGGCCGATGACCAGGCGGCCCGCGCGCGGCGCCGCCGTCTGCGATTGCCGGTAGCCGTCGAGCGCCGCGTCGGGCGCGTTGCGCTGGCGGTCGCCCTGGAACACGGTGGCCTCGATGTCGCCTTCGAGTACGGCCGACTTGGTGCCCACGATCACCCGGCCGGCGTCGCGGCCCATGGTGTAGCCGTTTTCCAGGCGCTCGCGCGCGCCGATCAGCGGGTTGTAGAAATACCTGGTGGTGTTCTTGCCCCAGCGCTCGTGCGGGTTCTCGAAGCCGCGGTACACGCCGCTGTAGAGCATGTCGCCCGGGGCCGTCGCCAGGTTGTAGAGCCGCCCGTCCTTGCCGACCAGCCAGCTTTGCTTGAGCATGCCGGTCTGCACGTCGATGGTGCCGCCCGACACGTTGATGGCCGAGCCCGCCTGCGTCACCACCTCGCCGCCGCCGAAGGCCACCGTGCCGCCCGACGCGGCCCATTCGCCGATGCCGTGGCCGCCGGTGCTCAGGTAGCCGCCCACTTCCAGAAGGCCGCCGCCGGTGTACCAGCGGTCGGTGGCATAGCCGTTGGTGCCGGCAGGTACGCGCACCAGGTAGCGGCGGTCGATCCAGAGGTTGGCGTTGTTCAGGTTCTTGCTGTCGCGGTTGCCCGGCGCGTCGCGCTGCTCGTTGCCCTGGACATTGATCTCGATGTTGTTCGAGGCCATGGCCACGCTCACGCCGACCGCGCCCGCCACGTCGATGGATGCACGGTCCGCCACCTGGATGCGGCGCACCGCGTTCACGTTGACCTGCCCGCCGGTGGCCAGCGTCATCGAGTCCGCCTGGAACTCGACGTTGCCGCTGGACGCGATCTGCACCAGCGATTGGTCGCGCCGGTTGTAGGCGCCGTCCGAAACAAGGGCCGAGTCCTTGATGAGCGCGTCGCGCTGCACGTCGAGCGCGGTGGCGCTGCTGCTGTCCAGCAGCACGGCGTTGACGCTGCCCGGGGCCAGCGTGACGCGCGCGTCGGCGCTGCCGCCCGCGTTCAGGTGCAGGGTGCCGCGGGTGTTGACGCTGGTGCTCGACAGCAGCACGCCCGACTGCTCGACCGTGTGGCCGGTCAGCGTGATGTCGCCGGTGAGCGCCTGGATCAGGCCCGCGTTGGACACGCGCCCGGCCGTGCGGTCGGCCACGCGCGCCGGCGTGACCTCGTTGCCGCGCGTGCTCGACTGCTGGTTGCTGTCGGTGCCCAGGCCCTTGCGGATGACGAAGCTGTCGCCGGCGGCCAGCGTGGTCTGCCCGCCCGGCGTGACGATGGTGCCCCGGTTGTGCGTCTCGCGCCCGGCCAGCAGCACATAGCCGCCGCCCTCGGTCACCGACTGCGGCGCGCGCGTGGCGATGCGCGCGCCGGCCTCCACCACCACGTCGCCGGTGGCCTTGCCGTTCGACGAGGCCGAGGCGGTCACGTTCAGGTCGTTGGCCAGCGTGGGCACGAAGCCCGAGCCCAGCGCCTGGCTGTAGATGCCGCGCTTGAACTGCGCGTCGGTCATGCCCACGGCCGAGGCCACCAGGTTGCGCGTGTCGACCTGGCTGCTGCCGCTGAACACGATGCCGTTGCGGTTGACCACCATCACCGTGCCGTCGGCCTGGATCTGGCCCCGGATCTGCGAGGGCTTGGCGGCCGGGTCGTTCACCCGGTTGAGCACCGCCCAGCTCGGCTGCTGCTCGAACTTCAGCGTGGTGTTCTTGCCGACGTTGAAGGTCTCCCAGTTGAGGATGGCCTGCGCATCGGTCTGCGTGACCGTCACCTGCGTGCGGCCGCCGGCCTGCGTCTGCACCGGCGCGTTGGCGTTAGCCCAGCCCGCGGTGAGGCTAGCGGTGTCGACCTTGAGTCCGCCTTCGGCCAAGCCGTCGGGCACGCCCTGGCCGCCCTCCAGCGCCGCGCGCCGAGCCGCCTCCTGCGCGGCCTGCTGCGCCGCGATGCCGCGCGCCGCGATGTTCAGGTTGCCGATGGAGCGCTGCAGTTGCTCGTTCGCGCGCTGCTGCTGCGCCTGCGGGCTGGTGAGCATCGACGCGGGCATGCCGTTGGGCAGCCGGCCGGTGGCCAGGGCGGTGCCCTGCGCCATGTTCTTCTGCGCCATCCACGCGCTGCTGAAGGCCTGTTGCGCCTGCGCGCTCTGCGCGGTGGCGCCGGCGGCCAGCATCAGCGCGATCGCATGGACCAGCGGCGTGAGCCGGGCCTGCGGGAAGAAGAAGGACGAAGAAGAATCCGGATTGCGCCGGGACACCGTGCTGCTGCGTTGCATGCGGACTTCCATGGGTTCGTGTTTCATTGCTCGAATCGATGCCACGAAGCACGCACCCGGAAGGTGGACGGCCCGTGGTCTACCGAGCTATGACAGCGAAGGCGCTGCGCGACTGCACCATGTCACGAAATCTTCATGAAGCGGCTTTGCGGGCCGCTCAGGCCTTGGCCATGCCCAGCAGCACGATGCCGCCGGGCAGCTGCGTGAGCTGTGCGCCGTACACGTCGCGCACGAGCATGGCCACGTCGTCGAGCCGGTCGATGGAAAAGCTCGCCTGCACCTTGCTGCGCCCGAGCGCCTCGCTGGTCAGCACCAGCCGGCCGTGGCGGTAGCGGTTGACCTCGGCCACCACTTCCGACAGCGGCACCTGGTTGAACACCAGTTGGCGGCGCCGCCATGCGCTCACCGGCCCGGTGTCGACCGCGGCCACCGCGCCGAGCCCCGCAGCGCCATAGCGCAGCTGGCGCCCTTCGTCGAGCCGCACCTGCTGCGCGCCGCGCGCCACCTCGACCTGGCCCGCGAGGCAGGTCACGCACACTTCGCCGTCGAGGTTGCGGATGTTGAAGCGCGCGCGCACCGCAGACACGGTGCCGCCCGCCGCGGCCACGGTGACGCGCGCGACGGCCGATGCTTCGGTGACCACCTCGGCCTCGCCTGCCAGCAGCTCGATGCTCTCGCCGCCTTCCCCCCTGCGCTGCAGGTTGACGCGCGTCTGCGTGTTCATCTGCAACACCGCGCCGTCGGCCATGGCCACCTCGCGCTGCTCGCCGGTGGCGGTGCGGTAGTCGGCGCCCCACTCCGTGACCGAAGCCCACAGCCCCAGCGGCGGCGACACCGCCAGGTAGGCGACCGACGCCGCGACCGCGCCGCCCAGCAGCGCGCGCCGCCCCGCGACCGGCATGCGCCGGCGCGCCTCGCGCTCGGCCTGCTGCCGCACGCGCAGCGCGGCCGGCGCCATTGCCTGCCAGACCTCGCGGGCGCGCACGAAGGCGTCGGCATGGGCGCGGCTTTGCGCGCACCAGCGCCGGAAAGCGAGCGCATCGTCTTCGGTGGCCTGTTGCGAGCCGAGCCGCACCACCCAGGCCTGTGCTTCGCGTTGCATGGTCTTCATCGCTTCGGTTTCCCCGGATTCTTCAGCTGCCATCACGCTTAGACTGTTTTCCCGCGCCGGGACCGAAGCGCTGGATGAAATCACGCCCCAGTCGCTCGCAGCAGTGCTCCAGGCCGGCGCGCAATTCTTTTTCGACGGTGCGCGCCGACACGCCGTAGCGCGCGGCGATGTCCTTGTGCGGCATCTCGTCCACGCGCGCCGCCAGCACGATGGCGCGGCGGCGGCGCGGCAGCTCGGCCAGTGCGCGCTCCAGCGCCTCCAGCTCGTTGCGGGCCTCGGCGCCGCGCGCGGGGTCGGCCATTTCGTCGGCCATGTCGTAGAGCTCCTCGACCTCGCCCACGCTCAGCAGGCGCGAGTTGCTCTTGCGCTGGTCTTCCGCCACGTTGAGCGCGATGCGGAACAGGTAGGCCGACGGGTAGCGCACCGCGCTGCGCACGTTGGTGTTTTCCACGCGCAGATAAGCCTCCTGCAGCGCGTCATTGGCCAAATCTTCGGAGCCGAGCCGAATCTGCAGATGCTTCCTGAACTGGGCGTAGCGCGCGAGGAACAGCGCGCGCAGCGCGGCCTTGATCGAGTCCGGCATGCGTGCCTTGCCTCAGCCGGCCGCGCGGACGCGGTACGGCCGGCAGTCGCCCGCGGGGTCGGCGCGCGGCGTCAGCAGGATGGTGATGGGCTGCGCCATGCCGGGCGGCGGCGGCGCGTCCAACTCGAGCGCGCGCAAGCTCGCGAGCACCGTGGCGTCGCGCGCGCCCTGGCCGCTGCCCTCGAGCAGCCGAGTGCCGCTCACGAGGCCGGCGGGGTCGATCCAAAGCTGGATGCCGAGCCGGTAACGGCCGAAGGTGTCGGGCTGCACGGTGCACAGCACACGGGTGATGGACGACTGCAGCACGGCGGCATAGCCGGCCTGGATGCGCAGCGCTTCCACCGCTTCGGCCTGCGCGTTCGCGGAGCGCGCGCTGCCTGCGTCCTCCGCCGCCGATTCGGCCGACAGCGGCACGAGCGTGAATGCATTGGTCGCGGTGTAGCGCGCGGCGAGGCCGGTGCCCATCAGCATTTGCTGCAGCGCGTCGCGTGGTGCGTAGTCGCCCTGCACCGCGGCGGCCTCGCGGCCGGCCGTGAGACTGCTCGCGACCAGCACCGAATAACCCGTGACGCGGCCGAACACCGCAAGCGACATCTCCAGCGGCTGCACCGGCAGATCGAAGCGCAGCAGTTCCGCGCCGCCGTCTTCGGCCGAGGTCGTGGCCGCGTGGGCCGCGCCGATCCACAGCGCCATGACAAGACACCAGGACAGTGTCAGGGCACCGCCCGATGCGGAAGTACGAGTCATGTGGCGGGGAGTCGGCAACGAAGGGATCTGTTGGGAGTGCGGCCGCGTGTGTCTTGTCGATTGCGGCCTGTCTGGCGTGCGGGCGAGCCTATCCGGCGCGCATGACCGATATGTGACGTTTGGTTTGCGCGGCCTTGCGCGAAACGTAGTGTGTGGCGTTCCCGCGCCGGATACAGAGGCATACGCAATGCACCCCGACGAGGGCGAACGCGCCGAAGAATGGGCCTCGCTCATCGAGCACCCATCACTCTTTCAAGAAGGAATCACCATCATGCGACTGCGCTCTCCCGCCACCTTCTTCGCTGTAGCCATCGCGGCATCAGCGGCAGCCCTGACGCTGACTTTCGCGGCACCGCCGCTGGGCGGCGACATTCCCGCCGCGCAGGCCCAGCCTGCCCCCGACTTCCAGAACATCGACACCTGGCTCAACTCCCAGCCGCTCAAGCTCGAGGAGTTGCGCGGCAAGGTCGTGCTGGTCGACTTCTGGACCTACACCTGCATCAACTGCCTCAACCACCTGCCCTACGTGAAAGACTGGAACGCGAAGTACAAGGACAAGGGCCTCGTCGTGGTGGGCGTGCACACGCCCGAGTTCGCCTACGAAAAGTCGACCAAGAACGTGAAGGACGCGATCCAGCGCCTGCAGATCACCCATGCCGTGGCGCAGGACAACAGCTACGGCACCTGGAAGGCCTTCAAGAACCAGTACTGGCCCGCCGTGTACCTGATCGACAAGCAGGGAAAGATCGTCTACTCGCACTTCGGCGAGGGCAGCTATGGCGCCACGGAGAAGAAGATCCAGGCGTTGCTGGCCGAGCCTTTGCCTGTGGGGTCTTGATGCTGGCTGCTTCAGGGCATTTGTTGATCAGCCGAGCACCGGCAGGGTGCCCTGTGCACGCGCCCCGAACACAGCATCAAGAAAACCAAACCCGGAACAATGGCAATGAAGAAACTCTGGCTAGCCCTGCTCTTCCTCTCAGGCGGCATCGCGCACGAAATACGCAACCCGGTGAGCTGCCAATGCATCACCGCCAGGCAGTCGGACGGCCTGCGCCCACGCAAGCCGTCGTAGCGAGGCCGCCCTACTTCGCAGGATGGTCGCGCCGATAGAGCTCCCACTCCTCGATCTGCTTGCCATCCGGCAACTGGCAAACCCCGTACTGCCCCTTGTCGTTCGACCTCATGAGCGTCTTGCCCCCTAGGCTCTGACAATAGACCGAGGCCGGATTCGCCATGCCGACCCGCGGTGGCGGCGCAGGCTGTGCGCATGCGGTGATCAGCAGAACACTCAACGGCAGGAATAGAGCTTTGATCATTCCGAAAGTGTAGACCCGCGTCCCCCGCGTCAGTCCACCGGCTCGACCGACGCCGCCAGCACATAGCCCTCGCTGCGCACCGTCTTGATGTAGCGCGGCTCCCGCGCATCGTCCCGCAACCGCTGGCGCAACCGGCTCACCAGCAGGTCGATGGATCGCTCGAACAACTCCGCCTCGCGCCCCTGCGTCAGGCTCAGCAGCTGGTCACGGCTCAACACCTTCTGCGGATGATCTAGAAACACGCGCAGCAGCCGGTATTCGGCGCCGCTCAGCGCCACCATCACCCCGCTGTCGTCCAGCAAGTGACGCGCGGTCGTGTCCACCTGCCACTCGCCGAACGCCAGCTTCGACGCCGCTTCGGTAGAGCGCATGTTCGGCGGCAGCATGCGCGTGCGGCGCAGCACCGACCGGATGCGCGCCAGCAGCTCGCGCGCCGAGAAAGGCTTGGCCAGATAGTCGTCGGCGCCCATCTCCAGGCCCAGGATGCGGTCGGCCTCCTCGCTGCGCGCGGTGAGCATCAGGATCGGCGTGGCCTTGTACTTGCCGGTGCGCAGGTCGCGGCACAGCGTGAGGCCGTCTTCGCCCGGCAGCATCAGGTCCAGGATGATCAGGTCGAACGGCCCCGACTCCTCCAGCGCCGCGCGCATGTGCCGGCCCGTGGGCACGGCCGCCACGCGAAGGCCGTTCTTCACGAGATAGGTTGTGAGCAGTTCGCGGATTTCCCGGTCGTCGTCGACGATGAGGATGTGGTCGGAAGTCTTGGCGTTCATGGCGGTGCGATGGTGCAGCCCAGAAGATCGGGCAGCCCGCAATGTAGCCCGGCCGCGCCGCCGGGCCGGCGGCTTTGTATGCCTGTGTGTCGGGCAGGCCGGCGCGCCACACTACGTTGCGCCGGAGGGCATCAGCCGCGCGCCGAAGCCAGCCTCCACACCGCGTCGGCAAACACCTGCGGCGTTTCCTGCGGCACGTTATGTCCGGCGTTCACCACCAGGTGGGTGCGCGGGCCGGTGAACTTGGCGGCATAGGCGGTGCCGTCGGTAGCGGGCACCACGCCGTCGGAGTCGCCGTCCATGGTGATCGTGGGCACCTTGATGCTGGGGAAGGCGGCCAGGCGCTTTTCATACGCTTCGTATTGCGGAAATCCATCGGCCAGGCCCAGCCGCCAGCGGTAGTTGTGGATGACGATCTGCACGTAGTCGGGGTTGTCGAACGACGCCGCTGTGCGCTCGAAGGTGGCGTCGTCGTAGGCCCACTTGGGCGAGTTCGTGCTCCACAGAATGCGGGCGATGTCGCGCCGGTTCGCCTCCAGCCCGAGGCGGCCGCGCTCGGTCGCGAAGTAGTACTGGTACCACCAGCCCAGTTCCACCTTGGCGGGCAGCGGCTTCTGGTTGCCGGGCCGGTTGGTCATGATGTAGCCATTGACCGACAGCAGCCCGATGCAGCGCTCGGGCCACAACGCCGCCATGATGCAGCCGGTGCGCGCGCCCCAGTCATAGCCCACGATCACCGCACGGTCGATGCCCAGCGCGTCGAGCAGCGCGATCTGGTCGAGCGCCACCGCCGCCTGCTGCGCCGAGCGCGGATTGGCGCTGTCGAGAAAGCGCGTGCTGCCGTGCCCGCGCAAGTGCGGCACGATCACGCGGCAGCCCCGGGCCGCGAGCAGCGGCGCGACATCGGCATAGCTGTGGATGTCGTAGGGGTAGCCGTGCAGCAGCAGCACCGGAATGCCGTCGGCGGGACCGGCTTCGTAATAGCCCACGTCGAGCTCGCCGGCCTTGATCTGGCGGATCGGCTCCAGCTTGCGCGTCGTGCCGGCGCTGGCGCCGATGCCGGCTGCCTGGGCGCTGCCCATGAAGGCCAGTTGCACGGCGGCAAGGCTGGCGGCGGCGCCGCCGAGCAGCTGGCGGCGCTGGCGATTGATGGGTTGTGCGGTCATGTGCGTTCCTTCTTTCGTTCAATGAGTGGCGATGGAACGATTGAACCGGGCGGATGTATGCGGCATGTGTCGTGCAACAGGGGTTCTTGTATGCCCGTGTATGCCCGCGACGCGGGATACAGGGGCATACAAAGCCGCCGCGCGAAGCGGCCAACCCGCAACGCAGGTAATGTTCCATGTCCCGCCCCCCGGCCGTACACACTGCAATACAAAGAAGCGACAACCGGCCCCGCCCCGGACCTATAAACCAGCCCATGCCCAACACCGCCAGCCTCCCCGCGCCCGCCATCGGCCTGCGCCGGCTCACGCCCCGATCGCTCTTTTCCCGCGTGACGCTGATCATCGTCATCGGCCTTGCGATCGCGCAGCTGCTCACCTTCGCCGCCATCCGCTACGAACGCGGCATGGCGCTGCGCGAGCTGATGATGATCGGCATCGAGCGCGACATCGCGAGCTCGGTCGCCATCCTCGACCGGCTGCCGGCGGCCGAGCGCGAGAGCTGGCTCGCGCGGCTGGAGCGGCGCAACTACCGCTTCGTGCTGGGCGGCAGCGCCGAGGGCACGCCGCCCGACACTGCCATGTCGCGGCAGTTCGCCAAGGCCATCGTCGACGCGATGCGGCCGTTCCAGATCGTCAAGGTCGGCCAGGTGAGTTCGCCGCGCGAGGGCCTGCAGATCGAGGTGCGGCTGTCGGACGGCTCCACCCTGGTGGTGCATGCGCGCCGGGTCGACATGCCGGTGTCCAGCTGGGTGATGTGGCTGCTTTGGATACAGCTGCTCGTGCTGGCCGTGTGCGCCTGGTACGCAGTGCGGCTGGTGACGCGCCCGCTCGCGCAGCTGGCGGACGCGGCCGACGAACTCGGCCCCGACCTCAAGGGCCAGCAACTCTCGGAAGACGGCCCGACCGAAGTGGCGCACGCCGCACGCGCCTTCAACGCGATGCAAAAGCGCATTGCCGGCTACATGGCCGAGCGCGTGGAGATCCTCGCGGCCATCTCGCACGACCTGCAGACGCCCATCACCCGCATGCGGCTGCGCACCGACCTGATGGACAACGAACAGGACCGCGGCAAATTCCGCCAGGATCTGGACGCGATGAACGCGCTGGTGCGCGAGGGCGTGACCTATGCGCGCACCTTGCACGGCGCCACCGAGCCGCCCTGCCGCATCGACGCCGACGCGCTGTTCGAGAGCATGCTCGCCGACTACGAAGACTCGGGCGAGCGCGTGCTGCTCGAAGGCCGCGCGGGCGCCCCCATCGTGACGCGGCCGAACGCGCTGCGCCGCATCCTCACGAACCTGATCGACAACGCGCTGAAGTTCGGCACCGACGTCCGCCTGCAGGTGCGCATCGACGGCGACCGGCTGGCGCTGCTGGTGGTCGACAACGGGCCGGGCATTCCGCCGGACGATCTGGAGAACGTGCTCAAGCCCTTCTACCGCGTCGAGAACTCGCGCAACCGCAGCACCGGCGGCACCGGGCTGGGCCTGGCGATCGCGCATCAGCTCGCGATGGCGATGGGTGCCGAGCTCACGCTGCGCAACCGCGACGAAGGCGGACTCGAGGCCCGGCTGACCATGTACACGCGGGCTGCATTGCCGGGCTGACCGCCTCCCCACCACACCGTCCTTCCTGAACCAGCGGCTCGCACGGCGAGGCCGCGCAGGCATCGCTCGCTCTTTTTTTCTTCAATCACCGTTCGGAGAACCGACCATGCTCCTTCTCATCGTTGCCTACCTGGGTGGTGTGCTCACCATCCTGAGCCCGTGCATCCTGCCGGTGCTGCCCTTCGTCTTCGCGAGTGCCGGCCGGCCGTTCCGCTCTCATGGACTGCCCCTGCTGCTGGGCATGGCACTGGCCTTCGCCGCGGTCGCCACGCTGGCGGCCGTGGGCGGCGGCTGGGTGGTGGCGGCGAACCAGTACGGGCGCTACGCGGCCATCGCGATGCTCGCGCTCTTCGGCCTCGCGCTGCTGGTGCCATCGCTGGCGCAGCGCATGAGCCGCCCGCTGGTGGCGCTGGGCCTTCGGCTGGCGAGCCCTGGCGGCTCGCAGTCTTCGGTGTTCGCGCCGCTGCTGCTGGGCGTGGGCACGGGGCTGCTGTGGGCGCCGTGCGCGGGGCCGATCCTCGGCCTGATCCTCACGGGAGCGGCGCTCAACGGCGCGAGCATCGGCACCTCCCTGCTGCTGCTGGCCTACGCGGTGGGCGCCTGCACCTCGCTGGCGGCGGCGCTCCTGTTCGGCGGGCGGCTGTTCGCGATGCTGAAGGGATCGCTTCGCACCGGCGAATGGGTGCGGCGCGGTGCCGGCGTGGCGGTGCTCTCGGGCGTGGGCGCCATCGCCTCGGGGCTGGACACGGGGCTGCTGAGCCAGCTGTCCTTCGGCACCACCTCGGCGCTGGAGAAGGCGCTCGTGGAGAAGGTCGGCACGAACATGCCGAGCGCGCCGCGGGCATCGTTCGACCGCAGCGGCCTGATGCTCGCATCGACAGCCGCGCCTCGCCCCGCGCTGGCACTGCGCGACGAAGGCGCGATTGCGCCGCTCGCGGGCGCCACCGAGTGGATCAACTCGCCGCCGCTCACCGCCGAGAGCCTGCGCGGCAAGGTGGTGCTGGTCGATTTCTGGACCTACTCGTGCATCAACTGCCTGCGCACCCTGCCGCATGTGCGGCAATGGTACGAGCGCTATCGCGAGCATGGGCTGGTGGTGGTCGGCGTGCACGCGCCGGAGTTCGCGTTCGAGCGCGACGTGCGCAACGTGCAGCGGGCGGTGGAGGACCTGGGTGTCGGCTGGCCGGTCGCGCTCGACAACGATTTCGCCATATGGCGCGGCTTCGACAACCGCTACTGGCCCGCGCATTACTTCATCGACGCGCAGGGGCGCATCCGCGCCCATCACTTCGGCGAGGGCAATTACGAGGAATCCGAGCAGATCATCCGCCGGCTGCTGCGCGAGGCGGGCAACACGTTGCCGGGCGACGCATCGGCGGCGACCGCCATCGCGCGCGGCGCCGTCGAGCGTGCGCCGGACATGGGCAATCTGCGCTCGCCCGAAACCTACATCGGCCATTCGCGGGCGGAGAACTTCGCGTCGCCGGGCGGGCAGCGCGCGGGCAGCGCCTTCGACTATGCGGTTCCGCCCGTGCTGCGGCTCAACCAGTGGGCGCTGGGAGGGCGCTGGGTGGTGGGCGAGGAGGACGCGCGGCTGCAGCAGGCCGGCGGCCGCATCGCCTTCCGTTTCCATGCGCGCGACCTGCACCTGGTGCTGGCGCCGCAGGCCAGCGGCCAGCCGGTGCGTTTCCGGGTGCGTGTCGACGGGCATGCGCCGGGCGCGATGGCCGGCGCCGACGTGAGCGCCGGCGGCGATGGCCAGGTGGATGAAAACCGGCTCTACCAGTTGATCCGCCAGGACGGCGAAGTCGGCGAGCGCAGTTTCGAGATCGAGTTCCTCGACCCGGGCGTGCACGCCTATGCCTTCACCTTTGGTTGAGCCGCGGAGGCCAGCGATGACGATGCGCATGGAAAAATGGGTGGCCGGCGGCATCGCCGCGCTGGTCGCCGGGCTGCTGGTACTGGCCGCGTCCGGCCTCGGCCGCCCGGTACATGCGGCGCCGGCATCGGTGGATGTGCCCGTGCCGACGGGCGCGGCCGACCTGCGCCAGCCCGGCGTGCACCGCGCGCAGGTGGTGTTCGCCGGCGGCTGCTTCTGGGGCGTGCAGGGCGTGTTCCAGCACGTGAGGGGCGTGGACAGCGCCGTGTCCGGCTATATCGGCGGCAGCGCTGCCGATGCCCGCTATCCGCGCGTCAGCGGCGGCGGCACCGGCCATGCCGAAGCCGTGCAGGTGACCTACGACCCGTCACGGGTCGGCCTTGCGCAGCTGCTGCAGGTGTTCTTCTCGGTGGTGCACGACCCTACCCAGCGCGACCGCCAGGGCCCGGACCGCGGCAGCCAGTACCGGTCGGCGGTCCATGCAGACGACGCGGCGCAGCGCGCGGCCACGCTGGCCTATATCGACCAGCTGCAGCGCAGCGGCGTGTTCGCCGCGCCGGTGGTGACGCGGGTCGAGGGCGGCAGGCGGTTCTACCCGGCGGAGGACTACCACCAGAACTACCTCGCGCTGCATCCGGACGCGGCGTACATCCGGTTCTACGACCTGCCCAAGGTCGAGGCGCTGCAGCAGCGATACCCGGCGCTCTACCGCGACGCGCCACGGCTGGTGATGCCGGTATCGGTGCGTTGAAGCCGGGGCCGCGCAGCGGCTCCAGAACGCGAAGGGCCGCCGGCTATGCCACCGGCGGCCCTTCGGTTTCCAGGCGTTGGAGCGCGGACTCAGCCCAGGCCTTCGGCCTTGAGCGCGGCCTGTACCGCCGGATCGGCCTGCATGCGCTGCTCGAAGCGGTCCAGCGCGTCCATGCCGGCCAGATCGATCTTGAGGCCACGTGCCCAGCGCAGGGTCACGTAGGTGTAGGCATCGGCGATGGACGGATGCGGCGTGCCCCCCAGCCAGTCGACCTGCGCCAGGCGGTCGTTGAGGCGCTGGTACAGGCCCTTGAGCTTGTCGCGCGAATTCTGCTGGGTGCGGGCGATGACCGCCTCGTCCTCCAGGTATCGGGTCGAACCGAAGATCGGGTAGTACTGCGGGTGCAGGTCGGCGTTGACGAAAGACAGCCAGCGGTTGACCTCGGCACGGGTGCGCGGGTCGCTGCCGCCGTCCAGGCCGGCGCCCGGCGCCTTGTCGCAGATGTAGTGGAGGATGGCCGCGTTCTGGGTCAGGACCCAGCCGTCGTCCTCGAGCACCGGCACCGCACCGGCCGGGTTCATGGCCATGTACGCCGGCGACTTCATGGTGGCATGGTCGACGATCTGGACCTCGAACGGCAGGCCGGACCAGATCAGCGCGATATGGTCGGCCAGCGAACAGGCGCCGGGTTTGGTGTAGAGCTTCATCGGATACCTCGGGGGTGGAATGACCCCCGCATTATCGTCGCCGGCGCGTTCGCTGGCGTGACCGGCATGCGATGCCGCCGCCTCAGGACGTGCGCGGCTTGAGCGACTGCACCTTGTAGAAGGTGTGCCCGCCGATGGTGGCGACCTGGTAGGCGTTGCGCCAGCTCGGGCTGGCGATCGCGTGCGCGGCGAAGTGGCTGGCGCCGGGCACGATCTCCTTGCGCTGGCCGGCCGGCAGGGCCCAGTTGCGTTCGGCGGCGAAGGCCACGTCCACGGCCTCGGCCCAGGCATCGTTGTTGCGCAGCTGGGTGTCCGGTGCCACCAGGGTGGGCGCGAACTGCTTGCGTGCGGTCACCACCTGGCACATCGAGTCGCCCCACAGGCCGCTGTCGAGGCGGCGCAGCGCGACTTCGGCCACGGCCTGCTGGCCGCGCAGGGTCTGGTCGCGGGCTTCCAGATAGACGGTGGTACTCAGGCACAGCGAATCGGCGGCCGGCTGCGGCAACAACTGCGACAGCCAGAGAATCCAGGCCAGTTTCATAGGTCTCCTTGCTCCGTATGGGCGGCAACCTGCCTGTTCCCCACACAGCAGGGGACAGGACGGCAGCAGCTTGGCGTCATGGGGAGTCGGCCATGGCATCGGGGCCGCCCCGTGGGCAGACCCCGATCAATCGATCGCCTGGGGGCTGCGCCGTGCTCACCAGAACTGGGGGGTGAGCGGAAAGTTGGCGCAAGGTAGGGGGGTAATCCCAAACTCATCCTGAATGCGGATTCTTGACATTCAGCTTCGTTGCGGGTCCCGGAACCGGCGCGGATGTGGCGGCGGCGTGTCGTCCAGGGTCGGTCGGGATGTGTCGCAGGTCACGAAAAATGGGGGCAGCGGGCCCGGTACTGGTGGCTGCCGGCGCTCGTCCGTGCCCGGGATACACCGGCATCCTGCTTGCCCGCCGTGCCGCCAACCGCGGGCAGGCGCACGACCGCGGCATGCGCCTGCGGCGCACGCCTAGAGCGTGGCGGCCAGGCGGCTGCCCTGGTCGATGGCGCGCTTGGCATCCAGTTCGGCGGCTACGTCGGCGCCACCGATGACATGGGCGTTCACGCCCGTCGCCGCCAGCGCATCGGCCAGGGCGCGCATCGGCTCCTGTCCGGCGCAGACCACCACGGTGCCGACTTCCAGCAACTGCTCGGTGCCATCGATGCGGATGCGCAGTCCGCGGTCGTCCACACCCACGTACTCCACGCCGCCCAGCATCCGCACCCCCTTGGCCTTGAGCGTGGCGCGGTGGATCCAGCCGGTGGTCTTGCCCAGGCGGGCGCCGGGCTTGCCGGGGCTGCGCTGCAGCAGCCAGACCTCGCGCGCCGGTGCCTCGGGCTGCGGCGCGGACAGCGCGCCACGGCTTTCGAAACTCGGGTCCACGCCCCATTCGGCCATCCAGCGCGCCGGGTCCAGCGACGGCGACGGCCCGTCCTGCACCAGGAACTCGCCGACGTCGAAGCCGATGCCGCCGGCGCCGATGATGGCGACCTTGTCCGCGGCCCGGACCCGGCCCTGCAGCACGTCCAGGTAGCTGACCACCATCGGGTGGTCGGCCCCGGGGAAGTCCACCTTGCGTGGCGAGATGCCGGTGGCCACCACCACGTCGTCGAAGCCGGCCAGCATCGGCGCATCGGCGCGTACGCCCAGGCGCAGTTCCACGCCGGTATCGGCCAGGCGGTGGCGGAAGTAGCGCAGGGTCTCGTGGAACTCCTCCTTGCCGGGAATGCGCTTGGCGACGTTGAACTGGCCGCCGATCTCGCTGGCCGCGTCGAACAGGGTGACGTGGTGGCCGCGTTCGGCCGCGACCGTCGCGCAGGCCAGCCCGGCCGGGCCTGCACCGACCACCGCCACCCGCCTGGGCGCGGTCGTGGGGCGGTAGACCAGTTCGGTCTCGTGCGCGGCACGCGGGTTGACCAGGCAGCTGGCGCGCTTGTTGACGAAAATGTGGTCCAGGCAGGCCTGGTTGCAGGCGATGCAGGTATTGATGGTCTCGGGCCTGCCGGCGCGGGCCTTGGCCGGCCACTGCGGGTCGGCCAGCAGCGGCCGCGCCAGCGAGACCATGTCGGCCTGGCCGTCGGCCAGCACCCGCTCGGCGACGTCGGGCATGTTGATCCGGTTGACCGCGATCACCGGCACGCCCACGTGCGGGCGCAGCTTGGCGGTGACCGCGGTGAAGGCCGCACGCGGCACCGAGGTGGCGATGGTCGGCACGCGTGCCTCGTGCCAGCCGATGCCGGAGTTGATCAGGGTCGCGCCGGCCGCTTCGATGGCCCGCGCCTGCTGCAGGATTTCTTCCCAGTTGCTGCCGTCCTCCACCAGGTCCAGCAGCGACAGCCGGTAGATGATGATGAAGTCCGGGCCGCAGGCCTCGCGGATGCGGCGCACGATCTCCACGGCGAAGCGCATGCGCCTGGCCGGGTCGCCGCCCCAGGCATCGGTACGCGTGTTGGTGCGCGGGGCGATGAACTCGTTGATCAGATAGCCTTCCGAACCCATCACCTCGACGCCGTCGTAGCCGGCATCGCGCGCCAGCCGCGCGGCACGGGCGTAGCTGCCGATCTGGCGTTCCACGCCCCGCGCCGACAGCGCGCGCGGGGTGAACGGGTTGATCGGCGCCTTGAGCCGGGAGGGCGCCACCTGCAGGGGGTGGTAGGCGTAGCGGCCGGCATGCAGCAGCTGCAGGCAGATGTGGGCGCCGTGGCTGTGCACGGCTGCGGTGACCTGCCGGTGCCGGCCTGCTTCCCACGGCCAGGACAGCTTGCTGCCGAACGGCGCCAGCCAGCCGACGATGTTCGGCGAGAAGCCGCCGGTGACCAGCAGCGCGGCACCGCCGGCGGCGCGCTCGCCGAAATAGGCTGCCAGCTTCGGGAAGTCGCGGACGTGGTCCTCGAGGCCGGTATGCATCGAGCCCATCAGGATGCGATTGCGGAGCCGGGCGAAGCCCAGGTCCAGCGGTGCGAACAGATGGGGGTAGGCGGTGTCGGTGGCGGGCGTCATGATGGATACGCTTGCGTACGGATCATGTCAGCCTGCCCCGAAACCCGGTCGGCGGCAAGGGGCGCGCCGTGGCCGTGACGACCGCGCGCCAGTGGCAAGGTCCAGCGCAGTGGTTCATGCCCGGTGCGGGCGCCGTGGGGATGGGCCTCGCGCAGACCGCCCGGTGGCGCGCTCGTCGCGGCCAGGGGGCTGCCCAGCGGCGGGCGCCACCGTCAGCTGTGCCGGGGCGCGCCGCGGCGGGCGCCCCGTAAAGGGCGCGCGGACAGAACGTCCGCCTGCCACGCCGGGCGTATCGGTCGCGTGCTGTCTCAGTCCCAGCCTTCGAGCACCAGCTTGCCCAGGGTGCCGCCCGATTCCAGCAGCCGGTGCGCCTGGCGCAGGTTGGCCGCGTTGATCGGGCCCAGCCGCGCGCTCACCGTGGTCCGCAGCTCGCCGGCATCGATCAGACTGGCGGCGCGGGTGAGGATGCGGTGCTGTTCGATCATGTCGGCGGTGCGGAAGCGCGCCCGCGCGAACATGAATTCCCAGTGGATGCCGATGCACTTGGCCTTGTACGGGTCGCCGATGCGCAGCTCGCCGGCAGGCTCCACGATCAGGCCGACATGGCCTTGCGGCGCCAACAACTCACCCAGCACCTGCCAGTAGCGATCGGTGTCGGCCAGGTTCAGCGCGGCGTCCACCGGGCCGATGCCGAGCGCCTGCAGCTGCGGCGCCAGCGGCTGGTGATGGTCGATGACGTGCGCGGCACCCAGTTGCCGGCACCAGGCGCGGCTTTCCTCGCGCGAGGCGGTCGCCACCACGGTGAATCCGGCATGGCGGCCGAGCTGGATCGCCATCGAGCCGACGCCGCCGGCACCGCCGATGACCAGCAGGGTCCGGCCGCTGTTGCACCGGCCATCGAGCTGGTAGGGCATGCGCTGGAACAACAGTTCCCAGGCCGTGAGCGTGGTCAGCGGCAGGGCCGCGGCTTCGGCGAAATCCAGCGTGCTGGGCTTGCGCGCGACCAGTCGTTCGTCCACCAGGTGCATCTGCGCGTTGCAGCCCGGCCGGGTGACGTCGCCGGCGTAATACACCTCGTCCCCCACCTCGAACGCGGTCACCCCGGGGCCGACGGCCAGGACCGTGCCCGCGGCATCGAAACCGAGGATGCGGGGCGGCGTCTGCTCGCCCGTGCCCGAACGCCGCAGCTTGGTATCGACCGGGTTGACCGACACCGCCTGCACGCCTACCAGCAGGTCCTGGCCCTGTGGGGCCGCGGGCGGGGGCAGCTCCAGGTCTTCCAGCGCGCGGGGATCCTCGATCGGCAGGTAGCGGCTCAGGCCCACAGCTTTCATGGCAGAAGTTCCGTTCGGTGAGGGGTGGACGGCCATGATACCCAGCCACCGTTCAGGCAAGGGCCGGGGTATCGGACGGCAGGGCCGCTCCGGCCGGCGCCCGCGGCCGGCTCCCGGCGCGGGACCCGGCATGGCCCGGAACGCCAGTCAGGGCGGGGATCTTGTGCGTCTTGATCAAGCTGTATAGGGTGGCGTTCCAGCGGTCGCCCATGTCCAGGGGACCTGCCATTTGTTACGCAGCTGTTAACGTGGTCTTCACGGCCCAGCGCATAATGTGCACTCCGTTGGCGTGCGGAAACGGCCATCTTTCGGACGCGACGAACGAAATCGCTGTGCTGGACATGCCATTACCGGTTTCATACCCCCGAAACAAGGAGTTGTATTCATGAACAAGAAGATCCTTACCGCCGCACTGCTGGGCGGTCTGGCATTTGCCCAGGCTGCGTCGGCCCAGGAATTCGACGACCGCTGGTATCTGACCGGTTCGGCCGGCTTCAACTTCCAGGACAACGACCGCGGTACCAACGATGCTCCGTTCGTCACCCTGGGCCTGGGCAAGTTCATCAGCCCGAACTGGTCGCTGGACGGTGAGCTGAACTACCAGAACCCGAACTTCGACAAGAACCAGGACCTGAACTGGTCGCAGTACGGCGCCTCGCTGGACCTGCGTCGCCACTTCATCCAGGACGGCCGCGGCTGGAACCCGTACCTGCTGTTCGGCCTGGGCTACCAGAAGGCCGAGGAAGAGTACGTCACCAACTCGCCGAACTCGCCGGCCAAGCGCAAGGACGGCAACCTGGCCGCCAAGCTCGGCGCCGGTCTGCAGACCACCTTCGACAAGCGCGTCGCCGTGCGTGCCGAAATCGCCTACCGTGCCGATTTCGACGACCAGAGCGTGAACCCGCGCCTGGCCGGCAAGGACAATGACTGGTTCGGCGACGTGCTGGCTTCGGTCGGCGTCGTGATCCCGCTGGGCCCGGCCCCGGTTGCCGCCGTCGCTCCGCCGCCGCCGGCTCCGGTCGCGCCGAGCTGCGCCGACCTGGACGACGACGGTGACGGCGTCAACAACTGCGACGACAAGTGCCCGAACTCGCAGGCCGGCCAGATCGTTGGTCCGGACGGCTGCCCGGTGCCGGTGTCGATCGACCTGAAGGGCGTGAACTTCGACTTCGACAAGTCGACCCTGCGTCCGGATGCCGTCGCGATCCTGAGCGAGGCCAGCGAGATCCTGAAGCGTTACCCGGAACTGCGCGTTGAAGTCGCCGGTCACACCGACTCGAAGGGTACCGACGCCTACAACCAGAAGCTGTCCGAGCGTCGCGCCAAGGCCGTGTACGACTACCTGACCGGCCACGGTGTTGCCGCCTCGCGTCTGGTGGGCCCGATCGGCTACGGCGAGAGCCGCCCGATTGCTCCGAACACCAACCCGGATGGTTCGGACAACCCGGAAGGTCGCGCCAAGAACCGTCGCACCGAGCTGAACGTCCAGAACTGATCGGACGTATCGGTTGATTCGAAACAGGGCCCGGCGAAAGCCGGGCCTTGTTTTTTGCGCAGCATCGAATCGCCAGGCATACGCCTGCACCTGCCGCGTCGTTCACCGGCAAAACCCGGCAACGCGCATTCCGTGAACCCGGTCGTGGTGGTTGAAAGCCCTGCGGGGCATGCCTACACTCGCGGCGTTCCCTGTACGAATGGAAATACCGATGCTGCGTATCGCACTGGCCGGCGCCATGGCCCTGGTCCTCGTTCCCGCCGCCCACGCAGCCGTCGATTGCTCGGCCAGCAGCATCGTGCCGCCGCCGTTGCCGGCCACGGTGATCGAGCCGGTCGCCATGGAGCTGTATTCCCGCCCGGGCCAGCTGGGCATGCCGTCGGGCGTGCTGGCGCCCAACGCCAGCGGCGAGCAGTCGCTGGACCGCGTGCTGATGCGCCTGCGCGTGGAAAGCTGCAACAACGTTGCCAGCGCCATGCCGGCGCGCCCGGCGATCAATCCCAACGACCCGGCGGCCTACAAGCCGCAGACGCAGTACGACAACACGCCGTGGCGGTTCGACATGAGCCAGAACGGCAAGCGCATGACCGCCGACGAATTCGATGCCTGGATGAAGGCCCGTGGCGTGCGCGTGGTGAAGGCGGCGGCAACGCCGGCTGCCGAGGGCGCGGCCGAAGCCAAGGCGGCGGCCGAGGTCAAGTAACGCAAGCCGCCCGGATGTCGCGCAGGAATTACCCTGATGCCCGCCCTGCCAGACAGGGCGGGCATTTTGCTGCGTCCCCCGGTCCCCGTGCCAAGCACGCCGGCGCGACGCAGGCGGCGCCGCGGCATGGCCTGGCGCGCGTGCTGTCGAAGGCGGGCGTGTGCTCGCGCGCCGAGGCCGCGCGCCGCGTGCTCGCCGGCCGGGTCGGCGTGGACGGCCGCGTGGTGCGCGACCCGGAATTTCCGGTGGTTCCCGGGCGCCAGCGGGTGACCATGGACGGCCAGCCCCTCGTGGCGGCGCAACGCCTCTACCTGGCCCTGAACAAGCCGCGGGGCCTGGTCACCAGCGTCCGCGACGAGCAGGGCCGGGATACCGTCTACCGATGTTTCGAAGGTGCGGGCATGCCATGGCTGGCGCCGGTCGGACGGCTGGACAAGGCCAGCGAGGGCCTGCTGTTCTTCAGCAACGACCCGGAATGGGCCGCCAGGCTGACCGACCCGGCGACCGGGCCATTGAAGACCTATCGCGTGCAGATCGACGGCGTGCCCGACGCGGCGCAGCTGGCGCGCATGCATGACGGGGTCGAGGACGCCGGTGAACACCTGGCCGTGCATTCGGTCGCGGTGCTGCGCCAGAGCGAGCGCACCGCATGGCTGGAGATCGTGCTGGACGAGGGCCGCAACCGGCATATCCGGCGCCTGCTGCAGGTAGTGGGATTCGAGGTGCTGCGCCTGGTGCGGGTGGCGATCGGGCCGGTCCAGCTGGGCGCACTGGCCAAGGGGCAGTGGCGCATGCTGGGTGAGGAGGAGCTGGAACGCCTGCTCGCCCATTCAGGTGAATCATCTGCCAATTCATGAAATTCTTCATGTATTTCATGCAAATAGCTTGATTTCCTAAAGTGCAGGGTTAGGCTGTAGGCCTGTTCTCAGCGAGGTCGGGCCACCATGTCAGCTTTCTTCCGCATCGCGGTGTCGTCATTGGGTGCGGCGGCAGCCGTGGTTGTGGCCGGCTGTGCGTCGTCCGGCAAGCCGGTGGCGGCCACCGCCGAGAAGCCGGTCACGGTGACGGTGGAGGCGCCGATGGCGGAGAAGGACGCGCTGGGCAACTACCGCTTCCTGATGCAGCAGGCAGGCAAGAACATGAGTGCCGACCAGTTCGACGCATGGATGAAGGCCAACGGCATCCGCGTCGCCCGTGGTGGTACGGCATCGGCGAAGCCCGAGGCATCGGCGGCGTCCAAGCCCAAGCGCTAGCTGTGATCTCTCAGTAGGTTGTTCATCCGGGGCATCGCTGGAAGATGGGGGTTACGACACCAACCCAGCCCCCAGGAGCCCCGGATGAACCTGCATAAACATGCCCGTTTGACGCCTCGCGGTCGAGCCCTGCTTGTGGAGCGCATCCTCGTGCAGGGCCTGCGCATCGAAGAGGCCGCCCACGCGGCCGGCGTGAGCGTGCGCACGGCCTACAAGTGGCTCAAGCGATACCGGGAGGAAGGCCCTGCGGGTCTGGTTGACCGCAGCTCCCGGCCGCAGACCTGCCCCCATGCCACGCCGCCGGCCATCGTGGCGGAGGTGCTGGAGCAGCGTCGCTCGCGCCGGACCTATCGCCAGATCGCCCAGCGACTGCCCGTGGCGCCCAGCACCATCGCCCGGTTGCTGCGCCGTGCCGGGCTGCATCGCCTGGCCGAACTGGAACCGGCGCTGCCGGAGAACCGCTACGAGTACGCCCGGCCCGGCCAACTGCTGCATCTGGACATCAAGAAGCTGGGGCGAATCGGTTCCCCGGGCCACCGTGTGACCGGCGACCGCTCGCACCGGCACCGGGGCATCGGCTGGGACTACATCCACCTGGCCATCGACGAACACTCGCGCGTGGCGTTTGGCTCCATCGAGCCTGACGAGCGTGGGAGCAGCGCCAGCAGGGCCTTGCTGCAGGCACTGCGCTACTACCGGCAGTTGGGTGTGCGCTTCGAGCGGGTCCTGGCCGACAATGGGGCTTGCTACAGATCGCACCGATTCCGCCGCCTGCTCCGCCGGCTCGGCCTGCGCCACCTGCGCACACGGCCCTATACGCCTCGTACCAACGGCAAGGCCGAGCGCCTGGTCCAGACCAGCCTGCGTGAATGGGCCTATGCCCGCGCCTATGACAACTCCGGGCAGCGTGCCGATGCGCTCCACGACTGGCTGCATCACTACAACTGGCACCGGCCCCATGCCAGCCTCGGTTACAAGCCGCCCATCTCCCGAATACCGCTGAACAACCTGCTGGGTTTACACAGCTAGCGCTGCGGGTCCCGCAGGGCGGGGGCGGCCATTTGCGGCCGCGGACATGAACGAAAACAGGCGCCTTGCGGCGCCTGTTTCGTTGCGGGCGGAGGTCAGCCCTTGATGACGCCCAGTTCCCGGCCGATGCGGGTGAAGGCGTCGATGGCGCGGTCCAGGTGCTCGCGGCTGTGCGCGGCGCTCATCTGCGTGCGGATGCGGGCCTGGCCCTTGGGCACCACCGGGAAGAAGAAGCCGATCGCGTAGATGCCTTCTTCCAGCAGGCGCTCGGCGAACTTCTGCGCCAGCGGCGCGTCGTACAGCATCACCGGGCTGATCGGGTGCACGCCGGGCTTCACGTCGAAGCCGGCGGCGGTCATCTTCTCGCGGAAGTAGGCGGTGTTCTCGGCCAGCTTGCGGCGCAGGTCGTCGGCCTTGTCGAGCATGTCGAAGGCCTTGATGCCGGCGGCGACCACGTGCGGCGGCAGCGAGTTGGAGAACAGGTACGGGCGCGAGCGCTGGCGCAGCAGTTCGATCACTTCGGCGCTGGCGCAGGTGAAACCACCCAGTGCGCCGCCCATGGCCTTGCCCAGGGTGCCGGTGATGATGTCGATCCTGTCCAGCACCCCCTTGACCTCGGCCGAACCGCGGCCGGTGGCGCCGAGGAAGCCGGTGGCATGGCATTCGTCGATGTGCACCAGCGCGTTGTACTTCTTCGCCAGCGCGGTGATCTCGTCCAGCGGGGCGATGAAGCCGTCCATCGAGAACACGCCGTCGGTGGTGATCAGCTTGGTCCGGCAGCCGGCGGCATCGGCCGCCTGCAGCTGGGCTTCCAGGTCGGCCATGTCGCAGTTGGCGTAGCGGAAGCGCCTGGCCTTGCACAGGCGCACGCCGTCGATGATCGAGGCGTGGTTGAGCGCGTCGGAGATGATGGCGTCGTTCTCGCCCAGCAGCGGCTCGAACAGCCCGCCGTTGGCATCGAAGCAGGCGGCGTAGAGGATGGTGTCGTCTTTGCCGAAGAAACCGGCGATCTGCTTTTCCAGCTGCTTGTGCAGGTCCTGGGTGCCGCAGATGAAACGCACCGAGGCCATGCCGAAGCCATGGCTGTCCAGCGCGTCCTTGGCGGCCTGGATCAGCTCCGGGTGGTCGGCCAGGCCCAGGTAGTTGTTGGCGCAGAAATTCAGCACGCTGCGGCCATCGTCCAGGGTGATCTGCGCCGACTGCGGGCTGGTGATGATGCGTTCGGATTTGAACAGGCCCTGCGCGCGGATGGCGTCCAGTTCCTCGGCGTAGTGCCGGGTGAGCGGGGAAGTGTTCGCGGTAGCGGTCATGGCAGGGTCTTGCGGCGGGAAGGAAGCCCGATTTTAGCGGCAGCGGGGTGGGCGCGGCGGGCGTCATGTGCGATGGCTATATGCGCCGCGCTGGAAGTCATTTCTCCATGGACGTGTGCGCCCGCAGCATCGGCAGCCTGCCCACCCCCGCCAGGAGCCGTCGATGACCGCGCCACGCCCCCTGCTGACCCTGCCGAGCCGCCGGCTGTCGCCGCTCGGCCTGGCCGCGCTGGCGTGTGCGACGGCGCTGCCGGCGCAGGCGCAGCAACCGGACGTGGAACAGCTGCGGCAGCGCCTGGAACGGCTGGAGCGGCTGGCCGGCGTGGCGGACGGAACACCGGTCGAAGGCGGCGGGCTGGCCGACCTGGACCAGCGCCTGCGCATCCTCGAGCGTCGCCTGGAACTGCAGGAAGACGAACGCGTGGCGGCCGCAAGGCTCGCGCCCAGGATCGCGATCGACCAGAAAGGCGCTTCGTTCAAGTCCGGTGACGGCGACTACGAGCTGAAGCTGCGCGGCCTGCTGCAGGGCGATGCCCGCGTGTTCATCGGCGGCGGCAACGCGAACGACAGCTTTCTGCTGCGCACCGCCCGGCCGACGCTGGAGGGCTCGCTGGGCAGGCGGGTCGCCTATCGCTTCACCCCGGAGTTCGCCGGCGACGGCGCGACCATCGTCGATGCCTATGCCGACCTGCGCTTCGCCCCGGGCCATACGCTGCGGGTGGGCAAGTTCACCTCGCCGGTCGGCCTGGAACGCCTGCAGTCCTCCGCGGCGCTGGTGGATGTCGAGCGGGCGCTGGCCAGCGAGCTGGCGCCCAACCGAGACCTCGGCGTGCAGCTGCAGGGTGAGGCGGCAGGCGGCCGCTTCAGCTACGCGGTGGGCGTGTTCAACGGCACGGTCGATGGCCGCGATGCGGTGGCCGGCAACCCGGACGGCGATTTCGAGTACGCCGGCCGCGTGTTCCTGGAGCCGTTCAAGGGCAGCGACAGCGCGTGGGCAGGGCTCGGCATCGGCCTGGGGGCCAGCGCCGGGCGGAAGCATGGCAGCGGCAACAACTTCCTGCCGCGCTACCGCTCGCCCGGGCAGGCGACGTTCTTCAGTTACCGCAGCCCGGTGCTGGCCGCGGGCGACACCCTGCGCTGGTCGCCGCAGGGGTGGTTCTACCGCAACGGCTTCGGCTTGCAGGCCGAGTACATCGTCTCGCGCCAGGCGGTGGCCCCCGATGCGCGCCACCGGCAACTGCAGCACCGTGCCTGGCAGGCAACGGCCAGCTACGTGCTGACGGGCGAGGACGCCGGCTACCGCGGGGTGACGCCGTCGCGCCCGTTCGGCGTCGATGGCGGGCTGGGCGCGTTCGAACTCACCGCGCGCTATGGCGGGCTGGATGCAGACGCGGCGGCCTTCCCGTTCTACGCCGATCCTGACACCTCGGCCACGCGCATCCGCTCGTGGACGGTCGGCGCGAACTGGTACCTGACGCCGAACCTGAAGCTGGCCACCAACTACCTGCGGAGCCGCTTCGGTGCCTTTGCCGGCAGCGCCCGGCTGGCGGATGAAAAGGCCGTTTTCTCGCGCCTGCAAGTTTCCTTCTGACGGAGAGCCTTCGTGAAGCACTTCTTCCTTCCGCGCATCGGCGTGGCCACGCTGGCCTTCGGGCTGGCCCTGGGCGCCGGCACGGCCGGCGCCCGCGACCTGCAGTTGCTCAATGTTTCCTACGACCCCACCCGCGAGCTGTACCGCGATTACAACGCCGCGTTCGCAAGGCACTGGAAGCAGACCCGGGGCGAGACCGTCAGCATCGAGACCTCGCATGGCGGCTCGGGCAAGCAGGCGCGCGCGGTGATCGATGGCATCGAGGCCGACGTGGTGACGCTGGCGCTGGCCTATGACGTTGACGCGATCGCGCAGAAGTCGCGGCTGCTGCCGGCCAACTGGGAGTCGCGCCTGCCCGACAACAGCGCGCCGTACACCTCGACCATCGTGTTCCTGGTGCGCAAGGGCAACCCCAAGGGGATCCGCGACTGGCCGGACCTGCTGCGCGCCGGCATCTCGGTGGTGACACCCAATCCCAAGACGTCCGGCGGCGCGCGCTGGAACTACCTGGCCGCCTGGGCCTACGCCGAGCACATCTTCAAGGGCGACCGCGCGCGCATCCTCAATTACATGCGCGCGCTGTTCCGCAACGTACCGGTGCTGGATACCGGTGCGCGTGGCGCCACCACCACCTTCGTCCAGCGCGGCATCGGCGACGTGCTGCTGGCCTGGGAGAACGAGGCGTTCCTGGCGCAGGAAGAGCTGGGCCCGGACAAGTTCGAGATCGTGGTGCCGCGCCAGTCGATCCTGGCCGAGCCGTCGGTGGCGCTGGTGGACCGCAACGTCGACCGGCATGGCACCCGCGAGGTGGCGCAGGCCTACCTGCAGTACCTGTACTCGCCCGAAGGGCAGCGCATTGCCGCCCGCCACTATTACCGCCCGCGCAACCCGCAGTACGCCGACCCGGCCGACATCGCGCGGTTCCCGCCGGTGCAGCTCGTCACCCTCCGCCAGGCGTTCGGTTCCTGGGAAAAGGCGCAGGCCGAGCACTTCGCCGATGGTGGCCTGTTCGACCAGATCCAGGCGGGCAAGTAAGCGGTGGCCGCGAATGCCGCCGCACTGCCGCCGCTGCGGCGCCAACCGCGGGTCCTGCCCGGGTTTGGCCTGGGCATGGGCGTGACCCTGTTCTGGCTGGGCCTGATCGTGCTGCTCCCGCTGGCCGGCGTGTTCCTGCGCGCGGCCGGATTGGGCGTGGAAGGCATCTGGCGGATATGGAGCGAGCCGCGTGTGCTGTCGGCGCTGCGCCTGAGCTTCGGCACCGCCTTTGCCGCGGCTGTGTTCAACACGCTGATGGGCACGTGGGTGGCGTGGGTGTTCGTGCGCTATCGCTTTCCCGGCCGGCGCCTGTTCGATGCATTGATCGACCTGCCGTTCGCCCTGCCCACCGCGGTGGCCGGCATCGCGCTCACCGCGCTGTATGGCGGCCAGGGCTGGATCGGGCGCTGGCTGGAGCCGCTCGGCCTGAAGGTCGCCTACACGCCGCTGGGCATCGTGGTCGCGCTGGTGTTCGTCGGCCTGCCGTTCGTGGTGCGCATCGTGCAGCCGGTGCTGGCCGAGGCCGAGCGCGAACTCGAGGAGGCGGCGGCGACGCTGGGCGCCAGCCGTTTCCAGACCCTCGCACGGGTGGTCGTGCCGGCGCTGTGGCCGGCGATGCTGACCGGCTTCGCGCTGGCGTTCGCGCGCGGCGTGGGCGAATACGGCTCGGTGATCTTCATCGCCGGCAACCTGCCCGGCGCCACCGAGATCGCGCCGCTGCTGATCACCATCCGCCTGGAGGAGTTCGACTACGCCGGTGCCACCGCCATCGCCGCGGCGATGCTGCTGTTGTCCTTCGCGGTACTGCTGCTGGTCAACACGCTGCAGGCCCGCCTGCAGCGCAGGGAGCGGCGATGAACGAGCTGGTGTCGGAACTGCCGGTGCCGGCCGTGCGCGCTGCCGCGGCCAGCGCGCGGCGTGGCGTGACCACCGAACCGGGCTGGGTGCAGGCGCTGCTGGTGCTCGGTGCGCTGGGGTTCCTGCTGTCGTTCCTGCTGTTGCCGCTGCTGCTGGTGTTCGCCGAGGCGCTGCGCGGCGGCGTGCAGGCGCTGTGGAGCGCGGTGAGCGATGCGGACGCGCTGTCGGCGGTGCGCCTGACCCTGCTGGTCGCCGCCATCGTGATTCCGCTCAACCTGGTGTTCGGCGTTGCCGCGGCGTGGGTGGTGAGCAAGCACCGGTTCCCCGGCAAGCGCTGGCTGGTGACGCTGATCGACCTGCCGTTCTCGGTGTCGCCGGTGGTCGCCGGGCTGGTGTTCATCCTGTTGTTCGGCCGCGATGGCTGGCTGTGGCCGTTGATCGAGGACGGCGTGCGCCTGCACCTGCCGGTGGCGGGCGAGGTGCTGCTGCAGTTGCCGCGCATCGTCTTCGCGATCCCGGGCATCGTGCTGGCGACCACCTTCGTCACCTTCCCGTTCATCGCCCGCGAACTGATGCCGCTGATGGAACAGCAGGGCAGCGACGAGGAGCTGGCCGCGCTCACCCTGGGCGCCAATGCCTGGCAGATGTTCTGGAAGGTGACACTGCCCAACATCCGCTGGGGGCTGCTGTATGGCGTGTTGCTGTGCAGTGCGCGGGCGATGGGCGAGTTCGGCGCGGTGTCGGTGGTGTCCGGGCATATCCGCGGGCGCACCAACACGCTGCCGCTGCACGTGGAGATCCTCTACAACGAATACGCCTACAGCGCCGCCTTCGCCTGCGCCTCGCTGCTGGCCGGCACCGCGCTGCTGACCCTGGTGCTGAAGACTTTCCTGGAATGGCGCCACGGCCAATCGCTGGCCGCCGCGCATCGGTCGAGGTGACATGAACATCCGCATCCAACACCTGGGCAAGCGCTTCGGCGCGTTTCCCGCGCTCGACGGCGTCAGGCTGGACATCCGCAGCGGCGAACTGCTGGCGCTGCTCGGGCCGTCCGGCTCGGGCAAGACCACCCTGCTGCGTGCGCTGGCCGGGCTGGAACATCCCGACCAGGGCCGGATCCTGTTCGACGGCGAGGACGCCACCGGCCTGAGCGTGCAGGCGCGTCGCGCCGGCTTCGTGTTCCAGCACTATGCGCTGTTCCGGCACATGGACGTGCGCGCCAACATCGCCTTCGGGCTGGAGGTGCGGCGCGGCGCGCGGCGCTGGCCGAAGGCGCGCATCGCCGCGCGCGTCGAGGAGCTGCTGGCGCTGGTGCAGCTCGACGGCCTGGGTGGGCGCTATCCGACGCAGCTGTCCGGCGGCCAGCGCCAGCGCGTGGCGCTGGCGCGCGCGCTGGCCATCGAACCGCGCGTGCTGCTGCTGGACGAGCCGTTCGGGGCGCTGGATGCGCAGGTGCGTCGCGACCTGCGCCGCTGGCTGCGCGAACTGCACGACCGCACCGGCCTGACCACGGTGTTCGTCACCCATGACCAGGAAGAAGCGCTGGAGCTGGCGGACCGGGTGGCGATCCTCAACCGTGGCCGCATCGAACAGGTCGGCAGCCCGGGCGAGGTCTACGACCGGCCGGTGTCGCCCTTCGTCTACGGCTTCGTCGGCGAGGCCAACCGTCTGCCGGCGCGGACCGATGGCGAGGTGCTGGAGGTGGCGGGCGCCCGCTGGCCGCGACCGGCGGGCCTGCCGGACCAGGTCCCGCTGGACGTCTATGTGCGTCCGGAAGACATGCGCGTGGGCGATGCGGGCGACTGGACGGGGACCGTGCTGGCGGTGCAGCGCAGCGGTGCCCGGGCGCGGCTGCGGGCGCGGCTGCGCGGGGCCGCGGTGGACGTGGAGGTCGAGCTGCCGCCGGGCGCGCCGGCCTACGTCGCCGGGCAGGTGGTTGCGCTGGGTGCGCGGCGCCACGGGGTGTTCGCCGCCGCTGTGGCGGGCTAGGGACGGCGCCGGGACGCCGGGTCGGACGGCGCCACAGGAAATGCTGGCGCGCCGGATCATTTTGGTTAAGAATTCGTGAATTGTGCGCCGCGGCGGCGCCCACCCCACCTCCCGGAGACCTGCATGATCCCCTGCAAGCGCCTTGCGGCCGTTGCCTGTGCTGCCCTGCTGTCCATTCCCTTCGCTGCCTGCGCCGAAGACGCGGCGCCTCTCAGCTGGGAAGTCGGCGCGGTTTCCGACTACCTGTTCCGCGGCGCCTCGCAGACCGACGAGAAGCCGACGGTGCAGGGCACCGTCACCTGGACCACGGCGAGCGGCCTGTACGTCGGCAGCTTCGCCTCGGGCGTGGACTTCGGCGAAGGCAGCCCCGACGTCGAGGTGGACTACTTCGTCGGCTACGGCTTCGACGTCAACGAAGCGGTCAACGTCGACCTGATGCTCAACCGCTACACCTACCCGGGTGCCAGCGAGATGGCCTACAACGAGCTGGTCACCACCACCACCATCGCCGAGCACTGGAAGGTCAACGTCAGCTACACCAACGACGTGTGGGGCAGCAGCACCACCGGCTGGTACTACGGCGTCGGCGGCGAGTGGGCCCTGCCGAACGACTTCAGCCTCAACGCCAACGTCGGCCGCAGCGTGTTCAACGACAGCGACGTGGCCCAGGACTACACCGACTGGAGCGTGGGCGTGGGCCGCAGCTTCGGCATCGCCAACGTCTCGCTGGGCTACTACGGCACCGACGGCAAGGGCCGCGACAACTTCGGCAAGCTGGCCGACAACCGCGTGGTGCTGGCGGTCAAGATCGCGCGCTGAGCGCGACGGTGGGGCGGCAGCCAGAAAGCGGCAGGACGGCCGTTCTTCATGGCGAAGCCGCCCGAAGGGTGACGCACAGGGATGTGAATCATGAAAAAAGGCGCCGACAGGCGCCTTTTTTCTGGAGGCCGGCCGGGCCTCAGTTCCAGCTCAGCACGACCTTGCCGGCCTTGCCCTGTTCCATCAGCTCGAAGCCTTCCTGGAAACGCTCCACCGGCAGCTGGTGGGTGAGCACCTTGCCCAGCGGGAAGCCGGACAGCACCAGCTGGGTCATCTTGTACCAGGTCTCGTACATCTTGCGGCCGTAGATGCCCTGCACGGTCAGGCCCTTGAAGATGATCTTGTCCCAGTCGCAGCCGGCGCCCTTGGGCATGATGCCGAGCATGGCGATCTTGCCGCCGTGGTACATGCAGTCGAGCATGTCGTTGAACGCGCGCGGGTTGCCGCTCATCTCCAGGCCCACGTCGAAGCCTTCCATGTGCAGGTCGGCCATCACGTCCTTCAGCGACTGGTTGGCGACGTTGACCACGCGGGTGGCGCCCATGTCGGCGGCCAGCTTCAGGCGGAAATCGTTGACGTCGGTGACCACCACGTTGCGCGCGCCGATGTGCTTGCAGATGCCGGCGGCGATGATGCCGATCGGGCCGGCGCCGGTGATCAGCACGTCCTCGCCGATCACGTCGAACTCCAGCGCGCAGTGGGCGGCGTTGCCGTACGGGTCGAAGAACGCGGCCAGTTCGGACGGGATCTGGTCCGGGATCGGCCACAGGTTGCTGGCCGGCATCACCATGTACTCGGCGAAGGCGCCGTTGACGTTGACCCCGATGCCCACGGTATTGGGGCACAGGTGCGGGCGGCCGCCGCGGCAGTTGCGGCAGTGGCCGCAGACGATGTGGCCTTCGGCCGACACGCGCTGGCCGATTTCGTAGCCGGTCACGCCGGGGCCGATCGAGGCGATGCGGCCGACGAACTCGTGGCCGATGGTGAGGCCCGGCTTGATGGTGCGCTGGCTCCACTCGTCCCACAGGTAGATGTGCAGGTCGGTACCGCAGATGGCGGTCTTCTCGAGCTTGATCAGCACTTCGTTGGGGCCGGGCACCGGCACCGGCACCTCTTCCATCCAGATGCCCTTGGTGGCCTCGCGCTTGACCAGCGCGCGCATCGTGTTCTGTGTCATTGCCGGGAAACCGCAGTGGGAAAGAGTACCGATTATATGCGTGCGGCCGCGGCCCCCCGTACCGGGAAGCGGCGCTACGGCGAAGGTTTCACCCGCTACAATCGGGGTTTCCAATCTTCGGGGTCCGCTTCATGCGTCTGAATCTTCTCGCTTTTTCCGTGGTGGCCGGGCTCGGCCTGGTGCAGGCGGCCAGCGCCGCCGAAGGCATGTGGGTGCCGCAGCAGCTGCCGCAGATCGCCGGGCCGCTGATGAAGGCCGGGTTGAAGCTGGACCCGCTGCAGCTGAGCAACCTGACCGGCGACCCGATGGGCGCGGTGGTGGCGCTGGGCGGCTGCACCGCCAGCTTCGTCTCGCCGCAGGGCCTGGTGGCGACCAACCACCACTGCGCCTACGGCGCCATCCAGCTCAACTCCACCGCCGAGAAGAACCTGATCAAGGACGGCTTCAGCGCGGCCGCCTTCAAGGATGAGCTGAGTGCCGGCCCCAACGCGCGCATCTACGTGCTGGACGACATCACCGACGTCACCGCCCAGGCCAGGGCCGCCATCGCCGGCGCCGGCAACGACCCGCTCAAGCGCACCGAGGCGCTGCAGGCGCTGGAGAAGAAGCTGGTGGCCGACTGCGAGGCCGACGACAGCTACAGCTGCACGCTGTACAGCTTCTCCGGCGGCAACACCTACCGGCTGTTCAAGAACCTGGAGATCAAGGACGTGCGCCTGGCGTACGCGCCCCCGGGCAGCGTCGGCAAGTTCGGCGGCGACGTCGACAACTGGATGTGGCCGCGCCACACCGGCGATTTCTCGTTCTACCGCGCCTATGTGGGCAAGGACGGCAAGCCGGCCGCGTTCTCGGCCGACAACGTGCCGTACCAGCCCAAGCACTGGCTCAAGCTGGCCGAGCAGCCGCTGGGCGAGGGCGATTTCGTGATGGTGGCCGGCTATCCGGGCCGTACCGACCGCTATGCGCTGGTCAGCGAATTCGAGAACACCGCCAACTGGACCTACCCGACCATCGCCAAGGCGTACAAGGACCAGATCGCGCTGGTCGAGGCCGCCAGCAAGGACAACAAGGACATCGCGGTGAAGTACGCCGCCAGCATGGCCGGCTGGAACAACACCAGCAAGAACTATGACGGCCAGCTGGACGGCTTCAAGCGCAACAACGTGCTGGCGCACAAGCAGAAGGAAGAAGCCGCGGTGCTGGAATGGCTGCGCGGGCAGGGCGCCGCCGGCAAGCCGGCGCTCGATGCCTACGCGCAGCTGCAGGCGCTCGGCACCCAGGCGCGCAGCACCCAGCAGCGTGACATCACCCTGGGCATGTTCAACCGCACCGGCACCCTGGGCACCGCGGTGCGCCTGTACCGCCTGGCGATCGAGAAGGCCAAGCCCGATGCGCAGCGCGAGGACGGCTACCAGGAACGCGACCTGCCGGCCATCGAGGGCGGCCTGAAGCAGATGGACCGCCGCTACGTGCCGGCCATGGACCGGCAGTTCCAGCAGTACTGGCTGCAGCGCTATGTGGCCCTGCCCGCCGGCCAGCGCGTGTCGGCGTTCGACCGCTGGCTGGGCGGCACCGACGCGGTGGCCGTGGACACCGCGCTGGCGCGGCTGGACGGCTCGCGCCTGGGCGACCTGGCCGAGCGCATGAAGTGGTTCAACGCCGACAAGGCCGCGTTCGAGGCCAGCACCGACCCGGCCATCCAGTACGCGGTGGCGGTGATGCCGGCGCTGCTGCAGATCGAGCACCAGAACAAGGTCAAGCGCGGCGAGGAACTGGTGGCGCGTCCGCTGTTCCTGCAGGCCATCGCCGACTACAAGAAGAGCAAGGGCGAGTTCGTCTATCCGGATGCCAACCTGTCCCTGCGCATCACCTTCGGCAACGTGAAGGGCTACACCGGCCTGGACGGCAAGGTGCAGCAGCCGTTCACCACCATCGAAGGCGTCGCCGCCAAGGAAACCGGCGTCGATCCGTTCGATTCGCCGAAGGCGCTGCTCGATGCGGTCAAGGCCAAGCGCTACGGCGGCCTGGAAGACAAGCGCCTGGGCAGCGTGCCGGTGGACTTCCTGTCCGACCTGGACATCACCGGCGGCAACTCCGGCTCGCCGGTGCTGGACGCGCATGGCCGCCTGGTCGGCCTGGCGTTCGATGGCATCTGGGAATCGGTGGCCAGCAACTGGGTGTTCGACCCGGTGATGACCCGCATGATCTCGGTGGACCAGCGCTACATGCGCTGGATCATGCAGGAAGTGGCACCGGCGCCGCAGCTGCTTAAGGAGCTGGAAGCGGCCTCGAAGTAAGCCGCGTCCGGTTTTGCCCAGAACCCCGGACGGGAAACCGTCCGGGGTTTTTTTTCATGGTCCTCGCGCCTGGCGGCGCGCGCAGCGGGCGATGCCGGGGGAGCGCACGGTTGTTGCCGGTGGCACCGGCCGCGGCCATGTCCATGATCGGCACCACGCGGCGCGGCGCCCGCGCGCGGCCGACCCACCCGGATGCTCCAGCCGCCGCGGGGGTACCCTTGCGTGCGCGGCGTTGGCCACGCGGGGAGGGCTGCGGTGCGGTGGCGCCGGGACGCGGTTGTCTCAGCGGTACGGACCCGGCCCGCGCCAGACCAGTTCGCCGCGCCGGTACACATACATCACCGTGACCACCTGGCGCGCATCGCCGATGGACTGCAGTTCCGGCGCGTCGGGAGGCAGCAGGCGGCACTTGCTGGAGCCGCGCCTGAGCGCCACTTCGGCCGGGCAGACCATCAGGTAGGTGGTGCCGGGCAGGGGAATGGACAGCTCCTTCACGCCCTGTTCCATCCAGCCACGCAGCCGGGCTTCGCCCAGCAGGTCGTAGACGATCTGGTAACCGCCCACTTCCATGGCCGGCTCGCCCGCGGCCATGTCGTTGCGGTAGCCGTTGCGGTTGACCGGCCCGGAACTGCGTCCGTCGTCGGGGGCGGTATCGCGCGGCTGCCAGCCCGGTGGGCGCCCGGTCCAGGTCTGCGGCCGGCGCTGCACGCTTTCCGGCGGCTGGGTGGCCGCGGCCTGCGTCGGCTCGGGGGCGGGCGGCTCCTCGCTGCGGGCCTGGCGTTGTTCCGGTTCGGCCGGGGGTTCGATGTAGCGGGCTTCCGGCACCGGCTTGCGGGCATCGGCATGGCGGCGGGCGGTGGGCCTGGCCGGCTTCTTGCGCGCGTCGTCCTGCTTCGGCCCCGGCGGCTGGCGGGCCGGGGTCGGGGAGGGCGGTGCCTCGCCGACGAAATCCACCTTGACCCGGCCGCCGCCGGCGGTGCCCTGCGGCGTGGTCACCACCGGTGGCGTGGAATGCAGCAGGAGCAGCAGCACCAGCAGGTGCAGCAGCGCGCTGACCAGAGCGGCCGCCCACGGTTGCAGGCGTTCGGTCCAGCGCGGGGGGGCGGACGACGGGGAAAACGAAGCGCTGCTCATGCCACCTTGCGGGCGTTGGAGCTGCTGGCCCTCATGTGGGAGTCACACCGTGCAGCGGATCGGGGCCGTCATGGTAACGCCTGTCGATGGCCGGCAACGCGCCGGCCGGCGTCTGCCCGGGCTGCGGCCGTGCGCCCGCCGGGGATTCGTAACGCGGGCAACCGACGCCTGCGGCACGGCGGCGACAGGCTATGATGCCTGCCCCCTCGCCACGGACTCCCAACTGCATGCGCATCCTGCTTGCCCGCCACGGCGAAACGCCGTGGAACGCCGAAGGCCGCTACCAGGGCCAGATCGACATCCCGCTGTCGCCGGTAGGCGAGGCACAGGCCAGGGCACTGGGCGAGCGCCTGCAGTCGATCGATATCGCCCGCGCGGTGGCGTCGCCGCTGTCGCGTGCGCAGAGCACCGCGCGTGCCGCGCTGGGCAGCGCCCGCGCCTCGATGCTGCAGACCGATGCGGACCTGCAGGAAATCGCCCACGGCGAATGGGAAGGCCTGCTGGCCAGCGAGATCAACGACAAGGATCCCGCGCGCCTGCGCGCCTGGCGCGAGGAACCCGATACGGTGCTGATGCCCGGCGGCGAATCGCTGCGCCAGGTGCTGGACCGCAGCTGGCGTGGACTGGCGCGCGCGGCCGAGGGGCTGGGCGCGGACGACACCCTGCTGGTGGTCGCGCACGACGCGGTCAACCGCGTGATCCTGTGCAAGGTGCTGGGCCTGCCGATCGGCAAGCTGTGGACCTTCCGCCAGGCGCCGACCACGTTGAACCTGCTCGAAGGGCCGGACGTGGAGCACCTGGAGGTGGTACGCCTGAACGATTGCGCGCACCACACCCCGTTCTTCGGCGAGGCCAAGCACCGGGCGTTGTAATGGCGCGCCTGCGGCTGCCGCCGCGCTGGCTGGCTGCCGCCCTGCTGGCGCTGTCGTCGTTGCCGGCACTGGCGCAGACCGACGAGGGCTGCCCGCCGTTTTCACCGGCGGCCAACCGCGCGCCGCACTACCCGCCGCCGGAACTGTGGCGCCTGCTCGGCTATGTGATCAACGTGATCATCGACAGCGATGCCACCGGACGGGTAGAGGCCGCACGGGTCGAACAGGGCTCCGGCGTGGCGGTACTGGACGCGACGGCGCTGGCGGCGGCCCGCGCCTGGACCGTGCCGCCGGAATACCGGGGCCAGCCGCGCTATCGCCTGCCGTTCGCGTTCGAACCGCTGCCCGAGGAGATCCCGGCGCAGGCCGGCAAGCGCCCGCGCGACCCGTTCTTCGAGGAGCGCCGCAGCGGCCGCGTGCCGATGCCGGCGCTGGATGCCGACGGCACGCTGCCGGGCTACATCCCCGATCCGTACCCGATCGGCTTCCTGTCGATTCCCGAGGCGGTGGCCACGATCGGTCCGCTGGCGCTGTTCCGCCGCTATGGCGCGCAGGCGGATTTCTGGCTGCACGACGAAGAAGGCCTGAGCCTGTTCCAGCTCGAGGGCCCGATGATGGTGCGCAACCGGCGGGTCAGCGATGGCCGCCACCGGTTCGTGGTCACCAGCGTGCTGTGTGGCAACGACCTGGATGCCTGCCGGCAGTCGCTGGCCACGCTGCGCGCCAGCCGTGGCAGGCAGCGGCCGCAGGCGGTCGCAGTGGCCACGCCCTAGACGCGGCGTCCGGGCGCGGGGCGGCACGGCTGTATCATGTGCGCCCCCATCCGCGCCGCCGCGCCGTGCGCCGGCGCGTGCCACCGAGAATCCCGCATGTCCTCCGCACGTCCCGCCACGCTCGAACAGTGGCTCGCCCATATCGACCGACAGCACCCGCAGCCCATCGCCATGGGCCTGGAGCGGGTGCGCGAGGTGGCCGCGCGGATGGGCCTGGAGCGTCCGGCGCAGCGCTGCATCGTGGTCGGCGGGACCAACGGCAAGGGCTCGACGGTGGCCTTCATCGAGGCCATCGCCCGTGCCGCCGGCTGGGCGGTGGGCGCCTACACCTCGCCGCACCTGCTGGCCTACAACGAGCGCGTGCGCATCGACGGCGCCGACGTCGACGACGCCACCCTGGTGGCGGGCTTCAACGCCGTGGAGGATGCGCGTGGCGACACCGCGCTGACCTATTTCGAATACGGCACGCTGTGCGCGTTGTGGGCGTTCGCGCGCGCCGGCCTGGACCTGGCGGTGCTGGAAGTGGGGCTGGGCGGGCGCCTGGACGCGGTCAACATCGTCGATGCCGACGTGGCGGTGATCACCACCGTTGACATCGACCATGCCGATTGGCTGGGCAGCGACCGCGAGGCCATCGGCGCCGAGAAGGCCGGCATCATCCGCGGCTGGAAGCCGCTGATCCTGGGCGAGATCGACCCGCCGTCCAGCGTGCTGCGCCGGGCCTACGTGCTGGGCGCCAATGCGATCCGCTCCGGCAGCGATTTCTTCGCCGAGCCGATCGATGCCGATACCTGGCGCTGGCGTGACGTCTCCTTCCGCATCGAGTTGCCCCAGCCGGCGCTGTGGGCGCCGGTGCAGCGGGCGAACGCAGCCGCCGCCATCGCCGCGCTGCGCGCGCTGGACCGTCCGGTGCCGCGGACGGCCTGGGCGCGCGGCGTGGCCGCGGCGCAGGTCGCCGGGCGCCTGCAGCGGTTCGATCACGATGGCGTGGAAGTGCTGGTCGATGTCGGCCACAACCCGCAGGCCGCCGCCGCCCTTGGCGCCGCGCTGCAGGCACGCCCGGCCAGCGGACGCACGCTGGCGGTGTATGCGGCCCTGGCCGACAAGGACGCGCCCGGCGTGGTCGCGGCCCTGCAGGCGCGCATCGACCGCTGGTACCTGGCCGGGCTCGACGGCGCGCGCGGCCAGGGCGCCGAGCAACTGCGCGAGCGCCTGGCCGGAACCGCCGCTGCCAGCGCCGTGACCTGCGCGGACGTCGGCCAGGCGCTGGCCGCGGCACTGGAGCAGGCACGCCGCGGCGACCGGGTGCTGGTGTTCGGCTCGTTCCACACGGTGGCCGAGGCATTGCCGCTGCTGCAGGACCCGGCAGCAGCGCCCGCGCGCAAGCCGCAACCCGCGCGCTGACCAGCGCCGAGCACCGTTCAGCTGGCGCGGCCGTGGCCGTCGCCGGCCGCGCATATAATCGCCGGACATTCCGCCCTGCCGCCCATACGCCTTGCCGTGGATACTCCCCTGAAACAGCGATTGATTGGCGCCATCGTGCTGGTGGCCCTGGCCGTGATCTTCCTGCCCATGCTGGTCAAAGGCCCGGCGCCGGACAGCGGCGTGCAGGACGTCCCGCTGCGCGCGCCCGACGCGCCTGCCGACGGCCAGTTCGAAACCCGTGAACTGCCGCTGGTCGCGCCCAGCGCGCCGGCCTCCGGCAGCGCCACCGGCATGCCGGCCGTGCAGCCGGTGGCCGACGCCGCCTCGCCGGCGGCGGATGCCGGCAGCGGTGCGCTGCCGCCGAGCGCTGCCGCCGGCAATTACGCGGTGAGCTTCGGTGCCTACGCCACCGAAGCCGATGCCGATGCGGTGATCGCCCACCTGAAAAAATCCAACCTGCCGGGCTTCCGCCAGCAGGACACCATCAACGGACGCCCGGCCTGGCGGGTGCGCATCGGCCCGTATGCCGACCGCGCGCGGGCCGAGCTGGTCCGGCTGGAGGCGGGCAAGGTCCCCGGCGACGTGAACGCGCAGGTGGTGGTGCTCGACGCCGACAAGGAGCCCGCGGCGCCAGCCGCCACCCCGGCTACGACCCCGGCCGCGGCTGCGGCCGCCCCGGCGGCGCGCACCGAGGCGCTGCCCGCCGAGCCCGCCAGGCCGGTGGCCACGGCCCGGCCGGACGTCCGCGACGCGTCCAAGCCCGCCGCGCCGAAGCCGGAGCCCGCCAAGCCTGCCACGCCCACGCCGGCGCCGGCCCCGGTCGCCCCCGCGCCGGCGGCCAGCAGCGTCGGCTTCGCGGTGCAGTTGGGGGCGTTCGGCAAGCCGGCTGACGCCAATGCGCTGCGCGACAAGGTGCGTGCGGCCGGCTTCAGCGCCTTCGTCGAACAGGTGCGCACCGACAACGGCGTGCTCAACCGCGTCCGCGTCGGCCCGGTGGCCAACCGTGCCGAAGCCGAACAGCTCAAGGCACAGGTCGCGGCCAAGGTCGGCATCGCCGGCATGGTCCGGCCGCACCCCTGATGCGGCGAGCGGCCTGATGCCCGGGCGGGGCAACCGGTGATCGACCTGCTGCTGCTGGGGGTGATCGTGGTATCGGCCCTGTTCGGGCTGATGCGCGGCCTGCTGGCCACCGTGTTCGGCGTGCTCGGCTGGCTGCTGGCCGGCTGGGCCGCGTTCCGCTTCGGCCATGACGCCAGCGTGATGCTCAGCGGCGGCGCGACGCCGACCCTGGGCCAATATGCCGCCGGCCACGCCATTGCCTTCTTCGGCGTACTGCTGGTCGTTTCGGCCATCGGCCTGCTGCTGCGCGGGGTGGTCGATTCCACCGTGCTGCTGAAGGGACCGGACCGCCTGTTCGGTTTCGGCCTGGGCATCGTGCGCGGCGTGCTGCTGGCGGTGCTGGCAGTGCTGGTGCTGGGCTTCACCCCGGTGTCTGACGGCGAGCCGTGGCGGCGTTCTCAGGTGGCGTCGTGGCTGCACCCGCCGGCCGACTGGCTGCGCGCGCGGCTGCCGGAACTGCCGGCCGTGCCGGAGCACCCGCTGCTGGACTTGGGCAAGGCGGTGCTGGCAGGCGATAATGCCGGACTCAGCGAACATGAAGCGGGCAGCGGACTGCCGCAAGCGATGCCGGAACGGGCGGAAGACGCCCGGCCGGCCGCGACCGGAGGCAGCCGCCAGGACCCGGCGAAGGCGTGGCCTTCCAACATCGATCCGGCGCAGGTGCGTCCGGATCACCCCGGTCCGGCGCGGACCGGGCCATCGGGCCAGGCACGGCCCCCTTCACGTTAACCGGGCCACGGCCCAGCGGAGATCGCGCAACATGTGTGGCATCGTCGGAATCGTCGGCAACCAGAACGTCGCCGGGCAGCTCTATGACGGCCTGACCGTCCTCCAGCACCGCGGCCAGGATGCCGCCGGCATCGCCACCGCGCACGGCACCCGGTTGCGGGTGGAAAAGGGCAACGGGCTGGTGCGCGACGTGTTCGACGAGCGGCGCATGGCACTGCTGCGGGGCCGCATCGGCATCGCCCACGTGCGCTACCCGACCGCCGGCTCGGAAGGCACCGACGAGGCGCAGCCGTTCTACGTCAACTCGCCGTACGGCATCGCCCTGGCGCACAACGGCAACCTGATCAACACCGAGGCGCTGCGCCAGCAGGTGTTCGAGGCCGACCGCCGCAACATCAACACCGACTCGGACAGCGAAGTGCTGCTGAACGTGTTCGCCTACGAACTGGACGCGCAGCGCATGCTCACCCCGGAGGCGGCGATCCGCGCCGTGGCCGGCGTGCACCGCCGCTGCAAGGGCGGCTATGCGGTGGTCAGCGTGGTGCTGGGCCTGGGCCTGGTGGCCTTCCGCGACCCGCACGGCATCCGCCCGCTGGTGCTGGGCAAGCGCAGCCATGCCGAAGGCGAGGAGTACATCGTGGCCTCCGAATCGGTGGCGCTGGACGTGCTCGGGTTCGAGCGCGTGCGCGACGTCGCCCCGGGCGAGGCGGTGGTCATCACCGAGCGCGGCGAGCTGTTCGCGGAGGTCTTCGCCACCACCACCCAGCAGACGCCCTGCATCTTCGAGTACGTGTACTTCGCGCGCCCGGATTCGATGATCGACAACGTCTCGGTGCACAAGGCGCGCATGCGCATGGGCCAGAAGCTGGGCGAGAAGATCCTGCGCCTGCGGCCCGATCACGACATCGACACCATCATCCCGATCCCGGACACCTCACGCGACGCGGCGCTGGAAATTTCCAACGTGCTCGGCGTGAAGTACCGCGAGGGCTTCGTCAAGAACCGCTACGTCGGCCGCACCTTCATCATGCCGGGGCAGGGCGAGCGGGTGAAGTCGGTGCGCCGCAAGCTCAACCCGATCCACCTGGAGTTCCGCAACCGCGTGGTGCTGCTGGTGGACGACTCCATCGTCCGCGGCACCACCAGCCAGCAGATCGTGCAGATGGCGCGCGACGCCGGCGCGCGCAAGGTGTACCTGGCCAGCGCCGCGCCGCCGGTGCGCTACCCCAACATCTACGGCATCGACATGCCGGCCGCCGAGGAACTGGTGGCGCACGAGCGCAGCGTCGAGGACATCGAGAAGCACCTGGGCTGCGACTGGCTGGTCTACCAGGACCTCGAGGACCTGGAGGCGGCGGTGCGCGAGGGCAATCCGGAGCTGAAGGCGTTCGATTCGTCCTGCTTCAACGGCCACTACGTCACCGGCATCGAGCCGGGTTACTTCGAGCGCATCCAGCAGCTGCGCTCGGACGAAGCCAAGAACAAGCGCCGCGCCTGAGCCATGCAGGCGGGGGCCGCGCAAGCCGGCGCCATGCCGGCGGTGGATGACCTGCTGCACGCCGCGCAGCTGTGCCTGGCCGAGGCCGATCCGCTGCGCAAGGTGGCGCTGACCCGGCACTGCGCCAGCGTGTTCCGCGCCGGCACGCTGAAGCTGCCGGCGCACGCACCCGAGCCGGCGCCGATCCGCATGCCCGGCCGCCCCGCGCGGCTGGTGCTGGTGCACCCGCGCGACCTGCCGCGGCGTGGCCTTGGCAGCGTCGAGGGCCGCGCCGCCTTCATCCACGCCATCGCCCATATCGAACTCAACGCCATCGACCTGGCATGGGATGCGGTGTATCGCTTCCGCGGCCTGCCCGGCAGTTTCCATGCCGACTGGGTGAGCTGCGCCGACGACGAGGCGCGCCACTTCCTGCTGCTGCGCGAGCGGCTGTTGGCGCACGGCCACGACTACGCGGACTTCCCCGCGCACAACGGCCTGTGGGAAATGTGCGAAAGAACCGCGCATGACGGGCTGGCGCGCATGGCGCTGGTGCCGCGCGTACTGGAAGCGCGCGGGCTCGACGTGACCCCGGCGATGATCACCCGGCTGCGCTCGCTCGGCGACGACGCCACCGCCGACGTGCTGGAAGTGATCCTGCGCGAGGAAGTGGCGCATGTCGCCGCCGGCTCGCGCTGGTACCGCTGGTACTGCGAGCGTGCCGGAGTGGAACCCCGCGCGCGGTTCAAGCAGCTGCTGCACGAATACGCCGGCGGTTACCTGCACGGCCCGTTCAATCTCGAAGCGCGCCTGCTGGCCGGTTTCGACGCCGACGAGCTCGCGGACCTGGTCGAGCAGGCGGGATGACGCAACCGCGTGGCCGGCTTCCGGGGCCGCGCGGATCGCATTGCGTTTACCTGGCGCATGCGACCATTCCCACTCCCTGTCGCATCCCCATGGAGCCGCGCATGCCTGTCTTCCGCCCCCTGTCGCTGGCGTTGCCGATGACCCTGTTGCTGGCCTGCAGCCCCGCCGTCCCCGACGCCGGTGCGCCCGCGCATGAAGCGGTCGCCACGCGGGGAGACACGGACCCGGCAGCGTTCCCGGCCAGCCTGCAGGCCGCGGGCGTCGAGCCGTTCTGGAGCGTGAAGGTGGAGGGCGAAGCGCTGGCCTACACCACGCCGGAAACGATGGACGCGCCACGCCGGCTGCAGGCCACGCGCCGCCTCGATGCCGATGGCCTGCACCTGGCGGGCGAGGACGGTGGCGTGCCGTTCCGCCTGGAGGTGCGCCGTGCGTCCTGTTCGGACGGCATGTCCGACATCACCTATCCCTTCAGCGTGTCATGGCGGCTGGGGGAGACGACCGCCAAAGGATGCGCGTTCGATCCGGCGTCGCCGCCGTCGTCCCGGTAGGCGTGCTCCGGGACGACGGCAGGTTCGATGGAGAATCGAAGCCGCCCGCATCGTCGGCCGACACTTCGACGATGACGCGGGCCCGCAGCGACGGCGCCGGTTGCCAGCAGCCGCCAACGCCGTTGCAGCGTCCGCTCAGCTGCCGCCGCTGACCAGCTTGAACCGCGTATCGGTGACGGTCCGCCTGGATGGCTCGGCCCGCGTCGCCGCCACGCATTCCATGGCGGTACGGGCGGCTTCTTTCCGGGACGCGGGCTGGGGAGTGGAGTCGAGGCTGAAGCCGACCGGGACGCGAACCACCGTGCTTATCGGCTGGCCATCCACTTCTTCGGGCGTGTAGCGCAACTGGTTTACCCACTGGCGCAACGTCGGTTCGAAATAGCCGAGCCGCTTCGGCTGGGTGTCGCCCTGCGGATCGACGGACATCCATTGGGTGGTGCCGTCGGGCAGTACTTCGTAGGTCACCAGCCATGTGCCCTGGACGCCCGCGCGGATCGCGTCGACGGGATAGCGGGGGGGAGGCGCCAGGCCGGCGGGATCCTGGTTGTTGACCGGGCCGCCATAGACGTAGCCCACCGCCAGATTCAACTCGCCCGATGCGCCCGCGGCGGCACAGGCGTCGAGCATCAGATGGGTGACGCCGCTCTTTGCTTCGCCATTGAGGGTGGCGGGCTCGAAGCGCCACTCCCTGACCCTTGCGCCGATGGCTTCGCGGATCGCGGCGGGAAGCCGGTCCGGGGTTTCAACCTTCTGCGGAACGCCCTGCGCGTCCAGCCACACCGTCGCGGTGGTCTTGAACGGAACCGGCTGCTCGGCATTGCCGGCGTGCGCAGTTCCCATTCCTGCCGCGGCAACCGCCGCCATCATCGTGCATGCCCACACTGCCGCGCGTGCCATCCTCACTCTCCTGATCAGATTGGTCCGTCGATGGTAGTGCTTTCCGGCGCCCGCCGGACCTGGCCTGGACCTACGGGGTCAGCGCCTGCAGCCGGTAGCCGCTGGCATCCACCTGCAGTACCGACCCCTGTTCGTACCAGTCGCCGAGCACGATGCGGGTACAGGCGGCATCGTCCACCTGCAGGCTGTGCACGGCCGGACGATGGGTGTGGCCATGGATCATCGTGTCCACGCCATAGCGGCGGAACGTGGCGGCGACTTCGCCCGGTGCCACGTCGGTGACGGTCTCGAACTGCGCGCGGTCGCCTTGCTTCATTTCCGACTGGTGCGCCTGGCTGGCGGCGCGTGCCTTCTGCGCGAAGGCGATGCGCGCTTCCAGCGGCTGCGCCAGGAACTGGGCGATGAAGGCCGGGGCGCGGGTCTGCGCGCGGAACGCCTGGTAGGCGGTGTCGTCGGTACACAGCAGGTCGCCGTGCTGCAGCAGCACCGGCCTGCCGTACAGCGGCACCACGCACGGGTCGGGCAGGATGCGCATGCCGGCACGCCGGGCGTAGTCCTCGCCGACCAGGAAGTCGCGGTTGCCGCGGATGAAGAACACCGGCACCCCGGCATCGGTCAGTTCGCGCAAGGCGGTGGCGACCGCATCGGCGGCGGTGGAGGGGGTGTCGTCGCCGATCCATGCTTCGAACAGGTCGCCGAGGATGTACAACGCCTCGGCCTGCCGCGCCTGGCCGCGCAGGAATTCCAGGAACAGTGCGGTGATGGCCGGACGACTGGGGTCCAGGTGCAGGTCGGAAATGAACAGCGTGGTCATGGACGCCATTGTAGGGCAACGCCGGCGCGCTCCCGATGGCCGCGCGGAGACCGGTGGGCGCCGTTGCGCGCGGGCACCGCCGCCGGCTGGCCGCCGCCGTTCAGAACGGCAGCGGCATCAGCTGCAGCGAAGCGCTGCCCAGCAGCAGGGCGATGCCGGTGGCGGCCAGTACGTCGCTGGGGTAGTGCAGGCCGAGCACGACGCGCGACAGCGCCACCCCGGCGGTGAACGGCAGCAGCAACGGCGCCAGCCACGGGTAGTAGGCCAGCGCGACCACGCTGAACGACACCGCGTGCAGGGTATGCCCGGAGGGGAAGCTGTACTCGTCCAGCGGCGCCACCCAGGCGCGGATGCGCAGGTCGGCGGCGAACGGGCGCGGGCGCCGGGTCCAGCGCTTGAGGACCTTGTAGAGGGTGAGCGCGACCAGCCCGGTGGCGGCCATGTGCGCCGACGCGCGCAGGCCGTCCATGCCGTCGGCCAGTACCAGCGCGGCCATCAGCAGGTACCAGAACACGCCATCGCCGAGGCGGCTGATGACCGCGAACAGGGTGCGGATGCGGCGCCGGCGGCAGTAGTGGTTGGCGCGCCGGCACCAGCGGGTTTCGCGGGCCAGCAGGCCGTCAGGCGGCAGCAAGGGCATGGGCACGTCTCCGTTGCGACAGTTCGTGCAGCAGTGCCTCGAATTCGGCGACCACGTGGTCCGGATGCAGCCGCTGCATCGCCAGGCTGGCGTTGCCGCCGAGCGATGCGCGCAGGGCCGGGTCGCCGGCCAGGTTCAGCGCGGCGCTGATGAAGCTCTCGTCGTTGTCCACGGCCACGCCGCTGTACCCGCTCTGCAGATGTTCGCGTGCGGCGCCGTAGTCGAAGGCGACCGTGGCCACGCCGCTGGCCATGGCCTCCAGGGTCACGTTGCCGAAGGTCTCGCTGCGGCTCGGGAACAGGAACACGTCGCCGCTGGCGAAGTGGCGGGCAAGCGCCTGGCCGCGCTGGATGCCGCAGAAGACGAAGTCGGGGTTGTCCTGCGCGATGCGCTCGCGCAATGGCCCGTCGCCGACCCAGACGAAGCGTGCGTCCGGGCGCAGTTGCTGGATCCGCCGGAACGCCCGGATCGCCAGCCCGAGGTTCTTCTCCGCGGCGATGCGGCCGACGTGGATCACCGCCAGCCCGCGCGCGTCCAGCCCCCATTCCTGGCGCAGCGCCAGGTCGCGTTGCCGCGGCGAGAACTGCGACGCGTCCACCGCACGCGCCAGCAACCGCGGGTGGTGGAAGCCGTTGCCTTCCAGGAAGTCCTGCAGTTCGCGGGTGGGTACCAGGGTGGCATCACCCTGGTTGTGGAAGCGGCGCATCCAGCCCAGCGCCACGGGCTGCAGCCAGGCTGCGCCGTAGTCGGGCAGATAGGTATCGAAGCGGGTATGCAGGCCGGTGGCGACCGGGATGCCGAGCCGGCGCGCGGTGCGCAGCGCCGACCAGCCCAGCGGGCCCTCGGTGGCGATGTAGACCGCATCGGGGCGCTGCAGGCGCCAGCGCTGCGCCAGCCGGCGCGGGACCGGAAGCCCGAAGCGCAGGCCGGGATAGCGTGGCAGCGCCATCCCGCGCACCAGCAGCTCGTGCGGTTGTGCCAGGTCCTGCGGCTGGCGCGGGCGCACCACGTCCACCTCGTTGCCGCGCGCGCGCAGGCCGCGTTCCAGGCCCTGCACGGTGAGGGCGACGCCGTTGACCTCCGGCGGATAGGTCTCGGTGACGATGGCGTAGCGCATGCGGCCTCCCTTTTGTCGCAAAGGGTCGCCTGGCGCTGTGGCAGCCGGGTGTCAGCGGCGTGCCAGGGATGTGACAGGCCGCCAGCGTGGAAGGGGGCGGCTCCGCGCGCCTCCGGGGGTCAGGCGACGAACGGCCGGAACGAGATGCCCAGCCCGGCCATGCCTTCGGCCTCGCCGACCAGGTCGGCGCGCAGCAGCGGGCGGGCGTCGATGAAGACCTTGTCCAGCACCAGCGACAGGGTGTTGCCGTCCACGCTCAGGTCCAGGGTCGGGATCGGATCGTCCTCGTGCGAACGGTGCAGCAGTACCGCCAGCCGCAGCAGCGCGGCGGTACGCCGGGCCGGCAGCAGCAGGCGGTCGGGCAGGGCGTCGAAGGCGGTCCTGGGCACGCCGCGGCGGTGGGTGCGGATCAGCGCCGCCAGCATCTGCTGCTCCTGGCGCGAGAAGCCGGCGATGTCCGAGTGCTCGATCACGTAGCTGCCGTGGGTGTGGTAGCCGCTGTGGGCGATCATCAGCCCGAGTTCGTGCAGGCGCGCGGCCCAGCCGAGCATGCGCGCGTCGTCGGAGTCCAGCTTCCAGCTCTCGGCGACCTGCTCGAACAGGCGCTGGGCGGTCGCTTCCACGCGCAGCGCCTGGGCGGCGTCGATGTCGTAGCGGCGGGTCAGCGCCGCCACCGATTCGTCGCGCGGGTCGTTGTCGCTGGCGCGGCCCATGATGTCGTACAGGATGCCTTCGCGCATCGCCGCCTTGCTGACCAGCAGTTTCTGCAGGCCCAGCGACTGGAACGCGGCCTCGAGCACCAGCACGCCGCCGGCGATGATCGGGCGCCGCTCGCTGGACAGGGTGGGCAGGTTGATGTCGTTGATGTGGCGGGCGCGCAGCAGCTCGTCGCGCAGCAGCGGCAATGCCTGGGCGGTGATCGCGCCCTTGCTCAGCTTCATCGCCGCACAGATCTCGCTGATCGCCTTGTGGGTGCCGGACGAACCCAGCGCCTCGTCCCAGCCCAGCGCCCGGTACTTGGCGGCGAATGGCTGGAACTCGGCGCCGATCTCGGTCAGCGCGTCCTTCCAGCGCTTCTTGCTCAGCTTGCCGCCGGGAAAAAAGCGGCGGGTGCTGGCGATGCAGCCGGCCTGCAGGCTCTCGCGCTCCAGCGGCTGCATGCCGCTGCCGATGATGAATTCGGTGGAGCCGCCGCCGATGTCGATCACCAGCCGCCGCTGGCCCGGCTTGGGCGGCTGCGCATGGGCCACGCCCAGGTAGATCAGGCGCGCCTCCTCGCGGCCGTTGACCACTTCGATGGCATGGCCCAGCGCGGTCTCGGCGGGCATCAGGAACGACAGCGGCGAGCGCAGCTGGCGCACGGTGTTGGTGGCCAGCGCGCGTACCCGGTAGGGCGGGATGTTGCGGATGCGCTGGCCGAAACGGGCCAGGCATTCGAGCGCGCGCTGCCGCGCCTCGGCCGACAGCCCGCCCTTGCCGTCGAGGCCGTCGGCCATGCGCACGGTCTCGCGCAGGCGGTCGACCACCCGCAGCTGGCCGAGCAGGTAGCGGGCGATGACCATGTGGAAGCTGTTGGAGCCCAGGTCGATGGCGGCCAGCAGGTCGCCGTCCTGCAGGGGGGGAAAGGTCGGGGAGGACTGGGGCATGGCGGAATGGTAGTGGATGGCCGGGGGCGCGTGTCACCCTGTGCGCGGATCCGGAAGCCGGCGCCATGGCCCGGCGCGTGCGCGCGCGCGTCCGGGCCTGCGGGTGCCGCGGCCGCGGCGCGCGGTTACAGCGCTTCCAGCAGCGCCTGCTGCGCCGAATGCGGCGGCTGTCCGGGCTGCGGCGTGCACTTGCGGTAGCGGCCGTCGGCCTGCAGTTCCCAGGCGTTGAGGTTGTCGTCCAGGTAGTTCTGCAGCACCTCGCGGTAGATCCGCCGGGCCAGGTCGCTGTCCAGGATCGGGAAGCAGGTCTCCACGCGCCGCAGCAGGTTGCGCTCCAGCCAGTCGGCGCTGGCGCAGTACAGCTCCGGCGCGCCGTTGTTGCCGAACCAGTAGACGCGGCTGTGCTCCAGGAAGCGGCCGACGATCGAGCGCACCCGGATGTTGTCCGAGACCCCCTCCACCCCGGGGCGCAGGGTGCAGGCGCCGCGCACGATCAGGTCGATCTGCACGCCGGCCTGCGACGCCGCGTACAGGGCGCGGATCACCTGCGGTTCGTTGAGTGCGTTCATCTTGGCGATGATCCGCCCCGGCTTGCCGTCCAGCGCCAGCCGGGTCTCGCGCTCGATCCGCTGCAGCAGGCCGGCATGCAGGGTGAACGGCGACTGCAGCAGGTACTCCATCTTCATCTTCGAGGCCAGCCCGGACAACTGCTGGAACAGCTGGTGCACGTCGTTGCCGATGTCCGGATCGGCGGTGATCAGGCTCAGGTCGGTGTAGGCCCGCGCGGTGCCGCTGTGATAGTTGCCGGTGCCCAGGTGCACGTAGCGGCGCAGCTTGCGGCCCTCGCGGCGCACGACCAGCAGCATCTTGGCGTGGGTCTTGTAGCCGACCACGCCGTAGACCACCTGCACGCCGGCATCCTGCAGGCGATCGGCCAGGCCGAGGTTGGCCTCTTCGTCGAAGCGCGCGCGCAGTTCGACCACCACGGTCACGTCCTTGCCGTTGCGCGCGGCCTGGATCAGCGCTTCGACGATCCCCGAGTCCTTGCCGGTGCGGTACAGCGTCTGCTTGATCGCCAGCACGTTCGGGTCCACCGCCGCTTCGCGGATCAGCTCGAGCACGGTGCTGAACGAGTCGAACGGGTGATGCAGCAGCACATCCCCGCGCGCCACCGCCTCGAAGATGCCTTCGGACGTCTTGAGCACGCGCGGCGTCATCGGCGGGTACTTCAGCTCCGGCCGTTGGACCAGGTCGTAGACCTGGATGACGCGGTTGAGGTTGACCGAACCGTCGATGCGGTAGGCCGCGTTCTCGGACAGGCCGAAGTTCTGCAGCAGGGTCTGCACGATCGCGCGCGGGCAGTCGTGGGCGATCTCCAGCCTTACCGCCGGGCGGTAGCCGCGGTCGACCAGTTCGTCGCGCAGCGCCAGCGCCAGGTTCTCCACTTCCTCCTCGTCCACCACCAGCTCGGAGTTGCGGGTGACCCGGAACTGGTAGGCGCCGCGCACGTCCATGCCCGGGAACAGTTCGTTGACGAAGGTGGACAGCACCGCCGAGAGCAGCACGAAGTTCTGGGTGCCTCCCAGCGACTTGGGCAGCTGGATGATGCGCGGCAGCGAACGCGGCGCGCGCACCAGGGCCAGGTGGCCGGCGCGGCCGAAGGCGTCGGTGCCCTTGAGCACGACCACGATGTTCAGCGACTTGTTGAGGATCTTCGGGAACGGATGCGACGGGTCCAGCCCCAGCGGCGAGAGCACCGGCATGATCTCGTTGCGGAAGTAGGCGCGCAGCCAGCGCCGCTGGCGCGGGGTCCAGGTCGACGGCGAGAGGATGCCGATGCCCGCGTCCTGCAGCGCCGGGCGCAGTACTTCGTTCCAGCAGCGGTACTGCTGTTCCACCAGTTCGGCGGCGCGGTCGTGGATGGCGGTCAGGATTTCCTGCGGGCTCATGCCGTCCGGCGCCGGCGGCAGGCCGAATTCCTGCGCGTGGCGCACCGCCGCGGCGCGGATCTCGAAGAACTCGTCCAGGTTGGTGCAGGAGATGCACAGGAAGCGCAGCCGCTCCAGCAGCGGCACCTGCTCGTCCATCGCCTGCGCCAGCACGCGGAAATTGAAATCCAGCTGCGACAGCTCGCGGTTGATGTACAGCGCCGGGTCGCGCAGCGGGTCGTTGCCGGGGGCCGTGGCAACGGGGGACGGGACGGGAGCGTTCATGCCGGGGAGTCTTCCGTGGACGGTGGCGAGGGGAGGGCGGTGCGCGGGCGGACGTGTTCGGCGTCGAAATGGCAGGCGAAGGTGCTGCCCTGGCCGACTTCGCTGCGGATGTCCAGGCGCGCCTGGTGCAGGCCGAGGATGTGCTTGACGATGGACAGGCCCAGGCCGGTGCCGCCGCTCTCGCGCGAACGGCTGCTGGACACGCGGTAGAAGCGTTCGGTCAGGCGCGGCAGGTGGCTGGCCGGAATGCCATAGCCGGTGTCGGTCACCGCCAGCACCGCGCCGTCGCCCTCGCGGGCGAACGTCAGGGTGATGCGGCCGCCGGCCGGGGTGTAGCGCACCGCGTTGGTGACCAGGTTGGAGAAGGCGCTGTGCAGCTCCTTGTTGGAGCCGGCCAGGTCGACGCCGGCGCTGTCCTCGATGGTGATCGTGTGGCGGCCCTGGCTGTGGGCCTCGGCTTCACGCCGCAGCGAGGCGAGCATCGAGGTCATCGCCACGGTTTCCAGCTCGGTCTGCTGCTGCGATTCCAGCCGCGACAGGGTGAGCAGGTCCTCGACCAGCTGCGCCATGCGCTGGGACTGCTTGCGCATCTCCGCCAGCATCGGCCCGGTGTCCGGGAAATCCTCCGGGTCCATCATGTCCAGGTAGCCATGCACCACCGTCAGCGGCGTGCGCAGTTCGTGCGAGACGTTGGCGACGAAGTCGCGGCGCACCTGTTCCAGGTGCAGCAGCTTGGTCACGTCGCGCGCCACCAGCAGCCAGTGGTGGTCCGAATACGGAATCAGGCGCAGGTGCAGGCGGATGCCCGGATCGACCGGCGAATTGGCATCGAGGATCGGCTCGGCGTTGCGGCCGCCGGCCAGCCAGTGCGCCAGCGGCAGCGGCTGCAGGCGCTCGACCAGCGGCGCATCCATGTCGGCAGGGTGCTGCAGGCCCAGCAGCGCGGTGGCGGCCTCGTTGAACCACTGCACGCGCTGGGTGTTGCGGTCCACCACCACCACCGCGTCGGGCAGCGCCGCGGCCGCCGCGCGGTAGCTGCGCAGCATGTCGATCAGGCGCCGCTTGCGCACCCGCATTTCCTGCTGGTTGCGGTACAGCAGGCGGTCAAGCTCGTTCCACACGCCGGTGCCGCGCGCGGTTTCCCAGCGTTGGCGCGCGGTCAGGCGCAGCAGCACCTGGCGCAGCCGCCAGTAGTGCCAGGCCAGGATCCCGAGTGCGGCCAGTGCCAGCACCAGCGCCGGATGGCCGAGCAGGGCGCCGATCAGCAGGGCCGACAACAGCAACGCGGCCAGGGTGGCCAGCGTCTTCAACCAGGCGGATCGGAATTGGCGGGGCATTGCGCTCTCGGGTGGTGCGGATGGAACCTTGGGAACCGTGACGGGTTATAGCAGGAAGCACGGGCGCCGGCCGCGGCGCCGTGCTCAGACCGAGGCCGAGAAGCGGTAGCCGGCGCCGCGCACGGTCTGCACCATGTTTTCGGCGCCGAACGGTTCCAGGGTCTTGCGCAGGCGGCGGATGTGCACGTCGATGGTGCGCTCCTCCACGTAGACGCTGCCGCCCCACACATGGTCCAGCAGCTGCGAGCGGGTGTAGACGCGCTCGGGATGGGTCATGAAGAAATGCAGCAGGCGGTACTCGGTGGGGCCGATCGAGACCGGCGCGTCGCCGGCGAACACCCGGTGCGCGGCGCCGTCGATGCGGATCGGGCCGATCGCCACGCTGCCGTCCTCGTCATCGTCGCGGGTGCGGCGCATGACCGCGCGGATGCGCGCCAGCAGTTCGCGTGCCGAGAACGGCTTGACCACGTAATCGTCCACGCCGGCCTCCAGCCCGCCGACACGGTCGTTTTCCTCGCCCCGTGCGGTGAGCATGATGATCGGCACGTCGCGGGTCAGCGCCTCCTTGCGCCAGCGGCGGGCAAGCTCCAGCCCGCTGGTGCCCGGCAGCATCCAGTCCAGCAGGATCATGTCCGGCACGCGGTCGGCGATGGCGGTCTGTGCCTCCAGCGCGTCGCCGGCGTGCACCGGCTCGTATTCCCCCTTGCGCAGCGCGAACGCGACCATGTCGCGGATCGCCGGTTCGTCATCGACGATAAGGATGCGTTTCTGCACGTCTTGCCTACCATGAAGCCCATCGGACCGGATGTGCCCAGTAGACTACGGTTTGATGACCGGTTTGTGACATTGCCGGCGGTGTCGTCCCCCGGCCTCCCGCCGGCAGCCCGTGGGGTCAGCGGCGCTGCATGTCCGGGTCGCGCATGCCCAGCCGGCGCATTTCCAGCACGGTCGGCATGATCGCCTCGATCCGAGCGTCCACCCGGGCGCGGCTCACGTAGTCCAGGCCGGGCTGCTTGAGCAGTGCCTGGAACTGCAGCAGGGCCTGCTCCGGACGCCCGTTCAGGTAGGCGGCCTCGGCATAGGCCTCGCTGGCGCGCGCGTTGTCGCCGGCCAGCTCGCAGGCGCGGGCGAAGGTGCGCTGGAACACCGGGTCGTCGCCGGCCCGGGCCAGCAGCGGGCGCAGCATGGCCTGGGCGCGCTTGCCCGCCTCCATGCCGCCCTGCTCGTTGAGCACCTGGGCGTAGGTCAGCGCCACCGGGCGGCTCTGCGGCAGCTTCTGCAGCAATGCGTCGAAGCGGCGGTTGGCGTCGGCGTGGCGGCCATTGCGCGACTCCGCCTCGCCCAGCGCCAGGTTCACCCACAGGTTGTCGGGGTGCTCGGACTGCAGCTGCTGCAACTCCTGCAGGGCCTGCTGCAGCGCGCCGGTGCCATCGCGCAGCTGGGCGATGGCCACGCCATAGCGCTGCGGATCGCTCAGGCCGTCCTTCTGGCTGCGGCGCAGGTCCTGGTACTCGCGCACCAGCTCGGACGGCGTCGGGGCGCTGAGCACGCGCAGGCGCTCGCGGGCCCAGTCGAACTGGCCGCTGGCGCCGCGCGGCAGGCCGATCGACGGCAGCGACAGCTGCAGCGAGCCGGGCAGCAGCGGGTTGCCGCTGGCCCTGGCCGGATCGGGAACCGGGTCGGCCGGGTTCACCCGCTCCTGGCGCACGCCGCCGGGCGTGGTGGTGGTCAGCAGCACCGTGTCCTTCTTGATCTGCTCGGCACGGGCCTTGGCCTCGCTGATGCGGGTGATGTTCACCGGATGGGTGCGCAGGAAGTCGGGCGTCGAGTAACCGCCCTCGTTGCCGCGCATGGCCGCCGACATCCGCTCGAAGAAGCCGGCCATCGCATCGACGTCGTAGCCGCTGCGCGCCAGCGTGCGGATGCCGAGCCGGTCGGCCTCCGATTCGTTGGAACGGGTGAAGTTGATCTGCAGCTGCTGCATCAGGCCCATGCCCGAGCTGATCGCCGCCATGGTGGCGTCGCCGGAGGAGTTGCCGCCGGCCTGCTGCGCCGCGATCACCGCCGCGAGCATGCCCAGCAGGATCGGTATCTGGTCGCGCTGCGCCTTCTCGACGCTGCGCAGCACGTGCTGCTGGGTGACGTGCGAGATTTCGTGCGACAGCACCGCCGCGACCTCGTCCTCGCGCTCGGCGGTCAGCACCAGGCCGGCATTCATGCCGATGTAGCCGCCGAGGGTGGCGAAGGCGTTGATCTGCCGGTCCTTGAGCATGAAGAAGGTGAATTTCTGCTGCGGCTGGGCGCTGTTGGAGCCGAGCCGGGTACCCATGGACTGCAGCCAGTCGTCGACCAGCGGATCGTCCACCAGGTAACCGTAGTTGCGCAGTTCGCGCAGCATCATGCCGCCATACTCGGCCTGCCGCGCCGGGGTGAGCAGTTCGCCGGCGGACGAACCGATGTCCGGCAGCTTGCTGTCCTGGGCCCGGGACAGGGGGGGGGCCAGGGCCAGGGCCAGGGTGATGGCGGTGGCGAGCAGCAGGGTTCGCAAGCGTGGGGCTCCGGTGAGGCTGGGCGGAGGATGACGGGGAAGCGGGTCGCGGGTGTGAAGCACAGGTTAACCCGCAGTGTTCCAGCGTTGGGCGGTGTGATCCGGCGCGCCGCTACCATATAGGGACACCATTCCCCGCGCGGAGTTTCCCGTGAGCAGCCAGACCCCCGAGATCACCATCTACTCCACCGCCGTGTGTCCCTACTGCGTGGCGGCCAAGAATTTCCTCAAGAGCAAGGGCCGCACCTGGAACGAGGTGCGCATCGACCTGGACCCGGCCGAGCGCGAGAAGATGATGGCGCTGACCCGCCGTACCAGCGTGCCGCAGATCTTCGTCGGCGAGGTCCATGTGGGCGGTTACGACGACATGATGGCGCTGCACCGTGCCGGCAAGCTGGAGCCGCTGTTCGCGGGGCAGGGCGCATGAGCGGCGCGGACAAGGACCGCGTGGCCGAATTCACCGAATTCCGCCAGCGCATGAACCAGCGCATCCTGGCCGAACCCAACCAGGTGGTGCGGCGCTTCTTCGCGCTGGATACGCAGACCTACCAGGCCGGCGCGCTGGACGTGAAGACCAAGGAGCTGCTGGGCCTGGTGGCCTCGCTGGTGCTGCGCTGCGACGACTGCATCAGTTACCACGTGGCCCAGTGCAAGGACGCCGGGGTCAGCCGCGAGGAGTTCTTCGAGACCTTCTCGGTGGGCCTGGTGGTCGGCGGCTCGATCGTGATCCCGCACCTGCGGCGCGCGGTGGACTTCCTGGACCAGCTGGAGTCCGGGGCCGCGGAGGCCCCGGCCGGGCACGACCACGGCTGAACCTGCGACCTTGGTCCAGTTGGGGCGGGGCGGGCGGATCAGGCATAATTGACAGTTGAAACTTTTGGATGCGCCTGATCCCGGGCAGCCGGTCGGCGCACGCTCCCCCTCCCAGTTCGGAACCCAAATCATGACGCAGACAATCACCGTCATCCGCGGCGATGGCATCGGCCCGGAAATCATGGACGCCACCCTGTTCGTGCTCGACAAGCTCGGCGCCGGGCTGTCCTACGAGTTCGCCGATGCCGGCCTGGCCGCGCTGGAAAAGCACGGTGAGCTGATTCCGGCCAGCACGCTGGAATCGATCAAGAAGAACAAGGTGGCGCTGAAGAGCCCGCTGACCACCCCGGTCGGTGGCGGCTTCAGCTCGATCAACGTGGCCCTGCGCCGCCAGTTCGACCTGTACGCCAACGTGCGTCCGGCGATCTCGTTCCCGAACACCAAGTCGCGCTACGAGAACGTCGACCTGATCACCGTGCGCGAGAACACCGAAGGCGCCTACCTGTCCGAAGGCCAGGAAGTCTCGGCTGACGGCGAGACGGCGTTCTCCGGCACCCGCATCACCCGCAAGGGTTCCGAGCGCATCGTGCGCTACGCCTTCGAGCTGGCCCGCAGCACCGGCCGCAAGAAGGTCACTGCCGTGCACAAGGCCAACATCATCAAGTCGACCTCGGGCCTGTTCCTGAACGTCGCCCGCGAAGTGGCCGCGAAGTACCCGGAAATCGAGTTCCAGGAAATGATCGTGGACAACGCCTGCATGCAGCTGGTGATGCGTCCCGAGCAGTTCGACGTGATCGTCACCACCAACCTGTTCGGCGACATCATCTCCGACCTGTGCGCCGGCCTGGTCGGCGGCCTGGGCCTGGCCCCGGGTGCCAACATCGGCGAGAGCGCGGCCATTTTCGAAGCCGTCCACGGCACCGCGCCGGACATTGCCGGCAAGGGCATCGCCAACCCGTGCGCGCTGCTGCTGGGCGCCGCGCAGATGCTGGACCACGTCGGCCAGCCGCAGAACGCCGAGCGCCTGCGCAAGGCCATCGTCGCCACCATGGAAGCCAAGGATTCGCTGACCGGCGACCTGGGCGGTACCGGTGGCACCATGGACTTCGCCCGGGCCATCGCCAGCCGCCTGTAACCGCGGCGCGGCATCGAGGAAAGCAGAAAGGGCGCCGATGGCGCCCTTTCTGGTTCCGGCTTGCGCTGGTGGCGGGCCAGGCCTGCAGCACCGCGAACAGGGTGCCGAAGGTCAGCAGCACCGCCTGCAACACGATGCCGTCGAAACGCGCCTCGTAGCGCGCCGGGATCGTGCCCGGGAACAGGCCTTCGAGCAGCGCATGGAGCGGTGCGCTGACCGGCGCCCAGCGCTTCTTGAAGACGGTGGCCATGGCCTGCACGAGGCCGCCGATCAGTCCGCCCCACGGGTACAGGCGCGCGCCGCTGGCGAGCTCGCCGGTATCGGTCAGTGCCGGGTTCCAGGCGAAGGCCGCGGTGGGCGCCGCCAGCAGCAACAGCAGGCGGTCTTGTTGACGGTACCGTTGAGGGTCATCGTCCCGGCGCCGCGCGCGACCACCGCGCCGCTGCCAGGACCGAGGAAGGTGGAGTCGGATAGGGCTGGACTGCCGCTGCGCACGTGGGGCTCGCGGGTCGGGTGCGGATGCCGGCAACATAACCAACCGCCGTCGTGATGAAATCCGCCGTTGACAGACTGCTCCACAGTTCCGACAATAGCCGACCTTTCGGGGGGAACCTCGGGAGATTCACCGCCGGGGTATAGCGCAGTCTGGTAGCGCGCCTGCTTTGGGAGCAGGATGTCGGGGGTTCGAATCCCTCTACCCCGACCATCCGATGCGACCAGCGCGTGTTGGAGTGCGACGATCCGGTCAGAGCGCCCGTAGCTCAACTGGATAGAGCACCGGCCTTCTAAGCCGGCGGTTACAGGTTCGATTCCTGTCGGGCGCGCCAATCGGCGCAAGCGGTGGGTGGTAGTTTTCAGTGGTGGCTGTAGCTCAGTTGGTTAGAGTACTGGATTGTGATTCCAGTGGTCGGGGGTTCGAATCCCCTCAGCCACCCCATTGAACAGAAAGACGCCGGAATGTGCATTCCGGGGTTGAAGGAACTGAAGGGTGCAGGTATCATTTGCCCCCTGATTTTCAGGGCCGTTAGCTCAGTTGGTAGAGCAGTTGACTCTTAATCAATTGGTCCAAGGTTCGAATCCTTGACGGCCCACCAACAAAGACAGCCACCTGGTACGCCAGGTGGCTGTTTTCCTCTAGAGTGAGGGTCCTGCGTTTTCTGCAGGAATCCGGTGTCGCAGGCAGCAGCGCGCACCCATGTTTCAGGGCTGTTAGCTCAGTTGGTAGAGCAGTTGACTCTTAATCAATAGGTCCAAGGTTCGAATCCTTGACAGCCCACCAGACAAGGGCATCCGCTACGGCGGGTGCCCTTTTCTTTGCCTGCTTCCGGGCGTGGCCGGCGCATGCCGCTGCCCTGCGCCCTGCCGTCCCGGCGGTTGGCGGGCCCCGGGGCGATCGCCTGCAGGTGCGGAAGGCGCATCCGGCAGCTTTTTTGCCCGCCGGTCTGCAACAATGCCGGCCGGACGCGAAAGTGGCGGAATTGGTAGACGCCCTGGATTTAGGTTCCACCGCCGCAAGGCGTGGGGGTTCGAGTCCCCCCTTTCGCACCATCCGTGTGTCTGCCGGATGTTCCCCGGGCGCGCCTGTCCGGGGGCAGGCTGGAAGCGTCAGCCGGAATCGGCGAAACTACAGGGCTGCGGCGGAATCATGTCCGTCGGAAACCGTTCATCTTCCACATCGTGCCGGGGGCCAGGGCGCCACCGGTGGCAGGAGTCCACATGCAAGCTTCGATCGAATCCACCGGCAACCTGGAACGCCGCCTGACCTTCTCCCTGCCGGAGGAGCGCCTGCAGAGCCACATCAACGGCCGGCTCGGCGAGATCGCGCGCACCGTGCGCATCAAGGGCTTCCGTCCGGGCAAGGTGCCGGCCAAGGTGGTCGAGCAGCGTTTCGGCCAGCAGGTGCGCGCCGAGGCGATGGACGGCCTGCTGCGCGAGACCTTCGACGCCGCGCTGCGCCAGCATGAGCTGCGCATCGCCGGCAATCCGCGCATCGACAAGGCCGGCGAAGGCGAATTCGATTTCGTCGCCACCGTCGAACTGGTGCCGGATTTCGGCGATGTCGACGTGACCAAGCTGACCGTCGTGCGCCACAGCGCCGAAGTCACCGACGCCGACATCGACCAGATGATCGAGAACCTGCGCCAGCAGCGCCGCAGCTGGAAGGCGGTCGCGCGTGGCGCGCAGGAAGGCGACCTGGTCGCGCTGGAAACCTGGTCGCAGGCCGGTGACGAGCGGCTGCCGGCCGAAGGCGCCGAGCAGGGCACCATCATCATCGGCCAGGGCATGATGTTCGAGCAGATCGAGCAGGGCCTGGTCGGCCTGGCCAAGGGCGAAGAGAAGACGCTGGACGTCGCGTTCCCGGCCGACTGGCGCGTGCCGGCCCTGGCCGGCAAGAACGTCAAGGTCACGGTCAAGGCCACCGAGGTGTCCGAGCCGGTGGTGCCGGAGGTCGATGCGGCCTTCATCAAGAGCTTTGGCGTGAAGAACGGCGAGCTGGCGCAGTTCCGCGCCGACATCCGCGCCAACCTGGAGCGCGAGCTCAAGGGTGCGCTGATGAACCGCCTGCGCCGCGAAGTGGGCGAGCAGCTGATCGCCGCCTATGCGTCGGTCGAGCTGCCGCCGCGCCTGGTCGAGAACGAGGCCCGTGCCATGCTGGCCCAGCAGGTCGACGCGATCCGCCGCCAGGGCGGCAACCCGGGCCAGGTGCCGGCCGATGCCCACGAGGGCTTCAAGGACGCCGCCTCCAAGCGCGTGCTGGTCGGCCTGCTGGTCGGCGAAGTCGCACGCCGCAACGACCTGCGCCTGGATCCGAAGCGCCTGAACGAAACCATGCGCCTGATCGCCTCGACCTACGAAGAGCCCGAGCAGGTCATTGAGATGTACCGCAACGACCCCCAGCTGATGAGTGGCCTGCAGAACCGCGTGATGGAAGAGCAGGTCATCGACTGGATCGCCGAGCGCGCCCAGCACACCGAGCAGGTGCTGACGTTCCAGGAAGCGATCCGCCCGTAAGGCGGTCGCTCCACCCGCCCCGCGCCCTGGCGCGGGGTGATGTTTCCCCGTCAAGATTAGGTGCCCCACGTAATGGACAACCGAGCCAAAGCCCTGAACCTGGTTCCAATGGTGGTCGAACAGACCAGCCGCGGCGAGCGCGCCTATGACATCTATTCGCGCCTGCTGAAGGAGCGCCTGATTTTCCTGGTCGGCCCGATCGACGACCACATGGCGAACCTGGTGGTGGCGCAGCTGCTGTTCCTGGAAGCGGAAAACCCGGAAAAGGACATCAGCATCTACATCAACTCGCCCGGTGGCGTGGTCACCGCCGGCATGGCGATCTACGACACCATGCAGTACATCAAGCCGGACGTGAGCACCATCTGCGTCGGCCAGGCCGCCTCGATGGGCGCGCTGCTGCTGGCGGCGGGCGCGGCCGGCAAGCGCTTCGCGCTGCCCAATTCGCGGGTGATGATCCACCAGCCGCTGGGCGGCTTCCAGGGCCAGGCCACCGACATCGACATCCACGCCCGCGAGATCCTGACCCTGCGTGCGCGCCTGAACGAGGTGCTGGCCAGGCACACCGGGCAGTCGCTGGAGACCATCGCGCGCGACACCGAGCGCGACAACTTCAAGAGCGCCGCCGATGCCCAGGCCTATGGTCTGGTGGACCAGGTCCTGGAGCGGCGTCCCGACGAGTCGATCCAGCCGGCGTGACCGGCCTAAGTAGCCGAAAACACGGCGTTTTCTGCAGGGTCGGAAGTGGACTGGCGTCCATCCGGCCCTGTGCTATTCTCGAAATCGAACCCCCTGTTCACGGGGGGAGCAACTGGGTAAGCGAAGCATGAGCGAAGACCGGCAAGGTCGTTCCGGAGACAGCGGCAAGATCCTTTACTGCTCGTTCTGCGGCAAGAGTCAGCATGAAGTACGCAAGCTGATCGCGGGTCCGAGCGTGTTCATCTGCGATGAATGCGTGGAGCTGTGCAACGACATCATCCGCGAGGAACTTGAGGAAAAGGCGCAGTCGGCACGCAGTTCGCTGCCCAAGCCGCGCGAGATCCTCGAGGTCCTGGACCAGTACGTGATCGGCCAGAACCGCGCCAAGCGTACGCTGGCGGTGGCCGTGTACAACCATTACAAGCGCATCGAGAGCCGTCAGAAGAGCGACGACGTCGAGCTGTCCAAGTCCAACATCCTGCTGGTCGGCCCGACCGGCTCGGGCAAGACGCTGCTGGCCGAGACGCTGGCGCGGCTGCTCAACGTGCCGTTCACCATGGCCGATGCGACCACGCTGACCGAAGCCGGCTATGTCGGCGAGGACGTGGAGAACATCATCCAGAAGCTGCTGCAGAAGTGCGACTACGACGTCGAGAAGGCGCAGCAGGGCATCGTCTACATCGACGAAATCGACAAGATCTCGCGCAAGAGCGAGAACCCGTCGATCACCCGCGACGTGTCCGGCGAAGGCGTGCAGCAGGCCCTGCTGAAGCTGATCGAAGGCACCGTGGCCAGCGTGCCGCCGCAGGGCGGGCGCAAGCATCCGCAGCAGGAATTCCTGCAGGTGGACACCAAGAACATCCTGTTCATCTGCGGCGGTGCATTCGCCGGCCTGGACAAGGTCATCCAGCAGCGCTCCAGCGAGGCCGGCGGCATCGGTTTCGGCGCCAAGGTCAAGAGCAGCGAGCGCAAGCAGGAAGTGGGCAAGGTGCTGGCCGAGGTCGAGCCCGAGGACCTGATCAAGTTCGGCCTGATCCCGGAGTTCGTCGGCCGCCTGCCGGTGGTGGCGACCCTGGAGGAGCTGGACGAGACGGCGCTGGTCAGGATCCTGACCGAACCGAAGAACGCCATCACCAAGCAGTTCAAGAAGCTGTTCGAGATGGAGAACGTCGAGCTCGAGTTCCGCCCGGACGCGCTGTCGGCCATCGCCAAGAAGGCGCTCAAGCGCAAGACCGGCGCGCGCGGCCTGCGCACCATCGTCGAGTCGGTGCTGCTGGACACCATGTACGACCTGCCGTCGCAGGAGAACGTGAGCAAGGTGGTGGTGGACGAATCGGTCATCGAGCACAAGTCCGAGCCGTACGTGATCTACCAGACGCCACCGGCCAAGGCCGCATCCGGTGACTGAATAGGCGTGTCGGGACGTCCTGTCCACGCCAGGTGAAGCCCGGTTCAGGTGCTTCCCCGACGCCACTTGCATCACCCCGCCGATGGCCCCATAACGGGGCCATCGGCTTTTTTCATGGCCACCCCCGAATCCAAGTGGAGCCCCCCATGGCCCAGTCCCAAACCGAAGTCCTCGACCTGCCGGTCCTGCCGCTGCGCGACGTGGTGGTGTTCCCGCACATGGTCATCCCGCTGTTCGTCGGGCGCGACAAGTCCATGCAGGCGCTGGAGCGGGCGATGGAAGCGGACAAGCGCATCCTGCTGGTCGCGCAGAAGTCGGCCGAGACCGATGATCCCGCCGCCGCCGACCTGTACACCGTCGGTACCCTGGCGCAGGTGCTGCAGCTGCTGAAGCTGCCCGACGGCACCATCAAGGTGCTGGTCGAGGGCCTGGCGCGCGTGGCCGTGGACAGGATCCGCGAGCAGGACGGCGCGCTGCAGGGCGCCGGCACCGAGCTGGAATCGGACGAGTCGCGCGAGTCGCGCGAGATCGAGGCGATCGCGCGTTCGCTGATGTCGCTGTTCGAACAGTACGTCAAGACCAACCGCAAGCTGCCGCCGGAGCTGCTGCAGACCCTGAACGGCATCGAGGAGCCGTCGCGGCTGGCCGACACCATCGCCGCGCATATCGGCGTGCGCCTGGCCGACAAGCAGAAGCTGCTGGAAACGCTGCAGGTCGGCGACCGGCTGGAGATGCTGGTGGGTCTGGTCGATGGCGAGATCGACGTGCAGCAGCTGGAAAAGCGCATCCGCGGCCGGGTCAAGTCGCAGATGGAGAAGAGCCAGCGCGAGTACTACCTCAACGAGCAGATGAAGGCCATCCAGAAGGAGCTGGGCGACCTGGACGACGCGCCGGGCGAACTGGACGAGCTGGCGCGCAAGATCGCCGAGGCCGGCATGCCCAAGGCAGTCGAGGCCAAGGCCAGGAACGAACTCAACAAGCTCAAGCAGATGTCGCCGATGTCGGCCGAGGCCGCGGTCGTGCGCAACTACCTGGAGTGGCTGCTGGGCGTGCCGTGGAAGAAGCGCACCAAGGTGCGCAAGGACCTGAAGGTCGCCCAGGACACGCTCGACGCCGATCACTACGGGCTGGACAAGGTCAAGGACCGCATCCTCGAGTACCTGGCGGTGCAGTCGCGGGTGAAGCAGATGAAGGGCCCGATCCTGTGCCTGGTCGGGCCGCCGGGCGTGGGCAAGACCTCGCTGGGCCAGTCCATCGCCAAGGCCACCAACCGCAAGTTCGTGCGCATGAGCCTGGGCGGCGTGCGCGACGAGGCCGAGATCAGCGGCCACCGCCGTACCTACGTCGGCTCCATGCCCGGGCGCATCGTGCAGAACCTCAACAAGGTGGGCAGCAAGAACCCGCTGTTCGTGCTCGACGAGATCGACAAGATGTCGATGGATTTCCGTGGCGACCCGTCGTCGGCGCTGCTGGAAGTGCTCGACCCCGAGCAGAACAACGCCTTCAACGACCACTACCTGGAAGTGGACCTGGACCTGTCCGAAGTGATGTTCGTGGCGACCTCCAACTCGCTCAACATCCCCGGCCCGCTGCTGGACCGCATGGAGGTGATCCGCATCCCGGGCTACACCGAGGACGAGAAGCTCAACATCGCCACCCGCTACCTGGTGCCCAAGCAGCTCAAGGCCAATGGCCTGCAGCCGGAGGAACTGGCCATCGACGAGGACGCGATCCGCGACATCGTGCGCTACTACACGCGCGAGTCCGGCGTGCGCAACCTCGAGCGCGAAATCGCCAAGATCTGCCGCAAGGTGGTCAAGGAGATCGCGCTCGCCGGCCCGCAGCCGACCAGGAAGACGGCCCGGAAGGCCGCGAAGAAGTCCCGGGCGCTGGTGGTGGTCGACGCCGCCAACCTGGACAGGTATCTGGGCGTGCGCCGCTTCGACTTCGGCCGTGCCGAGGAGGAGAACGAGGTCGGCCTGGTCACCGGCCTGGCCTGGACCGAGGTCGGCGGCGACCTGCTGCAGATCGAATCGACGCTGATTCCGGGCAAGGGCGCGGTGACGCTGACCGGCCAGCTCGGCAACGTGATGAAGGAATCGGCGACGGCGGCGCTGTCGGTGGTGCGCGCCCGCGCGCAGGCGCTGGGCATCGACGTGGACTTCCTGCAGAAGCACGACGTGCACCTGCACGTGCCCGATGGCGCCACGCCCAAGGACGGCCCCAGTGCCGGCATCGCCATGGTCACCTCGCTGGTGTCGACGCTGACCCGGGTCCCGGTCAAGGCCGATGTCGCCATGACCGGCGAGATCACCCTGCGTGGCCGCGTCACCGCCATCGGCGGGCTGAAAGAGAAGCTGCTGGCCGCGCTGCGCGGTGGCATCCGCACGGTGATCATCCCGGAGGAGAACCGCAAGGACCTGGCCGACATCCCGGCCAACGTGACCCGCGACCTGGACATCATCCCGGTGAAGTGGATCGATGAAGTGCTGGACATCGCGCTGGAGGCGCCGCTGGCGCCGAAGAAGGTGCGCAAGAACGGCCAGCGCGTGGCGGTGCGGGGGCGGGCGAAGGCAGCTCCGGCCGCGCGCGTCAAGCACTGATGATGAACGCAAAATCCCTTGAAACCCGCGTCGTTATTGGCTTTTCGGCTTGCGTGGGTAGGGGGGCGCTGGTATAAAAGTGCGACTCACGCGCCCGCTCGATGAGCGGGCGGCGTGTTTGCAGGATCTTACGGCCGCCGCCGCCGCTGTGATGGCGACGACCAATCCAATCTATTCCGCGGATTGCCGCATAGGGAGTTATTACATAATGAACAAGACCGAATTGATCGACGGCGTTGCCGCTGCTGCTGACCTCTCCAAGGCCGAAGCCGGCCGTGCGGTCGATGCCGTCGTCGCCGAGATCACCAAGGCGCTGAAGAAGGGCGACGCCGTGACGCTGGTGGGTTTCGGTACCTTCCAGGTCCGCGAGCGTGCCGAGCGCACCGGTCGCAACCCGAAGACCGGCGACACCATCAAGATCGCCGCGTCGAAAAATCCTGCTTTCAAGGCTGGTAAAGCCCTGAAGGACGCTGTAAACTAAGCGGCTCACCGGGGGTGCTTAGCTCAGTGGTAGAGCGTCTCCCTTACAAGGAGAGGGTCGGGGGTTCGAAACCCTCAGCACCCACCACGTAAAAGCACCGTCGAGCAGTATTGAAAGTGGAGCGGTAGTTCAGCTGGTTAGAATGCTGGCCTGTCACGCCGGAGGTCGCGGGTTCGAGTCCCGTCCGCTCCGCCAGTTTCACCCCTGAGCAATCGGGGGCCTTGCTTTCTCTCCACTCTTCCGGAGTGGTGCTGGAAGCGAACAATTACGTGCGGAGCGGTAGTTCAGCTGGTTAGAATGCTGGCCTGTCACGCCGGAGGTCGCGGGTTCGAGTCCCGTCCGCTCCGCCAGTTCCACCCGCCACTGCATGCAGTGGCACCCCGGTCGCGATGTCGGCCGGTAGCAGTTGCAATATGCGGAGCGGTAGTTCAGCTGGTTAGAATGCTGGCCTGTCACGCCGGAGGTCGCGGGTTCGAGTCCCGTCCGCTCCGCCATTGATTCGAAGCCCCGGGCAGAAGCCCGGGGCTTTTTTTTCGCCATCCGCCCTGGCCCTGGCGGCTGCCATGGCAACGACGTCGTGCGTGGACGGGGGCGCACGCCCGCTCCGGTTGGGAGTCAGGCGGGAAGCGGGTTACACTGCCCGGCTCGCCAATCAGGCCTTGATTTTCCCATGCTGCAGAAACTCCGCGACAAGACCTCGGGCTGGATCGTGACCGTGATCCTGGGGCTGCTGATGATTCCGTTCCTGTTCGTGATCGACAACAGCTATCTGGGCGGTGTCGGTGCGCAGAACGTCGCCAAGGTATCCGCACCGCCGTCGTGGTGGCGCTCGGCGCCGTCGTGGTGGCCGATGTCGTTCCTGTGGAACCACCATGAGATCAGTGTCGAGGATTTCCGCACGCGCTTCGAACAGGCGCGCATGGAGGCCCGCCAGCAGCAGGGCGACAATTTCGATCCGCGCGAGTTCGAGACCACCGAGAACAAGCGGGCCGTGCTCGACCAGCTGATCGACGAGCAGGTGGTGCGGCTGGCCGCCGAAGACGCGCGGATCGTGATCGGCGACGAGGCGGTGCGCAATTACATCGCCGCGATCCCGGCATTCCAGCGCGACGGCAAGTTCGATGCCGAGCAGTACCGCCTGGTGCTGGCACAGAGCCAGCCGCCGCGCACGCCGGATATGTTCGACCAGGTGGTCCGCACCAGCCTGCAGCAGTCGATCATCCCGACCGCGCTGGCGCAGTCGGGCTTTGCCACCAAGGGCGAGAGCGAGCGCCTGCTGAAGCTGCTGGGCGAGACGCGCGACGTGGAGTTCGCCATGCTGCCGGCGCCGGAAGCCGACACCGCCGCGGTGGACGACGCGCAGATCAAGCAGTGGTACGACACCCATACCCGCGATTTCATGCAGCCGGAAAGCGTGTCCATCGAGTACGTCGAGCTGGATGCGGCGCGCATGCCTGCGGCCACGCCGGCGGACGAGGCGGCCCTGCGCCGCCGCTATGAGGAAGAGAAGGCGCGCTTCGTCAAGCCGGAGCAGCGCCTGGCCTCGCACATCCTGATCAGCGCCGGCAGCGACGCCGCCGCGCAGAAGGCCGCCGAAGCCAAGGCCGCCAAGCTGGCCGCCGACGCCAGGCAGCCGGGTGCCGACTTCGCCGCGCTGGCCAAGGCCAATTCCGACGATCCGGGCTCCAAGGCCGAAGGCGGCGACCTGGGTTGGGTCGAGCATGGCGTGATGGTGAAGCCGTTCGAGGATGCGCTGTTCGCCATGCAGCCGGGTGAGATCAGCGGCCCGGTGAAGACCGAGTTCGGTTACCACGTGCTGAAGCTGCGCGAGGTCAAGGGCGGCGAGGGGCGTCCGTTCGAAGAGGTGCGCGACCAGCTGGCGGCCGAGCAGCTGCAGGCCGATACCGAGCGCGCCTTCAACGAACTGGGTGGGCGCCTGGTGGACCTGGTCTACAAGAATCCGACCGTGCTCGATTCGGCGGCCAAGGAAGTGGGCCTGCCGGTGCAGACGCTGGGGCCGTTCACCCGCGCCACCGCCAGCGGCATCGCCGCCAACCCGGCGGTGCTGCGTGCGGCGTTCTCCGATGCGCTGAAGGAGGACGGTACGGTCAGCGACCCGATCGAACTGGGCCCGAACCACAACGTGATGATCCGGGTGACGGCGCATACGCCGGAGCAGGCCATCCCGCTGGCGCAGGCGCGCGAGCAGGTGATCGCCGCGGTGCGTGCGCACCGTACCGAGGAAGCGGCCAGGAAGGCGGCCGATGCGCTGCTGGCCAAGCTGCAGGGTGGGCAGACGCTGCAGGCGCTGGCCGAGGGCGAGAAGCTGCAGCTGTTGCCGATGCCGGGCCTGCCGCGCTCGGCACCGATGCCAACGGCCGCCGCCAATCGTGCGGTGTTCAGCGTGGCGCCGCCGACCGACGGCAAGCCGAGCTACGGCAAGGTGGAGATGGACGGCGGCCGCTATGCGGTGTTCGCGGTGACCAAGGTCACCCCGGGCGACCTGAAGGAAGTGCCGGAGCCGCAGCTGGCGATGCTGAAGCAGCAGCTGAGCCAGCTCGACGGCGCGGCGGCGGCCAAGGCCTTCGTCGACGGCCTGCGCAAGCGCTTCAAGGTGCAGGTGCAGGAATCGCAGCTCTGACCCCCGGGGGCGTGGCCGGGGCGTTGCAGTGAACGCCCCGCAGGTCCCATGAAGCAGAAAGCCCGGCATGCAGCCGGGCTTTCGCGTTTTTGCCGTCGGTGGCGTCAGCGCCGGGTCAGCGGCTTTCCTCGAAACGCAGCACCATGCCGGGCTTGAGGATCGCGTTGGCATCCAGGTTGTTGCGGGAAAGCAGGGTCTTGACCGGAATGCCGTACCGGCGCGCGATCGTCCAGGCCGATTCGCCGCTGCGGACCGTATGGCCACGTCCCGTGCCGGTGGCGCCCGCGATGGCCACGGCACTACTGGCGACATCGACGCGGGCCGGGGCGGGCAGTGCCGCCGCTGGCGTGGTGGATGCCGCGATCTGGCTTTCGCTGCCCAGGACCATGTCCGGCAGTGCCGGCGCCAGCACCCGGGTACCGGCGCGCTTGCCGGTGACGGCCGGATTGAGCCGGGCCACACGCGCCGGGTCCAGCGCATTGCGCGCCGACCAGTCGGCCAGGCTGGTACCGGCCGGCAGCGCATGTCCGCGCAGGACCGGTACCGGGCGGTCCAGGGCCGCCATCAGCTCCGGCTCCTTCTCCGCCTGTTCGAGCACGCATGCCAGGGCATGCAGCTTCTCGACATACGCATGGGTGATCGGCGACAGGCCCGGCAGCTCGGCTGGACGCGCGTTCTGCGCGTTCATGCCGCCGCGGCGCAGCGCCTGCAGGATGCGGTACTCGCCCGCGTTGTAGGCCATGACGGCCAACTGCCAGTCGCCGCCGAACATGCCGTAGAGCGTTTTCAGGTAGCGCACCGCGGCGCGGGTGGAATCGACCGCGGACAGCCGGCCGTCATAGCCGCTTTCCATCGGCACCCGGTGGTTGCGCGCGGTGGTGGCGATGAACTGCCACAGCCCGGCCGGGCCGCTGGCGTTGCGCGCGCCCGGTCGATAGCCGCTTTCCACGAAGGGAATCAACGCGAATTCGGTGGGCAGGCCGGCCGCGCGCAGCTCGTCCACCACATAACCGAACAGTGGCAGGGCGTCATCCTCGACATTGCCCAGGCGTGACGGCGCGTGCGCGAACTGCCTGCGCCAGCGCGGGCTGGTGGCGTCCGCATCGCATTGCGCCATCGCCAGGCCCTCGCGGAAGCTGGCGAATATCTGGTGGCCATTGCGGGTGAGCGGCGCCGGCAGTGCCGCCGGGTCGGCGGGCAGGGCCGCGAGCGAGGCGATGTTCTGGGTCAGGCCGGCGGTGGCCGGCAGCGACTGCGCGCCGGCGGTGACGCCGGCACCGGCGCCGAGCAGCAGCCCCAGCGCCAGGGACAGGCCGCGCCGCCTCACGCGCGGAAACCGTCTTTCCAGCGCCGTAATTCGGCGAACACTTCCACTTCGTCCAGCGGCGCGCGGCCCAGCCGCGCGGCGATGGCCTGGCGCACGGGTTCGGCATGCGTGCGCAGGAAGGGATTGCATTCCAGTTCGCTGGCCAGCAGCGAGGGAACGGTCGGGCGGGAGCGGCTGCGCATGTCCATGGCTTCCTGTTGGCGGCGATGCAATGCCGCGTTGGTGGGATCGACATGCCGCGCGAACACGGCATTGCCCAGCGTGTACTCATGCCCGCAGCAGACCTGCGTCTGCGCCGGCAGTGCCGCCAGCCGCCGTAGCGAGGCCAGCATCTGGGCGGGCGTACCTTCGAACATGCGTCCACAGCCCAGGCTGAACAACGCGTCGCCACAGAACAGATGACCGTGGCCATGGAAGGCGATGTGGCTCCGGGTGTGGCCGGGGACGGACAGCACCGAAAACGCGAAGCCGGCCGATTCTACCCGGTCGCCATCGCCCACTCTTTCACATTTCAGGTGAATCCGTTCATCTTCCGGTGCGAAGACCGCCAGGTCGGGCCAGCGTGCGCGCAGTTCCGCCACCCCGCCGACGTGGTCGTCGTGGTGGTGGGTAAGCAGCACGGCGGCCGGCCGCATGCCCTGCGTGGCCGCGTCCAGGACCGGTTGCGCCTGGCCGGGATCGACGAACACGGTGCTTCCATCCGGCGCCTGCAGCGCCCAGATGTAGTTGTCCTGGAATGCAGGCAGGGCGGTCAGTCGCATAGAATTGGACCATGCCTGCCGCCCCGTTCCCCCGTCAAGCTGCAGTCTCGGCCTGGTTTGAGAAGACTGGAGCGGCGGCGATGCGGGCCGCGGAGCAGCGCCACCTGCTCGATCAGGTCGGCGGGTTTCCCGCGCAGCCCTGGCTGTGGCTGGCTCCCTGCGCGACCTGGCTGCCCGCCGAGGCGCCCGCCGGGCGCCGGGTGCGGCTGCACCGGGCGGCCGACGGGCACGGCTGGGGCGGCGACGTGTGCTGCGCGCTGCCGCTGCCGCTGCCCTCGGAGGCGGTCAACGCGATCGTCCTGCAGCATGTCGCCGCGCTGGACCTGGAACCGCTGTTGTCCGAGTGCGCGCGGGTGCTGATGCCCGGTGGCCGGCTGTGGATGACCCTGCTCAACCGCTACAGTCCCTACCGTGCCCACTGGCAATGGCAGGGCGCGCGGCCGCCATCGGCCACGCGCTGCCAGTCGCGGCTGCAGCGCGAGGGGCTGCGGGTCCGCTCGGTGCGCCATTTCGGACCGCTGTGGCGCGATGCCGGGACTGCCGGCGGCAAGGCGTTGCCGGCATTGCGCGCGGTCCGCGTACTGGAATTCGAGAAGCGTGCGGCGGCCTTCATCGGCCCTGAAGCCGCCCGCCCCGTGGGTTGGGGCGGACCGGTGGCGACTTGACGCTTCACTCAACGGAACAACATGAAATCAATCGAGATACATACCGACGGCGCCTGCCTCGGCAAACCCGGGCCGGGCGGCTGGGCGGCGCTGCTGCGTTACAAGGCGCACGAACGCGAACTGTCCGGGGGCGAGGCCCATACCACCAACAACCGCATGGAGCTGATGGCGGCCATCGCCGGGCTGGAGGCGCTCAACGAACCGTGCACCATCATGCTGCAGACCGATTCGCAGTACGTGCGGCAGGGCATCACCGAGTGGATGCCCGGCTGGGTGCGGCGCCACTGGAAGACCGCGGGCGGCGACCCGGTGAAGAACCGCGACCTGTGGGAGCGCCTGCACGCGGCCACCCAGCGGCACCAGATCGAGTGGCGCTGGGTGAAGGGCCACAACGGCGACCCGGACAATGAACGCGTGGACCAGTTGGCCCGCGATGCCGCAATCCGCGTGCGCGATGGCGCCGCCAGCAACCGGGGTTGAGCATGCGCCAGATCGTCCTTGATACCGAAACCACCGGCCTGGAGTGGAAGAAGGGCAACCGCGTGGTCGAAATCGGCTGCGTCGAACTGCTCGAGCGCCGGCCCAGCGGCAACAACTTCCACCGTTACCTCAAGCCCGACTGCGAGTTCGAGGCCGGCGCCCAGGAGGTGACCGGCCTGAGCCTGGAATTCCTGGCGGACAAGCCGCGCTTCGAGGAGGTCGTCGACGAATTCCTGGCCTACGTCGATGGCGCCGAGCTGATCATCCACAACGCCGCGTTCGACATGGGCTTCCTCGAGAACGAGATGGCGTTGCTGGGCAGGGGCCCGCTTGCCGAGCGGGTGAGGGTGACCGATACGCTGGCGATGGCGCGCGAGCGCTTCCCCGGCCAGCGCAATTCGCTGGACGCATTGTGCAAGCGCCTGGGCGTGGACAATTCGCACCGCCACCTGCACGGCGGCCTGCTCGATGCCCAGATCCTGGCCGACGTCTACATCGCGCTGACCTCGGGGCAGGAGGAGATCGGCTTCGGCCTGCCGGAGTCCGAGATCATGGGCGCGGCGGGCGCGGTACAGGCGTTCGATGCCGCGGTCCTGCTGCCGCGTCCGCGGGTAGTGGCCACGGCTTCGGAACTGCAGGCGCACCAGGCGCGCCTTGAGCGCCTGCGCAAGAAGGCCGGCCATGCCTGGTGGGATGGCGCCAGGCCCGAGGACGTGGCCGGCGCGTAACCGACGGCGGCAACGACTGCCGCCCGTCGGACCGTGCTCAGTGGCAGCGCACCAGCAGTGCGGTGATGTTGTCCGAACCGCCGCCGTCCAGCGCGGCGGCCACCAGCGTGTCCACGCATTCCTGGGCGCTGCAGTCGGCCTGCGCCAGGGTCTGCGCCAGGTTGCGGTCGTCCACCTCCTCGGTCAGCCCGTCGCTGCACAGCAGCAGCTGCATTCCCGGGCGCAGTTCGCCGGTCATGGTGGCGACGTTGAGGTGGGCCGGATCGGTGACGCCCAGTGCCTGGGTGACGACGTTGCGGTGCGGGTGGGCGCGGGCCTGCTCGACGGTCAGCGAGCCCTGCGCGATCAGCTCCTGCACGTAACTGTGGTCCTGGCTCAACTGCGCCAGCTTGCCGTCGCGCCACAGGTAGGCGCGGCTGTCGCCGACCCAGGCCACCTCGAAGCGGTTGCCCTGCACCCGCGCGGCGACCACGGTAGTGCCCATGGGCAGGCTGTCGTTGCGCCGGCGCGAGGCGCGGATGATCTCCTTGTCGGCGATGCGGATGGCCTGCGGCAGCGCGGTGCCGCCACGTACTTCGCGCACGATGGCCTCGCGCGCCAGCGCGCTGGCGACTTCGCCGCAGGCGTGGCCGCCCATGCCGTCGGCGACCAGCCATAGTCCCAGCTCGCCGTCACCGTAATAGGTGTCCTCGTTGAGCTGGCGGCGCAGGCCGACATGGCTGAGGTGTCCGAATTCGATCATGGGCGCCCGCGGTGGGCCGTTTCCGGTGGAAAGGCGTTTCATCATCGCGTCCGTACCGGTACACGGCAAGAGCCGCGGGCGCGCCTGCCGGGCGGCAGGCCGGCGCGCGGAACCGGGCAGGGCGGGCGGGCAGGCGGCTGCGCGGTGAAAAAACCGCTTGTCCGCGCTGCCAAGGCCTCGTATCATTCGCAGCCCGGTACGCCGGGAACCACCGGGAAGGTGGCAGAGTGGTTGAATGTACCTGACTCGAAATCAGGCATACGTTAATAGCGTATCGGGGGTTCGAATCCCCCCCTTCCCGCCAGATCTGGAAACGGCCCCCGACGGGGCCGTTTTCGTTTCCGGCCCGCGGGCCGGCGCCACGCGCGGCGGTGCCGGCCGCTACACTGCTTGCCTCGTTTCCCTGGTGTCCGTCATGTCCGAAATCCTGGTGCCCGTCTCCTTCGGCGAACTGCTCGACAAGATCTCGATCCTGCAGATCAAGTCCGAGCGCATGAGCGATGCGGCCAAGCTGGCGAACGTGCGCAACGAACTGGCGGCGCTGGAGCGCACCTGGAGCGCGCATCCGGCGGCGAGCCGGGAGATCGATGGCCTGCGCGCGGAACTGAAGGCGGTCAACGAGCGGCTGTGGGACATCGAGGACGACATCCGCCTCAAGGACAAGGCGCAGGCGTTCGACGCGGGGTTCGTCGAGCTGGCGCGCAGCGTGTACTTCCAGAACGACGAGCGCGCGCGGATCAAGAAGGCGATCAACCTGGCGCTGGGGTCGGGCTACGTGGAAGAAAAGTCCTACGCGGACTACCGCGCGCGCTGAACCCGTGCGCGCCGGGCTGCGGGCCCGGCCCGGGGCCCTCAGCCGGCGTGGTCGGCCACGTAGCGCTCGAACGCGGCGATGGCGTCGTCCACGGTGACCAGGTCCATGACCCCGTCGAACTCGATCTTCGTGCCCCATTTCAATTCGGCGGCGGGCCTGCGCAGGAAGCGGCGCGCCGCGGCGTCGTAGCGATCCACGCAGTAACGGCGGTCCGAATACGGGCCGCTGCGCGCGGGGTTGCTGGCCGCATGCAGGCCCAGCACCTTGGTGCCGACCGCGTTGGCGATGTGCATGGGCCCCGAATCGGGCGTGATCAGCAGGTTGGCGCGGGCCAGCAGGGCCGGCAGCTGCTTGAGGGTGTCGCGGCCGACCAGGTCCAGTGCCGGCGCGCGCATCGCCGCCAGGATCGCGTCGGCGGTGTGCCGTTCCAGCTCGCTGCGGCCACCGCACAGCACCACCCGCCAGCCGCGGGCGGCGGCATGGTCGGCAACCGCCGCGTAGCGGTCGGCATGCCAGTTGCGGCGCGCGTGGCTGGAGCAGGGCGAGATCATCAGCACCGGGCGGCCATCGTCGTCCCATTGCGCGCGCGCCCAGTCGTGGGCCTCGGCCGGCGTGGCCAGGTCCCAGCTCACCGTGGTCTGCTTCAGTCCCAGCGGCTCGCAGAAGCTGCCGATGGCGTCGAGCACGTGGATGCCGGGGCGGTCGGGGATGCGCTCGTTGATGAACAGCCCGTGCAGGTCCTTGGAGCGCGAGCGGTCGTAGCCGATGCGGCGCCGGGCGGGGATGAAGGCCGACAGTACGTTGGCGCGGAAGGCGACCTGCATCTGCAGCAGCGCGGCGAAGCCGGTCGCGGGCAGTTCGCGCCGCAGCGCGCGCATGCCGGCCAGCCCGGACTTCTTGTCGTAGACGTGGAACACCACGCCGGGCAGCCCCTCGAGCAGGCGGTGCCCGGCCTTGTCGATCACCCAGTGCAGCTCGACGCCCGGCCGGGCCTGCTGCAGGGTGCGCACCAGCGGGACCACGTGGGTCACATCCCCGAGTGCGGACAGGCGCAGGAGGCACATTGGGGAGGACGCTGAAGGCATGGTGTTGTTAGACTCGCGGTGAATGGTCGCTTTCGACGCCACTGAAGCGCTGACGCCTTGCCGCGAAGGCCGCGGCTATGGCGCCATTCTGTTCGACCGCCAACATCTGCGGCAAGCCGAAACCAGCTTGTTTTCGCCTGCGCACTGGGGCGGCCGGGCGCGGCCGGTGGGCGAGGGCGGGCGCGGCGGGGCGTGGTTCGTGGACGCGCCGTTCGGCCATTGCGTGCTGCGCCACTACCTGCGCGGCGGGGTCGCTGCCCGGCTCAGCCGCGATCGTTACCTGTGGCAGGGCGCCCACCGTACCCGCAGCTTCGCCGAGTTCCGCCTGATGCGGAAACTGATCGCGCTGAAGCTGCCGGTGCCGCGGCCGCTGGCCGCGTTCTACATGCGCCAGGGCGCAACCTACCGCGCGGCGATCCTGATGGAACGGCTCGATGGCGTGCGTTCGCTGGCCGACCGTGCGCTGGTGGCCGGGCGTGGCGCGCCATGGGAGGAAGCCGGGCGCCTGATCGCGCGCTTCCACCGCGCGGGACTGGACCACGCCGACCTCAACGCGCACAACATCCTGTTCGACGCCGGCGGCCATGGCTGGCTGATCGACTTCGACCGCGGCGTGCTGCGCATTCCCGCCACGCGCTGGCGCGAGCGCAACCTCAAGCGCCTGTTGCGGTCGCTGCTGAAGCTGCGCGGCGAGCGCAGCCGCGAAGACGTGGAGAAGGATTTCGCGCGCCTGCGCCGCGCCTACGACCTGGCCTGGAACCGGGGCGTGTGATGGAGTGGGCACTGCGCTTCCTCGGCGTCGGCAACGCCTCGGCGGTGGAACTGGGTTCGGCGATGGCGGTGATCGAGCTCGATGGCCGGCCGTGGCTGACCATCGACTGCGGCGGCGAAGGGTTGACCGCCTACCAGGCCCGCTATGGCGCGATGCCCGATGCGCTGTTCGTCACCCATGTGCACCTGGACCACGTGGCCGGTTTCGAACGGCTGTTCGTCGATGCGTACTTCAATCCGGGACGGCGCGGGCGGGTGCGGTTGTACGTGCCTGCGCCGGTGGTGCCGCTGCTGCACCGGCGGGTCGGCGATTACCCGAACGTGCTGGCCGAAGGCGGCGCCAATTTCTGGGACGCGTTCCAGCTGGTCGTGGTCGGCGAGGCGTTCTGGCATGACGGCATGCGCCTGGAGGTGTTCCCGGTGCGCCACCATTGGCCGGAGACGGCCTGGGGCCTGCGCCTGCAGGGCGCGCTGGTCTGGACCGGCGATACCCGGCCGATCCCGGAGATGCTGGCCCGCCATGCGGACGACGGCGAACTGGTCGCCCACGACTGCGGCCTGCACGGCAACCCGTCGCATACCGGCGTGGACGACCTGGAGCGCGAGTATCCGGAGGAGCTGCAGGCGCGCATGGTGCTGTACCACTATGCCAGTGCGGCCGATGGCCAGGCGCTGCGCGCGCGCGGCCACCGCGTGGCCGATCCGGGGCAATGTGTGACGCTGGCCGAACCCACCGCGCCGCGGGCGCTGCCGTTCCAGGACTGAACCGGGTTGCCTGCCGGCATCGCCGCGCGTCGCGTGCCGATGATGAACCGCCATCAGGCGGCATGGAAATCCGGCTCCGCGCGGCATGCACGGGCTCAGGCATGCACAGGCGTGCGCAAGGACGCGCCGGGCGTCCAAAAAGGTGGTGGCCCCGCCGGCTGACCTCGGCGCCCGCGTCGATCGATACCGTTGCTGCCTTCCGGCCCTGGCGGGATTTTCGACCTAGCGTCGCGAGGGGCCGACGGGGCCACCATAGACGCGGGCCGCGCATCGCGCGGCCCGGGTTCACTGTTCCGGATCAAGACCGGACGCATGAATCTGGCGGAGAGAGGGGGATTCGAACCCCCGAAGCGCGGTTTAGACGCTTACACACTTTCCAGGCGTGCTCCTTCAACCACTCGGACACCTCTCCGTGACCTGCCGCTTCCCGAAGGCGCTGCAGGGGCGCAGATTCTATAGGGCCGGCGCTGCGGCCACAAGTCGAATGTGCGCGTCGATGCGATGGGGCATCCGCGCGGTGGCCGACCGCGCCGCCGCCTCTGCCCGCAGCCGCCCCGGCGGCGCGCGCCGCTGCCGGGGGCCGGGGACTGGCCACGCTCGATGGCCGGCGCCGGCGCCGGCGGCCGCGCGGTCCTGGCCGGTCCGTGCAGAGGTGATGGATGGCGGCGCGTCGCAGGCCATGGCCCGGGGCATGGGCCGCCCATCCAGGGGCTGCCGCCACCTCCCTGCCCGGGGCGGGCCGGCGGGGCAGGGGCATGGCACAATGTGGGTTCAGATGAAGACGGTTGCCTGATGTCCTATCTCGTCCTCGCCCGCAAGTGGCGCCCGAAGCGTTTCGCCGAGCTGGTGGGCCAGGAACACGTGGTCCGCGCGCTGAGCAATGCGCTGGACAGCGGCCGCGTCCACCATGCCTTCCTGTTCACCGGTACCCGCGGTGTCGGCAAGACCACCATCGCGCGCATCTTCGCCAAGTCGCTGAACTGCGAGCATGGCACCAGCGCCGACCCCTGCGGCCAGTGCCCGGCCTGCCTGGACATCGACGCCGGGCGCTACATCGACCTGCTGGAGATCGACGCCGCGTCCAACACCGGCGTGGACGACGTGCGCGAGGTGATCGAGAACGCGCAGTACATGCCGTCGCGCGGCAAGTACAAGGTCTACCTGATCGACGAAGTGCACATGCTGTCCAAGGCGGCGTTCAACGCGCTGCTGAAGACGCTGGAGGAACCGCCGGAGCACGTGAAGTTCCTGCTGGCCACCACCGATCCGCAGAAGGTGCCGGTCACCGTGCTGTCGCGCTGCCTGCAGTTCAACCTCAAGCGGCTGGACGAGGAGCAGATCCGCGGGCAGATGACGCGGATCCTCGGCGCCGAGCAGATCGAGTTCGAGGACGGGGCGATCACGCAGCTGGCACGCGGCGCCGACGGTTCGCTGCGCGATGGCCTGTCGCTGCTGGACCAGGCCATCGCCTATGCCGGCGGCGCGCTGCGCGACGACGTGGTGCGGGCCATGCTCGGCACCGTCGACCGTACCCAGGTGACGGCGATGCTCGACGCGCTGGCGGCGGGCGATGGCGCGCGCCTGCTGCAGGTCGTGGCCACCCTGGCCGATTTCTCGCCGGACTGGAGTGGCGTGCTCGACGCGCTGGCCGAGGCCCTGCACCGCATCCAGGTGCAGCAGCTGGTGCCGGGCGCGGCGGCGCCTGGCGACGGTGTCGACGCGCTGGCGTTCGCCTCGCGCCTGCGTCCGGAAGTGGTGCAGCTGTGGTACCAGATGGCGCTGGGCGGCCGTCGCGACCTGCATCTGGCGCCCAGCCCGCGCGCCGGTTTCGAGATGACCGTGCTGCGCATGCTGGCGTTCCGCCCGGCGGGTGGGGTGCCGGCGGTACCGGAAGGCGAAGGTCCTGGGACGGGCGCGGTGTCGTCGTCGGCTGGCGGTTCCGCTCCTGCCGTGAGCGCGGCTGCCGTCGCTGCACCGGCGCAGCCGGTGGCGACTGCGCCGGTAGCCGAACCCGTTTCCGCCGACGCACCCCCGAAGCGGGAAGATGTCGTGCCGCTGGCGCCGCGCGCGCCGCAGGCCGATGCGACGTCGCTTTCCCCGGCGCCGGCAGCAGAGCCCGTGCAGGCGCGCGAGGACGACGACCTGCCGCCATGGATGGAGGAGACCGCTGCCGCGCAGGCGCACCACGAGGTGGCCGACGCCATGCCGCCGGCACCCCGCCAGGCGCCGTCATCGCCGTTCCGCGCCGAAGGCATCGCCATCACACCGCCGCCGCCAGCCACGACCGCGGCCGGCGCGGCGCCACGCGCGCTGGAGAACGCCGAACAGTGGCTGGACCTGGTCGCCGCCAGCGGCCTGTCCGGGCCCTCGCGCGAGCTGGCCGCCAACGCCGCTTTCGTCGGTTACCGCAACGGCGTGCTGCGGCTGGCGCTGCTGCCGGGTTTCGAATACCTGCAGTCCGAGCGCTCGCTGGGCGCGCTGGCGCAGACCCTGGCGCAGGCGCTGGGCAGTGCGCCGAAGATCGTGATCGAGACCGGTAACGCGCAGGCCGAAACCCTGCACGAGCGCGCCGACCGCCAGCGCGGCGAGCGACAGAATGCGGCCGAAGCCGTTTTCATGGCCGACCCCCAGGTGCAGCACCTGCTTGCGCAGGGTGCCCGGGTCGTGCCCGATTCCATCCGTCCCTTTGAAGAGTAGGAAACCATGCGCGGCAACATCGCCCAACTGATGCAACAGGCCCAGAAGATGCAGGAGAACCTGCAGAAGGCCCAGGAAGAACTGGCCAAGCTGGAAGTCACCGGCAGCGCGGGTGGCGGCATGGTCAGCGTGACGCTCACCGGCACCAAGGAGTGCCGCAAGGTGCGCATCGACCCGTCGGTGCTGTCCGACCAGGAAATGGTCGAGGACCTGATCGCCGCGGCGTTCAATGACGCCTCCAACAAGATCGATGCCGAATCGCAGGCCCGCATGGGCTCGGCCACCGCCGGCATGAAGCTGCCGCCGGGCATGAAAATGCCGTTCTGATCGCGGTGCGCCGGCCCTGCCCGGCTGCCCGTGACCCCACGTCGCGAAGCCCATGGGCTTCGCGCGTTTGTTTCGACCATGAGCCCGATGCGATGAGCCTGCCGCTGCTGGAACAACTGATCGAGGCCTTCCGGGTGCTGCCCGGCGTCGGCCAGAAGAGTGCCCAGCGCATGGCCTACCACGTGCTCGAGCGCGCGCGCGACGGCGGCCTGCGGTTGTCGCAGGTGCTGGCCGAGGCGATCGAGCGGATCGGGCACTGCGCGCAGTGCCGCGATTTCAGCGAAACCGAGGTGTGTCCGCTGTGCGCCAGCGCCAGCCGCGAGCGGGAGATGCTGTGCGTGGTGGAGTCGCCGGCCGACCGCCTGGCCATCGAGCACGCCACCAGCTACCGCGGCCTGTACTACGTGCTGCAGGGCCGGCTGTCGCCGCTGGACGGCATCGGCCCGCGCGAGCTGGGGCTGGACCAGCTGGAAGCGCGGCTGGCGCAGGGCGAGGTGGTCGAACTGATCATCGCCACCAATTCCACCGTCGAGGGCGAAGCCACCGCGCATTACCTGGCGCAGCTGGCGCGCCGCCACAAGGTGCGGCCGAGCCGGCTGGCGCAGGGCCTGCCGCTGGGCGGCGAGCTGGAATACGTGGACCGCGGCACGCTCTCGCACGCCTTCGGCAGCCGCAGCGAAATCAGCGAATAGGCCACGGCGGGACGGTAAGCTGTAGGCCGTTCAACGCCAGTGAGCCGTCGCATGACCGATACCATTTTCGGCAAGATCATCCGCCGCGAGATTCCCGCCAGCATCGTCTACGAAGATGACGACGTGCTGGGCTTCAAGGACATCGCCCCGCAGGCGCCGGTGCATGTGCTGTTCATTCCCAAGCACGAGGTCATCCCCACCCTGGACGACCTGCAGCCGGCGCAGGCGCACCTGATCGGCAAGCTGGCGATGGCCGCCGCCGCATACGCGCGCCGCGAGGGGTTCGCGCAGGACGGCTACCGCATCGTGATGAACTGCCGCGAGAACGCCGGGCAGACGGTATTCCATATCCACCTGCACCTGCTGGCCGGCGCGCCGCTGGGGCATTTCGGCGCGCCATGAGCCGGCATCCGCGGAGCCCGGCGATGCGGGCCGGGTCAGGTCGCCTCCGCAGCCGCATCGGCCTGTTGCTGCTGGGGCTGCCATCGGTGGCGTTCGCGCAGGCGCTGCCGGATGCATTGGCGGCGGGTGCGGTCTTCCAGCGCATGCAGCAGTTGTGCGTGGCCGATGACGGCAAGGCCTGGGGGGTGAGCCTGTGCGGGCCGGTGCTGCTGGTCGATCCGGCCAGCCGCCAGTTCGTTGCCAGCATGGACGGGGCCGATAGCGCCCTGGAACGCGACGGCCCGGTGTTCCGCGGCCGCCTGCCCGACAGCGTGCCGGTCGCCAATACCGCCGTGGGCTGGAACGGGCGCACCTGGACCATGTTGATGCTGCCGCTGCCGGAAGACCCGGTGGCCCGCTCGATCCTGCTCATGCACGAGGCCTGGCACCGCATCCAGGCGGGGATCGGGCTGGCGGCGACCCACGCCGACCAGGACCAGCTGGAGACCGGGCAGGGACGCACGGCGTTGCGGCTGGAGCTGCGTGCCCTGGCGGCGGCGATGGAGGCAACCAGCGCGGAGCAGCGGCGACAGGCCAGTGCCGACGCGATGACCTTCCGCGCCTGGCGGCAGGCGCGGTTCCCGGAGGCGGCTGCCGCCGAGGATGCGATGGAGCGGCATGAAGGCATCGCCGAGTACACCGGCCGCATCCTCGCGCAGGACGACGCGCTGGAGGCACGGCTCGCCGCGCACCTGCGCCGCGGCGACGCGGTGACGGCCTATGCCCGCTCCTTCGCCTACTACACCGGGCCGGCCTACGGTGTCCTGCTGGACCGCGCCGCACCGGGCTGGCGCAGCGGCTGGAACCGGAAGGACGGCCTGCCGCAGCTGCTTGCGGCCGCGCTGGGCATGCAGGCCGATGCCGGCGATGCCGGCGATGCCGCCTTCCAGCGTGCGGGCGCACGTCATGGCCTGGCCGAGGTGGAGGTCGGGGAGGATGCCCGCGCGCGGCACCAGGCCGGCGTGGTGGCTGCCCTGCGCACGCGGCTGGTCGACGGCCCGGTGCTGGTCGTACCGGTCAACGGCGCCAGTTTCAGTTTCGATCCGAATCGGGTGACGCCGTTGCCGCCGCAGGGCTCGGTGTACGGCGTGATCCGTGCCGCTGCCGCCTGGGGCGTGCTGGAGGTGCGCGGCGATGGGCTGTTGTCCACCGACTGGAAGCGGCTGTCGGTGGCCCATGCCGGGGCGCGGCAGACGGCCGCAGGCTGGGAGGGCGATGGCTGGGTCCTGAGCCTGGCGCCGGGCTGGATGCTGCAGCCCGGTGCCCGCCAGGGCGACTGGACGCTCCGCAGGCAGGAATGAGTCCTGCGGCCGCAACGGAAAACGCCGCCCGAAGGCGGCGTTTCCGGTGTGTCGCGGGCGCAGGGCTTACCACCAGCCGCTGCGCCACCCCCAGCCCCAGCCGGGGCCCCAGGCCGGTCCCCACGGACCGTACGGGTAGGCCGGCACCACTTCGACTTCGCGCTGCACCGGCCACAGGTACACCACGTCGGCGGCGATCTTCGGCAGCGGGTAGTCGTATTCGCCGATCTTGGTGGTCTGGTAGCCGTCGATGCGGCCGATGAAGGTCACGTCGCGGCCGGGCTCGAACACCGCCGGGTCGTAGAAGCCGGCGCGGCAGGCGAGGAAGCGGCCGTCGCTGGCGTCGGCGGAGGTGGTGCTCGGGCGGCCGTTGCCGTTGAGCGGGCGCGCGATCATCTGGAAGCAGGTCTCGCCCTGGCCGGGAATGGTCTCGATGATGCGGCCCCCCCAGCGTACCGGCGTGCCGGTCTGCTTCTGCGCGACGCTGTCACGCGGGGACACCGTGCTGAACTGTCCCTGCAGCGGCTTGGGGGCGGTGGCACAGGCGGCCAGCGTCAGGCTGGCGGCGAGGGCAAGGAGGATGCGGGTCTTCATGTTCGTGCTCCGGTGGGTGCTCCGGGTTGAGGACGGTGCCTGTGCAGGTCACGCAATAATGAAGCGAGGTCCGACGAGGCGCCAGCGTAGCGCGCATCGCTGAAACGCTGGCTGAGCAGTACCAGCCCGCTGCCGGGCCGGAGGGCGTCCACGCGCGCGGCCCAGTCGCCGGCGGTTTCGTGCGCCTGCCGGCCGAGGCCGAGGCCGGCGTAGCGGCGGTCGAGCCGGCGCCAGGCGCGCAGCAGCGGATCACGCTCGCGCTCGCCACGCGCCAGCAGCCAGGCCATGGCGATGACGGCGACGAGTGCGAAGGCGGCCAGCAGCCCGACCAGTTGCGCCGGTTCCAGGCGCTCGATGCCGAACGGACTGAGCAGTCGTTGCTGGCGGCGTGCATCGAAGGACAGGACCAGGCCGTTCCAGTTGCGGCGCAACCAGTCGCCGGCCTGCGCGAGCTGCAGCCAGCGCGCGCCCATGTCCAGTCCGCCCCCGGCGGTGTCGCCCCGTGCCAGGCGGTCTTCGAGGGTGTCGCGGATCCGTTCCGGGGCGACCGCCGCGGTCGGGTCGACGCGGGTCCAGCCGCGTTGCGGCAGCCACACCTCGGCCCAGGCGTGGGCGTCCATCCGCCGTACCAGCCAATAGTCGCCGTAGCGGTTGCGGGTGCCGCCGGCGTAGCCGGTGACGACCCGCGCGGGAATGCCGGCGCCGCGCATCAGCACCACGAAGGCGGAGCTGAAGTGCTCGCAGAAACCGGCCTTCCAGTCGAACAGGAACTCGTCGGCGCCGTGCCGGCCCGGCAGCGGCGTGCTCAGGGTGTAGCTGAAATCGCGGCTGATCCATTGCATCGCGCGGCGGACGATGGCCGCGTCGTCATTGCCGGCATCCCGGCGCCACTGCCGGGCCAGCGCCAGCGTGCGCGGATTGAAGCCGCGCGGTAGTTGCAGCGCGGCTTCGCGCAGGTCCGGCGGCAGCGCCGGCTGGAAGCGTGCCGGTGGCGCGGAACGGAGCCGCCAGCGGGTCAGCGTGGCCAGCGGGCGCGCGCTGACCAGCGTGTAGTCGGCATCCAGCCCGGTTTGGTCCGGTGCGGCCAGCGGCAGGTCCAGCGCCACCAGTTCGCGCAGCTCGGTGGCTTCGTACTCGATCTGGTAGTCCCACTGCGCCGGGCCGGCGGTCATCGCGGGCGGCGGGCGGCGGCGCTGGCTTTCCAGCCGTGTCCAGATGCGCCCGTCGAAGCGGGTGAGCACCGGGCCGCGCCAGTAGCGCTGTTCGGGCGGCGGCGCGGCACCGGCGAACTGCGCACGCAGCGCGGGGCTGTCGTCGGCCATCAGGTCCAGCCACTGCCCCGGCGCCATCGTGTCCGACAGCCCGGGCTTGCCGATCGGGCGGTCGGGGATGCCCCACAGCGGTGTCGGCAACCGCGGCAGCAGCCAGAAGGCGGACAGCGCCAGCGGCAGCGCGACCGCAAGCAGCCGGCCGACGGTGCGCAGCTGCAGCGCGGCCGTTTGTGGCGCGGCGCCGGTCTCGGTATCGGCCAGGTGCTGCAGGCCGAGCAGGGCGCAGGCGACCGCGGCCAGCGACAACAGCAGGGTGCCGGGCCCCTGGTCGAGCAGGAAGGCGGCGAACGGCGCGAACAGCGCGAAGCCAAGCAGGCTGCGCGCATCACGCAGGGTGCGCAGCTCGCTGGACTTGATCGCCAGCATCGCCGCCAGCAATGCGCAGCCGGTGTCGCGCCCTGGCGACGCGCCCATCTGCCAGTAGATCGCGACCAGCATGGTGGCGACCAGCAGCAGGCGCAGCGGCAGCGGTACCGGGCGCCGCCAGGCCAGCAGCGCCACCAGCAGCGCGGTGGTGGCGAATACCGCGGCCAGCATGCCGGGCAGCTGCAGCAGCAGCGGCAGCAGGGCCAGGGCGGTGGTCAGCAGCGCCCAGTTGCGCGCGGTCGGAGTCAATGGCGGAAGACGGGCGCGGTCGCTCATGGCGCACATCCCTGTGCGCCACCCTCCGGGCGGCTTTGCCGTGAAAAACGGCTGTCCTGCCGTTTTTTCATGGCGCATGTCCCTGTGCGCCACCCTTCGGGCAGCTTCGCCGTGAAAGACGGCTGTCCTGTCGTTTTTTCATGGTGCATGTCCCCGTGCGCCAACCCGCGGGCGGCTTTGCCGCGAGAAACGGCTGTCCGGTCGTATTTTCATGGTGCGGGCATCAGCGCCAGCGCCCGCAGGCAGTGGTGGCGGTGGACGTCGCCGCTGGCCGGCCCCAGCGGCGGCTGGCCTGGCAACAGCAGGCGGTAGCGGCGGCCTTCGCGCTCGGCCTCGTCCACCCAGCGCGCCAGGCGGGCGATGCGGCGTTCGTAGGGCAGCGGGCCCAGCGCATGCCAGTCCAGCAGCAGTTCGGTGCCGGCCGGACGCTCGTACTCGCGCACCAGCAGCGTGTCGCGGCGGGCGGAGTGCTTCCAGGCGATGCTGCGGCGGGGATCGCCCTGGCGATACGGGCGCAACTGCTGCAGCTCGTCGCCGAGCGGGTGCTGGCGGGTGCGGGTCGAGGCGCTGCCGGTGTCCGGCAGCGGCGCGGCAGGGTGTTCCGGAGCGGGGTAGACCAGCACCGGCGGTGCCGGCCAGACCCAGCTCCAGGCGCGCACCAGTCCCAGCGGCTGGGTCGTGGCTACCTGGATCCGCTGCAGTTCCAGCCAGCCGCGGCGGGTGGTGGGCAGGCACAGGTCGACTTCCGTGCGGTCGCTGCCGGCAAGGTCGGTGCAGGCAACGGCGGCGCCACTGGATACCCGCAGCCCGCGGCGCGGGCGGCGGTCGTCGCGGGCCAGCGCCAGGCGCAGCCGCAGCGGCTGCCCGGCCGCCACCGGCTCGGCCGACACTGCGTCCACGCGCAGCCCGGCCAGTTGCAGGTGCGCCTGCAGGGCGCTGGCCAGCGCCGTGGCCGCGAGCAGCAGGGCCAGCAGCAATGCCGGATTGTTGTTGTAGTTCAGCGCGCCCAGCAGCATCACCGCCAGCAGCGTGGCCAGGAACAGGCCGAAGCCGGTGGGCAGCACATAGATGCGGTGGCGGTCGAGCGTGACCGGCAGCGGCTCGGGCCGGCGCGGGCGCGCGAGCCGATGCAGCACCTGCAGGCGGGCATGCAGCCAGGCACGCATCTCAGTCGACCTGCACGCCGTGCAGGATGGTGCCGGCCAGGGCCGTGCCCGAGGACGCTTCCGCCTCGGCGACGAGCCGGTGCCCGGCCACGGCCACGAACAGCGCCTGCACGTCATCGGGCAGTACGTGCTCCCTGCCGGCCAGCAGCGCGTGCGCCCGGGCCGCGCGCAGCAGGGCGATGCCGGCGCGCGGGGACAGCCCCACCCGGACCCCGGGCTGCTGGCGGCTGCGCGCCAGCAGGCGCTGCACGTAGTCGACCAGCGCGTCGCTGGCGTGGACCTGCTCGACCGCCACGCGCAGGTCGCGGATGTCCTGTTCGGCAAGGCTCGGCAGCGTCTGCGCGATCATCTCGCGGCGGCTGGCGCCGGCCAGCAGTGCGCGCTCGGCCCCGGCATCGGGGTAGCCCAGGGTGAGCCGCAGCAGGAAGCGATCCAGCTGCGAGTCCGGCAGCGGGAAGGTGCCGGACATGTCCACCGGGTTCTGCGTGGCAATCACGAAAAACGGGTCGGGCAGCGCATGCGTGGTGCCGTCGATGGTCACCTGCTGCTCTGCCATGGCCTCCAGCAGCGCGCTCTGCGTGCGCGGTGGCGCGCGGTTGATCTCGTCGGCCAGCAGCACGTTGCTGAACACCGGCCCCGGATGGAAACGGAAGCCGCGGCTCTCCGCCTCGTAGATGGAAACGCCCAGCACGTCGGCGGGCAGCAGGTCGGAGGTGAACTGCACGCGCTGGAACTGCAGCCCGAGCGTGGACGCCATGGCGTGGGCAAGGGTGGTCTTGCCCAGCCCGGGCAGGTCCTCGATCAGCAGATGGCCGCCGGACAGCAGCGCCACGAACGCCAGCCTGACCTCGGCGGTCTTGCCGAGCACCAGGGCGTTGACCTGCTCCTGCGCCTGCTGCAGGGCCTTGAAGGCGACATCGGTTAGCATTCTTGGTGACGGCATCGGAGCCATGGTCGTCTCGGATCAGGGGTCGAAGGGAGTTTAAGCGCCAATGCAGGTGGGTCAGCGTGCGCGCAATGCGTTCGTCGTACTTTGGGTGACGGTCACGGTGCTGAAGGCGATCGTGGCGGCGCGCCTGCCATTGTTCGTCGACGAGGCGTTCTACTGGCAGGAGGGCCGGCACCTGGCGGCCGCCTACTCGGATCTGCCCGGGCTGACGGCCTGGATGACCCGCCTTGGCGGCGAGCTGGCCGGCCACCACGTGTTCGGCATACGCCTGCCGTTCCTGGTGATGGGGGCGCTGCTGCCGTGGATGGTGGTGCGGATATCCACGCGCTGGTTCGGCGCGCGGGCGGGCTGGCAGGCCGGCTCGCTGACGCTGTTGATGCCGCTCTCGGCGACGCTGGGCATCCTCGCGGTACCGGACGTGCCCATGGCTTTCGCCGCCCTGCTGTGCCTGGCTGCCGGCGCCCGGCTGCTGCGCCAGGTCGACGCCGGCAGCGCGCTGATGCTGGCGTCGGGGCTGTTGCTGGGGGCGTTGAGCCACTACCGCTTCATCGGCGTGATCGCGGTCGGCTTCGCCGCCCTCCTGCTGCTGCCGGAGGGCCGGCGCACGCTGCGCGACGCGCGGGTATGGATGGCGCTCACGGTCGGCATCGTCGCCTGGTTGCCGTTGCTGTCCTGGAACATGGACAACCAGGACGCGGGCCTGAAGTTCCAACTGGTCGAGCGTCATCCCTGGGCGTTCCAGGCCGGCGGACTGTGGTTCCTGGTGATCCAGCCGCTGCTGGTGACGCCGTTGCTGTGCGTCGCGATATGGCAGGCGTGCGTGGCCGGCATCCGCCCGCTGCCTGCCAGCCCGCATCGCGTGCAATGGCGCTACTTCGCGCTCCTGGGCGGCGTGTCCACGCTCTCCATCTTCCTGCTCGGCTTCTTCACCGACGTCGAGCGCATCAGTTTCCACTGGCCGCTGCCGGGCTACTTCGCCCTGCTGGTGGTGGTGCCGCTGGTCCTCGGGCGCTGGCCCCGCCTCTGGCGCCGGCTCGCCTGGGTGCTGGTGCTGCTGGGTGCCGCCTGTGCGTTCGGCTACTACCTGACGGCTGCTTCGCCGACGCTGCGCGCGCAGCTTGCCGGCAACAAGTTCTACCCGCGCAATTTCGCCGGCTGGCAACCGCTGGCCGATGCGGTGCGCGAGGAGCTCGCGGCCATGCCGGAGGGTACCCGGGTGGTGGCCGGCAGCTTCAAGGTCGGCGCCGAACTGGGGTTCCTGCGCAACGACCCATCCATCCACGTGTTGCCGCATCCGCTCAACGACAAGCATGGGCGTACCGCGCAGCTGGCGTTGTGGAAGCTGATCGGGGAGGAGCCCCGGAGCGGTCCGCGGCTGCTGGTGCTGGCGCCGGGCGACCAGCGCTACCGCGACCTGCTGGCGCGCTACCACCAGGTATGCGCCCTGGTGGGGCCGCTGCCGCCGCCGCGGGTCGTGTCCACCGACCACGGTTACCAGCGCTTCCTGCTGTTCCGGCTGCCCGCCGAAAGGCAGTCCGGTGCCTGCGTCACCCCGGCGATGGCGTGGGTCGATGCGCCGCTGCCCGAGCAGCTGCTGCGCGATGCGGTGGACGTATCGGGCTGGGCCTTCAAGGACGGCGTCGGTCTGGCGGCGGTGGAGATACTGGTCGATGGCCAGGTCGCGGCACGGGCCGACTACGGGCTGGAAAACGACGTCACCGGCTTCTGGGAGATATCCACCGATCCCCATCATCCCCGCGTCGGTTTCCGCGCGCGCCTGGACGTCCGCGCGCTGTCGCCAGGCCGCCACTGGCTCGGTTTGCGCCTGCACGGCACCGATGGCAGCGTCGAGGATTGGTGGGAACAGCCATTCCAGGTCGCGCACTGACGTATCCTCCCCGGCCGCGTCCCCGCATTCCGCCTGATCGCCGCCTGGCGCCGGTACCGACATTCATGGATAGAACCCGTATTGCCGTCCTCGTGCCCTGTTACAACGAGGCGGCCACCGTCGCCAAAGTGGTCGGCGATTTCGCCAGGCATCTGCCCGGGGCGGACATCGTCGTGCTGGACAACAACTCCCGCGATGGCACCGCGGCGGCGGCGCGGGCGGCGGGAGCGCGCGTGCTGGAGGTGCCGCTGCAGGGCAAGGGCAACGTGGTGCGGCGGGGATTCGCGGACATCGATGCCGACATCTACGTGCTGGTCGATGGCGACGATACCTATGAAGCGGCGGCGGCGCCGCGGCTGGTGCAGCGGCTGCTCGACGACGGCCTGGACATGGTGGTGGGCGCGCGCCGCGACCAGCAGAAGGCGGCGTATCGCCCGGGCCACCGCCTCGGCAACGTGCTGCTGACCCGCTGCGCGGGCATGCTGTTCGGCAACAGCTTCGACGACATGTTGTCCGGCTACCGGGTGTTTTCGCGGCGCTACGTGCGTTCGTTCGCGGCCCATGCCCGTGGTTTCGAGATCGAGACCGAGCTGGCCGTGCATGCGCTGCAGTTGCGGATGCCGGTGGCCGAAATGGATACCGCCTATGGCGTGCGTCCGCACGGCTCGGAGAGCAAGCTGAGCACCTGGCGCGACGGCTGGCGGATCCTGCGCACCATCGCCAAGCTGTTCAAGAGCGAACGGCCGCTGTTGTTCTTCTCCATCGGCTGCGTCGCCAGCATCGTGCTTTCGCTGGTGTTGGCGGCGCCGCTGCTGGCGACCTACCTGGAAACGGGGCTGGTGCCGCGCTTTCCTACCGCGATCCTGTGCGTCGCGCTGACGCTGGTGGGTTTCGTGCTGCTGGCCTGCGGCCTGATCCTGGACACGGTGACCCGCGGTCGCATCGAGGCCAAGCACATGGCCTACCTGGCCGTGCCGGCATCGGCGCGGGTGGGCGGGGGCGGGCGATGAGCGCCGTGCCGGCGGGCGCCCCGGGACGGGCCGCCACCCGCGTGCGCCGCATCGTCGCGCGACTGGAACGCGGGTTCGCCTTCGACACGCCCGGCAACGTGGTCCGCGCCACCGCGATGGTCATGCTGCTCGGCGGGATGGTGTCGCTGCTGCTGGGCCAGGATGCCAACTGGGACCTGCGCAACTACCACCTCTACAACGGCTATGCGTTGCTGCATGGCCGGCTGCTGCAGGACCTGGCGCCCGCGCAGATGCAGAGCTACTTCAGCCCGTTGCTGGATGTGTTCCATTACCTGCTGATGGCGCAGCTGCCGGCGCCGCTGGCGGGTTTCGCGCTTGGCGCGCTGCATGGCCTGGTGTTCCTGCCGGTGGCCGGTGTCGCCTGGCTGGCGCTGCAGGGGCAGCCGCGGCGGACATGGCTGGCGCCGCTGCTGGCATTGGCGGGCCTGTGCACGAGCGCCTTCCTGTCCGAGTTTGGCGGCAGCATGGCCGACAACACCACGGCGCTGTTCGTGACCGCGGCCTTGTACATGGTGCTGCTGGCGCAACGGCACCAGGCCGACGGGGCGCGGCGTGCCGAGTGCCTGGCCTGGGCGGCGGCGGGCGCGCTGCTGGGCATCGCCGTGGCGCTCAAGCTGACCAATGCCATCTACGCCGTGGCGCTGGGACTGGCGGGTTTGTGCGCCGGCGGCAACGCGTGGCGGCGCCTGGCCGGCGTGGGCGTGCTGACCCTGGCGTCGCTCGTGGTGGCCGCGGCACTGGCCGGCGGGTGGTACCTGCGGGTCTGGCAGGCGTTCGGCAACCCGCTGTTCCCGCAGTTCAACGCGCTGTTCCAGGGGCCGCTGGCCGCGCCGATATCGGTGGCCGATGTCCGCTGGCTGCCGCGCGGCGCATGGGAGCACCTGACCTGGCCGCTGCAGTTCGCTGCCGCGCCGTTGCGCGTGAGCGAGATCCGGTTGCTGCAGCTGGTCTGGCCACTGCTGTACGTGGCGGCGCTGGCGCTGCTGCTGCGCCAGTGCGTGCGCAGGACGGTGGCGGTGCCCGCATTCGCACCGGCGATGCGGGTGGTCCTGGTGTTCTTCGGCATCGGTTACGTGCTCTGGCAAGGCCTGTTCAGCATCCACCGTTACCTGGTCGTGCTGGAGCTGCTGGCGCCCCTGGTGCTGTGGTTCATCTGCCAGCGCCTGCTGCCCCGCGAACGGGCGGCGAAGGTGGGCGGCTGGATCATCGGAATCGTTGCTGTGGTCTCGCTGCTGGGCTGGAACACATGGGGGCACGAGCGCTGGGCGCGGCAGGGCTTCGTGGTGGAAGCGCCGCCGATGCCGGCGCCTGCGCGCAGCGTCGTGCTGCTCGTCGGCGGCGATCCACAGGCATGGCGCCTGCCCTGGCTGCCGGGCCAGGCCCGCTATGCCGGCGTGGCGACCAATTTCCCCGAGTCTGCCGCCTACCGCGAGCACCTGGCGGCGATCATGGAGGCGCGTGAACAGCGTTTTGCGATGATTCCCGCCGCGATGGGCCCGGACGGGGGGCGCTGGGCACGCCTTAACCGCTGGGTCCGGCTATTCGGTCTTTCCCGGGGGCGTGGCTGCGATCGCCTGCACTGGCTGGCCGGGAAGGCGCGCGGGTTGCGTGCGGAGGTCGAGATGACCGACCCGGGGCATTGCCGCCTCGGGCCGCGTCGCGGGACCACGCACAAGCCCGTACAGACGTCGGAACAGCTGCGCGAGCTGGCGCGGCAGCAGCTGGCCGGCTATGGGCTGGTGCTGGACGAGGGCTCGTGCATGACGCTGGACAGCCGCATCGGCCAGGGCCGATACCCGTACCAGTGGTGCCGGGTCGGGCGGGTGCGCTGACGCGGGCGCAGGCTCAAGGCAGTACGAAGCCGGCCTCGCGCAGCAATGCCGACAGCGCGATCAGTGGCAGGCCGACCAGCGCGGTTGGGTCCTGGGTGTGGATGGCCTCGAACAGGGTGATGCCCAGCCCTTCGCATTTGAAGCTGCCGGCGCAGTCCAGCGGCAGTTCCGCGTCGACGTAGCGTTCGATCTCGTCCGCGCGCAGGGTGCGGAAGCCGACCCGGGTCAGGTCGACCGCCTGCAGGTGGCGTTCGCCGTTGCTCACGCAGACCGCGGTATGGAACAGCACCTGGCGGCCGGACATCGCGGCCAGCTGCGTACGGGCGGCTTCGCGGCTGCCGGGTTTGCCGAGCGGCGCGCCCTCCAGTTCCGCGACCTGGTCCGAACCGATGACCCATGCGCCGGGGTGCGCGGCGGCCACCGCGGCGGCTTTCGCCCGCGCGAGCCGGGTGGCCAGTTGCAGCGGCGGTTCGGCCGGCAGCGGCGTCTCGTCCACCGCGGGAGCGGTGCAGCTGAACGGGAGCCGCAGCCGCGACAGCAGTTCGGCCCGGTAGCGGGAAGTGGAGGCGAGGATCAGGGCAGGCATGCGACAATACCGGCGTGGAAGCGGCGCCGAGTCTGCGGCGCGGCTGGCGCGCTGGCAATGCCGGCACGATGGATTTGACAGCCGGCAGGCCTGTCCTTAACATTCTGCAGCTTATGTCCGCGAACGTGCCCGAATTGCTGGATGCTTGGCGGATGGTCGTAGCGCGCAGGCGCTTCGAGGGCCGGGTGCCGTTGTCCGCACTGGCACGCCTGCAGGGGCTGGTCGCCGATGCCGAAGGAGAGTGCAGTTATGCGCTGGAATTCGGTCGCGACGAGATCCTGCGGGTCGCCTATGTCGAACTGACCATCGATGCCGCGCTGCCGCTGGTCTGCCAGCGCAGCATGCAGCGTTTCCTGTTGCCGGTGCACCTGGTGCAGCGGCTGGGGCTGGTACGCGACGAGGACGAGGAACAGGCGCTTCCGCCGGATTACGAAGCGCTGCTGGTGCCGGAAGACGGCAACCTGCGGCCGCTGGACCTGGTGGAAGACGAGCTGGTGATGGCGGTGCCGGTGGTACCGGTGGCGCCGGGAAGCGAAGCGGTCGAGCGCGACTTCTCCGCGACCAGCGAGGAACTGGGCAAGGCCAATCCGTTCGCGGCATTGGCGGCGCTGAAGAAACAATAGCAGCCGGTTGTCGTCGGCGGCTGCGGCGAAAGCAAAACCAGTGCCGGATGCCTGCATCACGCGCACTGCAACGACGAAACGAACGAACCGAGTTTGGAGCAATCCCATGGCTGTGCAGAAATCCCGTGTTACCCCGTCCCGCCGCGGCCAGCGCCGTTCGCACGACTCGCTGAGCGCCAAGCAGCTGTCCACCGACCCGACCACCGGCGAAGTGCACCTGCGTCACCACATCACCGCCGATGGTTTCTACCGCGGCAAGAAGGTGATCACGACCAAGACCTCGGTCGTCGAAGAAGATTGATCCGCGTCGGGCCGCCACTGCGAGGTGGCGGCCCCCGCACCGATTTCTTCCGGGCCCGCCGCATGGCGGACCCGCGCAACAGGAACCAGCATGAGCAAGCGGATCTACTCGAGGATCGCGGGCACCGGTAGTTATTTGCCCGAGAAGGTGTTGACCAATGAGGATCTGACCAAGATCGTCGACACCAGTGACGAGTGGATCCAGTCGCGAACCGGTATCCGCGAGCGGCACGTCGCCGCCGACGGACAGACCACTGGCGACCTCGGCTACAACGCCGCGCTGCGCGCGCTGGAAGCGGCCGGCATCGAGCCGTCGCAACTGGACATGATCGTCGTGGGCACCACCACGCCGGACCTGATCTTCCCGTCCACCGCCTGCCTGATCCAGGCGCGCCTCGGCGCGGCCGGCGCGGCGGCGTTCGACGTCAATGCGGCATGTTCGGGCTTCCTGTTCGCCCTGAGCGTGGCCGACAAATTCATCCGCAGTGGCGATGCCCGGCATGTGCTGGTGATCGGCGCGGAAACCCTGACCCGCATCGTCGACTGGAACGACCGCACCACCTGCGTGCTGTTCGGCGACGGTGCCGGCGCCGTCGTGCTCAAGGCCGACGAGGAAACCGGCATCCTCAGCACCCACCTGCATGCCGATGGCAGCAAGAAGGAACTGCTGTGGCATCCGGCCGGCGTGTCGACCGGCCTGGACAAGCCCGGCGAGCTGACGATGAAGGGCAACGACGTGTTCAAGTACGCCGTCAAGGCGCTGGACTCGGTGGTTGACGAAACCCTGCAGGCCAATGGCCTGGACAAGTCCGACCTGGACTGGCTGATCCCGCACCAGGCCAACTTGCGCATCATCGAAGCCACGGCCAAGCGCCTGGAGATGTCGATGGACCAGGTGGTGGTGACCGTGGACAAGCATGGCAACACCTCGGCCGGCTCGGTGCCGCTGGCGCTGGATCACGCGATCCGTTCCGGCAAGGTCGAGCGTGGCCAGCTGCTGCTGCTGGAAGCCTTCGGCGGCGGCTTCACCTGGGGTTCGGCGCTGCTGCGCTATTGATATGCCGGATTGGCCGGGAGCACGACGCTCCCGGTGCGGCCCGACGGGCCGCTGTTTCCGGGAGGTGTCGTCATGGCTGAACCCATTCTCATCGAAGGGCAGCGCGCATGGCTCAAGCATTATGGTGAAAGCAGCCGGGCGCTGGCCCTGGGGCTGCTGAATTTCGTTGCCCGGCGTTTCCGGCTCGACGCGCTGCGTCCGCCGCCGCACCGCGGTGGCGCGCAGGCGCGCGAGGTCGAGGCGCGCCGCCTGGTCGAGCTCAAGGCGCAGGGCGTCAATGTTCCCGAGGTGATCGGGCATGGCAAGGCCGCGCTGGTGCTCGAGCACACCGGCGCCTCGCTCAATTCCTGCCTGCGCGAAGCCGACGCGGCCGCGCGCGACCGCCTGGTGGCGGCCGCCATCGATGCCATTGCCGAGGCCCACCGTGGTGGCGCCTATTTCGGCCAGCCGCTGCCGCGCAACATGACCTGGGACGGCAGCCGCGTGGGCTTCATCGATTTCGAGGAAGACCCGCTGGAGGTCATGGACCTGGAGCAGGCGCAGGCGCGCGACTGGCTGATGTTCGGCTATGGCGTTGCCCGGTACTACGAGGACCGCCCACAGGCGCTCAAGGCGATGCTGGCCCGCGCGATGGAAGTGGCGGACCGGCCGGTGGTCGAGCATGCCCACGAAGTCACCGGCCGGCTGCGGCGGCTGGCCCGTGTGCTGCGGCGCGCGGGCAGGTCCGGGCGGGCGCTGGCCCATGCCATCCTCGTCGTGCATGCGGCCACCCGCTTCGCCTGCGCCGCGCTGGTGGTGCTGTGTCTGGACTGGCTTGCCGACGGCGAGCTGGACCTGCTGGCGCTGCTCACCTGAGCCGGGCGGTGCCGGCGTGCATACGCGCCAGTACAGACGGGCGGGGGCATTCACGCTTATGATGCGCCGCCTCGATTCATGCAGCAGATGACCGCGTGACTGACTCCCGACTCGCTTTCGTATTCCCCGGCCAGGGTTCCCAGTCGCTGGGCATGCTTGCCGAACTGGCCGAACTGCACCCGCAGGTCCGCGATACCTTCGCCGAAGCCTCCGAAGGCGCCGGCGTGGATCTGTGGGCGCTGTCGCAGGGTGGCCCGGAAGAGCAGCTCAACCGTACCGAATACACCCAGCCGGCGCTGCTGGCCGCGGGCATCGCGGTGTGGCGGCTGTGGGGTGCGAACAACGGCGTCATGCCGGCCGTGCTGGCCGGGCACAGCCTGGGCGAGTACACCGCGCTGGTCGCGGCCGGCGCGCTGTCGCTGCGCGATGGCGCGCACCTGGTGCGGCTGCGCGGCCAGCTGATGCAGGAGGCCGCGCCGACAGGCGTTGGCGCCATGGCCGCGGTGCTCGGCGCCGAGGATGCGCTGGTGCAGGAAATCTGCGAACAGGCCAGCGGCAGCCAGGTGGTGGTGCCGGCCAATTTCAACTCCCCGGGCCAGATCGTGATCGGCGGCGACGCCGCGGCGGTCGACCGCGCGCTGGCGCTGCTGGCGGACAAGGGCGTGCGCAAGGCGGTCAAGCTGGCCGTGAGCGTGCCTTCGCATACGCCGCTGATGCGCGAAGCCGCCAACCGGCTGGCCGGGGCCATGGCCGGGCTGGACTGGCGCATGCCGTCGCTGCCGGTGGTGCAGAACGTCGACGCCCAGGCCCATGAGGGCGTGGACGCCATCCGCGACGCGCTGGTGCGCCAGCTGTACCTGCCGGTGCAGTGGACCGGCTGCGTGCAGGCGCTGGCCGCGCGCGGCGTGACCCGCGTGGCCGAATGCGGCCCGGGCAAGGTGCTGACCGGCCTGGTCAAGCGCATCGACAAGAGCATCGATGGCCGTTCGCTCGCCACCCCGGCCGATTTCGCCGGCGCGCTGGAAGAGTGGGCCGCCTGACCCCTACGATACGGCCGCCGGCGTCCGCGCCCGGCCCCGACCTGCAGCCGCAGCCTGCGGCGCACCAAGAGGAAACCGCATGAGCAAGCCATTGCAGGGTGAAATCGCGCTCGTCACCGGCGCCAGCCGTGGCATCGGCGCGGCCATCGCCGACGAACTGGCCGCGCAGGGCGCGACCGTCATCGGTACCGCCACCACCGAATCCGGCGCCGCCGCCATCGGCGCGCGCCTGGCCGCACAGGGCGGGCACGGCCGCGCGCTGAACGTCACCGAGCCCGGCGCGGTCGACGCGCTGATCGAGGCGGTGGGCAAGGAATTCGGCGCCATCACCATCCTGGTCAACAACGCCGGCATCACCCGCGACAACCTGCTGATGCGCATGAAGGACGAGGACTGGCAGGCGATCCTCGACACCAACCTGACCAGCGTGTACCGCACTTCCAAGGCGGTGATGCGCGGCATGATGAAGGCACGCAAGGGCCGCATCATCAACATCGCCTCGGTGATCGGCGTGACCGGCAATGCCGGCCAGGCCAACTACGCCGCGGCCAAGGCCGGCATCATCGCGTTCTCCAAGTCGCTGGCCAGGGAAATCGGCAGCCGCGGGGTGACCGTGAATGTCGTGGCACCGGGCTTCATCGACACCGACATGACCAAGGATCTGCCCGAGGACGCCAAGACCGCGATGCTCGGCCAGATCGCGCTCGGCCGCCTCGGCGAGCCGGCGGACATCGCGCGGGCGGTGGCATTCCTGGCCGGCCCGTCGGCCAGCTACATCACCGGCGAAACCCTCCACGTGAACGGCGGCATGTACATGCCGTAAGCGTGTGGCGCAGGGACCGCGCCCAAGTGGTTGATCGCCGGGGCATTTTGCCAGAATGCAAGGCTCCGGCGCTTTCCACTACACTATCCCACGGCCATCGCTTCCGATGGCGCCTTTTGAACCACTACTCCATCTGGAGCGATATCCAATGAGCACCATCGAAGAACGCGTCAAGAAAATCGTCGTCGAACAGCTTGGCGTCAAGGAAGAGGAAGTCACCAACAGCGCATCGTTCGTCGATGACCTGGGCGCTGACTCGCTGGACACCGTCGAACTGGTGATGGCGCTGGAAGAAGAGTTCGAGTGCGAGATCCCGGACGAAGAAGCCGAGAAGATCAGCACCGTGCAGGCCGCCATCGATTACATCAAGGCCCACGTCAAGGCCTGATGACCGGCGGCTGATGCGCGGCGGCGGCACGTCCGCATGCCGCGCACGGCAAGCCCATGGGGCCGCGACAGCGGCCCCATCCCATTCGGGCGCCGCGCGCGCAGCGGCCCGTCCGGTGGGCGTGGACGCCGCGCCAGCGGCGCGCCCACGCAATCTGGAATCCGGCCGTGAACGGCCATGTGCATCCGCGTCCCCCGCGTCATACCCGCATCGAGCACCGGGTCAGGAGAAACCGCAATGAAGCGTCGCGTCGTCGTTACCGGCCTGGGCATGGTCTCGCCCCTGGGCAATGATCTGGCCAGCAGCTGGCAGGGCATCATCGAAGGCCGTTCCGGCATCGGTCCGCTGACCCATATCGCCGACGCCTACCTGGAACGCTTCACCACCAAGATCGCAGGTGAGGTCAAGGATTTCGACATCACCGCCGACAACGAACAGTTCGGCAAATACCGGGTCAGCGGCAAGGATGCCAAGAAGATGGACCCGTTCATCCATTACGGCCTCGGCGCCTCGTTCATGGCCCTGCACGATTCGGGCCTGGAGATCACCGAAGCCAACGCCGAGCGGGTCGGTGCCATCGTCGGCGCCGGCATCGGCGGCCTGCTGGGCATCGAGGAACAGACCATCGAGTTCCACGAGGGCAAGAAGATCTCGCCCTTCTACGTGCCCAAGACCATCATCAACATGCTGCCGGGGCAGCTGAGCATCATCGCCGGCCTGAAGGGGCCGTCGTTCTCGGCGGTTTCGGCCTGCGCCACGTCCAATCATTGCATCGGCACCGCCATGCGCATGATCCAGTACGGCGACGCGGACGTGATGGTGGTCGGCGGCGCCGAGCGCGGCTCCTCGCCGACCGCCGTGGGCGGCTTCTGCGCGATGAAGGCCATGTCCACCCGCAACGACGACCCGACCCGCGCCTCGCGGCCGTGGGACAAGGACCGCGACGGCTTCGTGCTGGGCGACGGCGCCGGCATCCTGATCCTCGAGGAATACGAGCACGCCAAGGCGCGCGGCGCGAAGATCTACTGCGAGCTGGCCGGTTTCGGCGCCAGCTCCGACGCGTACCACATGACCGCACCGAGCGAGAACGGCGAAGGCGCCGCGCGCTGCATGGTCGCGGCGATGAAGGACGCCGGCGTCACCCCGGAGCAGGTCGGTTACCTCAACGCGCACGGCACCTCGACGCCGCTGGGCGACGTGGGCGAGACCATGGCGATGAAGACCGCCTTCGGCGACCACGCCTACCGGATGATGGTCAGCTCCACCAAGTCGATGACCGGCCACCTGCTCGGCGCCGCCGGCGGCGTGGAAGCCATCTTCTCGGTGCTGGCGCTGCGCGACAACGTGATCCCGCCGACCATCAACCTGGAGCAGCCGGGCGAAGGCTGCGACCTGGACTACGTGCCCAACGTCGCGCGCCAGGCCAGGGTCGACGTGGTGATGTCCAACGGCTTCGGCTTCGGCGGCACCAACGGCACGCTGGTGTTCAAGCTGGCCTGATCCAGCGGCTGTACCCTCTCCCCGCCGGGAGAGGGGGCGGCACGCGGGCGCAGGGGGTCATGGCCGCGTCCACCCGCACCGGCTCCGCGGTTCCCGCACCCGCCCCGCAGGGAATCTTCTCCCGTCGGCGGAAGGCACCGCCCTCCTGATCTCCGGGCCACCGATGCATCTTTTCCCCCTGCACGCCGACACCGACCTGCTGGCGCTGCATCGGCTCGCCCCGCAGCGCTACCCGCTGCTGCTCGAATCCACCGCCGCCGGCCGCCAGGGGCGCTGGGACCTGCTGCTGGTCGCCGATGGCGGCCAACTGCGGCTTGATGCCGATGGCACGGTGCGGCGCGAAGACGGTACGCCGGTCGAGGGCGGCTTCCTGGACGCGCTGGACCGCGACTGGCAGGCACTGCGCACCGCGCGCGACCCGGCCGCCGCGGGCGTTCCGTTCCGCGGTGGCTGGGCGCTGCTGCTCGATTACGAGCTGGCCGGGCAGGTCGAGCCGGTGCTGCACCTGCCGCAGCGCAGCGACGGACTGCCCCCGGCGCTGGCCCTGCGCTGCCCGGCGGCGGTGCTGCGCGACCGCGACAGCGGGCGCTGCATGGCGCTGGCCGAGGACGGCCGCGACGCCGTGTTCGAACAGCTGCGGCAGGACCTGCGCGCGGCGCGGCAACTACCGGACCTGCCGGCCTGGCAGCCGCCGCTGGCGCTGGACGAGGACGCCGACGCGCAGTTCATCGACGGTGTCCGCCGGGTGGTCGACTACCTGCATGCCGGCGATGTGTTCCAGGTCAATCTCTCGCGCCGCTGGCAGGCGCGCTTCGCGCGGCCGCTGGCGCCGGCGGTGCTGTACGCGCGCCTGCGCCAGGCCAATCCGGCGCCATTCGCCGGGCTGTTCGATGCGGCCGGGCGCGCGGTGGTCAGTTCCTCGCCGGAGCGGCTGGTGTCGGTCGAGGGCGACGTGGTGCAGACCCGGCCGATCGCCGGCACCCGCCCGCGCTTCGACGGCGACGACGATGCCGCGCGCATCCGCGAACTGGTCGGCCACCCCAAGGAGCGCGCCGAGCACGTGATGCTGATCGACCTGGAGCGCAACGACCTGGGCCGCATCGCGTCGCCGGGCAGCGTCGAGGTGGACGAACTGATGACGGTCGAAAGCTACGCCCACGTGCACCACATCGTCAGCAACGTGCGCGCGCGGCTGCGCCCGGAGGTGACCCCGGGGCAGGTGATCGCCGCGACCTTCCCCGGCGGCACCATCACCGGCTGCCCCAAGGTGCGCTGCATGGAAATCATCGCCGAGCTGGAGCGGACCGCGCGGGGGGCCTACACCGGTGCGTTCGGCTGGCTCAACCGCGATGGCGACATGGACCTGAACATCCTGATCCGCACCGCCGAGGTGCAGGGCGATACCGTGTGTTTCCGCACCGGCGCCGGCATCGTGGTCGATTCCGACCCCTCGCGCGAACTGGACGAGACCCGCGCCAAGGCCCGCGGCCTGCTGCGCGCGCTGTAGCGCCGCGGCCGTCGCCATGGCGGTCAGCCTGCCGGGCCATCAACGCCGGCAGCCGCGCCGGGCGATTGCTTGGCGGCCGCGGCGCGGCGCGCGGTATCCTGCGCGGCAGGATCGGACTTCGAGGTAATCCATGGGGCTTGGCAAACGCGGCTGTCTGCTGACGGTGCTGATGCTGCTGCTGACGCTGGCCGGCATCGTTGTCGGCATCGGCGGCTGGTTCTACTACCGGCAGGTGCAGTTCGCCGAGGTGCGGCTCACGCCAAGCCAGGACAGCGTGGTGGTCGCCCGTGGCGACGGGCTCAATGCCGTGCTCGGCAAGCTGCGCCAGGCCGGCATCGGCGAAGGCCGCGATTACCAGTGGCAACTGCTGGCACGCCAGCTCGACGCCGCCGGCAAGCTCAAGGTGGGCGAGTACGCGCTGGATGACGCGCTCACCCCGCGCGAACTGCTGCTGCGCATGCGCCAGGGCAAGGTGCTGCAGCACCGCGTGACCATCGTCGAGGGCTGGAACATCCGCCAGCTGCGCGCCGCACTGCGGCGCGCCGAGCCGCTGCTGCACGAAACCGATGCGCTGGACGATGCCGAGCTGATGCGCCGCCTGGGTTTCCCCGACCAGCACCCGGAAGGCCGTTTCCTGCCGGAGACCTATGTCTACCAGCGCGGCGACAGCGACCTGGACGTGCTCGGGCGCGCCCATGCTGCGATGGAAAAGGAACTGGCCGCGGCCTGGGCCGCGCGCAGCGACGACCTGCCGCTGGCTTCGCCCTACGAACTGTTGATCCTGGCCTCGATCGTGGAGAAGGAAACCGGCCTGGCCGCCGAGCGGCCGCAGATCGCCGGGGTGTTCGCGCGCCGCCTGAAAATGGGCATGCGCCTGCAGACCGACCCGACCGTGATCTACGGCATCGGCAGCGCCTACGACGGCAACATCCGCAAGGTCCACCTGACCACCGACACGCCGTACAACACCTATACCCGTGGCGGCCTGCCGCCCACGCCCATCGCCATGCCCGGCAAGGATGCGCTGGCCGCGGCCGCGCGCCCGGCACCGGGCGACGCGCTGTACTTCGTGGCGGTCGGCGATGGCAGCGGTGCGCACGTGTTCTCGGCGACCTACGCCGAACACAACGCGGCCGTGGCGCGCTACCTGCGCCAACTGCGCGGCAACCGCGCGTCGGAGGCGCAGCAGTGAGCGACGTTTTCGCCCCCTGGCAGCAGCGCGCCCATGACCAGACCGTGGCGGCGCTGGATGCCGGCCGCCTCGGCCATGGCCTGCTGCTGTGCGGGCCGGCCGGCATGGGCAAGCGCGCGGTGGCGATGGCGCTGGCCCGCCACGTGCTGGATACCGGCATGGATGCGGCCGGGCGCACGCGCAACGCGCAACTGATCGCCGCCGGCACCCACCCGGACCTGCAGGTGGTGTCCTTCATCCCCAACAAGACCGGCGACAAGCTGCGTACCGAGATCGTGATCGAGCAGGTGCGCGAGATCTCGCAGAAGCTGGCGCTGACGCCGCAGTACGGTGCGGCCCAGGTGGTGATCGTCGACCCGGCCGATGCGATCAACCGTGCCGCCTGCAACGCGCTGCTCAAGACCCTGGAGGAACCCGCGCCGGGCCGCTACCTGTGGCTGGTCAGCGCCGACCCCGCGCGATTGCCGCAGACCATCCGCAGCCGTTGCCAGCGGCTGGAGTTCCGGCTGCCGCCGCGCGAGGAGGCGCTGGCCTGGCTGCAGCGCCAGGGGCATGCCGAAGGCGCCGCGCGCGAAGCGCTCGACGCCGCGCGCGGCCATCCCGGCCTGGCCGACCGCTGGCTGCAGGGCGAGGGCATGGCGCTGCGCCGGCAGGTGGCCGAGGAACTGGACAAGCTCGCCGGCGGGCGCGTCGGCGCGGTGGAGCTGGCCCAGCGCTGGAGCGGCGACGAGCATGCCGACCTGCGCCTGCGGCATGCCGCCGACCTGGCCCTGCGCCGGGCCACGGACGGCTTGACCGATCCGGGCCGATTGCACAAGCTGGCCGCCTGGTTCGATGCCGCCAACCGCACCCGCGACCTGCTGCGCACCACGGTGCGCGCCGATCTGGCGATGGTGGAGCTGCTGCTGGGCTGGGCCGCGGCCAACCCGCCGCCATCCAAAGGAAACAATCGATGAGTGCGACGAACGCGCGCCAGGGCATTCTTTCCCTGGCGGTCAAGGACAAGGCCGCGCTGTACAGCGCCTACATGCCGTTCGTGAAGAACGGTGGCGTGTTCGTGCCCACGCCCAAGCGCTATTTCGTGGGCGACGAAGTGTTCGTGCTGCTGACCCTGCCCGATTCCAGCGAGCGCCTGCCGGTGGCCGGCAAGGTGGTCTGGGTCACGCCGCTGGGCGCGCAGGGCAACCGCCAGGCCGGGATCGGCGTGCAGTTGGCCGACGGTGCCGATGGCGAGGCCATCCGCGGCCGCATCGAGACCCTGCTGGCCGGCACCGCCGGTTCGGACAAGCCGACCCACACCATGTAGGCGGCGGGGGCGCCGCCGGCTCCCCAAAGGGCGCAGGGTGCGCGCGCAGGCGGGCCCCCTGGTGGGCCCGTCGTGGTGCCGGGCCGGCCGCGCAAAAAAGTTGCATCGATCCGTTGACGTCTTCGCGATTCCCCCTATAATGAGCGGCTCGCAACACGGGCGGTTAGCTCAGCGGTAGAGCATTGCCTTCACACGGCAAGGGTCGCAGGTTCGAACCCTGCACCGCCCACCAATAAAATCAGTGTGTTAAAGCGAAAGCCGGCCTATGCCGGTTTTTTCGTAACTGCTTGGTAACAGCAGGTGCGTCCTGCACCTACAGTCGGTTAGTCCTGTGATAGTGTCAGCTGGCAACTTGGGAGCTATCCATGATAGAGCGTGAGCTTGCTGAGGCTGTGATCCAGCACTTCTGGGCTGGGCGACCTGTTCCAGTCAATCCGGAAGAAATCGCTGTAAAGGCAGGGATCGAGGTTCGGTCGATATCGCCGTTTGAACCTGGGTACGATCCCGCGATCAGCGGTGCCTATGCCAATGATGGGAAGCGTCCCGTCATTTCGTACAATCTCGGCGATACGCCCAATCCGCAGCGTTTCACTATCGCCCACGAACTGGGGCACCATTTTTTGCAGCATGGCCCGCGATTCCGCGATACGTCAGCGACCTTGGCCGGTGGGAGCTATGACCCTATTGAGGTTGCGGCGAATCGCTTCGCGGCTGAACTCTTGATGCCTGCATATGCGATGCGCGTGCTGATTGTGGATCAAGGGGTTACTTCTGTTGATGTGCTTGCGTCAGCAATGCAAGTCTCGGAGCAAGCGATGATCTATCGCTTGAAGAATCTCGGATATATCCGATAGGGAGAAAGTGCTTGTCTCAGCCGAACGATGGACCGTCTAATGCTGATTCTACCGAGAATCCTCCCCCCGCGAGCCCCGTTGTTCAAGCTCCTGATGTTTTAGCGGGGCCTAGAGCGGATGCGCAGTTGGTTGCGGCCAAGGATCAACGTCTACAGCGTTGGCTTTTCTATTCTTTTCTGACTCTCTTTAGTACGGCTTACTTCGGCTTGTTCTTGTGCGTAGTCGCACGCACGGCCTTCCATGCACTCAGATGGTCCGTGAACACAACACCGGTAGATGCTGCGATGCAGTTGGATGCTCTTGGAGTTGCTCTGTCCAAGTTTCCGCCGACGACCAGTGCCATCATGGGCGCTGTAATCGCGTCGGTAGTAGCTATTCCACTCTCGCTATGTGTGGCGATTGGAAAACTAGTTAAGAGTGAACAGGAAGCGCCGGTGAGCAACGGCAGTTCATTCACTAGCGCTTTTTTTGAGCTTGGCAAAGCTTTTGCTACGGGCTGGAAGGCGGTTAAGTCATAGACCGAGGTTGTCCCTCCATCCGTATCGGCTCTTGCCGGCTTGAGCCGTCTTTCCTCCGCTGGCAAGGTCATCTGCGACCACTTCGATGATGAACTTCGGCACCATTTCACCATTGGGGCCAGTGCCCTGTTGCTCTTGAGTGGTGACCTTCGCGGGGGTGTGATTGTTCACGATCACCTGGACGCATCCCCCTCCCGTAGCTGACACGCCCAGGCGCCCGTCCGGACCGCGACGGAGCGGCATGATCGCCTCCGGGCCGGCCTCGCCGAACACGCCGGCACCCTTGGCGAACGCGAACAGATGCGGGCTGTCGTACACCCCGCCGGAGTAGGCCGACAGGCTGGGCGAGTTGTAGGCGCCGCCCTTGGCGTTGAACTTCACCCCGCTGTTGCTCAGGGGGATGGATTCGCGCTGCACCGGTCCCACACCTCCACCGAACAATCCCGCCAAGGCACTGGCGAGCGGGCCGGTGATCCCCTGCCGCACGGCAATGCGCGCAAGGTCGGCGATGATCGAATCGGCAAGGTCCGAGACAGATGCCTTGCCGGTCTTGACGAAGCGGACGATGGCATCCTCTGCGCCCCCGAACGTGGAGGCGAACATGTCGCGCGACTGACTGGCCACGTCTGCGACCGAAGCTAGGTAATCCTCCAGCGCCGCGTTGGCGCCAACGCGCCAGTCGCCCATCAGCGCCAGCCGGCGTTGCTGGAACTCGCGCTCAGCGTCCAGCATCCGGTCGCGGCTGGCACGCAGTGCCTGTTCCTGCCGGCGCCAGGATGCCGAATCCTCGGCCACTCCACGGTCACGGATCTGCTTCAGCCCCTCCTCGTACTCCCGCTGGATGTCCAGCTGCCGGCCGGTCGGGGTGTCGGCGTCGACCGTGAAGTAGTCGTTGGGGAAAGGCTGGAGGCAGACTGAGTTGTCGAGGAAGTCACAGCGGTCCGGGTTCTCCAGTGGCACCGCGACCGTTTCGTCCGTCGGGCCGGTCGGCTCGGTCGGACCAGTCGGGCCGGTCGGCTCGGTCGGGCCGGTAGGACCGGTTGGTTCCGTGGGGCCGGTGGGACCCGTCGGTGAAGTCGGGCCCGTGGGGCCGGTAGGTTCGGTCGGACCGGTAGGGCCGGTCGGCTGTGTGGGGCCGGTGGGACCCGTCGGTTCCGTGGGGCCGACGGGGCCCGTCGGTCCGGTCCGGCGGCAGGCTCGCGAGGCCTCGGCGAGTCGACGGGAGACCCGGACCTTGACCAGCGCACGTCGATTCCGGCCCCGCGCGCGGATGCCGATCCATTTCCGGCCGCAACGCGCGAACCGGCGCTTGCCTGAGGCGGTGAGACGGACC